>Ga0209590_10000290_pt1 | contig 15484 bp, 16 predicted proteins | sample CZO8metaG_FD_188353 | JGI IMG/M metagenome (GOLD analysis project Ga0209590, IMG submission 188353) | Vadose zone soil microbial communities from the Eel River Critical Zone Observatory, Northern California, USA - CZOApr15con1.8 metaG... | ecosystem: Environmental > Terrestrial > Soil > Vadose...
ATCTTGGATTCTTCGGTACGGATAAGATGCTCGCCCCATTTGGCTTCCCCCGGCTCACCTCCGGCTCGAGCCGCGTGTGAGCCCTCCGGATTCGGTGTTCCCGGGCTGAAAGGCTTTGGGAACCTGTTCCGAATCAGACGTCCCTCACCCGGTCTGCGCCCACGTGTGTCCGGCACGAGATGTGCCCTCCCATTGTCGTCATGGAGAGGACACAGGCCATCCTCCCCCTCGGTCCCGGTCTCCTCGAAGACAGCTACGACTACAAGAGGAACGGCACGAAATATCTCTTCGCGGCGCTCAACACCTCGACGGCACTATGATTGCAGAATTCCAGCACCGCCAACGGCACAAGGAGTTCCTGATCTTCTTGAGGACGATCGACAGACACGTCTCGGAAGATCTGGACATCCACATCGTCCTCGACAACCTGGGCGGGGCGCGTGGAGCGCCTCAAGGCGTGAGGATTTTCGATGGGCATCGGTCACACTCTTCTCCAATCGACGAGGACGCTCGGTGAAGCGACGGTCATCGGACACCCTGTCTCTCGATCCCGCGAATCGCCTACTAGCCCGTCCCGCGGCAATGGCTTATTCTAAGTGACGAGCTTCGGAGGCACATGCAAAAACGGGTCCGTCCGACCATCCGCCGCAGGAACCTCTACCCCAGCTACGTGGCGAGAGCCCGAGCCTTGGCGCGGGAGTGGGCCCGGCAATATCCGACCATCGAAGCAATCATGCTCACGGGCGGAGTCGCGCGTGGCTACGCCGATGAGAACTCTGAACTTGACCTCACGTTGTTCCTGACTCCCTCAGGGTATCGGGATTGGGTACTCCGCTGTCAATCACCGATCCCTGAGGGCGACAATCTCGTGGACGGCACTTGGGTCGATTCGCACCTCACCACGATTCCGGCCGAGGCCCGTGCCCGTTGGGAGCCCCTTAAGATCTGGGACGCCTCGTTCGCCAAGGTGCTCGTCGATCGGCGCGGGCGGCTGGCGGCATTGCTACGTGACAAGGCACGACCGTCCATAAGCCGGTGGAATCTCAACAGCGAGGCGGTCATCACCGAGTGGTTCGTTGAGCTCGGAATCGGATGGATCGACCGGACAGATGTCGTGGCAGCCCATCACTTACTGAACCTCGCTTTTAATCAGTTCCTCGGCCTTTTGTTCGGCGCCCAGAGCGAAATTCTGCCATTCGGGAAGTGGCAGTTCCATCTCTCCCGCAGCCTGCCTAAGCTCCCCGCCCACTATGAACGACGGGTCCGAGAGTGGCTGATGATCCGTTCGTTCACCGCGCGTGATGTGCGGCGAAGGGCGAAGCAGGCAATGTTCTTTATCGCATGGTGGAAGGACACCTTTCGGCACGCGTGGCTCGGGTCGCAAATCCGCGACGCTCTTCGCACCTTGAGGAAGGGCCCCCTGCCTCTTACCGAGTTTGAGAAACGGTTCGGCACGACCTGCCTGAGGGCGTTCCCACTGCGTGCCGTCGTCAAAGTTGAAAAGCTCAGACGCACCTGGGCCGTGCGGCTCGATAAGGTTGCACTTCAGCGAACCTTGAGACGCGGAACCAGTGGCATGCACTCATACCAGCTCGACCGACTACGCCGAGCGGTCGGTTCGAAAAGTCGCGCTCGCCGCATACTCCACGCCGAACGGCTCATAGTTCGTCGAGAAGACGCCGGTCGCGTCCCCGCCTTTGGTTCTAGGTCATGGGGCGAGTGTCGGGCTGTTGCCGACGACATTCTTAGGTAGAGCGTCTCGCCGCTCGAAGCGACGTACGTGTCTGGATCGCCCACCACGTCGCGGGGATCGCGACTCCCGCTGCAATTGCCGCGGCGATGATGAGAAAATAGTCCGAAGTGCTTGCAACGAAGTACAGAGATAGCGCCCATCCGGTGTATGCGATAGCCGCAATGCCAGCTCTCCGAGGATGTTTCATGATTTCTTCGAATTCGGACAAAACGGGAGTTGGTAATGAAGGTGTTTGGCCCGGCGGGTTTTGTCGCTGGCCGGGCCTGGCCAACTCAGGGGAGCTTGTCCAGAGCCAAGACCCCGTTGGCGACGAAATCATTTGGGCTCGTCACGCGGAGGTCGTACACCGTGTAGGTTCCCTGGAGGACCTGCAAAGAGGTGATGCTCACCCACGACCCCGTCGACGGGTTGTAGAGTTGCTCGCCAACGGTGAGGTTCTGGGGATCGTGGACCCAGCCCGTCCAGGTGCCGTTGCCGACGTAGAGCGGCTGTTCCGTCAGGGTGACCACGAGCTGGCCGCTATTGATCGAGAGAACCTGGCTCACGCTCGTGGACGTGTCCGACGTCACCGTTTCGTGGACCCATGCGTTCGTCGTCACATTGTACCCCAAGATAATGTCTCCCTCCGACAGATGTTCCACTCGTTTCTGCCCGTTCGGAACCGCAATGAGGGTGCCCGCAAGGACACAGCCGCCACCTCCACCGCTCGACTTCGTGAGGGCGAAGTTCTGTTGATACGATGCGCCCATCGCGCTGACGACTGGGTAGGCCGTCGCTACATTGTAGCCTGATGCGAAGGATTGGACCGTATACGTGCCCGTGGTGGCCACCCAGAAGAGATAGTTCCCGTTCCCATCTGTCGTTGCACAGACCGCACAGCCATCTCCCGGCACCGCCGGGAGGGTGGCGGCTACCGTGGCCCCACCAATCGCCGCACCTGTACTGGCACTGGTTACGCGCCCGTAAATATCGGAGGCGTTGATGACGACATTCTGGGTCGCGGTGTTCGGGTTTGAAGGCGTAGACACGGTATACGTCGGTCCGGTGGCCGTTCCGAACGCAGTACTCAGGGACGCGGTGACCGTGTACGTCGAGCTGGGCCTGGCAAAAAACCAGTAGTTGCCTGTAGCGTCTCCCTTGAGATTGTAATACCAAATGCACCCGTTGCTCGGGTCTGTCCAGCTCAGCGTGACGGTGGCGCCAGCGACCGCCTTCCCCGCGGCCGTGACCTGACCTGATAGCTTGACGGCCGGGTAGGCAGGGATCGAGATGGACGCGCTCGCGCTCTGCGTATTGAAAGGGGCACGCAAGTTCGTCCCTGTCACCGTGAACACAGGATACGTCAGGAATTCACTGGAAGGAATCGTTAAGAGTGTGTACGTCTGAGAAGTGAATACGTCCTGATCCATCGACGATGAGACGGTGCCGCCAGTGGTCCTAAAATTCTCATAGACAGCGCCGTTTCCGGTGACGCCTAGCTGGTAGGAATTCACTCCGCTGAGGCTCTGGAGGTCGTATTCCAATGCGAAGGGACCGACCGCGGCACCGAACGTCTGCGAGATCTGGGACAGCGTGTCGATCCCGAGGTTCTTGAGAGCATCGTTCGGTGTCGTCCCGACCAGATTTGGCCCCGTCACGTTAATGCCGCTGTTGTAGACGGTTTGAATCTGGATTGCTGAGTTCGGGGAAGAGGACGCGGATACAGTCTGCGTCTGGTAGGAGACGAGGGGAATAAACGTAGATTGGTCGAGTTTCATTGGGGACGCTCCGCCCTGGGCGATCGGGACGGTCACGGTCATAGCGTTGGCGTTGGGGACATAGTATTCCTCGAACACGAGATCCTGCGAAGGCGTCGTTACGTGTTTGCCGACCAGAAGGTTTACCGCGTCGCCAAGTTGGCTGAGCGTCCCGGTTTGAGAGTATGCCGACATGGTAGGTATGATGTATGGGTTGCCGGACAAGACGCTAGTCGTCATATAGATGGCATAACTCGTCCCGTATCCCGTCCACCCCGATTGGCTGATGAGGCATTGTGCGCTCGTGTTATGCGAAAGAAAGCCCAAACCCGCGGTGCTCATCGCGAGGATCAGTAACGAAACCTCAGCGCCGCGCACGAATCTGCTCTTCCTCCGTTGCTTACTCGTTGCCCCAGAACTTCCTTCTCTCATGGCCAAGCACCCCCTGGTATGTCAACAATCTTGAGGAGAACTCCAACGCCTACCTGCGCGCCGAGGCCGGTCACGGTAGCCCGCAAGCCAAAGAAGTGGTTCCACCAGTATCGACCGGTGGCCAAAAATAACTCCGAGAAAACGAAGTCGTAATAGGGAGCCGAACCGCCTTGATTTACCAGCGTCACCGACTGGGTGGCCGAGCCGTTACCAGCGAACGAAACGTATACGTTCGGCGAATAGGAGACGTTGACTTGTTTTGGGAACCAGAAAGTCGAAGACACGGTTTCATCCGGCCCGGTCAAGTTAGATGTAACGAGCAATTCCGCGGGATGCAAATTAGAGACGAAGTGCCCGGAAACGCTCAGGTTTACCCACACCCGAACCGCTTGGGCAGCGGAATCGTAATAGGTCCAGGTTTCGAGTAGCATCACCAGGGTTGAGCTCCGGTTCCCGGTTTCATTGGCATAGGTGGTGGCCGTAAGGTTGACCGCTAAGGCCGCTCCAGAGGTGATATTCGGGAGGTTCCCCTCAATGACACCTAAGGTCGAGCCGTCCAAGACGATCAGACTGATCGGGGATGGTCCCCTTGTAGACTGGTAGACAAGAGCCCCCGACCCGGCACCGAGGACAACGCCCACCACCGTGAGAACGGTGAGCCATTGCCACGTAGGCCAGGGTTGTTGCAAAGAGAAGCCCCCGCGAAGTCGGCAAAGACTGTACCAGCTACTTATGGGTTTTGAGGACCTTGGGCACTTTGTTCCGTTTTACCCTCGGCTAACTAAGCCACTCTATGAACCGTCCGCCCGCCCGCGGAACGGAAGGGGCTCGCCTCCTGCCACAGTCCGAACGAAGGACGAGCTCAGTCCTCGAGTCGCCAGAACGGTCCAATCGATTCTCGCCTGCAACCTCCCTTGAAACCGTGAAGTGTGGAATCTTCGTTTTAGTGGGTTCTTTTGAGACCGCCTCTTTGATACCTTCATGCTCCAGCTGGTCCCGATCGCCACGAGAAACGAGATCATGAACGAGTACAACGACCGGTCTAACTGCCCTCATTCACAATCCCCCACAACCCGCGAACTCAAAGAGCCGCGGCGTCATGCTTCTATATATAGAGGCGCAACCGCGATCGCGCGCATGTCCCTTAAGGAGAAATTTCGTGAATCAAATCTATTCCCTCAAGTGGATTCAAGCTCTAGTCGCCATGCACCAGTGGACACTTGGACTACCGACTGTCCCACTGCCTTTCGGGATCCCCTCATTAGTCTCCTTCACGAGTGCCCCTGCGGATCGGGTTCAGCGTGATTCTCATCGACTCTTCGCGTCTCCGATCTCCATATGTCGAGTATGTTTGGTTTGAAGGGGTTAGGCCCAACTTTGAACCGCTTGCCCTGCAAGACACCCTCGGCGACTTCCTTCGCCTGATCCGCTCCACGTGGAGTCCAACCCTCCTCCGTCAGGAGGCAGGCCCTTATCTCGTCAGGGTCGAGCGCATGGCCTCCCGCCACCAGATGGCGGAATGCCCACACCGCCAGCGTCTTATCACCCGGATGCGTGAGTCCTGTGGCGCGATTCATCGTGAGGCTTCTTAGGGCGATTCTTACTACGGGGTCCACAAAGCGCCGTCAATGCACTTTCAGCGGATACGGATTTCGATGGGCTCCCATGCTCGGATCCAAAATCGGATTTCGTCAATCAACCAGGGGACCACGAAGATTCGTTCTATCCTCGCGGATGGCTCATCCAGAAGGTCGAGCAGCCTCTTGGACGGGTAGCAGCAGAGAACGGGTTTTCCGTACCAGTCGTAACGCCGGGACCCTTTTCTTTCGGTGAGTAGAACAATGCGTTTCTCGCCCGTGAGGGCGACTGGGATTCCTTTCTTCAAAGCTCTGGCTGCCCCGTCACCGATCACTTCCGTGATGACTCCGTCCAAGTTACCTGTGGCCGGTACCGCGAGAACGCCAGTCTCCGAATCCTGAAGTTCAGATGACATCCATTTGAATCCAGCCACGATGGCAAGGGGTTCCGGTCCCTCGGCCAATACGTAGGCGGCATGGCGTCGCGATTTTCGGGAACGCGCATCGTCCATGGCAAACTCATGCGCAGTTGTCTCTTAAGTGGTTGCTCCTCATCGTCTGCCCGAACCCTTTCTCCCGAGTCCCAAGACGTTGCACATCGGTTCGCCGTTTGTCCTCGAACATAGCCCCACCTCGATGCGACGTGCCAATACGCTAGCGCTGATTGTTGAGTTCGAGATGCAGCTTCGGCCAACTCAATCTGCAGCGGCCAATCAGCGGACACTCGGGACCGAGCGGAAGCGATCATCAGAGAGCTTGGACGGAACCTACGCTCGATGCGGGTCGGTCCTCGGATTGCGAATCTCTGAATGGTAGTCGTGTACACGCCCGTCGATATCCGTGAACCAATAGGCTTTCGCCAAAGCGCCGACCTCCCAGGTCTGCCCAGATTTCTCGAGTCGATTTGGGTCAGTAGCGAGCGCAGCGATCGCGCGGCCCACGTACTCCGGGGATTCGATTCGTCTGAGCTGACGCGGCGGCACGTCGAGGTACATGCGTTCCACCCGAATCCACCCCGGCGAAATGGCGACCGCCGTGACCCCGTGCTTTCGAAGTTCGTCGCCGAGACCAAAGGCCATCCGGTTGATGGCGGCCTTGGCCATGTCGTAGAAGAGCAACCCCAAGTACTCGCCGCGGTTCCAGTAGGTCGTGCTCACGATGAGGCCCCGTCGACGAAGCATCAAGGGTATCGCGAAGAGATTCGTGACCAGATGGGCCCGGACCCCGGCGGTGAACATGCCGTCCCAGCGATCCATCGACTGCTTCCAGAACGGGCGCTGGAACCAGCGGTTGTGCTCGACGTAGGGCTCGTACCCTCCCCACGCGTTGTTCACGAGGATGTCGAGGTGCCCTTGTTCATTCTTGATCTTGGAAAAGAGACGGCGGACGTCGGAGTCCCGGGTGTGGTCGCATCGCACTGCAATGCCCTCCCCCCCGCGGAGGGTCACTTCTTCCGCCGTGTCTTGAATCGTCCCCGGAAAATCCTTGAGCCGGGGGTGGCCCCGGAAACTCCTCCCCGTGACGTAGACCATCGCGCCAGCCTGGCCCAGAGCGCTTGCGATCCCCTTCCCTAGGCCTCGACTCGCGCCGGTCACAACCGCCACTTTGCCCCGGAGCCTTCCGCTCCAGAGAAATGAATCCGAACGACGGGTCATGGACATCCCCGCAGGAACGAGAGCGGATTAAGCTTCCTCATTCTAGATGACGGACGCTGAATCGAGGACTCGGTGAACTTCCCACAGTCCGCCCTACAGTTCCATGCCCATGATGAGCTCCGGCCCGATGATGACAATGAACATGCTCGGGCACGCGTCAGGCGGTGGCTACCGGAGCCAGTCGGCGTCCTTCACCGCGCCCGGGCTCCTACTGGGACTTGTGCCGGTATTCGGGTCATGCGAACAAGGGCATGTACGGATCCTTCGTGGTGGGTTGAAGTCGTCACCCTCACCGGTGACGGTTGGCACGCCGGTTGTCAACGCAGACGACACTTCCTGCTTGCAGAACTACCTTAATGCTGCGGACCACTGCATCGCTGCACCATGCAGATTGACGTCACGATCGCGAACGGATTTCTGGACAGAGTCGAAGCCCTTGGACTCGCTCCGACGCCACGGACCAGTCGAGCGTGGCGATTGAAGGAGCGAGAGCCAGGCAGAATCTCTTGGTTCCCCGAAGCCATAGAACGTTGGGACGATTGGGCTGAGGGGCTGTCACACAGAAGAGAAGAAATCCTCTCATTGCCAGAGACGATCAGGTTCGTCAACCATGTGCACGAGGTCACTGGGGCGGAGCTTCCATACATCCGCGGACCCATAAGCGACATTGCTGAAGCCTTTCTCCGCAGCACCGCCTCCGTGGATCGCACAGATCTAGTCCAAACCCTCGCCGTCGAGGTGCAGGACTTGTTTTCGAGCGGCCTCCCCGTCACGTTCAAGTCATTCTTGAGCGGGATTGTAGCCGCAGAATCGTTCGCTCCCATTCCCGAGGTCCTGATACGTCCTTTCGAATCCTCCGACTGGCCGGCGTGGCTCCCACCTGGAGCGGACTTCGGGGCTCCGAGTTTGACGGATTGCACTATCTTCGAACTTAAGGCTCGATTCGAAGCGCTCGGACAACCATTCGATCCGTTCGACTCGAAGGCGTACCATTGGCAGAAGGCGCATGAGAAGGCGTTGAGGATACTGCGCCTATACCGTGTCGGCGGAGTACAGACTCAAAGGATGTTCTCGGTTCAGACAACGCTACTTCGTCTTCCCCTGCACGGCCAACAATCTTCCGGTTCGCGAATGGCTTCGATGTTCGCGTACAAACTTGGCGAAGAAGACAGATACCCTCTGGAGGCCCATTTCGCGTTCCTAAAGGATCTGCCGCCTTGGAAAATCTCGGAACTCGCCCCGGTTGATGTCGCACTGGAACGCTATGAGGCAGCGATTAGTCCAGGAAGAAACGTCGAGGAGGTCCTCTTGTACGCCATTCTTGGAATCGAGGCATTGTTTCGTCAAAGGGAGACCAATCGGCGCCCATTCGCTCGACGAGTCGGAAAGCTCCTCGAGTTAGCGGGGCTGGGACGGGCGAGCGAGGTCGAAGAGCGCGTGGACCGCGCATACGAGTACCGGAATCCGTTCGTGCATGGAGAGGCGTTACCCCAGGCGCAAGTTACCGATGTGCAGTCCATGTTGGCGCCCCTTTTAGAGTACTTGCGTCTCTCGTCGCTGCTCTTTCTCGGTCTCGAGCGACGCAAGGAGACCGTCCTGCGAGATCTCGACGCTGAGTCAAAACACCGGAACGCTGGCCAACTGAGGGACAAGCTGAAAGAAATTGTCGGGAAGCTCCAGCTAGGCGGCGGTACTCGGGCAGCCGAGTGACTCAGGTTCGATTTCGATTCTCACGGTGACTTGTCCGTGCATCGGACTTGCGGGGCTATGGGGTGACAATCGGCTGGCCGATTGTCCGCTCCCGACGCCTCGAGTTCGAATCCATTTGAGGGAACTGAACAAGTTCCGTAAAACGCCCCGCACTGCCGAGGTTCGTATCACGATTTTGCATACTGTCTCGCACAATCCGAATGACCAACCCGATCTAACTGTCCGATTAGATGTCGCCTCTCTCCAAGGCCGACGAAGGGCGACCGTATGAGACACTTCAGGGGGCGTATTTTCACGCACCTGACGAAATGGTTCTTAAGCGGCGGCCTCCATCTTGGAGGTTCCAGGCATGAGTAACGAAACCCTGAAGGAAGAGAGCTCGCCGATTCAGACCCGCCTGGGCATTCCCGAGTCGAACCTGCCAGCTTTCATTCGAGAATCGGGGGCACCGTTCCGACTTGAGCTGATTCGAAGCACGAAGGCCTTCGAGAAGCTGTTCGAGGGATTTGAAAAGGTCCGAGCTATTACATATGTCGCCCAGGCACGCAGTCTTTTGGACCTGTATGAAAAGTTCGGATCCTCCGACCTCGAGATCATCCTTGGCGAGAGCTTCACCGAGGTCCGGGGCACGCTCGACTCACAGATTCTCGATCGGCTGTGCACGAAGGTGGACGAAGGAACCCTTCGCGTTTACGTCCCCAGGAAGACGATCCATAGCAAGATGTACATTCTCGAAAAGCCGGGCCTTGTTCGGGTGATCTATGGCAGCCGCAACCTCTACCCGACTAGCTCGTGGGATTCCGTCGCAGTCTTCGACCTGAACCCGCGAGATCCTATCGCCTTTCAGTTCGCGAGTCACTACGAGGAACACTTGCAGGGCTGCTCCTTGTTTCTCGGGGACCTCGTCGAGCAGTTGCGTGAGGAACCGGCTCGGCGGCCTGAACTGATCGAAGCGTACCTTCAGCGCGGAGTCTCTGATGAGGAAGCAAGCATTCAAATCGTCCTCCTCGAGGCCACTCGGCAAGCGCTCCACAATCCCTCAACTGAATTGCTAACGATCGAACTCCCTAACAGCCTTCCAGCCAAGAAGGAAGTTGAAAAGGTCCTGGCGTCCCTCAACCCGACCAAGACCGGCGACCAAATCATCGTCCGCACACAGGACTACCTTGGTTTCGTCGAAAGGACGATTGGGCTGCCGGTCATGTCCGTCGATGTGGATCAGCTCCAGGTCCGTCTCGTGATTGGCGGAAAGGTAAGGAATCGAGCGAGCCCCTTGCCAACGGATCCTCGCGTCGTCGATCGAGCACTTGACCACGTTGAACGCTACCTCGCTACGGCCGATCTGGAAGCCGCTTCCGAATGGGATCGAGAGGCGCAGAAGGCCGGAATGTTCGAAGGTATCCTCTACGTCCTCGCTTCGCCGTTCTTCCACGAGCTGATGAAGATTCGGAGGGAACGTTTCGGCCTCGTTGATCGCCGTGGCCCGTTGTTCTTGATGCTCTTCGGAAGATCATCGAACGGGAAGACCACCTTCCTCCAGTTTGCATTGAAGCTCCTCGCGGGGGAACCCGTTACCCCGCTGACGGGTAAGGATTTCAAACCGATGACCATGGATCGAGCAAGGAGCATGGGAACACTATACCCCCTGGTCTTCGACGACATGTCATCGATCACGGACAGAAAGTTCGAGGCGATAATCAAGTCGCACTGGGAGAAGAGGTGGATTGAAACGAGCCCCGTATCCCAGCTGATTTTTTCCACAAACACTCCGACCCTGCACGATTGGGCCCGAACCCGTGTCAAGAAAATCGTGTTCCCGGTATACTTCCAGCCCGATCCGTCGAAGAAACAAGCGCTGCACAGGTTGTTGATGGAAGACAACGCGCTCTTCGAATGGTTCGCATACCTATACATGAAGAGGCTGACGGAGGAGCCCGAGCCAAGCAGCGACGATCTCGCGACGGCTCGCGAGGTCATGGGCGACCTGTACGCCTTTGCTGGTCGCAAGCGTCCTCCGTCTTTCCTAGATCAGCCTGTCGAGCAGAAATTCAGCTCCGGCCGCTTGGAGTGGCACGATCTGTTGTACGGAATCAAGAAGGCCGACCTCGTCCAAGAAGGCTCACGGATCAGGATTGAATTCAAGCGCGACATGCAGCGGGACGAGGTCTCCTACTACGAGAGCAATTTGCCGCTCGGGCTGAACAAAGACCGGAAAGGGAATACCATCCTCATCCTCGCCCCTGAAGAATTCATGAGCTGGATAGGCCAGGGTGGCATCCCACAAAGTATGACTGCGGAGATGCCGGCGAAGACTCGACCTACGCTGCGTCAACGGCTGCGCTCGTGGCGGCGCAAAGAGACTTGAAACATCGTGGCCTTTCCCGATCTCAATTCTCCGGGTGAGCTTCGAACTGTCGGGCCGAAGTCCGATGTAACGGGGCACAGTGACGCAGGGACCCAACGTCTGTCCCCAGTCGTCCTATTACTTTCGCGCACCCTAGCCGAAGCCCTTGACGCTACCCAGGTCGTGCCCATCACCATGCCCCAATGCGCTATGTGCGGGGAACCCGGGCTTCTCTTTGTTCACGTCTTCATCGCCCGTAAGAAACGCAAGTCCTATCCGGTCTGCATTCGTCACGCGGCTTGGGCCTATGCGCTCCAAGAGATCGGGCAGGACTGGGGTCGCACGAACCTCGCGAGGGCATTCGGAATCAAGAAAGGGACAATTCCAAGAATCAAGGTCGACCTCACGCCATGAGTGTTGGAGCTGCGGGGGACAATGAGCGTCTCTAATCGAACGCCCGGCGATATCATTCGGGCGGCCGAAGAGATGCTGGCAACCGCGAAGCGCGGGCTGACGGATCTCAATGGAACAGAGCCTGAAAGAAAATTCGTTGGACTCCAGAATCTGGCAGTGTTCGGGCGAGCCGTTACAAACGTCCTACAGAACTTGCGGGCGATCGACCGGGAACGTTTTGATCGGTGGTACGAGCCGTACCGAAAGCAGATGCAAGATGACGAGTTGATGCGGTTCTTCTATGAACTCCGAACAGAGATTCTCAAACGAGGCAACCTGCCCGCGTCCGCTGGGGTCCACATTCACCACCTAACGATCTCCGACGACCTGTCTCGCTTCGGCCCTCCTCCTCAAGGTGCAGTGGGTTTCTTCATCGGCGATAGCAAAGGCCGCAGCGGGTGGGAGGTCAAGCTGCCTGACGGTTCGACAGAAATCTACTACGTTCAATGGCCCGAAGAGGTCATGACAATCAACGTCCTCTTCTCATCGCCTCCGAGTTCACATCTGGGTAAGCCGATTCTCGAGCGCACAGCAGAAAGCCTCGGAAAACTCTATTTCGAGTATCTACGCAAGATGCTGGCCGATGCTCACCGCGTCTTCGCTCCTCCATGAAACGAAGATAGGTTGCCCGTAGGGTGACGGAGAGGACGTTCAAAGAGCTCCCGTCCCTCAACATCGCTGGCAATTCTCTGGATGGGGTTCGAACTGCCGTCCCCGCAACCGTCTCCGGGTTCGTTCCAAAGGCGGTGAGGCGATGATCTTCGAGCGGGATTTGACCTCGTTCCTCAAATCGAAGGCACGACCCGGTCCGCCTCCCGTGCGCTACCGCGACCGCCGCCCTCCAGGCTCCGAGAGGGCAACCTTAAAGGGAGAGCTCCATGTGCGGGAACCGATGGAGCCGGACAAGCGAGTCGTCGTGGTCACCGGTGCCTCGTCGGGGTTCGGGAAGGCGACGGCTTCGCTCCTCGCGGCCCGCGGATTCCGCGTCTTCGGCACGAGTCGGACCCCGCGAGCCGATCGAGGGGACGGATTCGAGATGCTCGAACTGGACGTCGATTCCGATGTGTCGGTCTATCGGTGTGTCAAGACAATCCAGGAGAGGGCCGGAGCCGTCGACGTGTTGGTGAACAATGCGGGCCAAGTCCTCACTGGGTCGATCGAGGAGACGTCGACGGAGGAAGCGAAGGCCCACTTCGAGACGAATTTCTTCGGCGCCGTGCGGATGACGCGAGCGGTCCTGCCGTCGATGCGGCAACGCCAACGCGGATGCATCGTGAACGTCGGCTCGATCGCGGGTGCGATCCCCGTCCCGTTCGAGGGCTTCTACGCCGCGGCGAAGGCGGCCCTCCTCGCCTATTCCCGGGCCCTCCGCCTGGAGGTTGCGAGGTTCAACATCCACGTGTCCGTCGTCGAGCCGGGCTTCTTCAAGACGAACCTCGGGAATGCGCGGAAGAGGGCGGCGAACCCTCTGGACGCATACGCGGGCGCCGAGGAACGAGCCGTCGGTCGGTTGCAGGAACACATCGACGACGGGGCCGATCCCCGGATCGTCGCCGAAACGATCGTGGGCATCGTCGAGAGCCCGTCGGCCCGCCTCCGGTATCCGGTCGGGAAGGAGAGGCGGTATCTCTTCCTCGAGAAAATCACGCCCGCCGGAAGATTCGAGGCGGGCCTGAGACGCCACTGGAAATTGGACCGGTAATTGGACCGAGTGCGCCCCCAGCATGGATCGGGCAGGACAGGCTCCACTGGATCCAGCTAGGACAGGTCGACGGGTTCCACACGATGAGTCCGCGGTTGATCGTTCTACCTTGGAAGGAGGCCTGTTATCGACCGTGCGGTCGAAACCTGATCCCAACCTCAAAGTCCAACTGGAGGCTTCGCAGACGCAAGCGAACTTCTTTTCGAGCGCAGGAACGCCACGACCATCATCGCAATCCCCGCGAGCGTGATCGCGGCGCCCAGCCCGCTTGTGACCGCCGATCCCTCCTGCATCGCGCCCAGCAGGGTCGTAATTCCGGCCGTCGAAAGGGCAACGCCAACGTGGGCCGGCCAATTGGGCTTCACACTCCGTGTCTCCACCGTGCCGGCAAGAGGAAGCGTGTTGGGCCAGCCAAATAGGTTCTTGCCTTCGACGCGATGGACGCGAAGAAAAGCGCAAGCGGACTGATATAGAGCACGGAGCCCCGGCAGATCGAGTCCGGCTCCCGCAACGATTTTCATCTTCCGCGATCCGTCTCTTCCGATAAGTAGCATTGATGGATTGGTGGCTCGCGGTCCTGCCTTGACGAACAACTCTCCCACGTCCCTCCAGGCCGTGCTGGCGGTCGTCTTGCGCCCAAAAGTCTTTCGGATGCCCGAGTCGTCCGTTTCCCAAATCGTTTCCCGCGAAATGAGGGAGAGTGTCCAAGCAAGCGCGAGGAATGGAAGCAGGAGGAGGATCGTTGCTAGTACAGGTGGATTCGTGTAGGCCTGAAGATACCCAAACAGCACGGCCCAAAAGAGCAACAGAATGAGAATTCCGACTCGGGCATAGCTGGGCGAGCGGTACACAACGCGGACCACGACAAAGACCGCTCTCGGAAGAGGCCCGCCTTACTTCAATATGGCAGCCACGCGCTCTACAGCCTCGATGACAGTCGGCGGGCCGCCCGTCCTCGTCATGTTCTTGCTATGCAATCACGTTATCTGGTCCGGTGAGAACATCCTCACGAAAGAGCAAGTGTCGCAGGTGCGGCGGCTGATCCAAGAAGGTCTTCCTGTCGCCCACATTGCGGAAAAAATCGGATGCGGTAGGACGAGAGTTTACAAGGAGAAGCGTCAGATGGATAGCGAAGCCCGAAGGAAAGGTCGCAAAGCCCCCTCGGGGCATAAGGTGCGGCATGCCGATGCGGTCGGAGGGTTCCGGGAACGGGCTCGCAAGATCGAGCTCGTGGAGCACTTGCGGGGCATTAAGAAAAAGGCCGAGGAAATCGCGAGCGGCGGCGACCTGGCAGACTCGGAACGGGAGGGCCTCGTTGCCTTGGCGAGGCAATGCGACGAGGCGATCGATGCGATGGCCTCCTTCTCAGCAACGGAGGCCGCCTTGGTTGGCAAAGAGCTAGATGCCCGCCTCGCCGAAACGTCGCGGAAAGTCTCGACCCGGATCGACTTGGATCACAACCTCGCGGTCGTTCGAGGCCGGTTGGGTCAACTGAACCGTCAGCTGAAAGCGCTCGAGCGCAAACGGCAAAAAGCCAACGAGGAAGTCCAGGGCCTCGAACAACAAGTCGCCGCCCGGATGCAAGACCTCGGGCTCATCGGGGATCTCGCGAAGGCGAAACAGATTCTGGCGGGACTCGAACAACAAGTGAATGCCAGACGAAACATGCTCCGAGGCCTCGACGGTGTGATCGAACTCGCGAAACAGCGTGGGTTCACTGACTTCCTCGGCGAGATGGCGTCGTCCTATCCGATGACCGAAGTCGAGCGGAACGCGCTGGAGGCAATCATGCTGCGACGCATGGTAATGTCTTCCCCGGAACCCAGTTGAACCGACGAGGCCGTTTCGCGGAACGGCGACGCGTTATGAAGATGTGAGCCGACCGTTCTCACCGTCCTCGCCGGCTTCGATTTCCGTGAACGAGTCCGCCAGGCGGACGAATCGGCCGACGCCGTTTGGCGCCGAGCTAATCACGCCGTGTCGTCGGAGAGCATCTTTAGACTAGGGCTCAGCGTCCGGACCACATTGGCCTGATGACGCTAGAAAGGCGGGGGGCGACTGCGTCCGTGGGACAGGATTATTCGACTCGGCACGCGCAAGCGAACTTCGGCCACGCGTTTTT
>Ga0209590_10000291_pt1 | contig 15467 bp, 13 predicted proteins | sample CZO8metaG_FD_188353 | JGI IMG/M metagenome (GOLD analysis project Ga0209590, IMG submission 188353) | Vadose zone soil microbial communities from the Eel River Critical Zone Observatory, Northern California, USA - CZOApr15con1.8 metaG... | ecosystem: Environmental > Terrestrial > Soil > Vadose...
CATCGCGCGGTTGTATAGAAAGGCCCACCACGGGATCGTTCGTCCTGGAACTCGGCCATCAAATGTGGCGAGCCAGGCAACAAGCCCAATACCGGCACCTGGGGCGTACAACCCAGTTGCCACAAGCAGCGGATCAACCACAGACTGGTGGCCAGATTGCCAGGGAATGGGCCGGAGCATCGCTATTTGGGTACCAACACCCAGATACAACAGCGTGGCCGCCGCGACCCCGGTCGAAGGAACTGGTCGGATCAGCCAACCAAGCGCAAGCGAGATGATCCCGATAACAATTACGGCGACGAGGTAGATTCGGGCCGACCAACTGAGGGTTCGGAACTGTGGCACGACGGTGGAATTTTAGACCGCGAGATCGGCAGCTACGCCACCCGTAGCTAACCTATAAGCCCGCAACCCGCGCCCGCCGCGGGTTGCTACTTAGTTCGGCCCTAGTAGATCCACAAGCCGTGAACGCGTGCCTTGCTTCCGCCTCTAAGTAACCGCTTCCAAATTCGCAGCATGTCTAATCCCCTTGGTCTTCCTAGATTTCCGAGATCCGCAGCGACCATGTCATATCAACCAAGTCTCGGGACTAGGACCTCAGTTGGGTATCGTCAATTGCCTTTAGCCGCCCTCATGGGAATCCATGGGCACGGCACATGGGAATCAATGAGTAAGAACTAGAGATCACCCAAGGTGATGAGTCCCATCTTCAGGGCCGTGCTGACAGCTTCACCCCGGTTGGCCGCGTTTAGCTTGCGGAACAGGTTGTGCAGATGCGATTCGACCGAGGGCACTCTAAGGCCGAGCTGTTGCGCCAAGCGTTTGGTGGGGAGTCCCTTTGCTACGCCTCGCAGGATCTGCATCTCCCGCGATGTCAGCGCTACCGTGCCGGCGCCTTGGGAAAGGGGGGTCTGTTCAGTTACCCGGCGGAGGACGTCTGGGATCATCTTCCGTGGGACTGGGCTCTCGCTTCGGACGGCCGACCAAAGTGCCCGTTGCAGCTCAGCCGGCCCGACGTCCTTAAGGACGTAACCCGAACAGCCGGCCCGCATCATCCGCAAGAGATCGTCACTCGACTCCGATACAGTCCAAGCGATGACTTTCGCCTGCGGGTACTGCGCCAATAGCTCCATTGTGGTTGCCGCTCCATCCATCCCAGGCATGTGGACATCCATCAATACCAGATCTGCTTTAACCCGGCCCATCGCCTGGAGCGCTTCGGCCCCCGACGATGCCTCACCAACCAGACGCAGGCCGGTCGCGGTGCCCAGCATCGTTCGAGCGGCCGCGCGAGGTAGCACGCTGTCATCGACGACGAGCACCCGGTACTCCTTACGATCCGCGGCAGCTTTCGCGATGCGCGCAGCTTAGCAAGAAGACTATGAATCGGGGGGTGCTGTTCTACCTCTTTCTGGCCTCAATTGCCGGAATCGTTGTGGTGCTTAATGTTCTGGCCCAACCCTATGACGCCTCCCATCCTGACCAGGTAATCAACGTTGCTTACTTGTTTCTAGCCGGTGTTCTCTTGAACCTCGCTGACGTGCGACTGGATCGTGGACACCTCACTCTAGGCGGAATAGTGATGGTGGCAACTGCGATTCTCACCAATCCTCTTGATGCAACACTTGTCGGATTGAGCATCGCGCTGGGTCAGGCTCCGAGAGGAGTCCGCGCCATCCTCGCAAACGCCACTATCTACGGCGCAATCGCAGTGATTGCTGCGACCGTTGCCTCCTTGTTCCACTCCACTGGGGAATTGCCCATCGGACCGCGCTTGCTTGCTGCGCTAGCAGTTGTTCTCTCTGACATAGGGTTGGTCGCCATAGCATTGTCAATTACATCTCGAGAGTCCATACGCAGCATCCTAAGCACTAACTTCAGTCCCTCTTTCTCTCTTGCACTTGCCTATTTGAGTCTGGCCGGGCTTCTTATGAGTTACGTTCTTGACGGTTCGCTGCTCGGATATTTCCTCGCAACCATCGTTTGTGTTCTCTCCCTCGCCCTTACCGACACCATTGCCGGCAGGCGCGTGCGCAGGGTCCTGGAGTCCGAACTCTCCGACGCGGACCGTCACCTGTTCCACAGCCGGGCCGTCGAGGGAGTCGTGCACAACCTAAGGAACCACATGGCCAACGCCTTGGGCTATCTCCGCGAGATCGACGCCCGCCGCCTCGACCCCGTCGACCGCGAAAGCCTCGAGACCGCAACAGGAGCCGCCAATGACGCAGTCACAGTTCTTCGCAGCTTGTCTCAGGGCGCTACGCCCCGGGTGACCTACGCCACCGACCCCGTTGACCTCAACGAGCTCGTGACTCGCGCTCTCGGGATGGCTCGGCCGCGCGCCCGAACCAAGGAAGTCCAACTCGCCGTGCGTGAGACGCCGGACGCACTCAACGTGCGCGCAGACCCGCTTTTGATGCGAGAGGTGATCACCAACCTACTCAACAACGCGATCGATGCAGTCGATCAGGGGGGTCGGGTCGACGCCACCACGGGAAGGCGCGGAAACGGATGGCCTCACTTCAGCATCGCGGACAACGGACCCGGAATCTCGGAAGACCAGCGCCGCCGGTTGTTCGAGCCGCACTTCACGACCAAGGAGGGCGGCACCGGCCTCGGCCTCTTTATGTCATATGGCATCGTGCGCGAGCACCAAGGCCACTTGATTTACGAAGGCAATCGGCGCGGCGCCGTCTTCACCGTCACGTTGCCACCCTTCCCTGGCTAATCAGCGATCGCCGAAAGGTCCGTGACCGCCCGACGTAACTGGCTAAAGCAAATATCCGTTTCACATGCATGAGGAGGGCAGTTCTCCTGCTTGCGCTGGCAATCGCCGGCTGCAGCGGCGCCACCGTCCCGAACTCTCAAGGCAGCCCAAGCGCGGCCTCCAGCCCCAGCCCCGTCGTGTCCAGTTCGTGCCGGCTTCCGTTCACGGTGTTCACCGCGACCGGTTTCATACGTATTCCGGACGGGATCTTCACATCGGACACCGGCTCGGCAACCCAGCCCGACCCCAGCCGTGCTGGCTTTGTCCGCACAGTGGCTTCGCCGGCACTGTACGGCCCGGAGGGAACGGGTCAAGAGACCTATGACTGGAGATTCTCGCGCTGGCTCCCGGTGCCTCACGAACTGGTCTCACCTGACGGCTCCCAATACGCCTACAGCGAGTTGATACCAAATCCAGCGAGCCAGGGTCTGGGTGGGCCGCCCCCACTTGGCACGCTCGTGCACATCGTCGACGTAGCGACTGGTAAAGACCGCATCGTGGATCAGTCGGCGGACGTCTTGTCTGCCGTCGCATTCAAACCGGAAGGCATTTACCTCACTCAGCCGACCGTCTTAGTCGATACCTTCGTCAGTTTCTATGTATGGATCGTGGATCCCGTCACGCATTCAGCTCACAAACTCTTGGGAGGCAAGTCTGTTGGTCCCGGAACGATTGCGTTCACGGACGGAACACTTTGGATTTTGGCCTCGGACCCAACCAATCCGAAAGGCACGCCTCAGCTCCTGCGTGTGAACCTCAACGATGGAAGCCAGTCGACCTGGTTGCAGCCGACCAGCATGTTCGCCCAGTTCCTTGGGCTCGACGGCCTCGATCGTCCGATTGTGTCCACCTTCTCCGGCACCAACGGTGATCCAGGAAAGACCTGGGTGATTGCTGCGGCAAGCACATTGCAGCCAATTGCAGACCAAGGATTCACTGGACAACTTGTTGCGGACAGTCACGGGTTATGGCTTACGGGTAACGGGGTCTTCCTCTATCCGACTGGCGGCCCCATACATAAAGTCTCTACCGAGGCGGGCGGCTCGCTCCTCGGTACCTGTGGCTGAGCGTCGGCGCCTCGCTTCTCCCCTCATATGGGAAGTCCCCATACGCGGGCATCAAGGCCAACTTAGTCACGAAGGCAGCCGTCGCGGGGCAGTCTTCACGGTGACGCTGCCTCCATTTTCAGGCTGACCTGGCGGGGCTTCCCACCCACATCCGAGGCCGGGGGGTCTCCTTAACAGCCGATAAGTTGCCCTGGGGCGGTGGGCATCCCTCCGACTTCGAGCTGAAAGTGCAGGTGTGAGCCCACCGAGAGGCCTGTACTGCCGACAAAGCCCACCGTCTTGCCTTGCTGGACTTCCTGTCCAAGGGACACGTTCACTAGCGACATGTGGGCATAAACCTCGACGAGGCCGAAACTGTCGGTCACCTCAACGCGGGTCCCGAAGTAGTCCGCGTCACCGGCTGCAGTCACCCTTCCACCGGCAGCCGCGACGATCGGTGTGCCGTAGCCGGCCAGCAAATCGAGGCCAGTGTGGAAATGCATATAACCGCCGAATGGCGGTTCTACCGCGAACGACGTCGGCCCGAACTGCTGAATGACCTTTGCCCCAGCGATCGGACAAAGGAACTGGCCGGGTTCGACCGGGTCGGCCGGCACACCAGTGCTCAGGTTCGGCCCTTGGGCCGGATCGACGGGAATCACAAGCACGGAACCCGGCATCAGCTGCGGGCCGCGAAGCCCGTTGAAGCCGAGCAGGATGGTTTGATCAACGCCGTATTTGGCTGCAAGGCTTGCGGGCGTGTCCCCAGTCCTGACAACCATCACGACACCCGGCACTGGCGGCAGTTTGATGGGCCGACCCACCGTCAGCGGCATGCGCAGGCCTGGATTTGACCAGAGGACCTCCCTCCAGGAAAGGTTGAACTGCCTGCCGATGCTCTCCAGGGTGTCTCCCGGCACGACGATGTGCACGATTGGAGCGCGGCTCACGAGCGCCGATGTCGGAATGGAAAGGGGCTTGATGATGATGCTTTCACGGCCGAGAGAAATGTCGCCGGCGGCAAGTCCATCGTCAGCGGCGACCGCGGTGACCGCAGGGTGGAAGTTCGGAAAGAAGCTTCGGTCGAGGGCGGCGTAGCCCGACATGGCCATCGCCATGACGAGCACCACGATATGGGTCATGTAGCGATGTAACACTTAGCCACCCCGGTCTCCTTCTCGCGTTCCGCGCGGACGCTGAAGACCGAGGTCACCCTAACAAAGCTGCGGTAGGAGCGTCAACGATTAGGAGGGCCCCATGCGCTGGCATCAAGGCGAACTTTTGTACGAAGGTGGTGACCGTCCGACCGGATGACCGTCGGTTTCATCTAGCCCCCGACATTCGGCGGTTGATCGCCGCGGCCAGCTCCTCGAGCTCGATTGGTTTGACGAGGTAGTCGCTAGCATCTAGTCCGGCGGCGACAGCTCGCGATTGCTGGTCGGTCGCGCCCGTGACCACGATCGGCCTGCTCGCCCGAACGTCCTGATGCGCAGCGGCGTCGAGGGCCTCGAGCAAGCTGAGGTCGACGACCAAGACCTCCCGATCCCTAAGGCTGCGGAGCGAGCTGCTCGCGTCGGCGTCGAAGCCGAGGCGGCGAAGGCCGCGGGCGGTGATCTCGGCCAATCGAACGTCGTCATCCACCACCAACACTGAGCCGCGGATGTGACTCGCATCTTCGGCCGCGCTCAGGTGGGTCAGCGCTTCGCGAACGTCGTCGAGCAGTCTCTTTGTCGGAGGCCCGGCCCCGTCCAACTCGGCCAGCTCGAGCTCGGCTTTCAGCCGGGCCAGCGTCGAGCGCAGCCTGTGCAGCGCATCCGCCAGGTCAGCCCTGGGTGACAAACCGATATCCGATGCCACGTACGGTTTCGATCCAACCGGGTTCTTTGAGAGCACGACGCAACTCGTAGGCAGCCTGCTCGACACTGTGCTCGAAACCCTTGAAAGTGCTCCCCCACACGCGTTCGAGAAGCTCGGCACGCGTGACCACCTCGCCCTCTCGCGACGCCAGCAGCTGCAACATCAGCAGCGGCCTTCGCTCCAGCTTCAAAGCCTTCGAATCGAGAAAGGCCTGGCCTTTCGCCATATCGATTCGCAATCGACCCTTGACCACAACACGATCGCCAGATGCGCGCTCGCGAAGCGCCCCGCGGACGCGGGCCAGCAACACTTGACGATCCGTGCCCTTGACGATGTAGTCGGTCGCTCCACGCTCGATTCCGAGCACCTGGTCGCCCGGCGAATGCCGCGCGCCGGTGAAGATGATCACTGGAAACGCCACGCGATCGGCGCCCGACCGCAGCTCATCGAGCACCTCGGGCGCCTGCATGTCGGGCATCTCGTAGTCGAGCAGCATCAGGTCGGGCGTGCTCGACCGCGCGCGGGCAACCGCCTCGGTGCCGCTGGCCGCCACTTCCACCACGTAGCCGGCTCGTCGCAGCAGCTCGGCGGTGAGCTCCGCGGTGCGAGGCTCGTCGTCCACGACAAGAAGCTTTGCGGTCACGCCGCCATCCCCGCTCGCAATTATCAGTAGTTCAGCGTTTCTTGAGGAACTGCTGAACCGCTGATGAGGCCAGGCGCGCCAGGCGCTCATAACCTCTCGACATGGGCCAGCTCCCAGACCTCCGAGAAGCCAGGCGGCGGCTGGGACTGGCCCTGGAAGCTCTCTGCCACGACCGCTGGGTGCTCGGCTATCTGCGGGCCGGATCGCTCCAACCGATTGCGGCGTCTGAGATCGCGCCGCGGTTTCTCCAAAGCCGCCCGCTCGCGCCGCTGTCACGGCGAGCCCTCTACGAGAAGAGACCAGTGGTCGTGAACTCCGTGATCGAGAACCCGAATCCTTCCAACGGCTACGACTGGGAGCTCGACTGGCCGGCGATTCTTTACGCGCCTGTTGGCGAGTTCGGACAGCGGCCCGTGGGTCTGCTCACTATCGGCTGCCGTCGCGACCACTGGTACTCGGAGGCGGACGTCCATTACGCGGGTAGCCTCGGAGTCACGCTCGCGCCGATGGTCGAAGCCCTTCGCCGTCCACTCGGCCGGCTGAATCCTACCGAAAGCGAGGTCGCGCAACTCCTAAGCTACGGTCTGTCAGAGTCTGAGATCGCCCGCGCCATCAAGGTCCCGGAGCGCAAGGCAAAGATCATCGTGGACGATGTCGCGCGCAAGCTAAGGATCGTCAGCCTCGAGGTGGCGCTGGCGTTTCCTGAGGTGCCGGCGCGGCGCCGGGAGCTGCGGCTGTGACCTGGTAGGCCGAGCTAATTGGGGCCGAACAAGAAGACGGTCGTTCCGCGGCCCGGGGTGCTGACCACCTCCAGCCGGCCACCGATGCCGGCCGCCCGCTCCCGCATGCCCACCAACCCGTACCCGCCCGGGCTCGGAGACTTGAAACCGCGGCCTTCATCGGCCACCTCGATCAGGAACGGCCGGGCCGCGAATGCCAGCCTCACCCTGCAGATCGATGACCCCGAGTGCCGCCTCACGTTGGTGAGCGCCTCGCGCACGACCTGATACACAACCTCGCGCTGTGGACCGGCCAGCATGCTCTCGGTTCCGTTGCTCGAGATCTCGACCCGGATCGAGTACAGGCGGGCGAACTCGTCTGCCTGCGTCCGCAGGTCGCCCAGCAGGCCCCCCGGCCCGATCGGCCGCGGCCGCAGCTCCGCCAGCGTCTCGCGAACCTGTTTCAGCATCCGCTCGAGGATCCCGAAGACATCGCCCAGGATCTCGTCGGGGCCGCCGGCCTTGCCAAAGCGAGGGTGATCCTCCATGTGCGTCTTGAAGAGGGAGATGGCGGCGGCGAGGTCGGTCGCGATCCCATCGTGCAGCTCGCGCGCGATGCGAGCCCGCTCTCGCTCGACCGCGTCCTCAGCGGCCTGCCTGGCGGCCGTGGGCGCATTCGACGCCGGCGACTCAGGAGCCTCCGCCGACTGCCGCACTTCTTTCACCGCGCCCTCCGGCGCCGCACGGAAGCCAGCACCGCGAGGACGAGCGGGTGGTTCAGCGCGCGCAGGACCTGGCTGTAAGGCTGCCAGAGCACCTTGGTCTCTTCGATCGCTCGCCGCAGCCGCTCGAGGTCGGCCTGGATCTCAACGCGTTGAGTCGACATGCTCTCGTTGAGCGCAAGCACCCGCCTGGTCATCGCTACGCCCCACACCGCCATCAACGCGAGTTCGACGACCAGCAGCAACCCAGCGGCGACGAGCAGCCAGAGACCGACCGTACCGAGCGTCGCTTCGGTGGCCTGCGTCACTCTTTGGCGTCGCCTTCTTCGAGCGCCGCCACCGGCGCGATGGCGACGATCTGGTCGTCGGGCGCCAGGCGCATCACGATCACGCCCTGCGTCTGCCGGCCGATGCGTGAGATGGCCCCGACCTGCGTGCGCAGCACCATGCCGCTCGCGCTGATGATGAGAACCTCCTCTTCCGGATCGCTCACCACGCGCATGGCCGCCAGCTTGCCGACCCGGTCCGTCACCTTGAGCGTGAACACACCCTGGCCCGCCCGGTGGTGCATGGGATATTCGTCGACCGGGGTTCGCTTCCCGTAACCACGCTCGGTGACGACGAGCAGGTCACCGCCCGGCGTCGCGGTCGCGCTCCCGGCCACGGTGTCGCCCTTGCCCAGCTTGATGCCGATCACGCCCTGCGTATCGCGGCCCATCGCGCGAACTTCCTTCTCGCTGAATCGGATCGCCTTGCCGAGGGCGGTGGCGATGAGAATGTCGTCCGAACCCGTGGTGGGCGTCACCCAGTTCAGCTCGTCACCTTCCTGGAGGTTGATCGCGATCAGGCCGTTGCGGCGTACGTTGGCATACTCCGCCAGCGCCGTCTTCTTTATATATCCGTTCTTGGTCACCATAAGCATGTAACGCGCTTCGGCCTCCGACTCGGGGCGCACGAATACTGCGCTGATGCGCTCGTTCGGTCCGATGTCGATGAGGTTGTTGACCGGGACTCCCTTCGCCTGTCGCTCGCGCTCGGGCACCTCGTGGACTCGCAGCTGGAACACGCGGCCGCTCTGCGTGAAGAAGAGCATCGACGCATGCGTGTGCGTGGTCAGCAGATGGACGGCGTAGTCCTCTTCGCGCGTGCCGCTGGGCGCGTCGCTGCCGGCGGTCGGCCGCGCACCCTTCAGGCCCACCCCTCCGCGCTTCTGGGCTCGGAAAACGCGCAGCGGCTGGCGCTTCACGTAGCCGCGGTGCGTGAGCGTGACGACAACGTCCTCCTTGGGCACCAGGTCCTCGGCGGACAGCTCGTTCGGCTCCTGGTCGGTGATCTCGGTGCGACGATCGTCGCCGTACTTCTTGACGAGATCGTCCATCTCGTCCTTGATGAGGAGACGGACCTTCTGGTCGCTCGCCAGGATGCTCTCGAGGTAGGCGATCGTCTTGATCACCTGCTCGTACTCCTCGTCGATCTTGCCGCGTTCGAGCTTGGTGAGGCGGCCCAGCGTGAGCGCCAGCACCGCCCTCGCCTGACGCTCGGACAGCCCGAACTTTGTCTGCAGCTGGGTCGCCGCAACCTCGGTGTCGGCGGCCGCGCGTATGGTCTTGATGACCTCGTCGAGATGGTCGAGGCAGATCTTCAGGCCTTCGAGGATGTGCGCGCGTTCCTGGGCCCGCTCGAGGTCGAACCGTGTGCGGCGCAGGATGACGTCGCGCCGGTGGTCGATGAAAAGCTGCAGGGCCTGCTTCAGGCTCAATACGACCGGCCTGCCCTCGACGATGGCGAGCAAGATCACGCCGAACGTCTGCTGCAGGGTCGTGTGCTTGTACAGGTTGTTCAAGACGGTGAATACGCGGGCCTCACGCTTCAGCTCGATGACGATTCGCATGCCGTCGCGGTCTGATTCGTCCCGCAGGTCGGCGATCCCCTCGAGCTTTCGCTCCGAGACGAGCTCCGCGATCTTCGCCACCAGGGTCGATTTGTTGACCGCGTACGGGAGCTCATCGATGATGATGCGCTCCCGTCCGTTGGGCGCCTGCTCAAACGTGTGCCGGGCGCGGACGATGATGCGGCCGTGCCCCGTGGAATATGCGGCCTTGATCCCGGCCGTCCCCATCACGATCCCGCCGGTGGGAAAGTCCGGACCTTTGATGAAGGCGAGGAGATCTTCGCCCGTGGCCTCGGGATTGTCGACGAGGTGCTTCACGCCGGCGGTGATCTCACGCAGGTTGTGCGGCGGAATGTTGGTGGTCATGCCGACCGCGATGCCGGTGGCACCGTTGACCAGCAGGTTCGGCATGCGCGCCGGCAGCACCGACGGCTGCTCCTCGGTCCCGTCGTAGTTGGGCACCATGTCCACCGTCTGCTTCTCGATGTCGGCCATCAGCTCGCCGGTGATCGCGGAAAGCCGGGCCTCCGTGTAGCGCATCGCCGCAGGCGGATCGCCGTCAACGCTGCCAAAGTTGCCCTGACCGTCGATCAGCGGATAGCGCAGCGAGAACGGCTGGGCCATGCGGACCAGCGCGTCGTAAACCGCCGCGTCGCCGTGAGGGTGGTACAACTTCATCACGTCTCCGACGAACGCTGCGCACTTGCGGTGCCGGCTGGCGGAGGTCGCGCCGGCCCGGTGCATGGCGTAGAGAATCCGGCGCTGGACCGGCTTCAGCCCGTCGCGAACATCGGGCAGTGCCCGGCTGATGATGACGGACATCGCGTACTCCATGTAGGAGGTCTGCATCTCCTCCTGGAGGCTGCGATTGAGAACGGTTCCGGTCGTGGCGTCGTCGGTCAAGCTACTCCTCGTACTTCTTCAAGACCACGACTGCGTTGTGCCCGCCGAATCCGAAACCGTTGGAGATGGCGATGTGCACGTCCTTGCGGCGGGCCACATTGGGCACGTAGTCGAGGTCGCATTCTGGATCTGGGTTTTCGTAATTGATGGTCGGGTGGATGAGCCCTCGATTCATCGTCAGCAGAGTCGCGATCGCCTCGACGGCGCCGGCCGCGCCAAGCAGGTGGCCGATCATCGACTTCGTGCTGCTGATCGCAACTTTGTAAGCCTCATCACCGAGCGCGATCTTCAGCGCCCGCGTCTCGCCCGCGTCGTTCAGCGTGGTCGAGGTGCCATGGGCGTTGACGTAGTCGAGTTCCTTCGGCTCCACGCCGGCATCTTTCAGGGCGAGCGTGATCGCCTGGGCCGGCGCTTCGCCAGTCTCGTCGGGAGCCACCTGGTGAAAGGCGTCGCATGTGAGCGCGAAGCCCACGACCTCGCCGTAGATGCGCGCGCCGCGGCTGATCGCGTGGTCGATCGACTCGAGCACCAGCGTGCCGGCACCCTCGCCGGGCACGAAGCCATCGCGATCGCGATCGAAGGGACGGCTCGCCTTCTCGGGTGCGTCGTTGCGTGTCGACAACGCGCGGATCGCATTGAACGCTGAAATGCCCACCTCGCAGAGGGACGCTTCGCTGCCCCCGGCGAGCATGACGTCCGCATCGCCGTGCTGGATGATCCTGGTCGCGTCGCCCAACGTATGTGTGGAGGCCGCGCACGCAGTCGTCACCGTGGTGTTGGGGCCACGAAGATGGAAGGCCATGGCGACCGACGCGGCGGCCATGTTGGGGATGATCATCGGAGCGTAGAGGGGGTTCAGCCTGCCCTTGGTCGCGTACGAGATGGCACCGCCGGTCATCTCGATGAAGCCGCCAATTCCTGTCCCCATGTCGACGCCGACTCGAAAGTCGTCCTCCTTGGACAGGTCGAGACCAGAATCCGCAAGCGCCATGGACGACGCGGCCACCGCCATCTGCGAGAAGCGCGCCATGCGTTGGGCCGCCTTGCGGTCCATGTACAGGGTCGGGTCGAAACCATGTACCTCGCACGCGAATTTGGTGTTGAGCTTTTCGGTTGCGTACGAGCCTTCGACCATGCGGGCGGTGCTGCGTCCTTCGATCAGGCCATCCCAGTACTCATCCAGGGTCTTCCCGAGTGGGTTCACGGTCCCCATGCCGGTGACCACGACGCGCACCCGCCCGTTCTTCTTCACCTGCCTACCTCAGCCCGAATCTTACGCACGAGTTGATTCTCGGCCGCCTCCTTGGTCACCCGGATGGCGTTCTTGATGGCGCGGGCGTCGGAGCGTCCGTGCGCCACCACCGCCACCCCGTCGATCCCAAGGAGTGGCGCGCCACCGAACTCCCGCCAGTCGGTGCTGCCGCGCAGCCGGGCCACACCATCACGGATGAGGATGCCGCCAAGCTTGCCCTGCAGCGTGCGTGGAATCTCGTCACGCAAGCTTCGAAAGAGAAATTCGGCCGTCGCCTCCGCCATCTTGATCGTGATGTTGCCGACGAAGCCGTCGGCGACGACCACATCCACCTTGCCGGCGTAGAGATCCTTCGGCTCGACGTTACCCACGAAGCCCTTCATGGTCCCCTTCAGCCTGCGGGCGGTCTCCTTGACCAGCTCGTCCCCCTTGCCCTCTTCCTCGCCGTTGCTGAGCAGGCCCACGCGAGGCTCGGATCGGCCCATCATCTCGCGCGCGTAGATGGCGCCCATGAGCGCGAACTGCACCATGTACTCGGGTTTGGAGTCGACATTGGCGCCGACGTCGAGGAAATAGGCGAACCCGCCCTTGATGGGCACGATCGAGCCCAGCGCCGGCCGCTCCACTCCTCTGATGCGGCCCTGGACCAACAGCGCGGTGGCCATGATCGCGCCCGAGTTGCCGGCCGACATCCATCCGTCGGCCTTGCTTTCTCTGCACAGTCGCGCGCACACGGCCATCGACGAATCCGGGTTGGACCGGACCGCCTGCGCCGGGTGATCGTCCATCGCGATGACCTGTGTGGAAGGGCACAGAGTCAAACGCGGATGCTTGTCGAGCAACGGTTGCACGACGCCTGGAGAACCGACCACGACGACCTCGATCCCGTACTGCGCGACCGCCTGCGAGGCGCCCTGCAGCACCTGCGCGGGCGCATGGTCGCCGCCCATGGCGTCGACTGCTATTCGCATATTTGCGCGCCTTCAGATGTCGAGGTTGCGAACGCTCTTGGCGTGCGCCTGAATGAATTTCTTGCGTGGCTCCACGTCGGGGCCCATGAGCTTCTCGAAGGTCTCGTTGACGCCGGCGACGTCCTCGACCTGGACCCTGAGCAGGACTCGCGTCTTCGGGTTCATGGTCGTCTCCCAAAGTTCGTCAGCGTTCATCTCGCCAAGGCCCTTCATGCGCGCCGCTTCGGCATTCTTGCCGAGCTGGCGCAGCGCCTTGTCGCGCTCGCCTTCCGAGTGGCACCACACGATCTGCTTGCCCTTGGACACCTTGAAGAGGGGCGGCTGGGCCATGTACAGGTAGCCCTTGTCGATGATGTCGGGGAAGTAGCGAAAGAAGAAGGTGAGCAGCAGGGTGCGGATGTGGCTTCCGTCCACGTCCGCGTCGGTCATCGTCACGATCTTGTGGTAGCGGAGCTTGTCGATGTTGAAGTTGTCGCCCACGCCGGCGCCCATCGCGGTGATGAGGTTGCGAATCTCCTCAAACGTGAGGACTTTGTCGAGGCGCGCCTTCTCGACGTTTAGGATCTTGCCGCGCAGCGGAAGGATGGCCTGAGTGCGGCGGTCGCGCCCGCCCTTGGCCGTGCCGCCGGCGGAATCACCTTCCACGATGTAGAGCTCGCAGAGGGCGGGATCACGCTCCGAGCAGTCGGCGAGCTTGCCGGGCAGAGTGCTCGACTCCAGCAGGCTCTTGCGCTGCACCAGGTCGCGCGCCTTGCGAGCGGCTTCGCGTGCACGCGCTGCGGTGAGCGACTTCTCGATGATGCGACGCCCGTCGGACGGGTTCTCCTCGAGGTACTGCGTGAGGCCTTCGGTCAGCGCGATCGACACGTGGCCCTGCACCTCGGCGTTGCCCAGCTTGCCCTTCGTCTGGCCTTCGAACTGAGGCTCGAGGACCTTGACGCTGATCACGGCGGTGAGGCCTTCGCGCACATCCTCGCCCGTCAGGTTCGGGTCCGCCTCTTTGAGGATGCCGGCCTTACGCGCATATCGGTTCAGGACGTTGGTCAGCGCCGAACGAAAACCGGTGAGGTGGCTCCCGCCCTCGATGGTGTGGATGGTGTTGGCAAAGGCAAGGACGTTCTCGACGAACGTCTCGTTGTACTGAAGCGCGATCTCGACCTGGGTGCCTTCCACCTCGCGGTCGACGTAGAAAGGCAGCGGATTGACGGTCGCCTTGTCGCGGTTGAGCGCGCGCACGAAGGAGACGATGCCGCCTTCGAAATAGAAGGTGTTGGTGAACCCGAGCTTCTCGTCGGCAAGTGCGATCTCCAGCCGCTTGTTGAGGTACGCCATCTCGCGGAGCCGGTGTTGGATCACCTCGCGGTCAAACGTGGTGTCGGGGAAGATCTGAGGGTCCGGCCAGAACCGCACGATGGTGCCGGTGTGGTCGGTCTTGCCGGCGGCCTTGACGCCGCCTTTGGGTACGCCCCGCGCGAACTCCTGGTGGTAGACCTTCCCGCTTCGGTGGACCCATACCTGCAGCCGCTCGCTGAGGAAGTTGACCGCCGACACGCCCACGCCGTGCAGGCCTGAGGAGACCTTGTAGCCGCCGCCGCCGAACTTGCCACCGGCGTTGAGGCGGGTGAGCACGAGCTCAAGGGCCGAAAGGCCTTCCTTCTTGTGAACGTCGACCGGGATGCCCCGGCCGTTGTCGTCGACCTGGACGCTGCCGTCGGCATAGAGGGTGACGATGATCCGGGTGGCATAACCTGCCAGGGCCTCGTCCACGGCGTTGTCGACCACCTCGTAGACCAGGTGGTGAAGGCCCTCCTTGGTCGTCGAGCCGATGTACATGCTCGGACGCCGCCGGACATGCTCCCGGCCCTCGAGGACCTGGATCTGCTCGGCGGTGTACGCCACGTCGGCGCCTAGAGGCTGGGGCCTGCGGCTACGCGATGGGAGCGGCTCTTGGGCCTTGCTCACCGGTATTTCGGCCCTCCCAGCCTGGAGAACTCGTAGGGGACAACTGGGCAGAGGTTCAGGCCCTTAATTTTACGCGATTTCGAGTTCGAAAATGGCCCCTGCAGGCCTCTTAACAGGGCTGTTCGCGAACTGGTTTCCAGCGGAGGATCGGGTCCTCGCTCTGGCCCTGCAAGTAGGCGTTGATTTGCCGGGCGGTGGCCACCTCGTCAAGGCGTCCGACCGGCAGGCTGTGGGGCTCGTGATGCAGTTTTTCCGGGTTCTCCTTGGCTTCTTTGACGATCTCCGCGATCGCCGCCGCGAAGGCGTCCAGGGTCGGTTTGCTCTCGGTCTCGGTGGGCTCGACCATGATCGCCTCCGGGACCACGAGCGGGAAGTAAATGGTCGGGGCGTAGAAATCCCGTTCCAGGAGTCCTTTGGCAACATCGAGCGCTTTGATCCCGTTGGGGGCCAGGTTGCGCGCGCTGGCGACGAACTCGTGCATGCAGGGGCCCTCGTGAGGGAGGTCGAGCAGGCCATCGACGCGCTTGCGCAGATAGTTGGCCGAGAGCACGGCGTCCATCGAGGCCTGGGTCAGCCCGTCGCCGCCCATCGCGACTATGTACGTGTAGGCGCGGACCAGCATGCCAAAGTTGCCGTAGAAGCTGCGCACTCGCCCGATCGACTGCGGCCGCTTGAAATCGAGCTTCAGGTGCCCGTTCATACGCTCTACGGTCGGCGTGGGCAGGAACGGCACC
>Ga0209590_10000294_pt1 | contig 15459 bp, 19 predicted proteins | sample CZO8metaG_FD_188353 | JGI IMG/M metagenome (GOLD analysis project Ga0209590, IMG submission 188353) | Vadose zone soil microbial communities from the Eel River Critical Zone Observatory, Northern California, USA - CZOApr15con1.8 metaG... | ecosystem: Environmental > Terrestrial > Soil > Vadose...
GGGGGGGGGGGGGTGGGGGGGGGGGCGGGGGCTCAGGAGTTGGAGTTCATTTTCCGCAGTCTTGTGGAGCTTAAGTTACAGGTTGAAGAGCTGCGGCGACGCCTGGAGGAGAGGCCACCGCGCGTCGAGGTCATCGAGGTAGGCCCCGGGTCTGGAGTTAGCGCGGCAGTTACGTCGGGCGTGGCGGAGGCGGCGCGCGAGGCGGACGTGGTGTACCGCCCCGGCATGACAATGGCGGACGTGGAGCGGGCAGCAATCGAGGCCGCGTTGCGCGAGACGCAGGGTAATCGTCGCAAGGCAGCCGAGGTCCTGGGCATCGGCGAGCGCACACTGTACCGCAAATTGAAAGCGTACGCACTCGTCTAAATCACGCTCCACCAAAGGGTTGTCGTCCGTGCCGCTATTGACAGGCAGTGCCGCGGCGTCCATGTTACGGCGCCCTTGCTCGACGTGGTGCGGAGAGCCGCAGCGCCCCGGCCGGTTGTCTCGTGGACTTTAAGATCAAACCCGACTCGTGCGTGGCCTGTATGGCCTGCGTACGGGTGTGTCCCGCCGACGCGGTGGCGGTCGAAGGCGCGATCGTGCGGATCGTGGACGAGGCGTGCACGCGCTGCGGCATGTGTCTCCCGGCGTGCCCGCACGACGCGATCGAAGCGCTGGGCGACGTGTCACGCGCCCTGGAGCTGGCGCTCGCCGGCCGGGCCGCGCTGATCCTGTCGGTCGAGTGCGCCGCCTACTTCTATCCCGCGGCTCCCAATCAGGTCGTGAACGCCTGCTACGCGGCGGGGTTCCGCACCGTGCACCGCGGCGTGCTGGGCGACGAGCTGGTGGCGCGGGAGTACCTGGACCTGTGGGCCGACGGCGACTGGGGCACCATGATCCGCAGCACCTGCCCGGTGATCGTGGAGACGGTGCGGACACAGTACCCCGAGCTGATCCCCTACCTGGCCCCGGTGGCGACGCCGATCGCCGCCGAGGCGCGCTATCTGAAGCAGCTGTACGGCGTGGGCACCCCGGTCGTGTACGCCGGGGTGTGCATCACCGAGGGCGGGCCCGACGTGGACGCGGCCATCACGTTCGAGGAGCTGGCGGACCTGTTCCAGCGGCGCGGCATCGTGGTCTCGGAGCAAGCCGAGTACTTCACCCGCGTGCCGGAGGAGCGGCGGCGCCATTTGAGCATGGCGGGCGGGCTGCCGCTCGAGGTGCTGCTCGAGGAGACGCAGGCGAGCCGGCGGTTCCGTAAAGTGCGGGGCTTGAGCGGCCTTGGGGCGATCGCGCGGGCGGTGGCGGTGGATCGGCTGGATGTGGGCTTCGTGGACATCCTGCCGTGCGAGGGGTGTCTCGACCATCCGTTGCTGGGTCCGCGGGACGAGCTGTTCCGGCGGCGCCAGATCGTGGGGGCGACGGAGCCGGCGCGGTCGCGCGCCCCGGTGGTGGAGGAAGCGGTGGCGCGCGGGGTGAAGGTCGCCGAGTCGTTCCCGATCTCCCAGAACGGCCACCGGCCGCAGACGGAAGCGGTCGAAGCCGTCCTGAAGGAGATCGGGCTCGCGCCCAACGGCAAGCCGTGGGACTGCGGCGCGTGCGGGTACGCGACGTGCCGGGCGTTCGCCAACGCCGCCGCGCTGGGACGCACGACGCTCAGGTCGTGCCCTCCCTACCTCGACAAGCAGGCCCGGGCGGCGCAGCTTCAAGCGGCGGTGGACGGGCTCACGGGGCTCGCCACCTACCGGGTGTTGCGTGACCGCCTCGCCTCGGAGGTCGCCCGGAGCGACCGCACCGGCGATCCGTTCGCGGTGCTGTTTGTGGATCTGGACAACTTCAAGAAGGTGAACGACGAGTTCGGCCACGAGGCGGGGAACGAGGTGCTGCGCGGCGCGGCGCGGGAATGCACCGCGCACATCCGCACCACCGACCTGGCGGCGCGCTACGGGGGCGACGAGTTCGTGCTGGTGCTGGTGCGCACGCGGGTGGATGGGGCCCTGGGCGTCGCCGACAAGGTGCGGGCTACCGTCGAAGGCATGGGCCGGACCCTCGGCTACTCCGAGGGGCTGGTGACGGTGAGCGTGGGGGTGGCGGAGTTCGTGCCGGGACGGGGCCCGGAGACGGAAGACGTGCTCGTGGCGGCCGACCGTGCGCTGTACCGCGCCAAGGCGTCGGGGCGAAACCAGGTGGCGACGGGAGAACGCTGAGCATGACACCTTCCAACCCCGAAGGCGCGGAGAATCGCGATGCGATCCCCTTGACGCCCCCGCCCCAGGCGCCCGATCCGTGGGGGGTCAAGCGCGCCGAGAACCTGATCACCAGCCTCACCGGGGTGCTCTCCGCTCGGGTGGTGGTGACGCCGCTGGGGGAGGTGAGCGAGATCCACGTGCTCACCACCAGCGACCAGCAGGCGAAGCAGGTGGTGCGCAACATCGAGTCGGCGCTGATGGCGCAGCTGGGCCTGAAGATCGACCACCGCAAGATCAGCGTGGCGCAGACCGCCGACGTGCGCCCGATCGAAGAGATGCAGGATGAGGCGGTGCGCAGTCGCGCCAAGAAACGGGTGGTCATCTTCCAGGGGCTCGAGGTACGGCCCTCGGAGCGGCCGCAGCGCGTGATCGTGCGGGTGAAGCTGTCGTTCGAGGGGAAGGAAGCGGAGGCGGAGGAGCAGGGCACCGACACGGTGCGGAACCGGGTGGAGGCGGCGGCGCGGGCGGCGTCGTCGTGCTTGGACCAGCTGATGCCCGACAACTCGATCGCGCTCGAGGGCGCGACGATCATCGACGCGTTCGATCGCAAGTTCGTGCTGGTGGCGGTGCACGGGCTGGGCGGCCGTGAGGCGCAGCTGCTCACGGGGACGTGCGAGATCAGGGAAAGCACGGAGCGGAGCGCGGTGCTGGCGGTGTTGGATGCAACCAACCGATGGACCGACGCGCGGCGGTAGGCCGTCGCTGACGCGGCAGTGACACTCCTTCCAACACATTGTGATTAAATCGTTTAGATAGGTCCTTGCCTTCGGCTGTTGCAGGCACTCCTCATACCCCCTTGCGCACTTCCGATTTTGGCATTATTTGGGGTTCTGTGAGTTTGCCAAAGCACAAGCGATACTGGGGTACGCAGCGCGTGGCGCGCGTCTGTCAGGTCTCTCCCGCGACGGTAGCGAACTGGATCGACCAGGGGCTGCTGAAGGGGCACAAGACCCCGACGGGGCGGCGGCGTGTGGAGGCGGAGGATCTGACGGCGTTCCTCAAGGCGCACGAGATGGGGGTGCCCCCGGAGCTCGAGGGGGGGAACGGGCACGACGTGGTGGTGGTGGTGGACGATGATCCCGGTTATCTCAAGGCGCTGGTGTTGACGATCGAGCGGTCGGATCTGGACGTGGAGGTGGTGGAGGCGGCGACGGGGGTGGATGCGCTGCTCGAGATCGGTCGGGTGCAGCCGTCGCTGATCGTGCTCGACTACAGTTTGCCGGATCTGAACGCGCCGCAGGTGATCCAGCGGCTGCTCGAGCCGGGGCGGCGGCTGGACGCCGAGGTGATGGTGGTGACGGGGGGGATGCCGGAGGAGGCGGCGGTGGAGCTGCGGCGCATGGGCGTGAAGGTGATTCTCAACAAGTCGGAGGGGATGCCGGCGGTGGTGGAGGCGATGCGGGAGGCGTTGCGGCGGCGCAAGGCGGCGTAGGGTTCACAACGGATTCAAGGATTCTTCGGCTGCGTCGGATCAATTGGGAAGCCGGCGAGCCACATAGGGACAAACCGAAAAAAGGGGCCCCTGGTCACCGCTACTACCGAGCGGAGCTGAGCGAAAAGACGACGAGCGGAGCGTCGGGTGCGCCATAGCGAGGCGTGCCACTCCTGGTGGGTCGATGGTTGCGACTCGCAGTCTCCAGAAGGGGGTGACGCTCAATGTTGCACTTGCTCGCAGCGCTTTTTGCGGCTTTTGCGAAGTTGTTTTTCGCGAACGGCACAGTGTCGTGGTAGTGACCCACGGGGCCCTTTCCCTTTTTACCTCACAACTGACTCTCGGGATGACTGAATCGCTCAGACGGAGGCTGCAGCAAGCGCTGATCTATGCCTATATCAGCGCTGTGTCTGTCGTCACATTGTGCCTCCTGGCATTCCGAGAGTGGGATATCCCCGCTCCGTTCCCATCCAAGTTTTGGAATGCTATCGCCGCGTTTGTGATTCTCGGGATCTTGAGCGAGTCCTTCTCGTTCACGATCCCTGTGGCGAACGTGAGGACCTCAGTGTCCTTCGTTCCCTTCATTGCGTCAGTCGCCCTGTTCCAACATCCGTGGCCGATGTTGATCGGGGGACTCACAGCGTTCGTTGCTGACACCTTCGTTCGACACAAGCCGTTCATTCGGGTGTGGTTCAATACGGCCCAGTTCATGCTTGCCTCGGGCGCTGGTGCTTTGGTCTATACGGCTCTGGGTGGCTCGGTCAGCCTCGAGCGGTTCGGCTTTCAACCGCTCCCATTTGCGTGTCTCGTCATAGCCTACTTCCTGGTCAACCACGGTAGCGTTGCTGTGGCGGTCGCCCTGAGCAGTGGCGTGTCCATCCGTGAGGCTTGGGACAGGATTGGCAAGGACGCCCTTGCAACTGACCTTCTGTCTAGTACGCTGGCCGTTTTGTTGGTCTTCCTTTATGTAAAGCTGCAGTTACTCGGATTGGCCATCCTCGTATTCCCGCTGTTTCTCGTCCGGCAGTTGTACCAGATGAACTTTCAGATGCAGCTTGAATTGGAGGAGAAGCTTGAGTTGATGGTCAAGGCGATGGAGGCAAGGGATCCATATACGTCAGGTCATTCCCTAAGGGTCTCTGAGTATGCGTTGGCCATAGCGCGCGAATTGCGACTCTCGGCGAATGACGTGGATGACATCAAACGTGCCGCACTCCTGCATGATGTTGGCAAGATCTATGAGGAGTTCGCACCCCTGCTGCGCAAAGAGGGCAAGCTAACTCCGGAAGAGCGGATGACTATGCGGACTCACGTAACTCGAAGTGCGCAGCTCGTCGACACTGCGACCAGGCTTCGTGGGTCGGTACAGGCTATGATTCGTCACCATCACGAGAATTTCGATGGATCGGGGTACCCCGACGGCTTGGCAGGCAGTGATATACCGATCGGCGCGCGAATCATCATGATCGCTGACACGATTGATGCGATGACCACTGACCGGCCGTACCGCCGTGCTATGAGTCTTTCTCGTGCTTTAGAGGAGCTGGAAGGGTTCGCCGGACGTCAATTCGACCCGCAACTCGTGAAGGTCGTTTCCAAGTCCGCGAGCATCCGCAGGCTGGTTGGAGGGGATCGCAGCGTTCCTGAGCCCGTCGCTGAGACTTCGCGCGTTCCGAGGCCGGCCTGGGCGCACCGAATCGCTCAGTGACGCGTCATCCATAGGCCCTACCCGCGTCCGAACGCGTCACAAAGGATCATCACGAGGAGGGGGGAGGGCCCCCCGGACTCCTTGTCGCCCGGGTGACGCTCGTATCTTGCCCACATGAGCGCGGAACCCAAGAACGTCACGATCTACACCGACGGCGGTTGCATCCGAAACCCCGGTCGTGGCGGCTACGGGGTCGTGCTGATGCACGGTGAGCACCGGAAGGAACTATCCGGAGGCTACCGGCGCACGACTAACAACCGCATGGAACTAATGGCGGCGATCGTCGGGCTCCGGGCCCTGAAGACCAGATGTGACGTCACGCTATGGTCCGACTCGGCGTACTTGGTCAACCAGATGCGCGGACGCATACCGGAGCGGTGGGTGCGAAACGGCTGGAGGAATAGCGACAAGAAGCCGGTCCTCAACCGGGACCTGTGGGAGCAGCTGATGGCCGCGCGTGAGCCGCACGCGGTTCGATTCTTTAAGGTGCGCGGACACGCCGGGAACAGAGAGAACGAGTGTTGCGACCGGCTGGCCAGGGAAGCCGCGGAGCGGCGAGACCTGCCTGAAGACGCGGGCTACGAGGGCTAGAGAATCGGTCAACGTGGACTCGGCCTCGCTGGTGCCGGGCGCCGCATCGCGTCATTTCTCCTTTTCCTCTGGCGAGGAGGCGGCGTGTATGTCACGGCCTCGGAGTGTAAGGTGAAGCTCCGAGTGTCCCGCCGCATTTCATGGAGTTGGACGCCATCGCCACGCGTCATAAGGGCGATGATATCCTTGTGGGCGGGGTCCATCTCGGCGCCGAAATAGATGCCCGTCAACGGGCCGTCGCCGTAGCCATACCGCTTGCTGGGCTCCGCATGAAGCAGACGCCACTCCTGCTCATAACTCCAACAGCGCGCTTTGGTACGGACGACCGCTCGCAGAAGCTCATTGCTTTCATCATCGCTGGGCTCCTGAACCAGCACATCGACCGGATTGATCGTCGGCGGCTTCTCGAAGTAGACGACCTCCAGCGCCCGGCTGAAGGGTGGCAGTGATGTGTCGAACTCAAGGCAAAACCCTCGGTGACCATTGGCGTAGTGTGACCACATCATGATATCCGTGACCGTCGCACTAAAGCACGCGATGCCGCGTTGCTCGCGCTGAATCGTCCGGCGCTCTTCGTAGACCTTGCGGACACTGTTGACGAAGGAGTCCCACAGTTGGTCGGCGGTCAATCTCGCTGCAAGCGCCGGATCGCGCTTGCGAGCGTATGCCAACAGTCTTTGGAAATCGGACTCACTAACTGTGTCCTCGACGAACCATGCGCCGCAGTCGTACGGATCGTTCACGTTGATTGGTGCGGAGAACCAGATCCAGCCCCGCTTAAGATTCGTGAGCGTCTGCGCATTGAACGGTTGATACTTGTAAAGGCGCGGCGGTAGCGATTTCTTCGGCACGAGCACGCTGCCTAGCTGACTGTTCCCTGGAAGTTAGCGTGCGTTGACTGCTCGCTGACGCCGCCACATGAGATTCGTACCCGTCATGGACGGCATGATGTGGATGGACTGGCCCTGGCCCGGCCTGGAATCTCTTAGCGGCGTTCGCTATCGTAGCACGTACTCCAAACGACCGAGTTGCGACGCGATGGACGAGGCTGCGCTCAAGGCACGGGTGGCTGCATTGCTCGAACGCGCGACCATAAAGGAGGGCGTGGATGTAGGGACGCGTGGCGGTGTTCCATGGAGCCGTCACGGTGCTAGAGGCCGGCGGCGCCACCACCTCTAACCCCTCCACCTCCGCGATTGGGGCCGGCGCCTGGAACGGGCCGGCTCTTTCTTTTACGTTTTGAGGTAATCTCTTGCCGAAGTGAGCGAGGAGGCTAAGATGGTGACGGCGCCCGAAGCCTGCGCGCGGTGCGGTCGGAGCGACGCGCGGCTCACCCTGACCAGTCGTGGACGCCTGTGCCCGTCGTGTCGCGAGGAGCTCGTCGACGCGAACCGCGAAGCGGCGGCCGCCGCCGAGCCGTCCTCGGCGGACTGGCGAGCGACCCGGGTCACGGAGCTCACGGGAGCCCAGCTCGCCACGGCGATCGCGTGGGGCGTCGTGAAGGGGTTCGGGATCTGGGCTGTGATCGGCGCGGTCGTCGCGCTCGTCGTCGCGATCTTCGCTCGCAGCTGATGCTCGCCGCGCTCGTCCTTGCCCTGGCGAGGCCCAACTTCCATTTACCATGGCGCGCGCCTACTAGATGATTGGGCGGCGGACGGTCCTCGTTCTCGGCGCAGGCGCGAGCGCGCCATACGGTTTTCCATGCGCGCGGCAGCTCCGCGACCACATTCTCAATGGCCTGAGCAAGGAGATCGCGCAACCGTTTCAGCTGCTCACCGCTGCCGGTTTCGACGCGCGGCACGTCATCAACTTTCGTGACGCGCTGCGGAAGTCGGGCCAGGCATCCGTAGACGTGTTCCTCGAGCACCGGTCCGAGTTCCTCAAGGTCGGCAAGACGGCGATCGCTGCAGCCCTCATCCCGTACGAGGACGAGGCGAAGCTGTGGGGCGGCGACGAGAACTGGTACGAATACCTCTGGCAGCACCTCGGCCCATCACTGATGGACGACGTGGCACAGAGCCAGCTGTCGATCGTCACGTTCAACTACGACCGGTCGCTTGAGCACTTTCTGTTCTCAGCGCTCAAGGAGAGCCACAACATCGGCATCGACGACGCGGCGCGGTACCTGCGCGAGGTTATCCGGATCGTCCACGTCCACGGCCAGCTCGGCCCGCTGCCATATGCCGATCACGGCACCGGAGATGGCCGCGCGTACCGACCCGTCGATCCTGCCAATCTCAAGGACGCAGCCGTCGCGGCCGCGCGTGGCATTAAGATCGTGCACGAGAGTGCGAAGAATGATCCAGCGTACGTCCAGGCGCGCGAGCTGCTCTCTCAAGCGGAGATCGTCATCTTCCTCGGTTTCGGTTACCTCAAGGGGAACCTTGAAAGGCTCGGCATCCCAAGCCTGTCGCCGAATATCGGCCTGACTGGCACGGCGTACGGACTGGTCGAAGGTGAGCGAGCGGAAGTTGGCCTAGTCGTCAGCCAGCGTATCAGCCTCGGTAATATGCATCACGGCGTGTTAGAGTTCCTGCGAACGCACCGACTGCTCATCTGAAGGGCACGCCGCTTGGGCCCGCCGCCTGGACGGGCCGGCCCGATTTTCTTAGTCGGGCGGCAGCTGCATCATTACCGCGCCCATCGCCGTGATGACGGCGGGCTCCGCGAGGAACGCGAGGTCGTAGAAACGGCACCGGATGAACTGGCAGTTCTCCACCACCACGACGCCGCCCTTGATGTCGTTCACGTTGAGGCCGGCGATCCCTAGCATCCAGACGTTCCGTCCGTACGGCGTCTGCATGCCGTTAGTCGGCATCGTCAGCTTGTAGAAGGCCCCGGGGCCGCGAAACGAGCAGTCAACGTAGGTGCGATCCTTCAGCCGGCCGTCCCGGATCGGCAGCTCCGAGAAGCGGTAGGTGCGGTGGCTGGGGCCGCGGACGACGAGCCACCCCAGCCAAGCGATGCCCGCCAACCAGCCCCAGTCGCCGACGCAGGGGATTCATCGCACCCGACTGCCAGGGGGCTTCCGACAGATCGGGCACGGCCCCATCTGCGGCTCTTTGCCGAGCTCGAGCCGCACCGGCCCGAGCGTGACCGCCGTATCCGTGAGCGTGACGGTGAGCGTCATCACGTGCCCATCGGTCGAGCCCGTAAACCGCGCCGGATGGTCGGGACCGCGCGCCACGGGATAGAGCGTGATGTTGTAGCGACCCGGCGCGTCGAACCGTCCCTGCTCGTCGGCCACGAGCGCCTGCTTCGTGTCACCCGCCGTGCAGCCGATATGAACGTGGGCGGTGGTGTCGAATGCCATCAATCCGGCGTTGTCGCCGCCCCACGTGCCTTTGATGGGCCCACGGAACCGCGGGCCCCCGATATCACAGTCGCGGACGAGGATTAGCGCGAGACCGGCGAGCACGACCTTGTTCATGAGAGTCCCTCCGTACCGTCTACCCCTGCACCCAGCCCCGGGTCACAAGCAGCTCCTCCACGAGGTCCGGCGCGCTCCGCCCAGCCGCCTCCGCCGCGAAATTGATCACCAGCCGGTGCGTGAGTACCGTGGGGGCCACCGCCCGCAGATCGTCTTCATCAGGCATGGGCCGGCCGTCCAGCGCCGCCCGCGCCTTGGCCCCGAGGATCAAGTACTGGGACGCGCGCGGCCCCGCCCCCCACGACACGAACTCCTTCACAAACGCCGGCGCCTCGGCGTCTCCGGGGCGCGTCATCCGCACCAGCGTCACCGCCGAGCGCACCAATGGCTTCGGCACGGGGATGCGGCGCACCAGGTGCTGCAACGCCAACACGTCTTCGGCCGTCAACACCGGGGCGATCTCGGTCGCGCGATCCCCGGTGGTCGACTCGACGATCGTCTCCTCCTCTTCCTTCGTGGGATAGGCCACTCTCAACTCGAACATGAAGCGGTCGAGCTGCGCCTCGGGCAGGGGATAGGTCCCCTCCTGCTCGATCGGGTTCTGGGTGGCGAGCACGAAGAACGGCGCCGGGAGGGGATGGGTCTGGCCGGCCGCCGTCACCTGGTGTTCCTGCATCGCCTGGAGCAGCGCCGCCTGGGTCTTGGGGGGCGTGCGGTTCACCTCGTCCGCCAGCACGATATTCGCGAACACCGGCCCGCGCACGAACCGGAACGCGCGCTTTCCCGTGGCCTGGTCCTCCTCGATGATCTCGGTCCCGGTGATGTCGGTGGGCATGAGATCGGGCGTGAACTGGATGCGGGAGAACTTGAGATCGAGCGTCTGCGCCACGGTCTGCACCATCAACGTCTTGGCGAGTCCGGGCACGCCGAGCAGCAGGGCGTGACCGCCCGAGAAAATGGCGGTGAGGATGCCGTCGAGCACTTGGTGCTGGCCCACGATGCGGCGGCCTACCTGGGCGAGCAGGTCGGCGCGGGCGCGGGTGAGGCGCTCGAGCAGCTCGACATCGCCCTGAGGCGGGGATGCGGGATGCCCTAAAGGACTCCCTGACGGTCGCGAGATGGGGGATGGGTTTGCCGTCATGCTGGCTCCAGGTTAGCACATCATACTCCCAAGCGCCACATAAGTTTGCGTGGTTCTGACTTTGCTTGCGAAATTTTTCACAAGCGGGTAGTTTTTGCGCCGTGCAAACCCCGGGGCCGCTCCGCTATGCGGGGCTCGGCATCCAGTTGGCCGCCACGGTCGTGCTGTGCGTGCTGTTCGGACAATGGCTGGACCGGAAGGTCGGGACCGACGGCATCTTTACCATCGTGGCTCCGCTGCTGGGGTTTGGCGGCGTGATGTACTCCCTGATGCGCCAACTCTCCCGGTCCGACAAGGGCGACCGATGACGCCGGGACGTCGCTACCTGGTCGGCGTGAGCGCGGTTGCCGCGGCGGCGCTGCTCCTTAGCTTCGTCCTGCCGCCCGAGGCCCGGACCGGCGTGTGGCTCGCCACGGCGCTGGCGCTGCTGGTGCAGGGGCCGCTCGGCTGGTGGCTGGTGCGCGCGATCGGGACCGAGCGCGTCCAGCTGGTCTGGGCGGTGGGTATCGCCGCGCGGTTCGCGCTGGTCGCGGCCTGTGGCTTCCTGGTGGCGCCGCGGCTGGGACTCGCGCTCGCGCCGCTCTTGTTCGCACTCGTGGGAGTGCTCATGTGCTGCGTGGTGGTCGAGGCGGTCGTGGTCCGGTCTGCAACCGAGGTGCGATGAGCCGGTTCACTCGCAGCGGGGCGATCGTGGCAATGCTCGTGGCGCTCGCGGGAGGGACCGCGGCGGCCCAGGGGCACGCACCGGCGTCTCATGCGAACGAGATCGACATCATGGCCCATCTGGGCAACTCGCACTCGATCGAGCTGCCCTCCTGGAAGGCCCCCTACTACACGGAAGTCGAGCTGCCGCGCTTCGCGCCGATCCATATCGGCGCCGTCACCATCGATCTCTCGCCCACCAAACACGCGGTGTTCCTCGTGCTCGCGGCCGCGCTCGTGGCGCTGGTGTTCCTCTATACCTCACGGGTGGTGGCGCGCGCGCAGGCGGCGGGCCGCCCGCCGCGCGGCTTCGCGGCGGCCATGGAAGCGACGGTGCTCTATATCCGCCAGGAGGTCGTTCTGGCGAACGTGGGGCCGCACGGCGAGGGGTACGTCAATTATCTGCTCACCGTGTTCTTCTTCATCCTGACGTGCAACCTGCTCGGCCTCCTGCCGTGGAGCGCGACGCCCACCTCGAACATCGCCGTCACGGGCGCGATGGCGGGTGTGTCGCTCGTGGTGATCGAGATCTCGGGGATGCGCGCGCTGGGGCTCAAGGGCTATCTCGGCACCATCTTCTTCCTGCCGGAGGGGCTGCCCACGCTGCTCAAGCCCCTCATGCTGGTGATCATGACGCCGATCGAGATCATCGGGAAGCTGGCCAAGCCGTTCGCGCTCGCCGTCCGGCTGTTTGCCAACATGACGGCGGGGCACGTGGTGGTGCTGGCGCTGATCGGGCTGACCTTCTTCTTTCAGAGCTACCTGGTGGGCGTGGCCGCGTCGGTCATGGCCACCGGCATCATGCTGCTGGAGCTGTTCGTGGCGTTTCTACAGGCGTTCGTGTTCACGCTGCTCACCAGCGTGTTCATCGGGCTGATGCGCGCCGCACACTGAGGACTGGTGGACCGACGGCGCCGGTCCGGGAGAACCGGCGCACGCTGGGGCGGGCGCACCGTCCAAACGATCTCCCGCTCAATATGGGAGTGTGACATGCTGCTGAACGTGCTCGCGTTGTTGCAGGAGCCCGCTGCGGCGGGCGCCGCCGGCAAGGGGTATGCGCTCATCGGCGCCGGCCTCGCCGCCGGCCTCGCGGTGCTCGGCGCCGGCGTCGGCATCGGGCGGATCGGCGGTCAGGCCGTCGAAGGCATGGCGCGCCAGCCGGAGAACAGCGCCCGCATTCAGACCGCCATGATCATCGCGGCGGCCCTGGTGGAAGGCGTGGCGCTGTTCGCCGCCGTGGTCGCGTTCGTGATGCAGGGGAAGGTCTCGTTTTGATGCTCGCGACGCTCGTCCAGGAGCCGGCTGCTACCGGGGGGGCGGGCCCGCTCTCCGTGGACGGCGGTCTCGTCATCTGGACCCTCGTCGTGTTCGGGCTGCTGCTGTTCGTGTTGCGCCGCAGCGTGTGGCCGCTGCTGCTGGCGGCGGTGCGCGAGCGGGAGCAGAAGCTCGAGCGCATGCTGGCGGACGCGGCGCGGGACGGGGAGGAAGCCGCGGCGCTGCTCGCGGAGCACAAGCGCCTGGTGGCGGCGGCGCGCGCCGAAGCGCAGGAGCTGATCGCGCAGGCGCGCACCGTGGCCGAGAAGGAGCGGGCCGCGCTGCTGGCGCAGGCGCGCGAGCAGTACGAGCAGCTGCTCGACCGGGCGCGCAAGGACATCGAGGGTGAGAAGGAGAAGGCCATCCTCGAGCTGCGGCGCGAGGCGGTGGATCTCTCGATCGCCGCCGCGTCCAAGCTGATCGAGGCGAACCTCGACTCCCAAGCCAACCGCCGCCTGGTGACGGAATACCTCGCGAACCTCGAGCGGGCGCGGTGAAGAGCGCCACCGTGGCGCGCAATTACGCCCAGGCGTTGCTCCTGGCGGCCGAGGCGCACGGCATGGCCGCGATCGAGCGCTACGGGCAGCTGATGGAGGCGGTGGCGGGGGCGGTGCAGGCGGACGAGCGCATCGCGGTGGCGCTCGAGTCACCCCGCGTCTCCAAGGCGGTGAAGGCGGCGCTGCTCGAGCGCGCGCTGGAGGAGGTGGCGCCGCCGGAGTTCGTGCGCTTCCTCCAGGCGGTGGTGCGGCGCGGCCGGCAGGGGCTGCTGGAGGAGATCGCCCAGCAGTATCAGGCCCTGGTGGACGTCAAGCTCAACCGGGTGCACGCGGGCGTCACGCTGCTCGAGGAGCCGGACGCGCGGCTCGAGAAGGAGGTCATCGAGCGGCTGTCGCAGGCCATCGGCAAGGAGATCCGGGCCCATTTCCGCGCCGATCGGGGGATCCTGGGTGGCGTGGTAGTGCGGGTGGGCGACCGGATCTACGACGGCTCGGTGCGACGGAAGCTGGCGACGCTGCGGAGGCGGCTCTTGAGCGGGGAGTAGCTAAGGCGGCGTTTCCGAATCGAGGGCCAGCGTTTCTTCAACCGCTCGCCGCAGCTCCGCGGGCGCGAACGGTTTTCTCAGACTGCGCGCGGCTCCCAACAGCTCGGCATCCTTCCGCAGGTCGATCCGACCGGTCGCATCCCCGCCCGAGACGGCGATCACCCGGACGCCGGGGAATTCTTTCTTGATCCGCCGCAGGGTCACGATCCCATCCTGCCCCGGCATGAAGATGTCGGTGATGACGAGGGTGACCCCGGTCTCGGCGAGCAGCTTCAGTCCGGCGTCGCCGTCGCTCGCTTCCAGGACCTCATGCCCTGCCTTCTCCAGGACGCGGCGCATGGTTCCCCGCGCCGCATCGTTGTCGTCGATAACGATGATGCGTGCCATTCTCACAACGTAGCCACGCTCGATGGACCGGTCGAGTGCTGCGAACGGGAAGCAGCCCGGGGGCGACCCGGGCCGCTCTTGCATTTAGGCTTACAATCGATACCGCAAACCGAGCGCGACGCCGAAGCGTCGGGTAGCGCGCCGCTCGACGCCGCTCGGTGTGTCTCCCGGATCGAACACCGAACCGCTCCAGACGCCGGTCACGCGTAACGACCCCATGAGGGCCCGGGCCAGTGGCCACTCGACGACGGCTGTCGCCCGGCCACCCACCCGGTTACGCTGCTCGCCGTCGAAGTTCCACCAGTCGAAGGCCGGGCCCGCTGCGACGCGGGCCTCGAGGCCCGCGCCGAAGCGCGCCACGCCGAGCGAAACCTCCGGGGCGATCTCCCAGAGGGAGCCGATCCCGTACTGCACGACCGCTACGCCCTGGCCTTCGGCGACCAAGCCGGTAGTGGCGTGGAGGACGCCGACCGCCACGCGGGCGCGGCCTGCGCCGCGTTCCAGGCGGAGTTCGAACGTCGTGGGCCGGTAAGGCCCCACGGTCGCCCCAGCGCTGTCGCGCGATGTGCCGCCGAACCGGGCCACGCCGAGCTCCGCGGAGACGCTCCACTGAGCCGCGACGCCGGTCGCGCCAAGCGTAAGACTGAACCAGGCGAGTATGGCGGGCAGTTTCAGATTCACTTCATTCCCAAGGTGATCCAGCCGTTCGTCGCGTTGTTCTGGCCTTTCACAATCCAGTTGTAACCCGGATGGGAGATGCCGACCACGACGTCTTCGACGGCGTTGCCGACCAGCTCGTCGTTCGTATTGATCAGCGAGCCGAGCGCGGCCCATAACTTCTGGAAGGCGCTCGCGCGCTTGAACGTCTTTTGTGCCCACGAGCTCGAGTCGTTACCTGCCGTGATGGCCTTGTACGCTCCATCGACGGCTTTGATCGCGTCGTTCAAGAGATTCCGATCCGCCTTGATTTGGCACGCCGTGTCATCGTCTTCGACCACGAACACCCTGATGTTCTGCCCCGGATGGGCGGCGTTGTAGGCGTCGAGCTGGACCTTGCTGAACAGCATGACACTCCCGCTCCAGTCGAGGGCATTTTGGTCGAAGTAATACGGCGCCGGTTGCTTCTCGCCGGCGCACTGGTAGTCGGTCAGCGAATCCGTCTGACCCTTCTGGCCCAGGATGTGGACCTCAAATTCGGGTCCACCTTTCAACCAACCCTCAAAATCGTCCACGAAATGGGCTTTGGTGAGGTACAGACCGGGCGCCGGCGGCGGCGGCGGCGGCAAAATGCCGCACCACAGGCACTCGCCGAGTTGCGCCGGGGAAGGCGAAAAGTCGGTCTCGACGGGAACCACGGCGATCACGGGCGTCGCGGGAGGCCGCTCGGCGTCGAGCACGTTGCCTTGCACGTCGAACGCCACCGGCGGGTCGTGGTCGGCGAGCGCCGTGGCCACGAGCACGTTGGCGTCACCCTTCCAGATTCGGCGGTGCTCCGGAACGGGGAGGTACATCTCGAGGGGGATAGCGCCGTCGGCGGCGCG
>Ga0209590_10000295_pt1 | contig 15439 bp, 15 predicted proteins | sample CZO8metaG_FD_188353 | JGI IMG/M metagenome (GOLD analysis project Ga0209590, IMG submission 188353) | Vadose zone soil microbial communities from the Eel River Critical Zone Observatory, Northern California, USA - CZOApr15con1.8 metaG... | ecosystem: Environmental > Terrestrial > Soil > Vadose...
CTATTTCACAAACACACTAGGATTGCCGACTGTGGCCATTGGTTGTAACCATGCCAAGAGCAATACTCACGCTCCGAACGAGAACCAGAGGATCGACGTTTTCGTGCAAGGAAGCAAGTGGATAGCACTGGTCATCGAAGAGTTCGCCAAACAGGCATAAGAAATAGCAGAGTCAAACTAACCTACATACGAGCATACTCCAGGTGTGCTCGAACCTCCATTCTTCGAATCTTGCTCAGAATGGCTTGACTGACAGATCATAATGTGCTCCCGACGATTCCAAGGAGTGCCTGGTTTCCTATCTGAAAACTGTATACGTGCGGGGCTAGGCAAAGAGTACGGTAGCCGAAATGAGATCGGTCAACGCGATCGTTCGCGATTCAACCGAGACCGATCTGCCGAGGATGGAAAGCCATTATGGCCGACTGGACAACGTCGGAGACCCTTTCTGTGACATAACCAGGATTCAGGAGGTTCGATTTGACTGGCTGGTCATAGCCGAGGTTGACAGGGAGTATGCCGGCTTCCTGTATTGGCACCTAGGGGAGAAGCCGTTCTTCGCTCCCAATATCGTAAAGTTTGCCCACATCAGAGAAGTCCAAGTGTTAGAAAGGTTCCAAGGACGGGGAGTAGGGAGAAAACTGATAGTCCATGCCTTGGAGAAGCTGAAGGCCTCGGGCACCCGGGACATCTTTCTTGCAACAGCCGAGACCAACCATGCAGCAAGGCATCTGTACGAAAGCTTGGGATTCACACAGTTCCGGAAGCAGATTCAGTACACCCTGAATATCAATAACCAACCAGAGGATGGTGTGTAGCAACCACCCTCCTCCGATGATCTGACATGCCGCCATTAGGGTCATCCTCAATCTCCCAGTTAGGAGGGGATTGTTCCCGACCTGACTTTAGGATCCCGCCGTCGAGTCCTCAGATCAGATCGTTATCGTGTGATCTGTCATTACAAGTGTTTATTCGATGCGAGAACAAGTGTTCATAGGGGCTTTTGGCCTCGTCAACGCCTCTTGGCGCGGCCGTCGCTGGTCTAGTCGGCGGGGTCTTCATGACTTTGTTCGAATTCCCCTTCTGGAAAAAATGGGGGATGAACGGCGTCGCTGAGTGGCAAACCAACTGGGTGATCATCTCCAAGCTCAGCGGCAGAAGCTCGAACCGAATCCAGGCGCCAAGAATTTCGTGGACTATTACCCTTCACTTGTGGCATGGAATTGCTGCTGGTATCGTCTTCGGGCTTCTTCTACCCTTTTTGACGCTACTCCCAACCGGGAGCATCTGGGTTCTTCTGGATGCAGTTGGCTATAGTCTTGCTCTCTGGGTCATCTTCATGCTTGCGCCCAGGAAAGCGTTCGAGTCTGCAGGCGGCACCCGAATTTCAAACCGCAGCCTATTGGGCGCATTAGCGTCTCACTTTGTCTACGGGATAATTCTGGGACTTTTGGTTCCTCTTGCCTAGGATTGGTTCAGTTCTAGGTGACAGTCAAGACCACTGTGATCGTATGGGTCAGACTGCCGCTTGCCGCGGTTATTGTGATTGTGTAGGTGCCAGGCGGGGTCTTGTGGAACGTGCGAACAGTTAGCGTGGATGTTCCGGACCCTCCTGAACTCAACGAGACGCTACTGGAACTCAAGCTGAGCTTGGGGCTGCTGGGCGAGCAGACTGCAGAGAGAGATACTGTTCCAGTGAACCCGGCCATGCTAGCCATGCTGATCGTAACAGTCCCACTAGTACTGGCAGCTATGCTGAGGGATGACGGGTTCACAGCGAGCGTAAAGTCTTGAACATTGACAGTGATTGTGATTGAATGAGTGGATGAGCCGCTCGTCCCGGTGACGGTTACTGTGTATGTTCCTACCGTGCTGGAGCTGATGGTGAGGGTTGAGGAGCCTGATCCTCCGGGGCTCAAACTGATACTGGCTGGGCTGATGGAAGCGGTTGGGCCGCTAGGGGTCACTGATGTGGAGAGATTGATCGTGCCCGTGAAACCGGCAACGCTGAGGACCGTTATTGTCGAGGTGCCGGAGCTGCCCGCCAGAACGTTTACGGTAGTCGGGCTAGCGGACATTGTGAAGCCTCCAACTTTGACCGTTATCGTTGCGGTGTGAGATAGGGGACCGCTCGTCGCGGTGATGGTAACCGTGTAAGTGTTCTGGGCCGACGAGGCGAACGTACAGGTTGAGTTGGAGGAGCTTCCGGACGAAAGAAAGACGCTTGTCGGATCGCATGAAACGGTTAGACCCGTCAACGGAGTGACTGATTCTGCTAGGTTTACGTTACCCGAGAAGTTTCCAAAGCTTGTAAGGTTGATGGTTGATGTGGCGTTAGAGCCTGATTGAAAGCCCACAACGGACGGGTCGGCGGCGACACCGAATCCGGATGACGCGACCACATTGACATTGATCATGGCCACGTGCGATAGCGAGCCGCTCGTCCCTGTGATCGTGACTGTGTAGGTTCCCACCGTACTTGAGCTGACAGTAAGGGTTGAGGCGCCTGTGCCTCCAGATGTGAGGGTTAGACTGTTTGGGCTCATGGAAGCGGTTAGGCCTGAGGGAGAGGTGGATGTTGCGAGGTTGACTGTTCCCATGAAGCCGTTGAGGCTTGTTATTGTTACGGATGATTGCGTGGATGAGCCCGCAGTTACCGTGAGGCTTGACGGAGTCGAGACATTGAAGTCGGTCACTTTTACTGTTACCTGGACGGATTGAGATGTTGAACCGCTAATAGCCACGATGGTCACCGTGTATGTGCCGCTTGTGGTGGAGCTCACCGTCAGCGTTGATGTTCCCGTTCCACCACTAGCCAAGGTGATGCTGGAGGGATTCAGGGATGCGGTCAGGCCTGAAGGGGAGATGTTTGTTGAGAGGGAGACAGTTCCAGTGAAACCATTCAGACTCGTCACGGTGATAGTGGAGATGGCGGAGGAACCGGTTTGAGTCGTCACGGTGGTAGGATTGGCGGTGGCGGTGAAGCTGGACGGGTTCGATGGACGGACGCTGGTAAACTTGATCGTAGAGGGTGAGGAGGTTCCCGTGGCATACAACAGGTCGATTGTCGGGCTGTTGCCTGTTGGCCTGAGGCTCAGTACCTGATCAGTAGTCGCGGAGTCGAGATAGTTGACGGTTGGGTTCCAGACCCCGCCAGCAGGCAGCCGGACATAGCCGAGTGGCCCGCTTCCACCGTCGGTGTTGACGTTCATGAGAAAGAGGTAGTAGTCGCCGGTCGTGATGTGGATGGCTATTCCGGCCCAGCCTCGGTTGGTTACTGCGAGTGAAGGCGTGTCGAGGTGAGTCTTCACGTCTTGAGAGGTCAATGTGAACACTCCATAGCTCAGAGTTCCGGTTATGCCGTAGGCGACTACCACGAGTGAGCGGACAGGGTCCCAGGCAAGGCCGACGGGATCATCATCTGCGTCAGAGCAATTGGTTTCATAGGTGATGTTCTGGGATTCCCAGGACCAGCCGGACCCGTTCCAGGTTGCCTTGTTGAGGGCTATGGTTTCTGGAGGTCCGGTGAACCTGTTGGCCATGAGGTAGACGTTGTTGTTATCGGGTCTCTCGATCATGTTCGGGACAAACCAGGTGATGCTAACTGAGTCCAGTAATGCTATGTCAGGAGTTGATGAAGAGCCTGCAAGATTAGTCCAGCCCGTTGAGGAGTTCCAGCGGAGACTTTTGACCATAGTCCGGGTGGAGTTCTGCCACGCCCAAGCTGCCAGAATATCCCCGCTGTGGAGGAGAACAGCTGCAGGATACCTGCCTAGACCGGACGAGTCAAGGCTCTTAGGCGTTCCGATCGTGAATCCAATAATATTGCTCTGAGAATCTCGCTGGATTACGACTGGAATGTCACTAATAATTCCGGCACCCGAACCACCTTCCACAATGAGTCGGAGTGACGTCAAAGATACGAGAACAGCAGCCGGCCACTCGTAGGGCGCAATGGGAATCGATGATTTTACCGGAGCAGACCAGCCTCCCAACATCGGATCAGAGTTATCATAAGCCAGCCCGACCCTTCCCGAACTGTCAGTGTAGACCGCGATCATCTTACCAGCAGAATCCCGGATCAGCTTTTCGCCGCCGGCCGTGGCCAGTGACGACGGCCCTGGTGCAGCATCGGAAGCGACGATGACAGATGTGGGTGGTGTCCCGGTAACCGTGACTGTAGTCGAGGCCGCCCCAGTCGCTCCTTTAGAGTCTGTGGCAGAAAGTGTTGCGGCATAACCGCCTGCGGAAGTGTACGTGTGGGTTGCAGGGTTCCCCGTACCAGTTGCTCCATCACCGAAGGTCCAAGAAAAGGTGTAGGGTGCGGTCCCACCGGAAGACGTTCCGGTGAAGGTTACGACCTGCCCGGTCGCAGGGGAGGAGGGAGTGAAACTGATGCCGACGTTTAGAGATGCTTGGTGTATTCTCCAGCCAGTGAGAGGATGAAGCTCCCATCCCGAGAAGGAATGACCGGCGGAGTTCACATTATTATTGTCCCAATAGACGAACCCCTGAAAATCTATCAGCGTAACACCGCTAGTAGTTTGACTGGACAAAGTGCTGGGGTCACAGGATGTCCCGGACCCACAGTATTTCGCGGCTTGCCAGTCACGGTCAATCTCTAGATGAATCCGGCCGTAACATGTCGGGTCTCTGGCCGATGTGCAAGAAGTGCCATAATTGGAGACGACAGCCGGGTCATAGATGTTGAAGGTAAAATCGTTGACAGTCGCGCCACCGTACGACCCTCCTCCGTTGGTAGGATCATAGCCGGTAGAAGAGTCCTCAAAAACTGCACTCGCCCTTTGGACACCGTCAATTTCAACAAAGACTCCTTGCTGCTTTCCGAGATTATTGGTGATGGTACAGGCCGGACCTGGAGAATGCCAACCCGATGGAGTTGGCCCAGGGGTCAACCATCTCTTCGCGACACCCCCACTAACGGTCGTAGTGATCCCGGGACTGAACGGGCTAGCATTGAAAGAGGCTGTCCCAGTCTGATTTGCGGTGATATCTGTAATTCTCACACTCGTGGGTGTACAGCTCACATTAGAATTCCACGAGCCAACGAGAGGAGCCTGCGTTGTCGCTGGCGATGCGAAGACGGGTAATGCGACTTGGATTAGAGGTATGACAAGAAGGGCCAACGTGAAAATTGCAGTTATCCTTGAAAACCGAACTAATTTCAGCGCTCTCTACTCTCCTCGCGTTAGTTTTCGAGATCCTAGATGGATCGTTACTTTCAGCATGGAAACGCGGGCGGGACCCGGGGGCATTTAGTCATTGCTTCCGACAGCCTATAGAAAGGCAGAATGCGCAGTCGGACGATACAAATTGCAACATTTGCGCGCGTGTTTCTGAATGTCTGGGCAGTCCAAAATTCGACCAAGAGATTAGAGGGTTGATTATTCTCCTGCGGTTTGAGAACTCATTCTAAGATCCTTCTGAATCGTCTCAGTGGCCCCAGTTAAGTGGGGCTTGCTGTTTTCCTGTTTGTAGGACCCAGCAGTCGTGCAGTTCCTTACACAGCCCGTTCTTCGCGAAGTGTAGTATTACGCAGCCGGCGAGTGTTACGTCGTTCAGTTTCTCTTTCATCGTGGTCCAGTATTCGACCGCGGCTCTGGAGCCTTCCACGATCGGCTTTCCAAAACGAACTTCATACACCTGTCCAACATCCAACGCCCCCAGCGTATAATCCAAAATACTCTTCTTACCCTGGTTCACGGGCCGAAAAGGATGAGAGTGGTAGGCAGCGTCCTCAGTGAAGAGCGAAGCAATTCCTTTTGCATCTTTCTTCAGCCATGCCTTGGAGTAGTTACGAATCCACCTGTTAACAACCAGCCTAGTGCTAGCCAACTTGAGACCATCCCTCAATCAAACATGCGGAAATATCATTTATCCATGAAGTCACCTAGAACTACACTGTTCGGGACTCCCGGGCTTTCCTAGGCCTTCATCCCGGACCTTAACCTCAAAGATCATATTTCTCGGCGAGTTAGCCACTTTTCCAAGGTATTCGTTTTCATGTGTTGGCTGCGAGCACGCTTTCATCGGAAATAGGGAATTCATCCCGAAACCCAGTGTGTGATGTGTTTTAGACGAACTATCGTCAGTTTATTATTCGGTATTCCCAGTGCCTATTGCCCTGGCCGTTGATTAGTCTCACGCTTCTCAAGTCTAACGGTGATGCGGGAGCAGAGACCTTGAAGGGTTTTCCGGAGGAGGTGAGGCAGGGCGAGCTGCTCTGGGTCGATGCTGAGAGTCCGACAGAGCAGGAGCTGGCCGACCTGAAGCAACGGTTTGGGCTCGACGATTACGCTGTTGAAGACGTGGTCCATACGAATCAGAGGCCGAAACTTGAGGATTATGGGAAAAACGTCTTCGCAGTCATCCACGTACCCGTCGTGAAGAATCGGAAGAGCGAGATAGTCGAACTCTTCATGTTCTTCCAGAAGAACTGGATCATAACCATCCACTCCGTCGAATCGGAACTGATCCATGCTGTAGATTCGCGGATAAGGACAAGGGGCCTCTCTCCCCTCGCGACTACTCCCTCGCCTGACCTCTTGTTCTATATCTTCCTCGATTTTGCGGTTGACGCATACTACCCCATCCTGGACGAAGTGGAGGAACGGCTTGAGGAAATCGACAAACAGGCAGCTACAACCTTCAAGACGCGGGTGAAGAGAATGGAGAACATCATCACTATCATAACCACGATTGAAGCTGTTCGAAAGCGACTGATGACGCTCAGGCACTCCCTCACACCGACGAGGGATATGCTTGGAATGGTGATGCGTGGCGCCGTCCCGTTCGTCGCGGATACTAGTCTCAGAAGCTTCAGAGACGTCTATGACCATTCCTTCCAGCTACTGGAAACGATCGATAACGATAGAGACCGGACGAGTGATGTCCGCGACCTCTACATCAGCCTCCACTCAGCATCGACAGACAATACTATCAAGGTGCTCACACTTGTCGCAACAATATTTCTTCCACTCACTCTTCTTGCAGGAATCTACGGAATGAACTTCAGCCCAGGCTTCTTCCAGCCTGGGTCCAGCGACCCACTCGGATTCTACATCCTCATCTTAGCAATGTTCATCATCTCCCTGGGATTTGTCTCCTACTTCAAGAGAAGCGGCTGGATTTAGACAGATGCGCTAGACTTTTGGCAGCATCATAGATAGAGCCCTGCTTCTTTTCGACGGGCGGATCCGCTACGGCGGGGATCCTAGTTGACCCTAAAGCTCGACATCCCGCTACCCTAGACTTGGACAGCGGGGAACATCACAATTTAGATTGACCATAGGGTAATCCGCGTAGAATACAATATGTCAAGGGTCCAAGGAAAGGATTCGAATCTCTTTAGAGAACTCTCAAACGCTAACCTGAAAGAAGAGTGTGAGTCGTGCAGGAACATTGTCACCTGCAACGTGTGCGGCAGTTCGGTCTCCGGGTTCGAACACATCGGTGTAAGGGCGAGTGCTGGTCATGAATCGGGAATCTGGCACTACGCTAATCCCTGCAGTCATAGGAACCAACTTCGTTCAAGGTCAGCCAATGTCAAGTATGGTGGCGGCCCTCTCTGGAAGAACGGTTACGCCTGGCAGAACATCTACTGGGGCCCATACTTCACAGGCTCTTCCTCGTCAGCCTGGGTGGCGAGCATAGAGAAAGCTGTCAGGGACATAGAGTCGGACAAGACCTATTCCGAAGGGCTATCGCAGTACAACGTTGGAATCGGAAAGGTTAGCCCTCTTATCACCATCAAGACGACTCCCTCGGCGAAAATATCTGACGGGCAAATCAAGCAGACCCTTGCTGGCTGGATTGCCTCGGGCACTGTCCCCAACATGGGCAGCCAGGGCGCCTACAACATATTTCTGCCACCCGGTGTCACTGTATCTCTCTCTCCGGTTGAAGCGTCATGTGCATTCTTCTGTGATTATCACAATACCATCAGCGGATCCAGCGGACCCTTCTACACGGTTGAACCTTATCCATGTGCCAAAGGTTGTAACCAATGCACCAACAATCCTCTGGACACACTGACGCAGGGATTGTCGGAAGAAATGGTGGAGCTGAAGACTGACATGAGCCCCGGAACAGGATGGGTAATAGGAAATCTTGAGCTCTGCGACTATTGCGATGCGAAATTCGTCTGCAACCGGATCACCGGCGGCGAATACGTTAACTCTTGGTACGACAAGAACAAGAAGGCTTGCTGGAAAGGAATCTGATCCCTAAGATTCGATCCTTTCAAGAACCGTTTTGAGGCTTGAGGGCTCCCCTAGCCAAGGAATTCCAACAATAATCGCTATCGCATGCTCAAGAGGAGTGGATTGTCTATGGTTGACGTTGTAGAAGAGTTTCTTTCGGGCTATCCCGATCAAATACGGAAGATAACCGAGGAGGTGCGCCACATGGCAAGACGCGCAATGCCTCGGGCGCATGAGTTTCTCTACTATGACGCAGTCAACTACGCGCTTAGCGATTCCCCCCTCGAACGCATCTGCTACATTTCGCCCGCACAAAACCAAGTTACGCTTGGATTCCTGTTCGGAGCGCACCTCGACGACCAGCATCACTTGCTCCAAGGCATCGGCAAGCGAGCACGCCACATCAAGATCAGAACATTAGAGGAAGCGAAGAATCCTACCCTCAAAGAGTTGGTCAAGGCTGCATGGACCAACGGGGCCGCTTCTATCTCAGGCATGAAGCAGCAGGCGAGACAACATGTGGTTGCTCATAGTCCCGCCAAGCATGCTCCTCGATCACGACGCAAAACACGATAGGGACCCAAGTACTCTAGGGACCAAGGAGCAATGTCAGAGAGTGGCCAGGTTCAGCCTTTCCATATTCCTAGGGCCAAGCCCACCAGGAAGGCCGCGGAAGTAATTGGCAGTATACTTGCTACTCCAGATGCCTGGCTGGCTACCGTTGGTGCTTGCGAAAAGACCCTGTAGATAGTTGCCTTTGAGGAATCGCTCAGCTGGAGGTTGATGTAGCCTGTTGCAATGAGGAGACCGACGAGAGAAAGGATGGCGAGTCCAAGCTTCACCGTCTTCTTGAGCACGACTCCTACGAGGAAGCCTATCGCGAGCACGACCAGTGCAGGGACGATCGCTCCTGACCCGACATCGAATACCGACGACAGGGACGCTCACTTCTACAGTTCGTCCGCGGGCACTCTTAAGCTAAGCTAGCTGGAGCATACGTTCGATAGCCAGGCGCGCCTTTCCAGCCGTTTCGTCCGGGACCCTGACCTCGTGGACCATGTTTCTCAGCGAGTTAGCAACCTTCTCCAAGGTTATCGTCTTCATGTATTGACAGACTGCATCCTCCTTCACCGGAAGAAACGTCTTGTCAGGGTTCTCCTTCCGCATTCGATGCAGAATCCCCGTCTCCGTTGCCACCAAAAACTTGTCCGCGCTAGACTCCCTCGCTCGACGAACCATGCCCTCTGTCGAAGCAACATGAACCATTGGCATGACAAAATCGCCCTTCTCAGCAAAATACAGAAACTGGGTAACACAACCACACTCGGGATGAATCAGAAATTCCGCGTCTGAATTTTCCGCAAGCTTCTGGTTCACAACATCCGGGGTTATCCCCGCGTGAACATGGCATTCCCCAGGCCATATCTCCATCTCACGTCCTGTCTTCTCCTTCACAAACGCCCCCAAGAAAAGATCCGGAAGAAAGAGGATTTCTCGATCTCTAGGAATACTGTTGACAACCTTGACCGCGTTACCAGAGGTGCAGACATAATCGCTCTCAGCCTTAACCTCCGCAGTCGTGTTAATGTAAGAAACGACCACCGCGTTCGGGTGCTCGTTCTTCCAAGCACGCAACTTCTCCCCATCAATCGTCGCCGCCAACGAACAACCAGCACCGAGATCAGGCAACAGAACCGTTTTCTTTGGCGAGATTATCGAGGCCGTCTCGGCCATGAAATGAACCCCGCAGAACACAATTACGTCCGCAGGCGTTCTAGCCGCAGCTTGAGAGAGGCCTAGCGAGTCGCCTACAAAGTCCGCGATATCTTGGACCTCGGGAACCTGGTAGTTGTGCGCCAGAATGACGGCATTCCTCTCCCTTTTCAGCCGCAGAATCTCCGCTGCCAGCTCCCCGTGTCCGTTGAACTGGAGCATCTGGGCCATAGGAGATCAGACTAGAACTGGCCAAATTCCCGTGTTAAACATTACCCTGAGAAGGACCCCAAAGGGCGGGTGCTAGCTTGGCTATTTCTTCTGGCGATCCTCGTGCTCTCCTTTGCCGGCCCTCTCAAGTTCGTGTTTTGCCTGACCCAAAGACTTAGCCAGCTCCGAGATCTTCTGAGGGCCCCACATCAGCAAGATAAGGACAACCGCTCCAATCATGACGACTTCCCAGGGATCAATCAAATGCCATCAGAACTGACATCTCATCTAACACCTTATACTTTCTAGGTCAATAGTCTCCAAAGAGAACGAAGTGGTCTAGCTAGTCCGTAGAACTCTCACGATCGTAACCCTGAGAGGCGGTTTTCTAGACTTCTTCTTCGGCATCCAAGCTCCACGAGACCTGAAGAGTTGCCCTCCAACAGACAGTGCATGCAAAAAGCCGATATGGTGTTACAATCGGAACTTAGCCTGGCACGAGCACGCAGATCAACAGGGACGTTCACTTGGTCCACGCAAATATGGACAATACGATGAGGAAGGTGGCCCTCAAGGAACTGAAGTTCATAGCTGAGGTCAGCGAAGTGACCGTCACAAAACGGATTCTCCTCGTCAGGCCGAGGGCGACTACCAAACCATACGAGGTCGAACGGCTCATCGAGACGCTGAAGCAGGACTACGACGATGTCCAGGTAGAAGCATCCTAACGCGGGAGACTCCGTATCTCAGTTGTTCCACCCAAGCAGGGCGGTTTCTACATCATTGGCGACTGGAGCCTCGCGATGGTGGACGAAACCTGGTCAACATACTCTTTCAATCTGGAGAGCATACTGCTCGCGGTGATGACACCGATTACTCTATGGTCCTTCAGGACTAGAACTCTCCGAATCCCTTTGTGTGCCATTAGTTCCGCAACCTGATCCAGCCCCACGTTGGAATCCACGGAGACCAGATCGCTCGTCATGATATCGCCCAGTTTCACGTGTGAAGGATCTTTTCCCTCAGCCACTATTTTGGAGAGGTAATCCCACTCGGTAACAATCCCCTCTGGACCGCCAGTGGGGGATGTGATTATGGCGAACCCATGTCTCTTTGCCTTCATCTGTCGAGCCGCTTCTAGTGCGGTTGTCTCTCGTGAAAGAGAAAGAAACTCCTTCTCGACAATGTCTCTCGCGACCAAGACCATAGCCAATGCATGACAAAGCTCGAATAATTAATAGTAACCGACACGGCTTCCCATATGGTTAGCCATTCGTCAGGCGGGCAATTTGGAGGATTTGCCCTTCGTCTCTTGAACTCTCATTTTTCCCACTAAATTTGTCTCTATCAGACAGTCTTGGACTATGGTAGACTGGAGACAAACCTAGAACGTTCGGCGCTAGTCCAAACCTAAATCAACATACACCCACAAGCGAATTACGGCAAGAGTGAAGTGAGGGTAAACGGTCGAGGGGTGGATGATGAAACCCGCGGTTTCCAGGAAGGAGAACAGATTGCAAAGGTCTCTGTATGGACCCTGTTGGGTCTTGGCATTGCTGAGATCGCCTTCAGCCTGATCAGTGGAAGCATCTCCCTCCTCGCGGATGGTATAGACTCCATCTCCGACGCCGTAGTGAGCTTCTTTGTCTGGGCCGGTCTCCGCATCTCACGCCGTAAGCCCACTCGCAGGTTCCAGTTCGGCTACTACAAAGTCGAGAGCTTCACAGGCCTCATCACCGCTATCGTTCTTGTAGCAGTCTCAGGCTACATCTTCCTCCGATCCTACAGAGCTCTCCAGAATCCCGTACCCCTCAAGCTCCCTCTTCTCGCTCTAGTTGTCCTTCTAGCCGCAGGCTTGGGCTCCCTCTACCGTGCCCTCCAGATGCGCAGGGTAGCCAACAAATACAACATATCATCTCTGAAACTTGACGCGAGAAATTCAATAAAAGATGCGTCATCGTCCTTCGTAGCCTTCGCCAGCGTCCTCGTTGCGTCCTTCGGAATTCACTTCGCAGACGCGATCGGAGGAATGCTGATTGCAATCTACATTCTTACTGTCGCCTACGTGGCGCTGAGAGAATCCTCCCTGGTCCTCCTAGACGAGTTCCACGAGCCAGAACTCTCTCGCGAAATAGAACGTCTGATAAGATCCCACACCGATGTTAGGGGAATAAGAGACCTGAGGCTGCGGAGAGCTGGCCCATTCATAGTAGGAGCACTCGAAGTCGAGGTTGAAGGGGACATGACGTTGAACGAAGCTCACGAAGTCGCCACTGAACTGGAAGCCTCGGTCAAATCTAGGATCGGAGGTCTGCGGAGGCTGGTCGTAACGCCGGTCCCAGTAGTCGACCCTCACGAACACCCCCATGACCACTACACAACCCAGGCATAGTCTTCTGAGAAAGAGAGGCCGCTTAGCGGCCATCCACCGAGTAATATGGGTTGAAAAGCTAATTGTAATTGACAGCTTTCAAAGATGAAGGAAGACGAGGATTAGGATTCTGGCAAGTACGCCGAGGATGGGAGGAATGACGAGCACTGTTGCAAGCCTGCTGACGACACCGAGGTCAAAGGGCCAGGATTGGATCTTCTGTATGTCTTGTTGCACCTGACGCATCATTGTGAGCTCGTCGGCCAGGGACTGCGTCTGGTTCGCTCTGTCTTCTGGAGGCGTTTTCGAGATTTGCTCTTTGAGCCTTTTGACGATTGTTGTGTATCGAGGTGTTACCCAGCTCAGCTCTTGACGCTTGGCCTCCTGAAGCCTCTTCCGGATACTGAGAAGAGGCAGGAAGAACAAGGCGATCCCGGCAAGGATGAGCCCAACGCTGAAAATCATGTCGGTAAGCCTGATGGGAGCAAAGATGATGGTTATTCCTCCGGGGATCTCCACCTCAAGGGTTACCAGCTCTAGGAAAGTCAGCGTAACCGGGAACACTCCGTAGATACTTGCCAATCTGAGCGAGGCGGTTCCGAACGGTTTCAACCCGAGCGTTCTGTCCTCTGTAAACGGTTTGAGCCGCAGTGGTAGTTTGCCGGCCCGGTGAATGGCGTACATTGAGTAGCCATACACCCACAGAAAGGAGGCAAGTATGAGAAAGAAGTACGCGATGACCGTAATATGTTCGGAGAAGACGGAGGTGGGATTTGGGAAGCCGAAGAGAAGAGTGATAGCGACTAGGAGTATCACCCAAACTGCAAGGATGTTCGCGAGCCGGAACGGTATTCTTAGGCCATCGACGGGCACGTCTAGATTCATTTGTTTGACATATTCGCTAAGCCGTTTCATTCTATTCGATATGAAACGGATAGCGTAGACGAAGTAGACAAGGAAAATCGATAGGACTAGGGCGGTATCCAGCAAGTAGCCGCCGGGTCCGCCGGGGGGAACGATGAGATAGTCGAGAGTGGCTAGCAGCCTGGTGGGAACGAACCCAATGATGATCGCCCAAAGCCAGAAAGGAAGTCCCAACCCTGCAGCCCGGCGAACCCAGGACGGCCAAGAAATGATTGTGTAGGGAGTGCGCAAGGAAACTCCGACCTGACATTGCCGAAGCCTTCCATATAGAAGCGGTGCTAGGGGCCCCTTCTCGTTGAAATGGGCGAACAGAAGCGGTGTTGAGAAGGACTATCCTACCGGTTCTGCAGTCGCAATTTGTGATTCGGGAACTCCTTCGAACTTTTGGCCTCTCAACCCTGAAGGAACCACCGCGATCAGGCTCATGATCCCCATAATCAGGAAGGTGGTATGCATGGGACCCACGAACAGAGCAATGTTAGATGCGTTCGAACCAGCGGGAGTTTCGCCAGCAAAGACAGACTGGAGAACATTCAACGGAATGCTTGTCGCTAGTACAACGAACACTATCGCGAGGCTGAGAAGGGCACCTGTGGTGACAAGTGTAGCTGACATTCCAGAAGCGACACCTCTTCTCGTCACAGGCGTCGCGTTCATGATTGAACTAATGTTCGGGGCGACAAACATTCCACCGCCAGCCCCACTCACAACCATAAGTAATGCAAGGAGGTTGTAGGAGACATCTCCCGGAACCACGGCGAACCCGAAGAGAGATCCGGCCGATATCAAGAGACCTCCTGTTGTAAAACCTCGGGCACCATACTTGTCAGAGAGAAAACCGCTCAAGGGTCCGACAGTGACGAAGGCAACTGCAAACGGTATGAGTAGAATACCGGCCTTCAACGCATCGTAGAGCAGTGCCCCCTGGAAGAAGATGGTCAGCACAAGTGAGATTCCGCTCCTTGAGATAGAGGCAAGAAAGTTGCTCAGTATTCCAGCGGTAAATGGTCTGATCTTGAACAACTTCAAGTCCATCAACGGAGTTCGGACTTTCAGCTCTACATAGCCAAATCCAGCCAGCGCGACCAAGCCGGCAACCATCATTCCTAGGTCGAAGGGTGTGTATCCGGAGAGGGCTCCGAGGGTTAGCCCGATGAGGAAGGTGGACAATCCTCCTGCGAAGAGCAAGTTCCCCGGCAGATCAATTTTTTCATGCTTGACGGTTCCGAGTTCCCTGAGTTTCTTGTGGGCCCAGATTGTGGCGAAGACCCCGATGGGTAGGTTTATCCAGAAAATGGACTGCCAGCCCAGGGCCACAGTCAGGACCCCACCTAGTATGAGGCCGATGACAGATCCGCTTATGCCCGCTACAAGATTGACCCCGATCGCCCGTCCTCTCTCGTTTGGAGGAAAGGCATCTGTCAGAATGGCTGCGTTGTTCGCCCATATGAGCGCAGCACCTACTCCCTGGACGAGACGGAAGAAGACCAGCATCGTGCCACTGATGGAGAGGCTGCAGAGCCCAGACCCTATCGTGAATATGGCGAAGCCCAGGTTGTAGAGACGCACCTTACCATACATATCGGCCAATCGGCCGAACAAGAGAAGCAGGACCGCAGTCATGAGAATGTAGCCCATCAGCACCCAGAGTGCTTCGAACGCTGATGCGTTCAACTTTCGCGTAATTGTAGGAAGTGCGATGAGGACAATGTTCCCATCAAGCTGGGACATGAACGCGCCGATAGTGGTGTTCGTCAGTACAGTGTACTTGTATTGCATCTCACGGCCCCGCTTCGTGTTTCCTGATAGATGAAACGGTGGGCTGTTAGAAATCCCGTATAAGGTCTATTTCCAAAGATTCGCGAGTTATAAGAAAAGCGACTACGTAACCCTCGTTCTCGTGACTGAAACGATTTAACTCGGTGGCGATCCGCCCCTCTTGTTGTCTATGGGACTAAGGGAACTTCTCATACCCCGAAAGAAAATCCTCTTTCAAAGC
>Ga0209590_10000297_pt1 | contig 15418 bp, 16 predicted proteins | sample CZO8metaG_FD_188353 | JGI IMG/M metagenome (GOLD analysis project Ga0209590, IMG submission 188353) | Vadose zone soil microbial communities from the Eel River Critical Zone Observatory, Northern California, USA - CZOApr15con1.8 metaG... | ecosystem: Environmental > Terrestrial > Soil > Vadose...
CAGCCAGGTAGACCTCCCACCAGCCGGCCTGGGCCGCGAGGTCAACGGATGGCCCGTTCGGCGGGGGCGGACCCAATGTCGGGATAGCGGCGACCGCCGTGGAGGCGAGCGACGGCTGTGCCACGGCGCCCAACAGGCTGGACAGGGCGAAGACCCCGAGCAGCAAAATGGCTTCGACCCGGGTGAGACCTCGGATCATCCCGATGCGGCCGTCTCCGGTAGCTCGAAGCGCGCGCAGCCGCATCGTGGCAGCCGCGAGCAGTGCCACTAGCACGATGCCCACCTTGAGCAGCAGTAGCTTGCCGTACGAGGTGGTAATGAGTTGCGCGAGTGAGCTGAATTCCGCCAGCGCGGCGAGCGGTCCCGTGACCAAAACGCCAGCAACACTCCAAAGCGCCAGTCGCGCGTATCGCCGCACCGCCGGCAGCACGGTTGTCCGTGGCAGAGCATGACGCCGGATGGCGATCACGACGACGAGATGAGCCAGCATGCCAAACCAGAGCAAAGTCAGCAAGACATGAAGCGCGATGGCGGGCAGTCCCCACCAGGCTCGCGCCGACGCTGGATGGGTCGTCAACGCGGCGGCAACCGCGGCGAGAGTAAGCGGCACGAGCACCAGGCGACCGGCACCCCGGACGAATACGATTCCGCCCGCGATCAGCACGGACACGAAAGCGATAAGTTCGTTACGTCCCGCTGGAGACTGGAGGAAAGCTTGCCACGACGCCGACGCGAAGACCGAGCCACTGCTCGGCCTGAGCCGCCAAAGAAAGAGCCCAAGCTGCGTGCCGGCACCGACGGCTGCGGCAGCGAGTGGGATGCCCAGGACAATTCCCGAGTCGGAAGGTTCCGCAAATCCGGCGGCCCGCCATACCCATGTAGCGTTTACCAGCAGGCCAGCCGCAAACGCGAGGCTGGCAAGGAAGAGGAAGCGGGCCGCTGCCATGAGCCAGTCAGCCGGCTCCGCGGCGGCCTGGGTCGCCGCCGGGATGTTTGCCGTCGTGCCAACCGCAAAGGCGAAGCTGCCGGCGCTGAAATGAGCATCATCCGCTGAGACCACCTGCCACTGGACCGAATACACCTCTGGGAGCAGAACAGGCAACTGGACGGCGACGAGGTCACCACCTGAAGCGCGGCTTGGTGGTGGAGTCTGGACCAGCTCGCCGCGGGCATTCCGCACCGTGACCTTGATGCCACCCGGAGCCACCGCTTCACTGAACTGCAGCGTGAGCGACGGCGGGCTGGTCAAGAGTCGCTGTCCAGCCGCCGGACTCGTCTGGACCAGGAAGGCGTGGGCCGACGCCGCGATCGGCATCAGCACACTCGCGGCGAAGGCGCAGGCGCCAGCTGCGAGGAACCGGCCGGTTCCCATCATGACCTGGTCGCCTCAGGGTGCCTTTCGCCAGCTAGCCGCTCGGCGCGTACGTCCCTTGCATGTCCGGCTGCCACATCTGCTCGTTGATGACAGCGCCGGTGCAGTCCTGGATGTTGATCTGGTTGACGACCGCGCCGCCCTTCTTGAGCTCGAACTCCCAGTAGCCGTGGTGTTGCTCCCCGTCTCCCAGGGCAAGGGAGGTGGCCCTGGCCGCAATCGAACGAGCATCGGACTCCGCCCTGGGAGTCGCGCAGGTCGCGCCCATCATTCCGTACTTGGAATCCCACATCATGTTCGGACCCATCTCCGGCCCGACATCCCCAGACGAACGGGTGACGTAGACCTCAGGGCCCTTGAAGCCGGCGCGGTCGTTGAACTCCACCTCGTAGAACGCGGCGAAGATATGAACCTCGTCCACGGTCAGCCATTCCCAGCCGCGTCCCCGCACTGCCGCCAGGGCTGCTGGTAAGGCGTCCTGTGGTCTTGACACCGGGCCCGCGCCCTGGCTCCACACCATCATGCCGCCGTTCATCATGCCGCCGCCCATTATGCCGCTCTGCGGCGCGCTGTTGGCGATGCCCCAGGCGACGGCGGCGCCGCAGCCGGCAAGTCCCACCACTACGGCAGCCAGACCTGCGAAGAGGAGCATCCGGCTGCTCATGAACTCGTCCCGCTTCCTTTCAAGTCCGACCGGATGCGCTCATATTCGTCGCGCGTAATCTCCCCTCGGGCGTAGCGCCGCTGCAGGATCGTCAGCGGGTCTTCCGGCGAGCTAGACGTAATGCTCGGTCGTAGCCGCTCGCTCCCTGCGAAGCGTGCGATCGCCCAGACGCCGAGCAGGATGATCCCGACCAAGACCAGCAGGCCGAAGAGCATCATCAGGAGGCCGAACCACAGCATGCCGCCACCCATCATGTCCATCTTCCCTCAGCTTAGCCAGCGGCGGCTGCGCCACGCGCTGAACAGGGGTAGCGCGACCGAGGCGGCGAGGATGAGTAGCAGCCCGGCCTGCATTGGCAGAGGGAGTCCCCGTAGAGCCGCCGCCAGGTCCCCGGCCCGCTCAGTAGCCCAGCGGTTCCACGCCGTGAGCCAGGCCGGGGAGTAGCTCATCTGGCCGGTGACCGCAAGATAGAGGGCTGCCGCAGCGATGGCGAGGAACATGACCCCGGCGACCAGTTCGGACCAGGGAATCCGGCGGTTGCCGATCGTGAAGGGTCTCGGGCGCCATCGGACGGCGCCAGCCGGCAGCCGGTCCCAGAACAGGGCCGCCAAAAAGAGTGGAAAGACCATGCCGAACACATAGGAAAGGCCGAGTCCAAGCGCCCCGGGGACTGAGTTCGCGAGCGCCGAGAGCGCGACCACTCCAACGACAACGGGGGCGCAGCATGAGCTCGCGATTCCCGACACCAGTCCCAGTAAGAAGACCGAACCCGCGCTGTTGCTTGCCACTCGAACCCGGAGTGTCGGTATCGGCAGCATCCACTGCCGGCCCGACAGCATGCCCACGCCGAGCAGGGCGAGCAAGATGCCGACGATGAAGAAGATGATTCGACGCTGGGCGCCGAAGACCTGGCCGAGCGCGCCAACGCCCAGGACGACTGGTAACAACACGGCCGCGACCCCGGCGGCGAACACGAGGGCGGTAATGGGCAGCCGTTGCCGCCCCCGGGCGGCGGCGGTGCCGATGAAGGTCGGCAGCAGCGAGACGACGCAGCAGGGTGCGAAGAGTGCCAGGACGCCGCCCAGGAACGAGGCCGCCAGGGAGCTCGAGTAAACGAGTGCGTTCACGCCAGGCCCTGCTCGCGCAGCCAGTTCCGGAGCGCGCCCTCCGACAAGCGGCCGTACCCGCAGAGCTTGCCCTCGATGTAAACAGCCGGGGCGAACGGGACGCCGTCTCGTTTCACCAGCGCGTTCCCCTCGGCGGCATTCCAGTCCATCTCGTCGATTGTCACGCGGTCTGCCAACACCCGTTTGAGGACCGTTCGGGCATGCTCGCACAGGTGGCAGTCGGGCGTCGTGACGAGCGTTGCTCGTACCGGTGCGGAGGACGGCTCAGGCTTGCTTGAGTGCTGCCAGAACATCATCGACGGCCACATGCATGGTGTCAGGCGCGAGCTGCTTCCAGCGGACGTGCCCGCTAGTATCGATGACGAATATGGAATGCCCGTCCACGTCTCCCATGTCCATGCCGCCCGGGATCCGAAAGACGCCGAAGGCCGAACCGAGCGCATGGTTGCGGTCCTCTACGATCGGGAAGCCCAGCTGCAATTGGTCGGCGAGCGACTTTGATTGCTCGACCGGGTCGACGCTGACGGCAACCACCTTCGCGCCCAATGCCTGGATCTCCTGCAACCGGTTCTGCAGCTCCACGAGCTGCTTCTGGCACGCCCCTCAACCGAATCCTTCATAGAAGTACACGACGACCTTCGAGCCTCGGAACTGCTGCAGCGACAACGTCTGACCGCTGGTGGCCGGCTGCGCGACAGATGGCGCCTCGGCGCCGGTCGCGACGCCGGATCCCGCCGGTTGCGTGCCCTTCAGGATCCAGATCAGACCGGCAACCACCAGAATGCCGGCTATTCCGATCAGCCCCCAATTCCGCAGGCGCGACCAGTCGCGTACCGGCTTCCGTCCGCGAGTAACCGGCTGACGGCGGGGTGCCGCACGATTCTTGCTCAGGAGGCCGGCCGCTCCTTGTCCGCGGGGGTTGATCCGTGTGCGTCGCGCAGCAGCTCGATCTCCCGCTCCAGGCGGCTGATGCGGGCATCGGGTGACTCCTGGCGGGCGGACGGCGTCGTTTTCGGTGAACGCCTCATGAACCACATCATCAGCCCCATCGAAACGGGGCAGGCGAGGATCAATAGGTAGGGCAGGAATTGAGACATGAAGGACCTTCTAGGTATCTACGAGGAGTCTATAGTAGCAGCCCCTCAGGCGCTCCCAAAGAGGTGGGCCATGCACCAGGCCGAGTTGAGCGCGAGAAGGACTCCGGCGGCCGAACCTACCCAGAGTGACATCGGGATAGGCTGGCATGGCAGGTCATCCCCGAGCACTTGCGCCACGCGGAGCTTGGCGGCGCCGGCGAACGCGGCCGTGCCGTGGTTCTCGAGGTACGACCCGACCTTCCAGAGCGCCCCAGCAAGGGGTGACCGGCCTGCACAGCGGATGGCTGCGCGGTCGGCCGCCAGCTCCGATGCTTCCCGACGGCGATCGGCCCACCAGTCGATCACTGGCAGCCAGAAGAGGACTTCGGCCATGGCTTGCTGCATCGCTCGCCGGAGGGGATCGTAGCGGCGGACATGGTGCTGTTCGTGAGCGAGCACCGCCACCAGTTCGTCGCCTGACAGCTCGCTGACCAGGCCTGCACTAACGAGGATGGAGGGTGTAAATCCCCCGTGGCAAAACGCGGCGGGTGCTCCGGCGGTAACACATTCGACGCGTGGGGCCCCGGCGCGGGCTGCCCCAACGAGAAGGGCTAACGGCGCGGGCGCGCGCTGCATCCGGCGGGCCGTCCGGGCGCCTTGCGCCAGGATCCAGACGACCCGGGCCAGCCAGGCGAAGGTTGTCGCTGCAAGGAGGGCTCCGCCGGCCAACACAACGGCGAACGGCCATCGCAACGGCGGGGCCATCGAGGCGCACGTTCCGGGGAACCGACAGCTCGCCAGCCAACTGCCGCACGCCAGTACCAGGAGTGCCGCGCCCGCGATCAAGACGCTATTGCGCTTCACAGCCTGCCCAGCTCCCGCAGCCGCTTCCTTTGCTCTGGATCCAACCCATCGATCCGGGCGGCGAACGCAATGAGTGCAGCCTCGCCATAGCGCCGCACCAGCTGCGCGACGTCCTGGCGACTCGCCCGGGTCACGAACTCGTCTGGGGTCAGAGCTACCCGGTACTCATGGGCCTTCTGTTGGGAGATTGCCCGCGCGTGAAGGAGGCCCTTGTTGGCGAGTCGGACAACCGTGGTCATGATCGTCGTGTAAGCGAGCTCTGACATCTCTCGCTGGATATCGCGGACGGTGAACCGCTCGCCAACCTGCCCCGACCAAATGACACGCATGATTCGCGCCTCGAGCGGCCCAATGAGAGCCAGCGCGCGATTCAGTGCCTTTTGTGCCATTCGCTGTGCCTCTGTGGTGCCTGCAACGGACCCAGGTACTACTGGAATATAGGAGATGTGCAGCTGGACGGCAAGAGCGGGCGGCGGTCCGACCTCGATACGGCCTTCCTCGTGCTGGCTGGTATTGCCTGGATCACCGGGCTCCTTTACCTCGTTGTTCGAGCCAATCTTCCGTCGCCGGTGCGGCTCGTTATCGTTGATGGGCTTCACGTCTACGTGGGTGTCGCCTCAATCGTTTTTGTCATCGGGATACTGGCGGCCGAGGCCCCTGGCGCGTACGAGACCGGGCGCGTCCTGCGGCAAATGCGCTGGCTGCTCGGCGGTCTCTACCTGGTGCTCTATGGGGCCGGAGCTCTCCTCGCCCTTCCCTGGTCAGGACCCGTGCGCGCTTTGCTTATCGATCTTCATCTCCTGGCTGCCGTCTGGACGGTCGTGCCGACTGGCTGGTATCTGATGCACGGTCGGTCCGAGACGTTGCGACACGCCTTTGCGAGCCGGTCTCGGGTTGCCCTGGCTATGATTCTCGTCCCGGCGGCGCTCGTCGCCGTCGTTGCCCCTCGGACGATCGCTCCGCTCACGTTGACCGGCGCCGGAGCGGCCTGGCGCGGGCAGGGGCTCCCGCAGCGATTCATCGATCGCCTGGCGATGAGTCCCGACGGGCAGCGCCTGATTGCCGCTGGAGAGGGCCTGTACGTGAGTCGCCCAAACGACCAGCGGTGGCTGCAGGTCGCTTTCCCTCCCGAGCTGGTGCTGAGTTTGGCGCTGTCCCCGATGGCTGCTTACGTCGGCACGACTAATGGGATCTACGCGAGCGAACAGGTCAGCGGGCCGTATCGACGGTTGCCGTTTCCTTCGTTTGAGGTTCACGGGATTGCCGTTGAGTCCCAGGACCCAAGTGTCATCTGGGCGAGCTCACGCGGCGGCTTCTGGCTTTCGGCGGATGGCGGTCGCGGTTGGATTCCCCAATCGGCCGGTATTAGGAACCCAAATGGGGCGTGGGCCCTCGCCTTCTTCCAGGGATCGCTGTTCGCGAGCGACTCCAACGCGGTCTACCGATGGGACGGTGCTCGGTGGCTGCCGTCCTCCGACCAGAGATTTGTGGTATCGCTCGATCCATCGGCAGATGGCCGTCGACTCTTCGCCAGTTCGATGGGCCAGGGCGTCCGGTCGTTTGACGGCCAGACCTGGACAGAGTCCGACGCAGGGCTGGCGGGCCACGGGGGCGGCGGCGCCATCCACGTCGTTGCCATCACTGATACCCCGGGCTCTCGAGCGTACGCGGCCACGATGCTCGACGGCGTCGCGGTCAGCACTAACCGTGGCCGCGACTGGTCACCGCTGCGCGCCGGACTGCCACCCGGCTCAGTTTGGCGTGTGTTAGAAGTCGGTCATGGCTTGCTCGCCGCAACCGACAAGGGCATCTTCGCCTACCCGCTGGATCTGTCGCCGCCTCCGGACCGAGCGTGGTGGCTTGTCATTGTCGGCGTAAGCCTGGCTGCTGCGTTAGCCGCCAGCCGGCTGCTTTATCTGCCGCGCGGCAGACAGTATTGAGTCGCGGCTGGGAGCGTGGAGGAGCGCGAAAGCGAACGCGACGCCTATCAACTCAGACGCCTTCGTCGCAAGGCTGACGGCGTCGACGGCCTCAGTCGGTCCCAGCTGGAAGCCACCCTGAGCGCTCGGAGTCAGTGGAAGGCCGATCACCACGTGCGCGGCGTAGAGCACGATCAGCGCGACGTTGAGGGCGATGACGCCGTAGTAGGCACGTGGGTGCGGCCGCAAGATCACGACGCTGGCCAGGCCAAGCTGGATCAGACCCGAGGCGAGGAAACCGAGCCCCAGCAACGGTGATTCCTCAGCGTGCTCACCGAGCAGCAGCAGGTGGAAGGAGGCCGCGAACAGTAAGAGGAGGCTCAGGGCAAGTCGTGATTGGTTTGACCGCGAAGGCCGCAGCCGCGCGACCAACGCCGCGCCGAGGAATGTAATGCCGATAACAAGGCCGAGCAGCCCGGCGACGCCGACCAATGGCCAGAGATTGCGTGGCGGCGGCGTCAGCGCAGACAGGGCAACGAAGAGCGTCGAGCCCGTCAAGCTCGCCAGGGCAAGCCACAGGGGCCGCCGTGATCGGTGGCGTGAAAGGAATGTGATCACGTCATGAATCTACGACGGCCGTGGCCGCGAGGGTAGAATGAATAAACCTACTATCCCGAGATCGGAGTGGCCGCCATGGTGGGAGCGAAGCGCCTGATCGACGACAGCCGAGCGATGAGCCGGCGGAGTTTCTTCGCCATTATGGGATGGGGTGCATTTGTTGTCGGGAGCACGATCGCCTTGTTCCAATCCCTGCGCTTCATTTTCCCTAACGCCACCAATGAGGCGCCTCCCATCGTTAAGCTCGGGCCGCTGACAGATTACGCAGTGGGGTCGACCACCGTTTTCATTACCGATCGCGTGGTGATCAACCGGGATCCGGACGGCATCTACGCCTTCAACTTGATCTGCACACATCTGGGGTGCACCCCACGCTCGTTTCCGGACGTGACGAGCGACCTGGTGGCGGAAGGGATCCGTGGCATCAAGGATCCGCTGACAGGGCAGGCCGCAACAGCTCAAAGCCCGACCTTGCCGGGGTTCAAGTGTCCCTGCCATGGCAGTCGGTATTTCCGCAACTCGGTCAACTTCTTCGGGCCGGCGCCGCGCCCCATGGACCACATCAATGTTGAGGTCGCGCCAGACGGCAAGCTGCTCGTCGACAGGGGATCCTTCGTCGACCTGAAATTCCGTCTGAAGGTTTGAGCTTCGGCGACTCTCCTCATGACCTGCAGGGGGCTATCGATCAACTGCTAACCGCGCGCTCCCACATGGGAGCCGAGCGGGCCTAAAAAGGGCTAATACCCCCCTAGGGTATGATAGCGAGATGAAGCCCAGCTATCTGAAGGATCGGGAGCCCCTGCTCACCCGCCTGAGCCGCATCGAGGGTCAGGTCCGCGGGGTCAAACGGATGGTCGACGAGGAAGCCTATTGCATTGACGTCCTCACCCAGATCAACGCCGTCAAGGCCGCCATCGATCAGGTCGGGTTCTTACTGCTCGAGGACCATATCAAGGGCTGCGTCACCACGGCCGTGCGCCAGGGCGATCAGTCAAAGGTCAATGAGCTGGTCAAGGCTGTCGAACGCTTTGCCAAGGCCTGAGTGGTACGGGATTTGAGTTGATGCAGATTCTGGCGGCCATCGCCGACAGCCTTCGGATGGCCTTCTTCATGTTCTGGGATACGCTCTGGCCGCTCATCTTCGGGTTTGGCCTGTCGGGCGCCGTCCAGGCATTCGTCTCCCGCTCGGATATGCGGCGCGTGATGGGCGATCACCGGCCGAAGACGATCGGCATCACCGCGATCTTGGGCGCCGCCTCGTCGTCCTGCTCATACGCCGCCAGCGCGATGGCCAAATCGCTCTTTCAGAAAGGCGCCGACTTCACGACGGCGATGGTGTTCATGCTGGCGTCGACAAACCTAGTCATCGAGCTGGGGCTCGTGCTCTGGGTCCTGATCGGCTGGCAGTTCGCAGTCAGCGAGTACGTCGGCGGAATCATCATGATTGGGCTGCTCGCCCTGGTTGCCCGGTTCTTCTTCCGACCGGCGCTGGTGGAGCGAGCCCGCCAGCATCTTGCGGGGCGATCCTCGCGAAGTACCGAGGATGAGCACCGGGCCGACCTAGGCGGGGCGCAGGTGGCGCCGCTCGCTCGGCGCCTCCGCTCACGAGCCGGCTGGGTTAATGCCGCGACCTATACGATGGCCGACCTGGTGATGCTCCGAAAGGAGATGGTCGTCGGCTACCTGGTCGCCGGATTCCTGGCCGTCCTGGTTCCGAACAGCCTCTGGAACACCATCTTCTTCCACGGCCACGGCTTCGCGACATCGGTGGAGAACGTGATCGTGGGGCCGCTCATCGCCATCCTGAGCTTCGTCTGTTCGATCGGCAACGTTCCACTGGCGGCCGCACTCTGGAAGGGCGGGATCAGCTTTGGCGGGGTGGTCAGCTTCATCTTCGCGGACCTCATTACCTTTCCATTGCTCTTGATCTATCGGCGGTTCTACGGGTGGGCCTTGACGCTGCGGATCCTGGCGGCCTTCTGGCTGGTGATGGCGGCGGCCGGCCTCGCGACCGAATACCTCTTTAACGGAGCCGGCCTCGTTCCAGCCGGTCGCCCGGCGCAGGTCGTCCAGCCATCCTTCCAGTGGAACTACACCACGTACCTCAACCTCGTCTTCCTGGGTATCTTCGGTCTGCTTGTCTGGTTGTACCGGAACCGCGAGCGGCTGGGCGGCGGCGCCGGGTATGCCATCGACCCAGTGTGTGGCATGCAGGTCGAGAGCCAGCTGGCACCCGCTAGTGCGCGAAGCGATGATCAGACGTACTTCTTTTGCTCGGACCGCTGTCGGGACCGGTTCGTCGCCGATCCCGATCGCTTCCGGGTCGGTGACACGCGGCGGATCAACGACGACGAGATAAGGAGGCCCAGCATGAGCCAGGAAATCGATCCGGTTTGCGGGATGACGGTGGAACCAGAATCGGCAGCCGCGAAGACCGAGTACAAGGGCACGGTCTACTACTTCTGCAACCCGGGGTGTGCGAAGGCATTCGATCGTAAACCCGAGGCCTTCGTCGACGCGACACGCTCGGCGTGACGGCCTCGCCGCACGTTGCCCGGTCGACGACGGTGGTGCTCGACGTCTCGGGACTTCATTACGCAACTGAAAAGGCCGTCGTAGAAACCGTCCTTTCTCGCCGGCCCGGTGTGCGGCGGGTGGAGGCGAACCCCGTGTCTCAAACGGCCACCGTGACCTTCGATCCTGGCGTGATCTCCGTGCGCGAACTCGCGCGCTGGATCAAAGAGTGCGGATACCACTGTGCCGGCCAGTCGGTGCCCGATCACCTTTGCGACCCAATGGCGGAGCCGAACGGCGCAGCAGCCAAACAGCCTATTCAGGCGGCCGACCAGGCGCAGCCGGTCACTGCTGCGCACCCGCACGAGGCCGCGATGCGCTCATCTGAAGAGGCCATGGGGCATGGCGCCCACGCCGGCATGTCGATGGACGCCATGGTCGCAGACATGCGCAACCGGTTCCTGGTGGCGGCGATTTTGTCCGTGCCCATCCTGCTCTGGTCGAGCATCGGCCGAAACGTGTTGCATTTCACGGTTCCGGCACCGTTCGGTCTTCGGGACGATCTCTTTCAGCTCGTTCTCAGCCTGCCCGTCATCTTCTATTCGGCCACCATCTTCTTCTCGGGAGCCGTTCGCGCGCTGCGGGCTCGGACGCTCGACATGATGGTGCTGGTTGCGGTAGCGATTGGAGCCGGCTGGACCTACTCGGTCGTCGTCAGCCTCACAGGTGGCGGCGACGTCTTCTATGAAGCGTCGTCCGTGCTGGCGACCTTTGTCTTGCTCGGCCACTGGTTCGAGATGCGGGCCCGGGGTGGGGCCAATGACGCTATCCGCAAGCTGCTCTCGCTGGCCCCGCCGATGGCGCTCGTCATCCGTGGCAGCGAGTCGGTCGAGATCCCCACCTCGGAGGTCAAGGTCGGCGACCTGCTGCTCATCCGGCCGGGCGCAAGGATCCCGGTCGATGCGAAAGTCGAGGAAGGACAGAGCGAGGTCGATGAGTCGGTGGTCACGGGGGAGAGTCTGCCCGTCTCCAAAGAACCTGGGTCAGATGTGATCGGCGGTTCAATCAATGAGAACGGAACCCTGCGGGCGCGCGCCATCCGGGTGGGCGCTGACACGGCGCTCGCGCAAATCGTCAAGCTCGTGCAGGAGGCCCAGAACTCCAAGGCCCCGGCGCAAGAACTGGCGGACCGCGCCGCCTTCTGGCTGGTCCTCGTGGCGCTGATTGGGGGCGTCGGAACGTTCGTCGTCTGGCGCCTCGTGAGCGGGTCGGTATCAGTCGCCATTCTCTACGCGATCACGGTGGTGGTCATTACCTGCCCGGATGCCCTGGGACTGGCCACGCCGACCGCCATCATGGTCGGGACCGGCCTCGGCGCAAAGCGGGGAATCCTGTTCAAGAACGCGATGGCGCTGGAGGCAGCCGCGCGCATCCAGACCGTAGTGTTGGACAAGACCGGCACCCTCACCAAAGGTGAACCCGAGGTCACCGAACTTGTCGTTGACGGTGTTCCGGAAGCCGAAGTCCTCCGAGTCGCCGCCGCGGTTGAACGTGAGTCCGAGCATCCCCTTGCTCAGGCGGTCGTGAACTATGCCGATGCGCATGGCGTCGCCCGGTCTGCGGCCGAAGGGTTTGAGAATGTCCCTGGGCAGGGTGCCGCTGCCCTGGTCGACGGAAAACGCGTAGCGGTCGGCAATACCCGGCTCATGGCCCGGGAGACCATTCCCCTGGGTGCTCTCGAGAGCCGCCGCGCCGAAATGGCGGCCGAGGGCCGGACCACCGTATGGGTTGCCATCGACGGGCGCCCGGTTGCGCTGATTGCCATCGCCGATGCGCCGCGTGCGACGTCTGCAGCGGCCATTTCCACGCTACGAAAGCAAGGCGTGCAGGTCGTCATGCTGACCGGGGACAACGAAGCCACGGCCCGTCGCATCGGTCGTGAGCTCGGCATCGACACCGTGATCGCCGAAGTGCTCCCGGCCGATAAGGCCACCAAGGTCGCGGAACTGCAGCGGAGCGGCCGAAAGGTGGCCATGGTCGGGGACGGCGTCAACGATGCCCCCGCGTTGGCCCAGGCTGACCTCGGGATCGCGATCGGTGCGGGGACGGACGTGGCGATCGAGACGGCGGACGTGGTGCTGATGCGGTCGGATCCGCTCGACATCCCGACGGCGCTGACGATCGGTCGAGGCACATTGCGGAAGATGCGCCAGAACCTCGGCTGGGCGGTCGGCTACAACGGCATTGCGTTGCCCATCGCCGCCGGTGTGTTCGCGCCGCTGGGCCTCGTCCTGCGACCCGAGATCGCGGCCCTCTCGATGTCGGGCTCGAGCCTTTTGGTTGCTGTAAACGCTCTCTTGCTTAGAGGATTGTCTCTGCCCGTACCGCCCCCAGCCGGCCAACCCCTGGGTTAGCCTCCCAGCGAACTGCGGACCCAAAAGGTTGCGTAAAAGACTGACCACGGCCGAGTCGTTCCCAACGTAGATGACGAGCACCCTCCCCTTGAGAAAGAAGTGGGCGGGCGCCACCCAGTCAACGATCGTCGTTGCAGTCCCGCTGCCATCGGCTCGGATCTGATGCGCATCAGCCTGGGCGTCCGCGGCGGATGCGTATTCAAAAAGCTGTACGTCGGCTGGGGCGGCGAGGGACGGACCGCTGAGCCGGACCGTGGTGCCAGATTGCGGGTGGAGGAACGGTTGCGCGACGGTGCCGGAGATGTCCAGCGTGACGCTCTTGCGGAGCGCATCGATCAGGCTTACCTGATCCTGGACGGGGCCTCCATGGCTTTGCGGGGCCGTCCCGCAAGCCGTCAGCAAAAGCCCGATGATTACCAGCAGACGTTTCACGTTCCACCCCTTTATTTAGCTCGACAGGCAACGAGAGGCACGCGTCGGCAATCCTAAGACGAGCGATCTCGCAATAAGTTCCACCGGCCCCCGCTACCCGGCTGGAACCTTTTGTTGAGTCGTTCGTCTATAAGGACGGGAGATGAGAACTGCGCGGCGCCCGTGTTCACGGGATCTTGGCCTGGGATTCCGCCGGATAATCGCGGTCTCAAGCGTCCTGGTCGTTTCGACCAGCTGCGGGACGCAGCCTCGGGCCGCGGAGACGCTCGGCTCAGGATCGGCGCCTTCGTTGGCGGCGAAGCCCCTCCCCTCAGGGGACCGCGGACAGGTCAGCCGCCTCCGATTGGTGACGTCCGACCAGGGCTGGGTTCTCACCGACCGGTACCTCCTGTGGACGAATGACGGCGGCACGACCTGGCTCGATATCACTCCGCCGGGTGTCGTGGGTTCCAAGCGCCTGCGGGGCGCCTTCTTTCTGGATCTTCGACATGGATGGCTGGTGGCTGCGACTCCTGATCGCCCGAATACAAGCCGGACCATGACGGTGTTCCGAACACAAGACGGCGGGACCAGTTGGCGCACCAGCACCCTGCCGCCGTTGTCGAGTGGAGGCACGATCCCGTATTCGTATGGTGTCGCCAGCCTGACGTTCGTCGATTCGCAGCATGGGTCGGCGCGGCTCTCTGTCGGTGGGGAAGGTAACCAGTACGTCATCATCGATCCAACCCCGATGCCGACGTTCACGACCGTGGATGGCGGCCGAAGCTGGACCGCCGTGCCACCTGACTATCCGCCAGTCCCCATCGCGAATCTTCCGGTTCCTCCAGCCTATCGGCCCGATACGGCCAACGAGGGGATGGTCACGTTCGTCAGCCCTACCGATGCCGTCCTCCCCGTCACCTTCTATACCGACACGACCTCAGCCATCGTCTTCTTCATCAGCGAAGATGCCGGAACTACGTGGCGCCTGGGCGTGTCTCTGCCCGATCCGGACCGTTTTCCCTTTGGCCAGGACCGGGGGATCATGAATTCGGTGGCTTCGCAGGCATGGGCTGTTCTGTTCCGTGATCGAATCGAGGTTACAGGCGATCAAGGGCGCACCTGGAAGACGGTCCGGCCAACCGGCTTCGAGCTCCTCAACACGATTGACTTCGTGACGCCGGACGTGGCATGGGGACTCGGTACGTACCGGGTTTGTCCCCGTTCAGCGCAAGCCTGCTTCAAGGAAGGGCCGATGCGCTCCCGTGACGGCGGCCGGACCTGGTCGCCGTTGCCTCTGTAGTAGACAGTCACGTCCCACAGCACTCAAAGGGCCTCGTCTCTATCATCTGCTTCGTAGGCTGGACCAGGGACATGAACGTTGGCGGCATGGTCGGGATGATGCTGGGGATCCTTTAATGCACCGAATGGGTGACCGATCCCCTGAGCCTGAAACTGAACGCGTCCGGCGCATCTGGGAGAAGCTCGCGCCCAGATACGACAAGGACATCAAGGTCTTCGAGAAGATATTGTTCGCGGGCGGCCGCGAGTGGGTTTGTTCGCAGGCCAACGGGGACGTTTTAGAGATCGCCGTCGGTACCGGGCGGAACCTTGAGTACTATCCACCCGATGTCCGCCTGACCGGCATCGATCTCAGTGCTTCGATGCTTAGCATCGCACGCCAACGAGCGGACCAGCTCGGGCGCCAGGTTGACCTTCGGGTCGGCGACGCTCAGGCTCTGGAGTTTGCCGACGAGACCTTCGACACCGTTGTCTTCACTCTTTCCCTATGCTCCATCCCTGACGACCGGAACGCCGTTGCTGAAGCGAGGCGGGTCCTCCGCGCAGGCGGGCGACTGCGGCTAATGGAGCATGTGGCCAGCCCAATCCGGGTGGTCAGGGCGGTGCAGAGGCTCCTCGACGGGATCACGGTCCGAACGGAAGGGGACCACCTGGTCCGCGAGCCTCTCGTTGCCTTGAACGCGGTGGGCTTCGAAGTCGAGCAGGTCGAGCGGCTCAAATGGGGGATCGTCGAAAGGGTGGCCGCGCGTAAGGCCGGCTCAGAGTAGACATTCGCCGGCGCCACCGCCGAGCCGCGATGATCGAACGGAAGCGCAAGCGTCCCTAACTCGCCGCACGAGAAAGCCGCCTGAGGCCAGTCGATCCGACTGCGCCGGCCAGGATGAGGAAGGCTCCGCCAAGGACAAACAGCGCACGAATGCCGATGCTCGCAGCGAGGCCCGCCCCGATGGCAATTGAGGCAAGGCGTCCTGTTTGCCAGACGACGTCGAGCAGGGCGAATACCCGTCCCCTGATCCCGCTGGGAACCTCTCGCTGCACCATGGTCTGAAAGGCCACCATTCCCGACGACGTCCGCGAACACGGCGGTCGCGACCGCGGCCGGCGAGCGGGTGAGCCCAAGGACGAACAAGGGGGAGC
>Ga0209590_10000298_pt1 | contig 15416 bp, 12 predicted proteins | sample CZO8metaG_FD_188353 | JGI IMG/M metagenome (GOLD analysis project Ga0209590, IMG submission 188353) | Vadose zone soil microbial communities from the Eel River Critical Zone Observatory, Northern California, USA - CZOApr15con1.8 metaG... | ecosystem: Environmental > Terrestrial > Soil > Vadose...
TCACCGGCTCCGCGCTGCGCGCCGACGGCGGGGTGGTCCGGTCCATCGCGTAGGCAGGCGATGAGGCCGATCAGGCCGAGGCCCGAGAAGGCGCCGGGCGCGAGCGCCGGGGGAGCGCTTCCGATCTTCATTCCACCGTCCTGGCCGGGTGGAAGCCGCCACGCCGAGAGCACCCGCACGAGCTGCGTCAGCGGGTGTCCGCCGGAGTGGAACCAGATGCCCAGGGCTCCGAGCGCCAGCGCGAGCGTGAAGAGCGCCGCGAGCACCGGGCGGCCGCCCCGCCGCCAGCGGAGGAGCGCCACGCTGCCGGCGAGGAGCAACGAGGCGCCGTAGCCGAGCGGGAGCCAGGCCCGCCACGTCTCGCCCAGGACCTCTCGATGCTCGAAGCGCACCTCGGCCAGGAGGAGCGCCGAGCCGGCGAGCACGGCGGCGACTACCCGTTCGTTCAGGCTCCGCGCCCGCCACCAGCTCACCGGGTCAACGCGCACCGGCCGCTCCCTTCGATGACACGCATCTCAGGCCTCCTGCGCGAGCGGGACCTCGCGCAGCCGGTACGACGGCAGGCGCGGGTCGGCATCGACGTCGCGCAGCCCGAGGCCGCGGCCGGGGTGGGACGGATCCCAGGGCACGGGCGTCCGATTCGGCTGCGAGCCGGGCGCGGGCAGCGGAAAGACCAGCGAGCGCGCCGCATGATGCTCGATGTGATCGGTCCGGTGGTGATGCTCCTGGTGGATGTGCCCGTAGAAGACGGTGACGTGCGGGTAGGCGTGCAGCACGTCGATGGCCCTGGAGCCGTCCGCCGTCGTCCAGTCCCAGTCGGCCTTGAGATCGAACAGGGGCCGGTGGGTGAAGACCACGATCGGCGCGCCCGCCGGCTGCGCCTTCAAATCGCTGCTCAGCCAGTCGATCTGCGCGTCGCCCAGGATTCCCTTGGGGTGGGAGACGTTGTCGAGCACCACGAAGTGCACGCCCTTGTGGTCGAAGGAGTACCGGAGGGGCCCGAAGAATTCCTGGAACGCGGCGCCGCGGTCCAGCGAGGCGTCGTGCTCGCCGGCCATCAGCCGGACGGTCCGCACCCGCAAGCGACCCAGGTGCTCCCGGAACTGCGCCATCCGGCGTCGGCGCTCCTGGTCGTCGTCGGTGGTGTGCGTGAGATCGCCGGTGAAGACGACGAAGTCGGGTGCGCGGGGCAGCGCGTTGACCAGCTCCACCGCCCGGGGCAGCTCGACGGTGGCTTCGGGGTTCGCGGGCCCCTGGTACCCCCAGTGCGTATCGGAAAGCTGGACGAAGTAGAAGTCGTCCTGCGCTCCGGCGGGACGCCCGGGCGTCGAGCAACCGCCGAGCAAGCCCGAAGCGAAGACCACTCCCCCGACTCCTGCGATCTGCAGGAACTCGCGCCGCGTCCTCACAGCCATGACGTCCCTCCTCGTTGCGCCGCGCCAGGCGGCTTCGGAGAGGCGGACCGTCCAGCGGTTCCGTCATTCCGTCGGGAATAAGGCGGCGGCTGGCGGGTCTCCCCAGTGCCCATGGCACTCGCCGTCCGCTGGCGTTCCTCTTCGCGCGGCCCGCGGCCGCCGGTGTCCGGGAATCGGGCGGAAGTCGGAGCTCCCTTGCGTATCCCGGCGCCCCGCGCGATGACCCGCACCCAGTTCCTGCAGCTGATGAGCCTCTTCCCCCAACCGGTGCGGCGCCAGCCCTCGGTCGAATACATTCCCACCCGGCGGCGTGCGGAGCCGATGCCGCCGCCCCAGAACCCGGCCTGACCCGAAGCGGCGGTCCGGCCCGCGGAAGGCGCGATGCGCGCGCTCATCTTCGATCTCGACGGCACGCTGGTCGACACGGTCTATGCCCACGTCTTCGCCTGGCAGAAGGCGCTCGACGAAGCCGGCATGCCGATCGACGGCTGGCGGATCCACCGGCGGGTGGGCATGAGCGGCGGCCTGTTCACCCGCGCGGTGGCGCGCGAGGTCGGGCACGATCTGACGCCGGAGCAGGCGGAAGCGCTCCAGCGCCGGCACGGCGAGCTCTTCCGGCAGCTCTTGCCCGACCGCAGGCCGCTGCCCGGCGCCGCCGCCCTGCTCCGGCGTCTGCGCGAAGCCGGAGTGCCGCACGGCATCGCCACTTCGGGCCGGCGGCCGGAGATCGACGCCTCGCTGGCCGCCCTGGAAGTGCCTCCAGGCACCGTGGTGGTGGAGCGAGGCGAGGTGAGCCGGGCCAAGCCGGCCCCGGATCTCTTCCTCGCCTGCCAGCAGCGCCTCGGCGTCTCCGTCCAGGACTGCTACGTGGTCGGCGACGCCGTCTGGGACCTCCTCGCCGCCCGGCGCGCCGCGATGCTGAGCGTCGGCGTGCTGAGCGGCGGCTATGGCGAGGACGAGCTGATCCGCGCCGGCGCCTATCGCGTCTACCGCGACGCCGCGGAGCTGGACACCTGGCTGGACGAGCTGGGCGTGCTGGACTGATCAGTCGCCGCCGGATTCGGCGGCGCTGCGCTTTTCACAGCGCGGACGTCATCGGATGCCGGGGTGCGCTGTTGCTCCTTTCCGCGCGCAGTCTGGGCGGAGCTCCCGAAACATGCGACAGCGCAGGCCTGCAGGCCCACCTACCTGCCGTGCTTGGATCGGTTGCCTATGGTCCCGCCGCCCATCTACTTCACCCTCCGCTCCAAATGGTTGGCCCTGTCCCCGCGGGCCCGCGCGATGGCAATCTGCGCGGTCGTCGCGGTCGCCGGCCTGTGCGTTTATGCCGCATTCCGCGGCGACTCGGTCGAGAGGGCCGTGGCGCGTGGCGATCTGCACGCCGCCAAGACCGAGCTCAAGCAGCGCCAGACCCTCGACGCGGGAGCTCGCAGCTACGACGCGGGCCGCATCGCGGAGGCGCAAGGCTCGTTCCGCGCCGCCACCGTGAGCTACATCGCGGCCATGCGGCAAGGTGACGAGCGCGGCCTGGAGCGCCTGATCGAGATGACGCGCGCCCCGAACTGCCCAGCGCGCAGCGCGGCCGCCGTCGCCCTCGGCAAGGTGCGCGACGACCGCGGCGTCCGCGCCCTCCATGAGCTGCGCCGGGCGAGGTTCGCGGACGAGCACGGCAAGAAGTCGCGCAGGGCGAGTGGCTGCAACAGCGCGCAGGCGGCCCGCAAGGCGCTGAAGCGCGCGCGCAAGGCGAAGGCCTGAGTCGGAGCGGCGGCTGCCGCTCCCGCCGCCCGATGTACCCGGCCGCTCGCCAGCGGTTCAGAACCGGCCGCCGAAGGTCAGCGCGGGAAGCCTTGCCGCCCCTGGCTGCGGCGACGACGCAGCCCCGGGGGAGTGCAACACGCGCGGCACCAGGATCCCGAACAGAGTGCCCGCCCCTGCTCCCGCCAGCACGTCGGACAGCCTCCCCGAAGGAGAAACGAACCGACGGCGTACGACGGCCCTGAATACGGAGCCTGGCCGTCGCTTATTTCGGGAGCTGCGCGAGGACCTCGCGCGTTAGCGTCCGCCGCTGGGGCTGCCTTGCCGGTCGGGCGCCGCCGCCGATGCGGGCACGGGGAAGCCCCGCTTGCGCATCAGCGCCGCGATTCCCGGTTCGCGTCCGCGGAACGCACGGTAGCCCTCGGCCGGATCCACGGTGTTGCCCGCGCTGAACACGTTGTTGCGCAAGCGCTTCGCCACCGCCTTGTCGTACGGCCCGCCTTGCTCGAGGAACGCCTCCCACGCGTCCGCGGAGAGCGTGTCCGACCACAGGTAGCTGTAGTAGCCGGCCGAATAGCCGTCGCCTGCGAACACGTGCAGGAATTGTGGCGTGCGGTGACGCATCACCAGCTCCGAGGGCATGCCCAGCGCCGCCAGCGTCTCCTTCTCGAAGCGCCGCGGATCGATCGGCGTGTCGCCCGCCAGGTGCAGCTTCATGTCCACGAGCGCGCTCGCCAGGTACTCGACGGTCGCGAAACCCTGGTTGAAGGTCTTGCTGCGCTCGATCTTCTGCACCAGCTCGGCCGGGATCGGCTTGCCCGTCTGGTGATGCAGCGCGAACCGGTCGAGCACCGGCCGCGTCGACAGCCATTGCTCCAAGAGCTGCGAGGGGAACTCGACGTAGTCGCGGGCCACCGAGGTCCCGGCCAGCGAGGGATAGGTGACGCTCGAGCTCAACCCGTGCAGCGCGTGGCCGAACTCATGGAACAGCGTGCGCGCGTCGTCCCAGCTGATGAGGATCGGCTCGCCGGGCTTCCCCTTCACGAAGTTGGCGTTGTTGGAGACGATGACCGGGACCTCTCCCTCGAGGCGCGACTGCCGCTGGTACTCGTTCATCCACGCGCCGGAGCTCTTCCCCGGCCGGGCGTACGGATCGAAGTACCAGAGGCCCACGTGCTTGCCTTGCGCGTCGGTCACCTCCCAGACGCGCACGTCGGGGTGGTAGACCGGGACCGTTCCCTCGGCGACCGGCGAAAAGCGCAGGCCGAACAGCTCGCCGGCCACCCAGAACATCCCCTCGCGCAGCTTGTCCAACGTGAGATACGGCTTCACGTCGTTCTGGTCGAGGTCGTACTTCGCCTTGCGCACCTTCTCCGCGTAGAAGCGGTAGTCCCAGGGAGCGATGTGGATGCCGGCCTTCTCCCGGTCGGCGATGGCCTGCATGTCGGCGACTTCCTCGTGGACGCGCGCGACCGCGGGCTTCCAGACCGCCTCCATCAACCCCACCGCGCGCTCGGGCGTTTTCGCCATCGAGTCCTCCAGGCGCCAGTGCGCGTGCGTCGGGTAGCCGAGGAGCTTGGCGCGCTCGGCGCGGAGCTTCAGGATCTCCGCGATGGTCGGGTTGTTGTCGTGCGCGTCACCGTTGTCGCCGCGCATGACGAACATGCGCCACACCTTCTCGCGCAGGTCGCGGCGCGTGGAATAGGTGAGGAACGGGTCGACGCTGGAGCGCGTGTTGACCAGTGCCCACTGGCCCTGCTTCCCGCGGTCGGCAGCGGCGCCGGCCGCCCCGTCGCGCACCGCCCCCGGCAGGCCGGCCAGGTCGGCTTCCGCCCCCAGCAGCACCATCTGGGAGTCCTCCTCGGCGAGCACGTTCTGGCTGAACTTCGTGTAGAGGCCGGCGAGGCGCTGGTTCAGCTCGGCGAGCCTGGCCTTCGCCGCCGCGTCGAGCTTCGCGCCCGCGCGCACGAAGGTGGTGTAATCGAGCCACAACAGCCGCTGCTGCTCGGACGTGAGCTTCAGCCGGCCGCGCGCGGCGTACACGGCGTCGATGCGCGCGAACAGCTTGGCGTTCTGGAAGATCCGGTCGTTGAACTCGGCCAGCTTGGGCGACATCTCCCGCTGGATGCCCTGCACCTCCGCATCGTTCATGGTGGAGGTGTAGACGCCGTAGGCCGTGGTGACCCGGTCCAAGGTGTGGCCCGCGCGCTCCATGGCGGCGATGGTGTTGTCGAACGAGGGCGGGGCGGGCTCGGCGGCGATGCGATCGATCTCCGCCAGGTTCTCGGCCATCGCGGCTTCGAGCGCCGGCTTCAAATCGGCGGGCGTGAACCGGCCGAAGGGAGGCACGCCACCCCAGGGACCCGACCAGGGCGCGAGCAGCGGGTTCACCTGGGCCACGGCCGCCTTGTCGCTGGAGCTGGAGCGGGGGGAAGCGTCATCGGGCTTGGCGGGCTGAGCCGCGCAGCCGACCAGGGCAGCGAGCACCGGCGCAAGCGCGGCGGTCGTCCGGAGAGGAGCGGGAAAGGTCATGTTCCATCCGTGGAGGGGGTCTCGAGCGGATACGATCGGACGGACCCACGACCGGACGCAGGCCACGGAATCCACCGGCTGGTCCTCACGCCCGGCGGACGCCTCGTTTCTCGTTCCACGCGTCCCGCGCCGCCTGCTGCTGACGCTTGCTCAGCTTTTCCTGGTGGACGTCGCAGATGTAGCCGAAGCGCGGTCCCCGCGAGCGGTTCTTGCACCCGTCCACGCGGCACCGCATGTCCAGCTTCTGCCGCGCCGCCCGCTTCCCGAGGCCGGCTGAACCGAGCTCCCGCCGGGCGCGGGTGGCGATTTCACCGGCGAGTTGGGCCACGAAGCGGTCGAGAAGCGTCGATAATCGATGATTGGTAGGCACCCGCCGACCCCCTGGGCTCGAAACCGAGCCGCCGTGGCCGGATTTCTAGCCTCGTTTGATTTGCGGGTCCAGCGGCTGGTTTTGCCCTCGCGATATTCGCTAGTGCCGGCCGGGGGATATGGCTCCGGGTTGCTTTTCTTGTGCAGCCTGGCCGCTCGGCTATCGTCGGTGCGGGAGGTCCTGCGATGTCGATGCGGCTGTTCTTCGTGCTCGTGACCGTACTGGGTTCGGCATACCTCTTGTTCAGCGACCGCGGAGACCGCAAGGTCGCGATCGCCGCCCTGGCGGTCTCGGGCTTCGGGCTGCTGCTGCAGCTGAACGTGATCACGTTGCACCTGCGCTATGCCCGCACCGTCGTGTGGGCGGCGATCGCCGTCTGCGCCGCGCTGTCGTGGATGCGCGACGGCTCCAAGGCCGCGTCCACCGTGGCCGCGAGCATGGTCTTCGTCTCGGCGCTGACCGTCGCGCTCTCCCTCCGGCTGTTGCACTGAGACGACGCGTTACAGCACACCGACGCCGTCAACGAGCTGATCGTCCGCTCGCTCACGTCCTGACGGCGGAGCTCCTCACATCAGCTCGGCGATGACCGCCCGGGCGTTCTCCTCCGACACGTCCAGCGGCCGGTGCGCCAGCGGACCGCCCTCGGCCAGCACCGGCTCCAACTCGTCCAGCGCGGGCACGGCCTCGTTCCGGTAGAACAGCCCGATGGGGATGTCGTCTCCCCAGAGGCCGCCCTTCTCGATCGCGGCGTGGAAGTCCGAGGGATCGTGGCCCATGTCCTCCAGCTTCCGCGTGCGCTGCTTGAAGAACTCGTGCGTGTTCTCCTTGTTGTAGGTCACGCAGGGGCTGAACACGTCCACGAAGGCGAACCCCTTGTGCTCGATGGCGCCCTTGATCAGCTCGATGAGGTGCTTCTGCTGCCCCGAGAAGCCGCGCGCGACGTAGGTCGCCCCGCAGACGATGGCGAGCGGGATGGCGTTGACCGGGTTCTCCACGCTGCCGTGGGGGGTCGACTTGGTCTTCATCCCCTTGCGGCTGGTGGGCGAGACCTGGCCCGTGGTGAGACCGTAGATCTGGTTGTCCATCACGATGTAGGTGAGGTCGAGATTGCGGCGCATCGCGTGCACGAAGTGGTTCCCGCCGATGCCGAACCCGTCGCCGTCGCCGCCGGTCACCACCACCTTGAGGCCGTGATTGCCCAACTGCGCGCCGCTCGCGACCGCCAGCGCGCGCCCGTGCAGCGTGTGCATGCCGTAGGTGTTGATGTAGCCGGGCAGGTTCGAGGAGCAGCCGATCCCGCTGATGGTCAGCACCTCGTGCGGGTGGAGGCCCAGCTCGGCCACCGCCGACTTGAGCGCGTTGAGCACGCCGAAGTCGCCGCAGCCCGGGCACCAGTCCGGCTCCGCCTTGCCCTTGAATTCCTTGACCGGCAGCGGCGCGCGCCTCGGCCTCTGCACCAGCGCCGTCCTCGTCTTGGTGACTGCCGGTCCGGCCATTCCCGCCTCCTACCGCATTTGGGGGACACCATAAAAACATGGTGTCCCCTCCGCTATACCCGGATCTCGTGTACCGGGACGTACTTCTTCGTCTTGCCCGCGAGCACCTTCCGGACGCCCTCCACCACGTGGTGGGGCATGAACGGCTCGCCGTCGTACTTGCGGATGTGGGCGTCGGCCACCACCCCCGTCTCCGACCGCAGGTAGCGCGCGAACTGCCCGCTGTAGTTGTTCTCGACGATGACGATCTTCCGCGCGTTGGCCAGCGCCTGCTGGATGGCCTCGACGTGGAGCGGGACCATCCATTTGACCTGGAGATGGTTGGCGCGGATCCCTTCCCGCTCGAGCTTCTCGACCGCCTCGGCGATCACGCCCCAGGTCGAGCCCCATCCGACCAGCGTGACCTCGGCGTCGGCAGCCCCGGCCAACCTGGGCGGGTCGATCAGAGGCAGGGCGCCGTCCATCTTGCGCTGCCTTCGCTCCATGATCGCCTGGCGCTTGTGCGGATCGGTGAACTCGTCGCTGATCAGGACGCCGCGCTCGTCGTGCTCGTCGGTGGCGACCACGTGCGCGTGGCCCGGCGTCCCGGGCAGCGCGCGCGGCGCCACGCCGCTCTCCGTCTGGCGGTAGCGCTCGTAGCCCTCGCCGGAGGGCACGGGAGGGCCGTCGAGCCCGATCACCTCGCCGCGGTCGCGCGGCGGATTGAAGTCCAGCTCCGCCGGGTCGAGGCTGCTGAAGCCCTCCGATTCCAGCAGGTCGGCCAGCACGATCCCGGGGCACTGGAAGCGGTCGGCGAGGTTGAAGATCTGCGGGATGGTGTGGAAGCAATCGGCGATGCTGATCGGCGCCGCGATCAGGCGCGGGTAGTCTCCCTGGCCGGCGCCCAGCACCTGCCAGAGGTCGCCCTGCTCCGTCTTGGTCGGAACGCCCGTGGCCGGGCCGGCCCGCTGCACGTTGATGCAGACGACGGGGATCTCCATCATCGCCGCCGCGCCCAGCGCCTCGGTCATCAGCGCGAACCCTCCACCAGAGGTCGCGCATAGGGCGCGGCAGCCGGTGTGCGCGGCGCCGATGGCCATGTTGATGACGCCGATCTCGTCCTCGACCTGCCGCACCATGATGCCCAGCTGCCGCGCGTGCCGCGCCATCCACATCAGCACGCCCGTCGAGGGGCTCATCGGGTAGGCGCAGTAGAACTTCACCCCCGCGGCCACGCCTCCCATCGCCAGGCACTCGTTGCCGGTGGCGACCGCCAGGGGCTTTTTGGTGTCGGGCAGCGCGAACGGATAGGGGCGGAAGTGCGCGCCGGCGTATTCGTAGCCGGCGCGTGCCACGGCGACGTTCTCCGCGACCACCGCGTCGCCCTTCCGCTCGAACTGCTCCGCCAGCATGTCCTCGAACGGCCGGCACTCGACGCCGACGAGGCGCAGCACGGCGGCGACGGCGGCGGTGTTGTAGTGGAGAGGGCTCTTCGCCAGCTGGGCCAACGGAAGCGGGCAGAGCTGCACGCCGTCCGCCGCGCCTTCGGGGTTCACCTTGCCGCCGTCGAAGAGGACCGCCGAGCCCGGGCGCATCCGCCGGACGTGGCGGTCCATCGTGTCCTGGTTGAGGGGGATCAGCATGTCCAGCTCGTCGCCCATGCAGCGCACGGGCGCCTCGCCGGTCCGGATGGTCAGGAAGGTGTGACCGCCGCGGATGATCGACTGGTAGGCGTTGTAGGCGTTGATGTGCAGGCCCCGGCGAACGAACAGCTTCGCGAGGAGGGTGCCGGGCGTCGCGACGCCCTGGCCTGCGGCCCCACCGATTCCGACCGAAAAATCAGGCTGCGCCATCGCGCCCGCCGATGGGCGGCGCTACCTCGTCCGCCCGCGGAGATTGTGGGGTGTTTCTATTCGGCGCCCATCGCCGAGTCACGCCGCGGAGCGTCGTGCTCACTGAGAGGGCGACCCCTCGCCGAACCCGTGGACGACCGCTCGAGCAGGCCGCTCGTTCACGGAGAGCTGGAAAACGTCCGGCCGCGCGTAGTGCCCGGCGACGTCGAAATCGTACTTGCCGCGCGCGATCTCGTCGAGGTCGAGCTCGGCGAACAGGATCGTCTCCTCGTCGAAGGCAGGGCCCGCGAGCACCTTTCCCAGCGGGTCGACGATGCAGCTGCCGCCCCGCATGAGCAGCGTCTCCGGCGAGTCGCCCAGGGCGTTGGGGATGTCGGCCGGAAGATCGCTGCGGCGCAGCACCTGGCAGGCGCTGAGCACGAAGCACCTTCCCTCGAGCGCGACGTGGCGCATCGTGGGCAGCCAGGTTTCCCGATCGTCGGCGGTCGGCGCGCAGTAGAGCTGCACCCCCTTCGAGTACATCGCCATGCGCAGCATCGGCATGTAGTTCTCCCAGCAAATCACCGCCCCCATGCGGCCGAGCCGGGTGTCGAAGACCGGGAGCGTCGAGCCGTCCCCGAAGCCCCACACCAGGCGTTCCGCCGCGGTGGGCATCAGCTTGCGGTGCTTGCCCAGCAAGCTGCCGTCGTCCCCGAAGAAGAGGACGGAGCAGTAGAGGGTCCCGCCCTCGCGCTCGATCACGCCCACGACGAGGTGCACGTGGTGCTCGCGCGCCATCTTCGCCATGCGGTCGACGTCGGGTCCGGGCACCTCGACCGCGCTGTCGAAGTACCGCCGGAAGTGGTCGCGGCCCTCGCGGGTCCGCCTGCCCACCACGGCGCCGAAGTCGAGCCCCTTCGGGTACGCGGACACGAAGGCCTCGGGAAAGACGGCGAGCTCGGCTCCCTTTTGCGCGGCCTGCGACAGCAGCGTTCCCAGCTTCTCCAGGCTTCGCGCGCGGTCGAACGCTACCGGCGCCGCCTGGACTACCGCCGCTCCGACTTTCATCGTGCACCTCGAGCCACCACCGCATTCAGCGGCGCTGCGCTTTCTCACCATACCCCTTGCAAAAACGCTCGCTAGGGACCGGTAGGGAGCGGAGCGATGACGCGACCGGACTTGCAACGGATGCCCGTTGGAGTTTTACGGGCCCGTCTAGGGGGCCGCTCCAGCGCCAAGCCATGCGTCGAAGCGGCCTGTTTCTCGGGACGTCAACAGTCGCGCCGTCGCAGGAGGCCACAACATGCCAGTCACGCGCAGGGATCTGCTCGCGCAGCTCGGAGTCACCGCAGCCGCCACCCTCGGAGCTTCCGCCGCAGGCCTGGGCGTCGCCGGGATCGCCCGCGCGCAGGAGAAGCCGAAGGGCGCCATCCCGGACAAGCCGTTCCGCATCGGGCACATGACTTTCTTCACCGGCCCGGGCGCGGTGCTGGGCGAGCCCATGTACAAGGGCAACCTGCTCGCCGCCGAGGAGATCAACGCGCAGGGCGGCCTTCTGGGGAAGAGGAAGATCGAGGTCCTCAAGGCCGACGAAGCGGCGGGGACCGACGCGAACGTGAAGGAGATGCGCCGGCTCAAGCTGTCCGAGAAGATCGACATGTTCATGGGGATCACCTCGAGCGGCAACACGCCCGCCCTGGGCCCCGCGGCCGAGGAGCTGAAGCTCCTCACCATCTTCATCGACGGGTGCACCGATTTCCTCTTCGACAAGGCGGTCCCGAATCCGCGCTACGTCTTCCGGATCACCAACATCCAGTCGGCGGACGGGTCCACCTGCGCGCTCGCCGTCGCCATGACCTGGCCCGACGTGAAGAAGGTGGCCCACATCCACCCGGACTACGCGTACGGCAGGAACTGCTACGACCACTTCAGCATCGTCTCCAAGAAGCTGATGCCGAAGGCGCAGAACGTCTCGGAGGCGTGGCCGAAGCTCTTCTCCACCGACTTCACTCCGCACATCACCAAGACGCTCGCGGCCAAGCCCGACCTGCTCGTGACCTCGGTGTGGGGCGGCGACTACGTCTCCTTCTACAAGCAGGCGCTGCAGCACGGGCTGTTCAGCAAGATGAGGGTCGCCACCACGCTCGCGCTGGGCACCGCGCCCCAGGCGATCGGCAAGGATCACCCGGAGGGCGTGCTCGCCGGCGTCCACGCCAACTACCACTTCAGCTATCCGCCGGGGAACCGCTGGCCGCTCAACAAGAGCTTCGTGGAGAAGTACCACGCGAAGTTCAACGAGTACCCGAACTTCCAGGCGGAAGGCGCCTACACCGCGACCCACGTACTCAAGACGGCGGTCGAGAAGGCGAACAAGCTGGCCGGCGGCTGGCCGGACGACGACGCGATCATCTCGCAGATCGAGGGCATGATGCTGGCCGGGCCCGGAGGGTACGTCTACATCCGCCCGGACAACCACCAGGGCTACAAGGACGCGATCACGGGTTTCAGCAAGAACGTGCCCGAATACCCGTTCCCGATCCTCGATCCGGACCGGATCATCACCATCCCGATCCGGAACATCACGGCGCCCCCCGGCTGGCCGAAAGGCGAGCCGACCTCGACCTATACCTGGATCGATCAGACCTGGCCGACGGTGAAGCAGGCGTAGCCCAAGCAGCTCGCACAGGCTGGATTAATCTCCTGACACCGTGGACATCCTCGTCATCCACGTCTTCAACGCGCTCCTCTACGCGTCGGTGCTCTTCCTCATCGCGGGAGGGCTGAGCCTCATCTACGGCGTGATGAGGATCGTCAACCTGGCGCACGGCAACCTCTACGCGTTCGGCGCGTACGTGACGGCCTGGGTGGTCGGCCAGTGGCTCGCGGGCGCGAACATCGTCCTGCTCTACGTGCTGCTGCCGGCGGGCGCGTTCGCGGCGGCCCTGCTCGGAGCGATCCTCGAACCAACGCTGCTCAGGCCGTTCTACCGGCGGGCCGAGGAGTACCAGCTCCTGGTCACCTTCGGCCTGCTGATGATCCTCGAGGACCTCATGCACTTCCTCTGGGGTCCGTATCCGCTCTCGGCGAGCGCGCTGTTCGAGAACATGGGGAGCGTCGCGATCGGCGGCTCGGTGTACCCGCGGTACAACCTGCTCGTCGTCGCCATCGGGGGTCTCGCGGCGCTCTTCCTCTGGATGTTCGTCTACAAGACGAGGTTCGGCGTGGTGCTCCGGGCGACCTCGCAGGACATGCGGCGGGCGTCCGCGATGGGCGTCAACGTCAACCGCGTCTACATCCAGGCCTTCACCATCGGCTGCTTCATGGCGGGGCTGGGTGGCGCGATCGTGGTGCCGGGCCAGTCGGCGGTGCTCGGGATGGGCGTCGACGCGCTGGTGCTCGCCTTCGTGGTCGTGGTGGTCGGCGGCCTGGGCAGCCTCGAGGGCGCGCTGTTCGGAGCGCTGATCGTGGGGGTCGTCCGGGAGATCGGCGTCTCGGTGTTCCCCGAGATCGAGCTGGCGGTGCTGTACCTGATCGCGGTGATCGTGCTGCTGGTGCGCCCCGCGGGGCTGTTCGGCCGGACGGCATGAGCACTCTCCCGCTCACGCTCCAGGCGCGCTCGCCGATGAAGGTCCTGCCCTGGGCGGTGCCGATCGCCGTGCTGCTCTTCGCCCTGCCCCACGCGATCGACCCGTACAAGACCATCCTGCTCTCCTACGGGCTCGTGATGGGGATCGCCGCCCTCGGCTTCAACCTCCTGCTCGGCTACACCGGCCTGCTCTCCTTCGGCCACTCCGCGTACTTCGGCGTCGGCGCCTATGCGGTGGCGCTGATGTTCAAGTACCTGCACGTGCGGTCGATGGAGCTGTTCCTGCTCGGCGCGATCGTCGCCTCCCTGGTGGTCAGCGCGCTGTTCGGCTTCGTCTGCGTGCGATACACGCGCATCTTCTTCGGCATCCTCACGCTGGCGCTCTCGCAGGTTTTGTGGAGCCTGGCGTTCAAGTTCTACCCGATCACCGGCGGGACCGACGGCCTCCGGGTGCCGACGCCCACCCTCCTGGGCCTTCCGATCGAGACCGGGGGAGACAAGATCCTCTTCCTCGCGCGCAACTACTATTACTACGTGCTCGGGTTCTTCCTCGCCTGCGTGCTGGTGATGTGGATCATCGTGCACTCGCCCTTCGGGAAGGCGCTCCAGGCGATCCGCGACAACGAGACGCGCGCGGAATTCATCGGTGTCCACATCCGGCGCTACCGGTTCGTCGCCTTCCTCGTCTCCGGCGTGTTCACCGGGATCGCCGGCGCGCTCTGGGCTCCGCTCAACGGGCTCACCACGCCGGACATCCTCTACTGGCCGTTCTCGGGCGAGATCGTCTTCATGACCGTGCTCGGCGGCTTCCGCACCTTCTCGGGCCCCATCATCGGCGCGGTCGCCTTCAACTATCTGAAAACCTCGGCCGTGGGCTTCACGACCTACTGGCAGGCGTTGCTCGGCGCGATCCTGGTGTTCCTCGTGCTCGCCCTCCCCGCCGGCATCGTCGGAACGGTGGTGCAGCTCATCCCCCTCGCCCGGAAGCGGCTCTCCCGATGAACCTGCTCCAGACGACCAAGCTCACCAAGCATTTCGGCGAGACCCGCGCGGTGGACGGCGTCGATTTCACCGTCAACGAGGGCGAGGTGCTCGCGCTGATCGGCTCGAACGGAGCGGGGAAGACGAGCCTCGTCAACGTGATCAGCGGGCTCCTTCGTCCCGACTCCGGCAGCATCGTCTTCCGCGGCGCGGAGGTGACCGGCCTGTCGGTCCACGACCGGATCCACGCCGGCATCGCGCGCAGCTTCCAGCTCGTCAACCTGTTCGACCAGCTGACGCTCCTGGACAACGTGGCGCTCTCGATCTTCTCCCGCGAGGACCTGACGCGAAAGCTCCTCGCCCTCGCCGACCACCACCGCGCCGTCTGGCAGGAGGCGTTCGAGATCCTCCGCCAGTTTGGCCTGGCCGTCAGCTCGACGCAGCTCGCCGGCGGGATCTCGCAAGGGGAGCGAAAGCTGCTCGACGTCGCGGTCGCGTTCGCGCTGCGGCCGCGGCTCCTCTTCCTCGACGAGCCCACGAGCGGCGTCAGCACGCGCGAGAAGGCGCCGATCATGGACGTGATCACCTCGGTCGTCCGCTCGAACAACATCACGGCGGTGATCATCGAGCACGACATGGACGTCGTCTTCAAGTACTCGGACCGGATCGTGGCGATGCACCAGGGCTCGATCCTGGCGAGCGGCACGCCCGACGAGATCCGGCGGAACGAGGCGGTGACCACGAACTTGCTCGGGACCGCGCATGCTTGAGATCGAGGCCATCGATACCTGGCGCGGCCCGGCGCAGATCCTCCGCCGCGTGTCGCTCAACGTGGGGAGCAGGGAATCGGTGTGCCTGGTCGGCCGGAACGGCGCGGGGAAGACGACCACCATCGACAGCATCATCGGGCTGCTCCCGGTGCGCTCCGGGAAGATCGGCTTCCAGGGGCGCGAGATCGGCGGGCTCCCGCCGCACCAGCGGGCGCGGCTCGGCATCGGCTACGCGCCCGAGGACGCCGGGCTGTTCACCGACCTGACGGTGGCGGAGAACTTCCAGGTCTGCCGCTGGATGGCCGAGGCTTCCGGGCGACAGGACCAGGTGTCCGAGGCCGAGACGGACCGGCGCATCTATGCCGTGTTCCCCGAAGTGCAACAGTTCACGCAGCGGCGCGGCCTGTTCCTGAGCGGGGGCCAGAAGAAGATGGTGGCCATCGCCCGCGCGATGGCGCTCTCACCGGCCGTCCTCCTGCTCGACGAGCCGTTCGAGGGCCTCGCTCCGGTCGTGGTGACCCGCTTCATCGAGGCGGTGAAGAAGATCAAGGAGATGGGCATCTCGGTCCTGATTGCCGAGTCGAACCTCGCGAACGCGGTCCGGGTCGCGGACCGGCTCTATGCGATCGACCGGGGCGAGATCATCTACCAAGGGGATCCGCGGCAGGTATTCGAGGACGAAGACGTGATGAAGACGATC
>Ga0209590_10000299_pt1 | contig 15396 bp, 15 predicted proteins | sample CZO8metaG_FD_188353 | JGI IMG/M metagenome (GOLD analysis project Ga0209590, IMG submission 188353) | Vadose zone soil microbial communities from the Eel River Critical Zone Observatory, Northern California, USA - CZOApr15con1.8 metaG... | ecosystem: Environmental > Terrestrial > Soil > Vadose...
CTAGGATCACACTGTTCTTCTTTGGAGGCGTCTCAGAGATGAGCGCGGAGCCGAAGGATGCTGCGCTAGAAGTTCGCATGGCAGCCGCAGGACCCCTCACCAGCTTTCTGATCGCCATCATCCTTGGCGCGTTCTGGTATCTTACAGTACTAGTAAGCGGACCAGTACCGATTATTGCAACACTCTACTATGCAGCCCTCCTCAACGGTGTTCTTGGCGCGTTCAACCTAATCCCTGCCTTTCCCTTGGATGGGGGCAGGGTCCTCCGCGGAAGCCTCTGGGGACGATCGAAGAACCTGCTTGGCGCCACTGCGAATGCGACACGAGTCAGTGAAGTCATCTCCTTGCTGATGATGGCAGTTGGTTTGTTCTTCGTCGTCTTCGGCGATTTCATCAATGGATTATGGATAATATTCCTAGGCTGGTTCATCAGATCCGGAGCGGAAACAAGCTTGAGACAAACCAGATTGACGGAGTCTCTTGCAGGTGTCAGGGTTGGAGACATCATGACCAGAGAACTGCTCTCCGTCTCTCCTGACGCATCTGTCCAACAGCTTGTCTCCGACTACTTCCTCGTCCATCCTCACGGAGGCTACCCGGTCATCTCAAACGGGAAACTGCTCGGAGTTGTCACTATGTCGTCTGTCCGATCTATTCCTCGTGAGAAGAGAGAGGTCGAGAGGGTTAGCGAGGCAATGGTCCCATACGAAAGAACGGTTACTGTGAGTCCGACAACCTTGGCTATCGACGCTTTGCAACTGATGGCCAAGAACGGAGTAGGCAGGCTGGTAGTAATGGATGGAGACAGGATTGCGGGAATGGTGTCTCGTGGAGATCTGATGAAGACTATGAAGGCAAGGCAGGACCTTGGACTCTGGGATTCTACCCATGTGTGACTGGATAGTCGTCATTTGACCTGGTAAAGTGGTGGCAACCTACTTAGTTAGCTGGAACTATCAGGTATATATCACCGACTGGGACCCCTGACTTGCAAGGCGGAAGAAATGTCCACCCAGAAACCAGCACCACCAATATTCGAACCAGTCGAAGTCACTGTGCGAAAGGTTGAGGAAGAAACACCTGGGACAAAGTCGCTCTACCTTGACTATGACCGGAAAGCCTTCCAGTACGAGGCCAGTCAAGCGGTCCGTCTCTTCGTAGATACCCAAGATGGACATCGCATCCCTCATGCCTTCTCGATTGCGTCTTCTCCGACAGAGGATTTCTTGCTCTTCACAACGAGAATCAGGCCAGAAAGTTCCTTCAAGAGATCTATTGAGAGACTAAAGCCGGGAGACAGGCTCAACCTAGTCGGCCCGTTCGGAAGATTCGTTCTCCCACCTGATCCGAGCAACAACCTCGTCTTCCTTGGAGGAGGAATCGCGATCACTCCGTTCAGAGGCATGAGCAAATACGCCACAGACAAACACCTCCCACACAAGATCACACTACTTTACTCCAACCGGATACCGGAAGAGATCATCTACCGAAAGGAATGGGAAACCCTGCAATCGAAGAACCACAACCTAACGGTAGTACATGTGATAACTCATCCCGAACACTCAAAGGAAAAGTGGACTGGCCGCACTGGCAGGATCGATGAAAGACTGATCCTGGAATACGCCCCCGAACTCGACAAGACCCTGTTCTACATATGCGGAACACCCACAATGATCACGGAGCTGACACATACACTTCGAGCCATGAACGTAGACCCCAACAGAGTAAAGATCGAGAGCTTCCCAGGATATATCTAACGAAACTTTCCTAGAATTGACAAGTTGGTCGTATAACTAGGATTGATGCTGGGAAGCGCGAAGAAAAAATCAGGGTCAGTACTGCAGATAATTAACTCGTGAGGCTCGGATCACTTGAAGCGTGCGAGTGGGCGGATTTTCTCTTCTCTTACCTTTTCGGCGCCAGCAATGTCTGGCTTGTCCCATTTCTTTACCCACTCAGCAAGGTCGCCGAGAAGAGCGTGCAACTCAATCCCTTTCTTGGTAAGAGTGTACTCCACTCTTGGAGGAGTCTCCGGGAAGACTTTTCGCTCGATGATCTTTCTCTGGTCCAGCTCGTTGAGTCTCTCAGCAAGGCTTGTGGCGCTTATCCCTTGTATCCTCCTCTTGAGCTCGTTGAATCTTGCTGGCTCCTTGAGACCGAGGGCATGAATGACAGGGAGAGTCCAGACCTTGGTAAGGTCGTTCCAGGCAGAGTGTAGCAACAGGCATTCTTCGGACTGCTCCTTCGTAATATCTTGGTTAACCTGGGTTGACTTACTCAACTAACTAATACCCACTTAGTTTCCTTGGACTACCAAGTATATAAGCGTGACTGACCCCTAGGTAATTCAGACATGATGCGACACAAAGACGGTGTCAGAGGCTTCACCGAGAGAGAATACCGATACCTGATGGAGAGAAGCTTGGCAAGGATCGCCTTCGTCTGTGAGGATTCCCAACCTCATATCGTCCCTGTAATCTACGAGTTTGACGGACGCTACCTATACTTGAGCGGCTGGAACCTGAAATACAGCCCAAGGTTCCAAGACTTAGATGCGGAAAAGATCACCCTCCTTGTCGACGATTTAGAATCAGCCAACCGGCTAGTCCCTCGTGGAATCGAGGTCACCGGCCTTGTTGAGACCAAAGAGAAAGACGAGAAGCTATACCTCAGAATCACGCCAGTAGGAAAAACGAGCTGGGGACTCTAAACATGACAGCAACAATCCTATCCGCGCTAGAGAACCAGATTACCGAAGCAGTTGAGCGGCTAACCGAAAGCGTTGTCAGCATAGACAGCGTACGAGTCACCCGAGACTTCCGCTACGGCCTCGTACCAATCGAAGGAAAAGGCTCCGGACTAATAATCGACCGCAACGGATACGTCATCACCAACAACCACGTAATCGATGGAGCGACAAGAGTCCAGGTTCACCTGAAAGACGGTAGAACCCTCCTCGGCGAAGTCGTAGGCTCAGATGCTTCCACGGACATCGCAGTAATCAAAGTAGACGCCGCCAATCTTCCTGCCGCCAGTCTAGGCGACTCGGAGAAACTGAAGGTTGGACAAATAGCTCTCGCCATCGGCAACACGCTCGGGCTCCAAGGAGGACCAACAGTCTCCATGGGAGTAGTAAGCGCCCTCGGACGGCCTCTGCCCGGCACCGACTTCATCTTCGAAGGACTGATCCAGACAGACACCGCTATCAATCCTGGAAACAGCGGCGGACCCCTCGCTGACATAGGTGGAAACATGATTGGAATGAACACAGCGATGATTCCATTCGCCCAAGGAGTAGGCTTCGCCATACCCGTCAACACGATAAAATGGGTCGTCCAACAGATCCTCGAAAAGGGAAGAGTCGTCCGCCCATGGCTTGGAATATCAGGAGCCAACATGAACCAGGCAATCGCGCGAAGATACGACCTCCCAGCCGACTCAGGAGTCTTGGTGGTCGAAGTGGACACGCGAGGACCAGCTTACGATGCAGGAATGCGGGTAGGCGACGTGATAATACAAGTCGGGTCCCACGCGGTCAAACAGATGAAAGACGTCCTGATGGCACTCTCGAAGCTCGCTATCAAAGAAGAGGTTGAAGTCGACTTCATCCGCCTAAACGCAAAACGAAAAGCTTTACTGAGATTGAAGGAGTCTCCTATAGCAGTGACCGCCTCTAGGGAAAGGTAGAACAGTAAAACATGGCCTTAATCGATCTCAGCCAGATAGTCAACCTCGTCTACTTCGCCTCGTTCTTCCTCATCTTCTTCTACGGGCAACGTCTGCAAGTTCAATGGCAGCTCGTAAGCGTGAAGCGCAGCCTCGGAAAACTGGAAAGGAGCAAAACAGCCGCCCGCCAAAAGTTCGTCGACTCGATATCGAGATTCCAGATGGACAAGAAAACCGTCGAGACCAAAATCGACAGACTCAACAACTCCTTCACCATAACCCCAGTAAGCCTCGACCCCTCCGGAATAGTCGGAAAACTAGAACACGTTCTAGATACGTACGATGACCATTTGAAAATGGAAGTCAAGGCGATTGCTCCCAACGCCACCGAATCTGACGTGAACACTCTCAGCAACCAGCTTGAGATCTCAATTGGCTTAGACGGCATGTTCCGCCTAGTACGCCACTTCTACCTTCTTGCCAAGAAGACCGGAGGAATAATGGCCCTTGCACAGCTCCAGATGGCCCTTCCAATGATAATGGAAGAGGCCGAAGCCTACGGCGCAGCAATCGACGCTTTCGCAAAGGCCGAACCGATAGGCGACGGGGTCGGACCCTTGGTTGTAAGCCAGATCACCGCTGGACGACAAGGAAACGAGTTAGTCAAGGACACAATGGTTTACGATGTTGATTTTGAGGGTCGAAGGGTTTGGGTTGTCAGAGCAAAGGGACCGGGAGGAAACGTTGGAAAACCGGGTCTCGCAGTTGAGAAGCTGATCCAAGAATCGGGACCGATAAGTCTCGTGGTTACAGTCGATGCAGCCTTGAAGTTCGAAGGCGAACCCAGCGGAGATGTCGCAGAGGGAATTGGCGCGGCCATCGGTGGGCCCGGGACAGAGCGATATCACATAGAGGCTAGCGCTTCGAAGAACCAGATCCCTCTCTTGGCGGTAGTGGTCAAGATGTCCTCGAAAGAGGCCATATCCTCCATCACTCCTCTAGTCAAGACCGGAGTTAATGCAGCTGTTAACAGGGTCCAGAACGAGATCAGATCGAAGTCCAAGCCCGGCGAGAGCATCATCCTCGTTGGCGTAGGAAACACCATCGGCGTCCCCTAAGTCGACATCGACCGTGGAGCTTTATCCAATGAGCACTGCAGACGATAAACTGTCCCAGTTCACGGGCAAGAAACATATCAGCATCGAAACTTACCGGAAGACCGGAGACCCTGTCCGCACACCGGTCTGGTTCGTTGAAGAGAACGGAGAATTGTTCGTCCGAACTGATTCTGACACTGGAAAGATAAAGCGAATACGCAACAATCCAAAGGTTCGTGTCGCCACTAGTAACATGCGCGGAACAGTCAAGGGTTCCTGGGTCGAAGGAGAAGCTCGAATAATCGATCCGGAATCCTCCAAACATGTTTTCTCTCTTCTTAGAAAGAAGTATGGAATACCCTACCGGCTCATCAGGTTTACCGAACGGTTCAGCAGGAGCAAATCAAGGCCAGTCGGCTTAGCAATTCGAATCGGTTCTTGATTCCTTAGCGCGCCCAGCTCTAGCAGTGAAACTCGCCTATTATCAGCCCTGATCTCGAAAATGGGCGGGGCACTCAAGACTACCTAGAAAATCGTTCACGATCAGGCGAAAAAACCCGATAATCGCCACCCCGTCCAAGCCCAGATTGCGCCCTGACCCGCCCGTTTCGCCCATTGTCAATGCCACAGGAAATGTTTCCTGGACAGTGGGGGGGGTCTTAGCGACTCGACCTCTGCGTCGCACGAGTGGACAGTTCAGACTGGTCACCAAAAGTAAACTGGTTTTAGTGGGACGAGTGCCCAGCATCTTATCTTGTGAAGGCGGCTCTCTGTCTGCCTGGAGTTGCGAGCCGAATATTCTAGGGTTCGGTGATCTTTATCGCTTGGACTGGGCACTGGATCTCGCACGCACGGCAGAAGATACAGTCTTGTTCTCGAGCCGGGTCAGCTTTCCAGTTCGCCAAAGGCGCCTTTCCACTGTCATTGGTAACGCCCTTGTCCATCTTCTCCTGTTCTCCGGGTAGTTCCATCCGGTCGAACACGTTTACGGGGCAGACGGTTATGCAGATGCCGTCGGCGATGCAGATGTCAAAGTCGACACCTACGTTGCTTCCGTGGACTCCGTATTCCTTGCTCACTCCGTTCTTGTAGAGGACTTTGTGCTGAATGTGCGTCTCTTTTGTGGGCCACTGGTTTGGAAAACTTGCGTCCTCTATGAGCTTTCGAACGTTTCCTTCGGCCAAGGTAAATCCTTCCTCATGAGCCCTGTTAACGGCATATAAAACCGTTGAATGCAAATTGTACGCTGGCCATACTTCTCTCCCGGTTATTCGGGAACAGGCTTTTGATCCTGCTAAACGGACTGAGTGTACCCTCGAACTATCTTCGCCCCGTTCCATTCTTATCGGCTAGGAATAATCAACGACTTCAACGTCTCTTACAGTCCCGAAGAACGTTACTAGGTTGTTACAACAGACGTATCCGCTTGCCTCCAGCAATACCCTGTTCTAGGCTACCGTACGATGCGCACCCAGATCTCAACCCTATTCCATGAAACCGTGAACGAATGTTTTCGAAACGCGCTCGACGGCATGGGACCGACAGTTCGCGATGTAATCTACGATCTACTTGCAAAGAAAGGAATTGAACAATCAGAAATATCTTCTCGCTTTGACGATGTCGTCGCGATCCTGACAGACTCTCTCGGAGCAAGCGCCCGCGTTCTCATCTACAGGACAATGACTTTGCTCTGTCAAGAATACCAAATGAGAGCGGATTTCAACTACCAAGACTCTCTCAGAGATAGAATGATCCTGCTCAGAGATCGAGTGGTCGATGATCATCTTTATCCAAAACGAGTACAACGAAACGATCCGATCTTCTCAACACCTAGCAACACTCAGCTTAGCGAGAATCCTCGCGTAGCAATTACCGGAAAGAAATAAAAATTATCGAATCTGCAATATCCCGAGCGCGAGTCCACGTCTCGCATCCAACTTCTTAGTTTTCTTCAACTCCACCGGACCAGCGGTTCCTTAGCAAACCGTCTGGCCATCAGTAGATTCCTGACATTGACCAGGCGCCCTGATCCCGCGACCCGATTGAACCGCTCTCAGCTGGCGCTTGCCAGGAATCTTGCAATGTCTGCCTTGGGTTCGAAAGTGGTTTAAGACCGGTATCCTAATGCCGGCTTCACGCCGGGATGGCTGAGTGGTTAAAGCGACGGCCTCGAGATCTCAAGAGATAAGGGCCAGGACACGACAGCCGTTGGGCGTCACGCCCTCGTGGGTTCGAATCCCACTCCCGGCGCCTACGACAAACCCCCGGCGCGAGACCTAGACAGTCAAAAGAGCAGACTGATAGCACTAGGGTTCCACCTCAAGAAGCAGGGACTAAGAGATACAACAATAGTGCCTATGCTCAAGGCACTTAGAATCCTTGGAAACAGAACAGACCTAGAGAACCCCCAGCTAGCAAGGGATACCATAGCCACACACCCGACATGGAGTGACGCATTCAAGCGTAATCTCTCTGAGGCTTACCGACACTATGCTGAGTACAGGGGATTACATTTTGAGAAGCTAGTCTACAAGCCAGTAGACAAACTTCCATTCATCCCTACAGAACAAGAACTAGACTCTCTGATACTGGCTTGTGGCTGTAAGACGTCTACGGTTCTCCAATTCCTCAAGGAGACTGGGGCGAGGATAGGAGAAGCTTGGAGCCTAAAGTGGGCAGACCTAGACCTTGAGAGAGGTATCGTGACAATTACCCCAGAGAAGGGAAGCTATTCCAGACAACTCAGGATTAGCCCCAAAATTTGTACCATGCTGTCACGTTTGGCTAGGAAGGGGTCTAAGGTCTTCGGCTGGGCTAGGGTAGACAGTTTCAGAAGAGAGTACGAGAAACAGAGGAAGAGAATAGCTCAGAGGCTGAGTAATCCTAGACTCTGCGAAATTAGACTCCATACCTTCCGGCATTGGAAAGCTACCTACGAGTACCACAAAACCAAGGACATTCTCCACGTTCAGAGAATTCTAGGGCATAGAAATATCATGCACACCATGACCTATACGAGGCTCGTGGATACTGCATGAACTGTCCCCATCGCCGAAATGCCACTCAAGAACAATAGCAGCGAGAAAGTAAGAGTTAATTTCACTGACGTGCCCGAACCAAGATGTTCTCTTCCTCTACGTCTCGCTCTTTAGTTTACCGCAATAGCCGCAAGTCTTGGGCATTATTCTGCACTGAGCATCCCGGCAGCCCAATATGGCTAGCGATAGCAGAGAGAATCTGTGTTTGTTCTCCTCAGCTGTCGGGGGACTATTTCGTCCTCCAGCCGCGTCGCGCTTGCTGTTCTACTGATGGACGGTGACTACTTTTTTCGGTTCGTAAGCATAGATTTCTTCGGGCAGTGGACCCTGGAATGGTTTGCTGAGGTCAATACCGGTGATTTCCGACAGCTTGCCCTTTACCCAACGAGAGTATTCATCTTGGAGATGGGCGAATTCCTCGACTCGCTCCTTGAAGTCTCCACCCCATTCTCCGTAAATTAGTAGCAGGTCACCCCGCGGAGTCTTCTGCAACCACTGGAACTCTCTTGACGTCTTGAAGCCTTCCTTCCTCCAGGCGTCTTCTTCTTGCCAGCGTGGACCCATACGGGTCTTGTAGAACTCTCTCGCAACTTGCGACTTGCCTGGAACCACGGGCAGCGCTAAGCACATTCCTCGGGTGCCGACGGCAGCTACTCCTTTCGCTTCGTAAGCAAAGACTTCTTCTGGAAAATGGGCGAGGAGTTCTTCACTCGGCTTTGTCCAGTCGAGGCCCGCGAATTCCAACCATTTGCTTTTCATCCAGCCGGCATAGGAGTCTTTCATATGGGCGATTTCCTCGACTCCCCATTTCAGGCTGTCCGCATCCCCCTCGTAGTATACCAGTCGCAGGTCCCCTTGCGGGGTTTTCTGCAACCATGCGATTTCTTTGGTTGTCTTGAGGTGTTTCTCGAAGGCATCTCGCTCATGCTGGCGCGGACCCTTACGGGTAATATCGAAGTCTCTGAGAGATTCCAATTTGCCTGGAAGTACAGGGGTCGCTAGGCAAAACCGTACCATGATGAACGGTTAGCGAACTGCGATAATAACAGTTTGCAAAGTAGGAACTAACATGCTCGTACCGCTAGTGCTAATTTTCAATCCGCAAATCTTGGGCATAATGCCTGGATTGAGTGCTCACACCTGTATACACACGGGTGGGTCGCATATGGGGTCCCAAAGGGCTACGTGCTAGGGCTGCGTAATGCATCGCCCAGAAGTGTCTCTGGGTCGCTATAGGGATTACAGGAAAATGAAACGTTCTTCGACGCTCCCATACCCGTTATGAAATAGTCAGCTTCACCATAGACCCCCCATCCTATCTCCCCTATGTTTTGGAAAGGCAAGATATCGGTAGTTAGGTAGCATGGAGGGGCGTCGTTTACGGCGGTGCTTACTATCACGAAATCCCCCGAACCAGCCGTCGGTAAAGCGACTGGGCCACCGTTCCAGCCCGTTCTTTCCACAGGGAAGTTAGGTGCCCAAGGACTGTGGGTGTTCGCTCCGCTTACAGCGAAGACGACGAACGCTGAGTAGGCGTCAGTATAACCATTAGTCCAAGTCACGCTTATTCTGTCTGAGGACAGCGGTGCATCTGCGATGGTGTAGTATTCCCAAATACGGTAAAATCCGTTTGTGACCGCTCGCAGAATCCAAACATGCCCATCGGTATCACTGACTGAAGTCACATTGTTCCCTAACTTACTCTGGGCCAGGAGAACCAAGACATCATTAGCTTGAGTCGTTGTCAGATTCCCAATTGTGTCGAAGGTGAGACACACTCGGGTCTTAGGATTAGGGCACATGGACCAAAAACCATCGAGGGCCATGGCTGGCACACCGGCGTGAACTTGTGGCACATAGACCAACATCACCATCAGAGCCAACAGTGCTACACCGATAAGTCTCGACATCTCTCCAACCAGTTCTCGTAGCTCTGCCCGTTCCGACTATTAGGCGTATCTTGCACACCGCATATGTCCTATGAGCCGAAGCGTTTGCAATCCTATCCTTAGAAAAATGGCAGGGCACACCGGAAAAGCTAAGGGTGGGAAGGAATTGTGTATCACCGTCAGGTGGTTCACCTGAGGAGACTTGTTAGTTTAGCTCCGTTGTTGCTGATAATAATAATGCCGTTCATTAACCCAGTCGCTCGCGCGATGACCCCTCCTCTAAGAATAGATGGAGTAGGAACCGACACGATTTGCCAAGCTCTCGGCTGCACTGCACAATCGTTGACGACGACTCAACCGGATGACGTGATAGTCGCAGTTGCGGAATGCGGATTTCTTCGTTGCGAGGGTTCCTTATCATCTGTTATCGATAGCAGTGGGCTGTCCTTCTCTCTCCGTGTATCGTACACGGCTGGCGATACGCTCTGGGAATACTTTGCCAGGGCGGCATCTCCCTTGGTCTCAGACAATATCACCGCAATGTTCGTCAACTCAGTTAGTATCATGCAGGTTTTTGCTATTCATGGAGCAAACACGGCGGCTATTTTTGACCCTAGTCCCTACATTCCGATAACTGTCCCTTGCGCTGGCGTCGAATTTTTGCCCTGCTCTGCCGCAATAACTCCCTCTAGCGTTGATATGGTGATAGCTATTGTAGCCATTAACGATGCATCAGCCTGCGTGGCTCCACTAGGATTTACTCCGATTGGTGAAGCTGGTGGGTTCTTGGAAGTTGATTTTAGAATAGCTGTCAGACCCCATAGTCCCATTCTGTTTAGTTGTACTGGTACAGACCCTGTGGCAATCATAGTCGATGCGGTTTCCTTTCCTCTTGGCTTTCGACTCTAACGAGTCGTGAGCAGATTGACCGGAATGTTCTTAGCTAGCCAGGCACAGTTACAACGTGAAAGCAAAATGTCAGACGAAGATGGAAATTTGAGTCAAAATGGGTCCGCGGAGCGCTCGACAGAGCGCGACGTGGGTTCGAATCCCACTCCCGGCGCCTGAAGCTACGGTAGAAACAAGAGACTTTCTGACGATATAGCTGCCCGGACTGATCTATTCTTTCTTGAACTTGTTCCAGAAGTGCTGTTTGTGTTTGGCGATTCTGGCCGCTTTCTCTACTCCAGCATCGATGTCTTTGCTGTCCGACTTTTCGGTTTGATCTTCGGTCGAACCTTCTGACGTTCCTATCGCCGATTTCGCGCTTGTTGAACCTCCACCAGTTCCCGGTTTCACCTCTCCCTTCAGCGGCGCGCCATCAACCTCCGTCAGGTCCACTTTTGGCTTTTCCGCTTCTTGTCCATCACCTGTTTCGACAAGTGTGATCTGGAACTCGCACTCCGTTGCACCTTGTGACATACAGCGGACCTCTTTTGCTTGAACTGTCTTGTCGAGTACTTCGGCGAATATTCCAGCTAGGAAACCGCTGGTGAATATGCAGTTCGGTTCTTCCGAGGACCCGTTCTCCGTGGCTTCAAAACAGTTGGCTACAACTATGTTTGCGCTACTCTTGTCGAAATCGAGTCCATTGATCTGGATCTTGCCCAGTCCAAGGTTCGTGTCTTCCAGCGCTGAATGAACCAGGTTTTCCAGGCTCTGCCTGCTCTGCTCGCCCGTTGACGCGATGCTTTCTCTGAAAATGCTCCCCTCGTGCACGCCTATCCCGCTCGCCAAGTAAGAGAGGAAGGGTGCCGACTGATCTCCGACCAGTCTTTCGAGAGCTTCCCGCATAATCCGGATTACATCTCTTCTCAGAATGATCATTTTCTGTCCAAAGAATGACACTTCTCCCTTGTTGTCGTTGAAGCGGAGCTGGTTCACCGATCCTACGAGCCTTCGGAGGTCGTAACCAGTTGATTTCTTGGGGCTAGTTTGCAATCTTTGTCGCTCCTGACAATTCTCTCTCCAAGGTGTCTGCGGCTTCGGTTACCTTCTTGGCAAAGGCAGAGTCGGGGTTGTCTACTACGAAAACGGATCTGCTGAGGTTGTTGATGACGTCGAGCTGGAACTCGAATGCTTGCAGGAAATGTGATCTGAACAGCTGGGATAGTTCCTGGCCGACTTTTACAGCGTCCTTGATCCGGACACCGGGCGGGATCATGTTGAGGGTGAGGAAGGTGGGCTTCTCGAACGTTTCTGCCAAGAGGACCATGACTGCAGTTCCAAAGAGGTCTTGTTGGTCGACCCTAGAAACAAGCACCAGAGCGTCGCAGCAGCCCATCGCAAGAACGGTATCGTTCTCGACCCCTGGATGAGTGTCGACTATGATGTAGTCAAGCTTGTTTTGCTCGCCGACCTTCTGAATTGTGTCCTGAAATACTTCGACTTCCAGACCAGACTTTAGCAGGCGAAGCATGTCCTCCACCTTGTTGCTTGCGGGACAGAAGAACAGTCCTCCTTTCTTGAGGTTGAACCTCTGTGTCAGATCTATCACGACATCTGCTGGTGTTGCGTCTCCGAGAAAGATATCGGTGAGCGTTGCCTTGATCTCGCTTTTTTTCACGCCGAAGAGCACGTGTAAACCGGGTCCGGACAAGTCCAGATCCATGACCCCTACTCTCCGGTTCTTGGCGAGTATTGCTGCTAGGTTGGCGGTTAGAGTTGTTTTTCCGGTTCCTCCTTTGAAAGAGTGAACAGCGATTACCTTGGTCATTCTTTATCCTTCTTCAACTGGTCTTTCACCGACTGGAAGAACTCCTGGTTCTCGATCCGTCCCGCCTCCGCTTTGACAGCCTCCAGATCAATCTTCAACCTCGCATGCGTCACCTTGTGTCTCCTGAAAGCAAGGAAAACGCCAATCAAGAGCGCCGCGATTAGTGCCGCAAGGATTCCGAAATAGTACAATGGAAAAGAGACGTTACTACTCGACTGGATCGGTTGCACGATAATCGGGTTCGAGGTGGCTGAAAACGTGTTCCCGCTGTTGTCGTGCACAGTCACGGAGATGGTGTAAGTTTTCGAAGGTGTTCCGTTTGCCAATGAATAGGTGTGACTATCCGTGGTCGGAGGGCCAGATATTGTATCAGTGGTTCCGTCCCCCCAGTCGACAGTCGTGGTTGCAATCGTCCCGTCAGGATCAGAGGCTGAAATCGTAATGACTATCGCCTGTCCAGGCGTGGCTGTCGTCGAGGATTGTGCTAGTGAAATGACCGGAGGTCTATCGGTGATGGTTACCGTCTGGGTATCCAGTGCGGTGGAGCCGCTGTTGTCTGTGACATTGAGCTTTACAGTGTAGATCCCGGCAATGGAATAGCTATGAGAGGATATAGCTCCCGATCCAGTGGATCCATCACCGAAGAGCCAGGCATAGCTCACGATTATCCCGTCAGGGTCGAAGCTGGCAGATCCATCGAAGCTGACTGATGCAGCTGTGAGAAGGGTTCCGCTTGTAAAGATGAAACTAGCTGTGGGGATTCTGTCTTGCAACTGGATGGTCTTCGTCGCTTTTCCAGAGTTTGCCGGAGACGCTGAGTCGGCTCCAGCTACGGTTAGTGACCATAGTCCTCCAGGCTCGTTACCTGGAGTATACGTTCCAACCCAGAGGCCGAGCGTTGAATCGTATACTACTGGTATCGTATCATTATGGCCTCCCCCTGAGAAGAGGAGGAATGCCCCTACTTGGCCTGATTGTAGATTAGTTAGGTCAGGGTACTGGATTGTGGCGTTGAACTTGATCTGTTCGGCTATGGCGAAGTAGGGCTTGGATGTAATGGTGATCGTGAGGGTGGCGGGCTGGAGTTGAGGGGACGTTGATGCTGAGGTGGTTGGGCCGGTGTTCCCGAATCCGTCGTCGAACCCGTTGACTCCTAATGACGCTGTCCAGGTGCCTGTCTGGTTGTCAAAGAATGTCTTGTAGGTCGCGTTGAAGGTTTGAGTGACACTGTCATAAATTGCTGTAATTGAAACACTGTTTCCGCCGGCGCCTGTCAGAATTACCAACGCTGTTCCGCTGTTAGCATACTGTCCGTCTGGATAGCGCGCTGTGAACGAGAATTTCATCGTCTCCGTTCTTTGATACGAAGTCTTGCTGGAGGTCATTGTCGGGATTGACATCGAGGCTGCCCTTACGACGAATCCATGAGCGTCGGCTGGATTTTTCGCGGTCGTCTTGCCTGTGACGGTAATTACGTAGTTGTCGAGAGTAGCGCCTTTAGGAATCTTCCATGAGCCTGTGATCACTCCCGCGGAGGAGGCTGTTGTAGTGACGTTGAGAACTACTGTCGAGATCGTTTGGGTCCTGATGATTACCGTTGCTGTCTCTGAAGCATTGTATCCGCTCGCCCTGATTCCCACGGTTTCTGTTCTTTGATACTCGGTCTTATCTGTGAGGATAAACCAGAAGCCGTTTGGTGTAAACGCAACAGGGTTGCTGATAGGGGTCGGCCTGAGTTGGTTGACCCAGCCAACGTACTGACCGACAAGAGAATTCGTTCCGATACCGATGAAAGCGGCACTCGGGTATTGTAGGATAATGCCAAATTGAGTCTCTCCCAGAGAGGTTGTGTAATTTTCAATGATGGACGCCCATATTTTTGTTGAGGGGTCTCGAACGTAGAAGTTGAACTGGTAGGGAGTGAGGGGAGAGGCTCCTGAGACACTCAGAATCAGAGTGATCGTGTACCCTTCTTGTGATATGAACGGCAATGGTGTAAGCGTGTACTGTGTTCCAGTAGTAGGGGCGTGAACCAGTGGCAGACTTGCGAAGGCGACTGTGCTGAGGGCGGAGAGAACGAATAGGACAGCGTACCTAGTCGCTTTGGCTTGTGGCACCTGACTGCTCCCCGCGAAACAGAACCTGTCGAACGAGAACCAACACGGGACTAAAGTGTCACGTAACTTCGAATGAGAGCCGAAGGTACCGAGTTGCAGAGGAAAGTCAGGCGATTAGACTGGTTCAGGAAAGTGAACTGTTCAGCGAAGAAACCTGCCCGGCCTTCGAAGAAACCAATAAAGGGATGAACCTGAGCGTGAAGCTTGATCATGTCAAAAGTGACGAAACTGGATGATGATGCAAGGAAAATACTGGAAGGCAAGAACTTCATCTTCCTGGCTACCGTAAATTCTGATGGGTCCCCACAGGTCACTCCCACTTGGGTCGATACCGATGGTCACTACGTACTCATCAACACAGCCGTCGGTCGTGTCAAGCATAGAAACATCAAGAAGAATCCACAGGTGGCTCTCGCGATAACAGAACAGGGCAATCCGTACAAGCTCGTTATGATTAAGGGTCGTGTCATCGAGCAGGTTACTGGAAAGGTCGCTGAAGATCACATCGACAAGATGGCGAAGAAGTACACTGGTGCAGAAAAGTACCCGAATAGAAGGCCAGGTGAAAAGAGGGTGTTGCTGAAGATCGAGCCGCATCACGTTTCCCGTATGCGATAAGCGACCCTTAGCCTCGGGCCTTTGAGGGTTCAGACGTCCTAGCTAGGCGATCTATGTAAGTTCCGTTCGGCGTGGACCTTAGAGGATCGAACCGCTAGGTGACTTCGATGACGCGCCCGGTTTGCGCTTGATACTGGTACCGTATGATTCTCTTCACGCAGTCTCCATTCCAGCACTGGTAAACCCTGTCACCGTTCGAGAAAAGCTCACGCATGATCATAGGTTTGCCGCATCCGACGCAGTGGAAGGCTCCTG
>Ga0209590_10000302_pt1 | contig 15312 bp, 12 predicted proteins | sample CZO8metaG_FD_188353 | JGI IMG/M metagenome (GOLD analysis project Ga0209590, IMG submission 188353) | Vadose zone soil microbial communities from the Eel River Critical Zone Observatory, Northern California, USA - CZOApr15con1.8 metaG... | ecosystem: Environmental > Terrestrial > Soil > Vadose...
GACCGATAGCAGCGCAAGCCGAGCAGGGTCTCGTAGCGCGGGTTGACCGGATAGATGTCTCCGGTGAACCCGATGCGCTGGAGGTTTTCCACGATCGTGCGGCCGACCGACGGCCGCTCGGAGGCGCCGAGCACGGCGACCGAGCGCGGCTTCAAGAGCGCGTCGAGATCGATGTCGTCCTCCCGATGGCCGAAGGTTGGAGTTGTACGCGGTTGACAGGGTCGAGACCGGGTCCGTATGGTACCAGACGCATGAAGATCGGATTCCACCTCACGCCGTTCTGGAGCCCCACCGATCGCGGAGCCACGCGCATCATCGACGAGGCCATCGCGGTCGTGGCCGCCGCCTCGCGCATGGGGTACGCGTGGGTCTCCATCGGCCAGCACTGGGTCTCCCATCCCACCGTGTGGCCGCAGCCGTTTCCGATCCTCGCGCGGCTGGCCCCGGAGACCGGGACCATGCGGCTCAAGACCTCGGTGCTGTTGCTGCCGATCGTCAACGCGGTGGAAGCGGCCGAGAACATCGCGACCCTTGATCACATCTGCCACGGCCGTCTCGACGTGGGCGTGGCCATCGGCTATCGCGAGAAAGAGCTGGAGGCGGCCGGCCTCACGCGCCATGATCGAGTCGCCAAGCTCGAGGAATCGCTCGACCTCATGAAGCGGCTGTGGACGGGGCGCGAGGTGACGTTCCAGGGCACATACACGAAGCTCAGCGCGGGACGCGCCGTGAGCTGCTGGGCAGCGGCCGCGGGCATGACCAGGAGAGCGAATACCAGCAGCGCGCCGGTGATCTGGCTCACCTCGGCAGCCGCGCATCCGAGCAGGAGCAGGAAGACCATCGACACCAGGCGTTCCGGTACTCCCCTGGCCCGGGCCACGTCGGGATCCACGGTAGCGAAGAACAGCGGGCGGGCGATCCCGGCCAGCACGGCCAGCGCGGCCGCGGCCGCGATCAGCAAGGTCGTGACCTGGCCGTCGGAGATGCCCAGGAACGTGCCGAACAGCAGGCCGGTCAGGCTGTTGAGGAAACCCCCGTACAGGCTGACGAACAGGGCGCCGCAGGCCAGCGCGAATGCCTGCACGGTGCCGATGACCGCCGACTCAGAGCTGTAGCTCCGCCCGCCAGGGGAGCGCGGGACCCCGGCGATGACGAGGGCCGCAGCGATGCTGGCTGCGAAGTAGCCCGCGGTGGCGCTGATGCCGAGCAGGATCGCCCCGGATGCGCCAGGGAAGGACACCACGGCCAGGGTGTGCCCGGCGAAGCTCTGGCGGCGCAGCACCATGAACCATCCGATAGCGCCCGCGACGACCGCCACGATGGTGCCTGCCCGGAAGGCATTGACCATGAAGTGCAGCGCCAGGAGCTGGCGGATGTCCTCGCCGATGTTCCAGCCCAGCGCCGTGCCACTGCCCGCGCCGGCCGCCAGGCCGCTGCTCACCATGGCAGCGCTGCTCCATCAGCGTGCCGGTCAGTGTGACGGGCGGGGGCCTCGGGCTGGCCGACCACCACCAGCCGGCCATCTGAGGTGCGCAGCACCTCGATCGGGGTGCCGTACAGGGCGCTCAGGGTCCCCGAGGTGATCACTTCCGATGGGGTGCCGGACACCGCCCCGCCATGGGCGATGTAGGCGACCCGGTCAAGGTAGGACAGGATCGGGTTGACGTCGTGGGCGACGAGCAGGACGGCGACCCCGTGCTCCTGGCAGACCCGCGAGATCAGGGCAGCCACGCCAGCCTGGCTGGGAAGGTCCAGGCTGTCGAGCGGCTCGTCGAGGATCAGCAGCCGCGGTCGGCGTACCAGGGCCTGGGCGATGAGCAGGCGCTGCTGTTCGCCGCCGGACACCTGGCCGATCGGCTGGCCGGCGAAGCCCGTGGCGCCGACCAGCTCGATGACCTCCTTCACCCGCTGGCGGGCGGCGCGGCGTGAGGCGAACAGGCGGCCCCCGCCAGGGAAGGGGACGCCCCAGCGTTCCCCGTCAGCGCCCAGGCTGACCACGTCGATGCCCCGCACCCGCAGCCCGGCGTCGAAGCTCCGCCGCTGGGGCAGGTAGCCGATCTCGCGTCCCGCCTGGCCCGGCGCCCGCCCTAGGACGATGGCCGTGCCTGAAACGAGAGGCACGAGCCCAAGGGCCGCCTTGACCAGTGTCGATTTGCCAACGCCGTTTGGCCCTAGGACCGCTACGAACTCGCCCGGCGCCACGTTGAGGGTGACGTCCGACCAGATCGTCCGGCCGCCCAGCCGCGCCTCCGCCCGGTCGAACCGCACCGCCGAGCGGCTGGCGAGCTGCCGGTCCGCCGCCAGCTCGGCGGAACCCACGGCCGCGGCAACACTCCCAGCAGCGCGGTCATGTTCTGCGGGCATCTGATGCTCGTTTCCTCTTTCGTGGCGGCTAGTGTCCGGCTGCCTGAGCCAGGGCGGTCTCGATCCCGCGCAGCTGCCTGGTCTGCCACGCCTGGTAGGTGGCGCTGGCAGGCACCAAGGTCTCCGTGATCGTGGCGTAAGGGATGTGCTCGGCTTTCACCTCCGCCAGCTGGGCCTGCACGTCCGGGGTGACGTTCTGGCTGTTGTAAACGTAAACCTTGATCTGGTGGTTCTTGATCTGGTTGTCGGCGGTCTGCTTGTCCGCGGCCGACACGTCGGTGCCTTCGCTGATGGCCTTCAGGAACGAGTACGGGGTGATGAGGCTGAGCCCAAGAGCGGGCGCCAGCATCGCAAAGATCGACTCGGAGGCCCCGACCGGGGTGCCGGAGTATCTTGCCCTGATGGCAGCGATGGTGGCGTTGTACTGCTTCAGGGCGACGGTGTTGAAGCGCGTCCGCTGCCGGGCGAAGTAGGCGCTGTCGGCGGGATCCAGCTTCTGGTAGTCGGCCACCATCTGGTTGATGACCTTCTGCACGTCCGCCGGGTTGTACCAGCTGTGCGGATTCCCCCCGGCCGGAACGCCGAGCAGGGTTCCCACGTCGAGAGTGGCCGGGTTCGGCTGGTCGGCCGCGAGCAGCTTGGGCACCCACGGGTCATAACCGATCCCGTTCTCGATAACGAGCCGTGCCCCCGCGATCGTCCGGGCATCCCCCGCGGTCGGCTCGTAGCTATGCGGGTCGGTGTTGGGGTTGGTGATGATACTCACCACGCGGGCGTGGCTACCGCCGAGCTGGCGGGCGATGCTGCCCCAGAAATTTTCCGCCGCCACCACCACGATCTGCTTGCCCTGGCCGCCCGAACCAGCCGAGACCGACGCCGCCGGGGCCGTCGAGCAGCCGGCTACGGCAGCCAGCATGCAGCTGGTCAGCACCGCACCGACGATCGCAGGGCCCTGCGGTTTCGCGCGGCAGCGCAAGATCGACGATCGGGGTCTCAAGGCTGAACTCCTCACCCGGGGGCCCGCAGCCGGTTCGCCTGCCGCTACCTGCCTTCCGGCTGTCACGCGACCAGAGCGGACAATGAAACTGATCTCCGTTTTCATGTCCAGTTTGAACAGCTTAATGGAAATCGTTTCCACCGCGCAAGGGGAACTCGTCGGGCCGCCGCGCGCTAACCCGCGAACGCGTGGTTGCCGAAGCCCTCGCGGTCATCAGCGCGGACGGCGTCGAAGCCCTCAGCATGCGCGCCCTCGCCGCCCGCCTCGGCGTGGTTCCCGGTGCGCTCTACCGCCACGTTCCCGGCAAGGAGCAGCTCCATGACCTCGTCCTCGACGGCGTGCTGGCCGAGGTCGACTGCCGGGCCGATCAGGCCCTCCCCTGGACCGGGCAGGTCACAGCGCTAGCGCAACGGTTCCGGGCGGTCCTCGAAGACCATCCCGGCATCGCGGGCCTGCTCAAGGCCCGCGACCCCCTCAGCCCGCACTCCCTCGCCCTGGCCGAGGCATTCCTCGCGCCCCTGCACGCGGCCGGCCTGCCCGAACGCCAGGCAGCCCGGGCGTTCCGGCTTATCTACGACTACACCATCGGCTTCGCGCTCAGCGACCGCACCACCGCCAGCGAGCAGCGGATCCAGGACGCTGTGACCAGACGCGAGCTGCATTCATTCCTGCGGGCATTGCCCGCCGACCGCTTCCCCGTGCTGGCCGCCCTCGGCGAGCACGTGTGGGTCGATGACCGCGACGAACGATTCACCGCCAGCCTCGAGACCCTCATCAGCGGCCTGCAGGCACCCCGGCGCCCGCGCCAGTCTCACAACAGCAACCCCGGACACTGACCGCAACGATGCCGGCCTGGCGGCGCACGGGTCTGGCGTAATCCTCGGATGCGCCGAGTAGCTGATTCGCCCACCCGCGTTGCCGCGGAAGCTGGCGATGATGTGAGGTAGGCAACCGCCGGGAAAGCTCACTCCGTGCGCCCTCTCGCCAGTGATCGAGCGCGATGATGAGCGTCCGTCAGGGAGTCCAGACGGATCGGTCGTGGGCGAAGTAGACCATCCGGGGATCGAGTTGCTGGAGGGCATCAATCCAGTTCGGGATGTCGGGCAGGGGCGGGCCGTGAGCATCACGATGGGCTCGCCACGCGAGCTGGTCGGCCGCGTATTGCGTTGCCGTATCGTGGCTTTGCCCCGCCACGATCACCGCCCCGTCCGGTCGGCGGACGATCAGCGACTGGTGACCGTCGGTGTGACCTGGCGTCGGCATGAGGAAGACCCCCGGCAGCACCTCAGCCTCGCCTGTCACTCGTTCGAAGCGACTGCCCTCGATGAGTTCCGGGAGCGTGTAGTCCTGCGCCTGGCGGGCGGTATCGAGCTCGACTTCTTGAACGAAGACCGGGATCTGGCCCAGCACCGGGTTGCCGCCGCAGTGGTCGAAGTGCAGGTGGCAGTTCGCGGCAAGCCCGATGTCAGAGATCTCCGCCCCGGTGGTCGCCAGCGCCTCGCGCAGCTCGACTCTGCGGGGCCGGTAGTGGGCGTCAACCGCGGGATGGGAGCCCATGCCGGTGTCGAACAAGATCATTCCCCGGGGATGGCTGACGACGTAGCCCAGGCACGGTTCCACTCTGGGACCGCCCGTCCCGGTCTCCTCCGCTGGCCGCACGAAGTAGCCGAAATCAACGCGCCGCACCGTGACGTCAGCCATTCCGCCATACTCGCAGACTAGGCTCGGCGCGATGCCGACGCTGCTGATAGTTCATCACACGCCCTCGCCCGCCTTGCAGGCCATGTTCGAGGCAGCGGTCAGCGGGGCGCGGACCGATGAGATCCAGGACGTCGAGGTGGTCATCAGGCCCGCCCTGACCGCGGCGGCAGCCGACGTGCTCGCGGCTGACGGCTACCTGCTGGGCACCCCGGCCAACATCGGCTACATGTCCGGCGCGCTCAAGCACTTCTTCGACGGCATTTATTACCCCTGCCTGGAGGCCACCCGGCGGCGGCCCTATGGCCTGTACGTGCACGGAAACCTGGACACCGGCGGCGCGGTACGGGCGGTGGAATCGATCGCCGCCGGACTGCGATGGCGCGCGGTCCGGCCGCCGGCCTGCGTCACCGGACCTCCCGGCAAACAGGACCTCCAAGCCTGCTGGGAGCTGGGCGCGCTGCTCGCAGCCGAAATCGCCGGATGACCGTCATCGTCCCGCTCAGCCCCTCCCTGCGCATGCGGCCACTCGGCGGCACATCTGGTCTCTGCCGCCGCCAGGCCAGATAAGCCGGGCGCGGCATCGGGCCGGCGGGCCAGAATCGGCACGGTGCCAATAAGCGTTACCGGCCGCCAGTGCACCAGCGACCCGCCGGAGGCCATGAATGGCGACCCGCCCGGTACTACAGTCCGGGTTTGTGACAAACCCGGACTGTAGTACCGGGCTCCCTGCCGAACCCGGGAGAGCGGGACCTGTTTGCCTGCGCTACCGGCGGACGGGGTCCTGCGTGGGCTCTTGTGACATCTTGTCTTGTTCCTGATGTTGTGACGTCTTGTCTTGTTCCCGGTGCCGGAATGATTAGGCGCAGTCAGCTTGTTCCACCAGAGTGGTCCCCAGATTCGCCTGCCGAGACCGGCGGCCCGATGCGCGGCCCGTGGTTACCGGGACTGCGGTCGTGCCAGGTGCTTCCTGGTCCGCGCCCGCCCGGCGGGACGGGCCGCGGCGAGGCGACAGCCGATTCGGCCGGTGACGGGTCCAGCACTTAGAAAGCCGCAGTCAGGGGAGAGCACCGATGCGCCGGACAAAGGCCGCTCAGGCCACCGCAGCGACCGAGATCCAGAAGCCGGACGAGCAGTGGCGGCATGAACTGACTCGCCAGCAATACGACGTGCTGCGCCGCGGCCACACCGAGCCCGCCTTCACCGGCAAATACGTCCACGCCAAGAAGAACGGCTCCTACTGCTGCGCCGGCTGCGGGAACGAGCTGTTCCGCTCGGACGCCAAGTTCGAATCCGGCACGGGCTGGCCGAGCTTCTACGAGCCGGCCGTCGCACTGGCTGTTGAGCTGCGGCCGGACCACGGCCTGTTCATGCGCCGCACGGAAGTGCTCTGCCGCCGCTGCGGCGGCCATCTGGGCCATGTCTTCCGCGACGGGCCGGCTCCGACTGGCAAGCGCTATTGCATCAACTCGTGCGCGCTGGCCTTCGAGCCCGTGCCGGCAGCCCGCGATCAGAGCGACAGCCAGCCCGGCAGCTGACGCCTGCAGGCCCGCTTACCGGATGGTGACCGCGCAGCTGGCGCGGCCATGCTTCTCGAGGTACCGCTGGTGGTACTCCTCGGCCCGGTAGAACGCAGACGCTGGGGTGATCTGCGTGACGATCTTCCGCCGTAGCGATTGCTGCTCGGCGTCGCGTGATGCGATCGCGAGTTCCTGCTGGTCAGCGTCATGGTAGAAGATCGCCGAGCGGTACTGGCTGCCGAAATCCCAGCCCTGCCGGTTGCGGGTGGTCGGATTGTGGATTCGCCAGAACGTCTCCAGCAGCTGGGCGTAACTGACCTGGGCCGGGTCGAACCACACCTCGACCGCCTCGGCGTGGCCGGTGCCGTGGCCGCAGACCCGCTCGTAGGACGGGTTCGGGACGTGCCCGCCGGTGTAGCCGACGGCGGTCTGCAGCACCCCGCGGACCTGGCGGAAGGCCGCCTCCACGCCCCAGAAGCATCCCGTGGCAAATGTCGCGCGCTCGGCTCCGGCCGGGCCGTTCCCGGCGAGCGGGGGTGCCAGCGCCGGGCGGACGGCGTTCCGGTTCCTGAGCTTAAACAAATCATTCCCCTTCGATCCAGACTAGCGCGTGGCTGTCGTCAGCGATTCCTGCACGGGCGGCGCCGGGGACGATGCCGTTCCTATGCACTCATCTGACCCTATGAGCGGACGTACGGTGTGGCGACCGGCGGCGACCCTGACGGCGGCCGCGAGATCAAGGCTGTCGACAGGGATTGTCGCGTCATGCAAGGATCAGGCAGGTTTCCCGGCGCTTACGGAGGGGACGGCGCGGGCGATGACGTCAACGAGGAGTCAGATCACGTCGGCAGGCTCAGGCATACGAAGCATCTGGCGTCCCGGTGCAGGGCTGACTGAGGGGAAGCACGATGAGCGAGGACTTCGAGTCTAGTGGCGGAAATGCCGCGGCGCTTTTCACGCTCAAGCTGCACCGCGGCGAAGGTATGGTGCTGCTCGGGATGGACTGGAAGGAAGGCCAGCCTGCCGACAATTTCGTCGGGTTTGCCATTGAGTACCAGGAACCCGGAGCCAGCCGGTTCTTTCCGATATCGAATCGCCTTACCTTCGAGGGCACGGATGCAACGAAGGATCCGGAAGTCTTGTCATCACTTCAGTCACCGTTCCAGAAGTCAACACCAGGGACTTTAGGTGTTTGTGGCGTTCCGGGGTGTTACCGCTCTGGTGCTCCGTGTCGGTCTTTGAGTCTGGTTTCGTGGTGCCGCCGCTGGAGTGCGGGCACGGTTTCGGCCCGCGTGTCGCGGCGGGGATGGCGCGCGGTTCCACGGTCCGCGGCCCCGGCGGGCGGGGCGGTTTTTCCTTCCTGACGGGTTCCGGCTGCAGCCCGCGGGCTACGGGAAGCCGGGCGCGAATACGGTGACCCGCGGTTTCCCGGTGATGGGTTGCCTGGTCGCGGTAGCGTGCCGGAATTTCGGGCTGGCTTTCTGGGCGCGCTTTGAGTGACGCTGCCGCCCTGGGCTGTTCAGGGTGTGCAGGGCGGCGCGGGCGGCGGCGCCGGCTGCTGCGGCGATCGCCTCCAGCGAGGATGACGCGGTGACCTGGGAGGATGTCATGGAGCGGACCGCGTGACGCCATGTGGCGGTGAAGGATTCCTCGTCGGCGGTGACCGGTTCCTGGTCCCTGCGGCGCAGGGCGCGGGCCGCGGCCGCCTCGCTGCGCAGCGCGGCGGCGGCGCTGGCACGCACGAGCTGGGTGCCGGTCAGCCAGGCCCAGGCTTCGGAGATGACCAGCCGCGGGGATCCGGACCGCAGCACCGGGCCGGAGGTGCGGTTCCCGGCCCCGGTGATGGTCGCCTTGTCCTCGCCGAACGTGGTCTCCGATGCGCTCCACCGGGTCAGGTACGTGTCCCGCACCTGGTCCGCGGGCGCGGTCTCGTGGTCCAGGAGAGTGGTGATCACGGTGCAGGTCTCGGATACTTCCTGCCCGTCGCCGCCGGGCAGGACCACGTTGTGCTCGGCGGCGCGGACCGGCAGCCGGTCCTGCTTCTTCCCGGATGGGGCGTTCAGCCAGGTCAGGCGGGATCCATCGGGCAGCCAGCCGCCGCCGGGCTCCAGCGGCAGCGCGACCGTGGCGCTCACCCGGGCGACGACGTGCCCGCCCGCATCCAGGATCGTGCTGATCAGCTCATGACCGGGAAAGTTGCGATCGAAGCAGGTCACGCGGCCGGCGAACAGCTCCGGGCGGCGACGGGCCAGCCGCCTGAGCAGGGTCTGCTCCCCGGCTCGGGAGCTTCCCGGGATGGCGCCCAGCATGGCCCGGCCGGCCCGGGCGGTCAGCGCCACGATCCGCAGCTGCGGGAACGGCGCCGCGCCCTCGCCGTCCTGCTCCGCGGTGCCCGTGCAGCCGAACATCGCCCGGTTCTCCGGCGTGTCCGTCAGGTTCACCAGCATCCCGTCGGCCGCGCACACCGTCATCCCGGCCAGCAGCACCGCCGACGGCTCGTCATCGCCGATGAGCGGCCCGGCCGCCTCCCAGAACACGGACTCCATCACATCCGCCGGGACCAGCACCCGCCAGTCCGTGATGACCTTCTCCGTGGGCACGTGCCAGTCCAGGGCGAACGGCACGTCCGCCAGCAGCCCCGCCAGACGGGCCAGCGACTCGCAGTACGACCCGTCCGGCATCAGGGTCATCGCGACCATCAGCCGGATGACCAGCGGATACGACATGATCCGCCGCCGCTCTCGCCTTCTCAGCCGCCCCTTCGCGATCGCGGCGTCCGCGATCGCCTCGATTACCCCGTCGCCGAGATGCCGCTCCAGCTCGCCCAGCCGCACGAAATCCGGCAGCCACCCGCCCGCCAGCACGCGCCCGTCGCGGCGGGCCACGGCCGGGGCCGTCACCACCGGACGGCAGAACACCGCCAGCTCGCCCGCCGACGGCACCGCATTCCCCGCCATGACCGTCTCCCCGCCGCGCACCCGCAGGTCAGCGGCCCGCACCACAACCGTCCCCGCGGGAGTCCCCGCATCCGGGGACTCCGATATCCGGCTTGCACCAGCAACGTCAGGCAGATAAGAAAGCACAAGGGCTCCTGGGATGGCGTGGACTAGACACCCAAACGCCTACCAGGAGCCCCGCCACCAGCAAACCATCGCACGCCGCCCGGCAAGACCACAGGTCAGGGCATCATTGCGGCCCGACAAGCCTTAAGTCCATGGTGTTGGTTCCAGAAGTGGCGCTGGGTTCACTTTCCCTTCCACGCCGACCTTCCTGGGAAATTTGTCTACCGAGTGACACCGGTGTTCATGGACGAAAACGACATACTCAGCTACGGCGAAGCGCAAGACGCGGCAATAGAACTCGCCAGAGAGACCTACCCTGGCCAGCTCAATGTGGCTTTCACCCGTGGGTTCGTGTCCTCACAGGCCTTCGTCGATCGCTTCGGGAAAGACGGCCCTATCTCGATGCTTCTGCCGGCTCGCGCGGATGCCGGCTTGACCTTCGTGCCGTCCCATCCCGACGCGGCAGCCGCGCTGGGCTGGATGGGGTTCGAGGCGCATAATGTCATCCTCGAGCTGCTCGACCAAGCGATCGCCGACGTTACGACCCAGGTGTATGCGGTTGCCTATGACCTCAACGAACCGGAAGTTGTCGACCGGCTCGAAAAGCTGGGCACCCGGCTGACAGTAATCATCGACAACTCTGGCGCTCACGGCAAAATGAACTCCGCCGAGACAGCGGCTGCGAGTCGCCTGACGACCTCCGCCGGCGCGGCGCAGGTCAAGCGGCAGCACATGGCCGATCTGCAGCACAACAAGAGCATCGTGGTGACGGGCCCTAAGCTTCATAAGGCAGTCTGCGGCTCTACGAACTTCAGCTGGCGCGGCTTCTTCGTACAGAACAACAACGCCATCGTCGTCACTGGCGAGAGCGCGATCAGGCCCTTCCTCGCCGCCTTCAACGTTTACTGGGCTGCCGATGACGCGGCGACGTTCGGGGCGTCGCCTGCCGCGGTGTGGGCAGATTTCGGGTTGCCGGGCATCGATGCGCAGGTCTCATTCTCTCCGCACTCTGCTCAGAACGCTCTCCTGTCAACGATCGCTGATGACATCGCGCAGGCCACCTCGTGCCTGTTCTACTCATTGGCATTCCTGTATCAGACCCTCGGTCCCATCCGTGATGCCATCACTCAGGTGACCGAAGACGATCAGATCTTCGTCTATGGGATTTCCGATCGGCCGGTGGGCGGCCTGGAAGTACAAACGCCCGACGGCAATCTCGCTCCAGTGAGCCCCAGCGAACTGACCGGCAACGTTCCTGAGCCATTCAAATCAGAGCCCACCGGGGGCTCCGGCATACGCATGCACCATAAGTTCGTGGTAATCGACTTCAACAAACCAACGGCTCACGTGTACGTCGGCTCCTACAACTTCTCGGGCCCGGCAGATCTGGCGAACGGAGAGAACCTGCTCCTCATTCGCGACCAGCGCATCGCCGTGTCCTACATGATCGAGGCAGTGAGGATCTTCGATCACTACGAGTTCAGGACAAAACAAGAAACTGCTAAAACGGCACTCACGCAACTCGCGCTGCACAAGCCGCCCCGCCAGCCCGGGCAGGTTCCCTGGTGGTCCGAGGACTATACCAATTCCCAGAAGATCCGGGATCGGGTTCTTTTTTCCTGATATGCGGGGTGGTGGGTGAATCCGGGGGCGCACCGTCCTTGTGGCGCAACGCGTGCCAGCCCGGTGATCCCGGCCTAGGCGAGCATCCGGCCCGCGCAGTGCGCTTGGGCGCCATGCTGATCCAGCGACAGCGACTCAACCAAGAGGCCGGGATGTCAGTGACGATGGCACCGCTCCGCGCAGAGCACCGCGACCTGAATCCGCAGCGGACCGAGCCACCGGCCCTCATCCGCATGGAGAGCCGATCCCGAGGCGGCGGTCAAGCATCTACCGCGACAGGGACAGTCCGGACTAGGCTTACGCCGGGATGCGGCCGGTTTGTCCATCGCACGCAGGAACGTGCAGCCACGGAGAGGCGTGCAAATGCGTCGACTTGCCTTGCTACTCGCGGCGATGACGGTTGTCGTCTTCGCGGCGAGTCCTGCGCTTGCCGCGAGCAGTTCCACCCATAACAACGCGGGAGAGGAGAGCCAGGCCGCGGCCGACGCCGCCGCCTGGTTCACGTCACAGCGGCTCGCGCCCAACGGGGCGGTCGATCCGAACGCGTTTGCGGCCGCGGCGGCCCAGGCTGCGTTGCTCCCGAGTGTGGGCGGCGCCTGGACCGAGCGGACGAACCTGGCCGGCGCCGATGGTAACGATTTCTCAGATCCGCCGCAGTACGTCGACCCGACGAGCAACTTCAGCAACTCGGGGGCGGGCGACCGCTGGGTCTCCGGCCGGATGACGGCACTTGCCTCCGCGCCGGACGGGTCGCTGTTCGCGGGCGCCGCCGACGGCGGGGTCTGGAAGTCAAGCGACGGCGGTCAGCACTGGACGCCGCTGACGGACACGCAGGCCACGCTGTCGATCGGGGCGCTGCTCGTGACCAGCTCAGGCCGTCGCTACACGGTCTACGCCGGCACGGGCGAGGCCAACACCAGCTCGGACAGCTACGCCGGCGTCGGCGTGATCGCCTCTACAGACGGCGGCTCGACCTGGCACCGGGTCGGCGGATCGGAGCTGAACGGGGCTTTGATCTTCCGCCTGGCGCAGCATGGCACCACGCTGCTCGCCGCGACGTCGCACGGGCTTTACAGCTTCAACACCGCATCCAGCACCAACTGGACTGCGGTGCTGCAGCCCGCGGGCCCGCCGAGCGACGGCAAGAACTTCAACCTTGTGGTCGGCAACATGATCACCGACGTCGTTGTCAGGCCTGGCACGAACGGCAGCCAGGTGGTGGCCGTCGCCGGCTGGCGCGGCGGCTCGCCGACCAACGGCCTTTACCTCTCGAACGACGGCGGAGCGCACTTCACCTTCCTCGCCAACCCGCAGGGGTGGGTCCCGGCGAAGGCCGAGGGCAGAACGACGCTTGCTTACTCCGCGGCAGGAGACCGGGCTTACGCGATCGTGCAGAGCCCTTACCTGCTGAACGTCGGCACCAACGGGCACACGCTGCTGCAGGGCGTCTACGCGTCGAACAACGGTGACCCGAATGGTCCGTGGACCAAGATCGCCGACGCCAGCAAGCTCGCATCGAGCGGCTCGGCGCAGTTCATACCGCGCATCGGCACCGGATACCAGCCCGGCATCCAGGCCTGGTACAACCAGTTCCTCGCGGTCGATCCCGCCAACAAAGACCACCTCTACCTCGGTCTGGAGGAGGTCTACGAAACGCAGAACGGCGGGGCCGGCTGGAACACCATCGCGCCGTACTGGAACTTCGGTTTCAAGTGCTTCTCCTATGCCCCCTTCGAGGGCACCTGTGACCACAACCAGGCGCACCCGGACCAGCACGCCGCCCTCATCACCGGCGGCAAGCTCTACATCGGCAACGACGGAGGCGTCTACGCCCGCGCGCTGACCAATCACGCGACGGGCGACTGGACGAACCTGAACGCGCACATGGACGCGCTGCAGTACTACGGCGCGCAGGGCAGCGGCGACTCGATCATCTATGGCGGCATGCAGGACAACGGGAGCGCCAAGGTCTTCCGCACGCCGACATCAGTGCTCGACGATCGCGGCAACCCCGTCAACGTCAGCTCCGTTCAGGTGTTCGGCGGCGATGGCGGCTACACGCTCGTCGACCCGACCAACTCGAGCAACGTGATCACCGAATACGTGGGCCTGACCGCTTTGAAGTCCACCGATGGCGGGGCCAACTGGCACTTCATCGTGCCGCCGGATCCTAACCCGCGCTTCATCGCTCCGATCAGCATGGACCGCACCAACCCAAGCCATCTGGTGGCGGGCGGGGCGATCGTGTGGAACTCGGAGGCCGGCATCGCAGGCACGACTTCCGGGACAGGCACCTCGACGGACTGGCAGAACATCTTCGACGTCCGCAACGCGCTGGGCGGAAATGCGGCATCTGAGGTGACCGCGCTCGACGCGGTGACGATCGGCGGGACGCAGTACGTGGCTGCCGCGTGGTGCGGTGCCTGCAACGCGAGGTTCCCCGGCGGCGGCGGTTTCCACTCCGGCATCGTGATGCTCAGCAACAGCGGTGGCAGCTGGCACGCAACGGCGCAGGCGTGCACCGGCGGCGGGACGTGCGCGTCGGCAGGGCTTCCGAACCGCTACATCAGCGGAGTCAAGATCGACACCGCAAACCCGAGCCACGCCTACCTGTCGCTGTCCGGTTACTCCCGCAAGTGGATGATCGGCCCTGACGACCCTGGCGTTGGCCACGTGTTTGAAACCTCGACCGGAGGCACCAGCTGGACCGACATCTCGGGCAACCTGCCGGACGCGCCGATGGACGACATCGTTTTCGAGAACGGCAACCTCGTCGTGGCGTCCGACTTCGGCGTATTCACGTCTTCCGATGACGGCAGCACGTGGAGCAGGCTCGGGACGAACCTTCCGAACGTAGTGGTCGACCAGCTCACGGTCGATCCCAACGGCACGATCGTCGCCGCGACGCACGGTCGCGGCATCTGGACCATCGCCGCTCCGTAACCAACCCGATGAGGCCGCCGCCTGGCGCGGACGCGAGCCGATCACGCGCAAGGCACCCGGCGGTCAGCGCTGACGCGCCTGGCCGGCTAGCCGACGATCAGCGAGGCCGCGGCGTGCGCCGGCCTAATGACCGCGACGGCCGGGCGGGCGGCTCCCGGGCGCCAGGACGCGACCTGTACCTTCGTCGTGAAGCTCAGCTCGGCGACCAGGCTGTCGCCGCCGCCCGGCCAGCCGAAGCCGTTCAGCGCATCACTGCTGATCTGGCTGCCCGGCACGACCGTCAGGCGGCCGCTTGCGACGGGCGCCACTTCGAGCTGCGTCGGCAACTCGCCGCTGTCTCCGCCAGGGCTGAGGCTCACCTGGACCGCGAGGAACCCCCCGTCTGGGCTGAACGCGCCCGTGGCCGCCGAACTCCCCGCTGGCAGCCGGATCACGGTGTCCCGGCCCGTCGCCAGGTCAAGCACGTGCACCCGGCAGCGCAGTGCACATCGCGGCGCCCAGGCGATCGCGCTCGCGGTTGCCGCGATCACTCCGTCAAATGTGCGGCTGGCCTCCGGAGCGGCCGGGTCCCACAGCTCGTAGGCCGCCATTGCCGGTTGCCGGATCACCGACGCCAGCAGCATGCCGCGGCTGGTCGCCTGCTCGATCATGTACCCGGCCGGGAGCCTGAGCTGTGGCCGGAGCGTTGCGCCTGCCACGCTGACTTCCCGTGCCGTCCCCGCCGCGGTGCTCATATCGGCGCCTGGCGGGTAGCTGGTCAGCCACAGGGCGCCGGCCGTGGCGGCCGGCGCCACCTCGTCCGCCGCGCCGACCTGGGTCACCGACTGTGCGCGGTCCGCGAGAAAGTAGACAGGCAATGGCTGGCCTGCGCAACTGCCGCAACCCGGCTGGGCAGCAGGATCGGGCCGGACCGCCCAGCCGCCGCCGACCCGGCTGAAAAGGTAGCCGGATCGGGCCGATGGCAGGCCGCCGATCGGCTCCATATGGCCCGTGGCCGGCCAGAACCAGGCTGGCTGCTCCCCCGTGACAGGCAGCCGGAGGGCGGCATCCATCGGCAAGGTCTGCCCGATGATCCCGTCGGGCTCGCGCGGCCCGCCGGATGCGG
>Ga0209590_10000303_pt1 | contig 15273 bp, 18 predicted proteins | sample CZO8metaG_FD_188353 | JGI IMG/M metagenome (GOLD analysis project Ga0209590, IMG submission 188353) | Vadose zone soil microbial communities from the Eel River Critical Zone Observatory, Northern California, USA - CZOApr15con1.8 metaG... | ecosystem: Environmental > Terrestrial > Soil > Vadose...
AATCCCGAGATCAGGATGAGCCCGTCCACGCGGTCGGGATGGGTGAGGGCCAGACCCAGCGCCAGGCCCGCCCCCATCGAGTGCCCGATGAGGGCGGCGCGCCCGAGGCCGACGGCTTCCAGGAATCCGCGAAGCCATTCCACGTAGAGGGCCGGCGCATAGGCGATCCGGGGTTTGTCCGACAGGCCTTGTCCCAGCACATCAGGGATGAACAGGGTCAGATGCTGGCCCAGGGCTTCGATCTGGTGCTCCCAGTTCCAAATGGCACCGGCGTAGCCGTGCAGCAGGACAGCCGGCGGCCCGTCACCATGCTGGATGTAGGCCGTGCGGTGCTGGTTGACGCTGACGAACTGAAGCGGATAGCGGTCGAGCGGTTCCACTAGTAGGGGCGCAATTCATTGCGCCCAAGTCGGGCACGATAAATCGTGCCCCTACTCGATAATCACGAGCGTTTCATCGGGCTTCACGTCGTCACCCTCGTTGACGTAGAGGGTCTTCACGACTCCGGCAATCGGCGCGTTCACCTGGCTCTCCATCTTCATCGCCTCGACGATCAGCAACAGGTCCCCCTTCTTCACGGACTGGCCCTGCTTGACCAGCACCTTGATCACCTTGCCCGGCATGGAGGTGGTCACGTCGCCGGGCCCGATGGGGCGGGGGCGTCCGGGCTTTTTCTCGCCTCCGATCTCCGGAGCTTCCGGCGCGCCGGTGAGCACCTCGACCAGCGGTTCCAGATAGACTTCCTCCAGCCGGTCGTTGACCTTGATGTAGTACGGCTTCTTGCCATCAGTCTTGCGGCCCGAGGCCGACACCTTGATGTGATAGCTCTCCCCGTGGACGGTGACCTTGAACTCCAGCGGGGCCAATTTCAGTTCGTGCGCGACGGCCGGGCCTTTGGGCGGGAGCGGGGCGAGCGGCTCGGGCTTGAGTTGCCCGCTCGCGCGCTCGTCGAAGAAGTCGTTGGCGACGGTCGGGAACAGGGCGTAGGACAGCACGTCTTCCGGGTTCTGGGTCTTGTCCGCGACTTCCCGCGAAGCCTTCGGCAGTTCGGGCTCGAGCAGGTCGGCGGGCCGCACCGCGATGACGGGTTCGTCGCCGAGTGCTTTTCTGCGGATGGTCTCATCGACGGGCCCCGGCGGCAGGCCGTAGAGGCCCTGGAGGTAGTTCTTCGTTTCGGTGGTGACCACCTTGTAACGCTCGCCGGTCAGCACGTTGAGGGTCGCTTGCGTGCCGACGATCTGGCTCGTCGGCGTCACCAGCGGCGGGTAGCCGAAGTCCTGGCGCACGCGGGGGACCTCTTCAAGCACGGCCTTCATCTTGTCCAGCGCGTTCTGCTCGGTGAGCTGCGCAGCCAGGTTCGACAGCATCCCGCCGGGAATCTGGGAGAGCAGGATTTCGGAGTCCACGCCGGCAAAGTCGCTTTCGAACTGGTGGTACTTCTTGCGGGCCATGCGCAGGACCTCGGCGATGGGCGGTAGCGTCTGCAGATCGAGGCGCGTGTCGTAAGGGGTCCCGCGGAGCAGGGCGACGAAGGTCTCGGTCGGCGGGTGCGAGGTGCCGCCGGAGAGCGGGGAGAGCGCGGTGTCGAGCATGTCAAGGCCCCCGAGGATCGCCATCAGAGCGCTGGTCGAGGCCATGCCCGACGTGTAGTGGCTATGCAAGTGGATCGGCAGGCGGACCGCCGCTTTGAGGCCGCGGATGAGCTTGTACGCGTCCATCGGCGCGAGCAGCCCGGCCATGTCCTTGATGCAGAGGGTGTCGGTGCCGAGATCCTCCAGGCGTCTGGCCAGATCGATGAACCGGTCAATGCTGTGCACCGGGCTTGTGGTGTAACAGATCGCGGCCTCCACATGCTTGTTCGCGCGGCGAACGGCGGCGATGGAGGCTTCCATGTTGCGGATGTCGTTCAAGGCGTCGAAGATGCGGAAAACGTCCACGCCGTTGGCGGAGGCCCGCTCGACGAAGGCGTTCACCACGTCGTCGGGATAGTGGCGATAGCCCACCAGATTCTGCCCCCGCAGCAGCATCTGGAGCCGCGTAGTGGGCATGACGCGCTTGATCGCGCGCAGGCGCTCCCAGGGGTCCTCCTTGAGAAATCGCAGGCAGGTGTCGAAGGTGGCCCCGCCCCAGACCTCCAGCGACCAGAAGCCGACCTTGTCCAAGCGGTCGGCGACCTCCAGCATGTCCTCGGTCCGCATGCGCGTGGCCAGCAGGGACTGGTGCCCGTCGCGCAGGGCCACGTCCGTCAGAAGCACCTGCTTGGCGGGCGCGGCCTCGATCTCGAGCGGCGCAGGCCGCACCCTCTTGGACGTCTTCACGACGGGCCCGCGCTTCGAGGCTGCCGGCTTCATGTTCTTCTGGGGCTTCTTCACCCTTACAATCCTTCATAGGCCGCGATGGCCGTGGAGACGGCGACGACCAAATCCTCGGGGTCCGTGTAGTCCTCGTACGTGAACAGCTTCGGGTGCAGTTTTAGAAAGCTGGTGTCGAACCGGCCTGCCTGAAAGTCCGGGTCCTCCATGATCCGCTTCATGAAGGGGATCGTGGTCTTCACGCCCCGCAGCACGAACTCCTCCAGCGAGCGGTGGGCCCGGCTCACCGTCTCCTCCCAAGTCCGCCCTCGCACGACCAGCTTGGCCAGGAGGGCGTCGTAGTAGGGGGGGATCGTGTAGTCCTTGTACGCCATGCCGTCGATGCGCACGCCGATGCCGCCAGGCGAGAAATAGGCGGTCACGGTGCCGGTGCACGGCCGGAAGTTATTGAGCGGATCCTCGGCGTTGATCCGGCATTGAATGGCGTACCCCTGGAGCGTCACGTCTTCCTGGCGGAATTCCAGAGGGAGGCCCGCGGCGATCTCGATCTGCGAGCGCACCAGGTCGATTGCGGTGATCTGCTCCGTGACCGTATGCTCGACCTGGATGCGGGTGTTCATCTCGATGAAGTAGAAGTTGCGGTTCTGGTCCAGGATGAACTCCACCGTGCCGGCGTTGTCGTAGCGCACCGCCTTGGACACGGCGATGGCGGCCTCGCCCATGCGTGCCCGCAGTTCTTTATCGAGGACCAGCGAGGGCGCGATCTCGATGAGCTTCTGGTGCCGGCGCTGGATTGAGCAGTCCCGCTCGCCCAGGTGGATGATGTTTCCGTGCTTGTCGGCGAGGATCTGGAACTCGATGTGGTGCGGCCGCTCGATGTACTTCTCCAGGAAGATCTCGCCGTTCCCGAATGACGAGAGGGCCTCCCGTCTGGCCACCTCCATTTTGTTGAGCAGCTCCTGGTCGTTGCGGACCACGTGCAGCCCGCGCCCGCCGCCTCCCATGGACGCCTTGACCATCAGGGGATAGCCCGTCCGCGCGGCGAAGCTGAGCGCCTCCGTCGGATTGGTGACACTCTTCTCGGTCCCCGGCACGATCGGCACCCCGGCCTGCCGGGCGATCTCGCGGGCCTGTACCTTGTTGCCCATCAGGCGGATGGCTTCCGGAGACGGTCCGATGAAGGTGATGCCGGAGGCTTCACAGAGCTTCGCGAAGTCGGCGTTTTCGGCCAGGAATCCGTACCCCGGATGGATCCCGTCCGCGCCGGAGCGTTTGGCCAGGTCCACGATGGCCTGCATGTCGAGAAAGCCTTGCACCGGGTCGGGACCGATGCGGTGCGCCTCGTCGGCCTTCTTCACGTAGATGGCGGTGGCGTCACTCCGCGTAGATCGCGACGGTCCGGATCCCGAGCTCCCGGCACGCGCGGATGATGCGCATGGCAATCTCGCCGCGGTTGGCAATGAGGATTCTCTTAAACATTCACCCTCAGAAAGTGCGACAGGGTAACACAGGGCGCGCGGGCAAGTCGAGAGGCTCGCGGAAGGGTGCGATGGCTTCAGCAGTGCGGGAGGAACGTGTGGGAGTTGCCGGGCCCCGTCGGGTTATTGGCCCTGGATCAGCACGATGGCCTGCGAGCTGCCGCCGCCGGTGACCACGTTGACCCGCGTCAGGCCGGGCTTGATCGGCGGCACCGTCGCCTCAACGGTCGTCTCATTCACGTAGTTGAAAGAGATCTTGGCGCTATCGGACATGGACCCGAAGGAGACGCCGACGAAACATTCCTTGGTGCCGAAGTTTTCCCCCTTGATCGTGATCTTGTCCCCCGGCTTCATGGGGTCCGGCTCGACCTTCGTGATCTTGGGCCGCGCTCTCATGTCACAGACTGGGGCTTTGTCGACGGAGTCGCCGGGCCCGCCGACGGACGGCACATCGTAAGCTCCGGAGCCCATCCCTGGGATGGTGATATCGGCGGAGGCTGTCGAATCAAAACCCACGGCCAGACCCAGAGCCATGCCAAGGATGACCAATGCAGTGGAGATTTTCGTGCTCATGGGTGATACCCCTTCAATCAATGTTGGGAGTGGTGTCCCCCCGTTTGCCCCAGCCCGGCGGCAGCTTGCTCAGGACCTCCTGGGCCTTCTTCATCCCTTGCTCGGCCTTGATGTCCGAGGTCCTGGGCTTCCTGGTCGGGCCTTTGATGGACATGGACACCGCCGAGATCTTCCGGACAGCCTTCTTCTGGTTGCAATAGAGGCATTCCGTCTCGGCCGGATTGAAATTCAGCGACTGTTGCTCCTCGAAATCCCGCCCGCATCCTTCGCAGTGGTACTCGTATAGCGGCATGGCGCGTCCCCCGTGGTTGGTCCGGATGTCAGCTATTATAGGTTGGATGCGGCCGGCAAATCTAGCCTGTCACCTTGACACCGGCAGGTTTCGTTGGGTAGTCTGCAAATCGTTTCCAAGGCCACGCAGTGCTTACGTTTTCGCCTGAAGGAGGTTCTCGCACATGCCGGTGCTCTTAAGGAAATTCAAGCTTCCAACCGGGGTGATGCAGCAGGACCGGATCGACGATCCGGACCGCATCGAACGGTACATGAAGCTGTTTGACAAGGAAGACGTGAAGAAGCTCCAAACGGGCAAATGGGTCTGGATCGAGAAGGACGAGTGGAAGCTCATCCCCGACTGAAAAACTGGTGGCGCAGAAGTTCAGCAACGGGCGGTGGGTCCAGGAGGGCTTCTTGGACAACCGCACCCCGGGGCGGGTCGCCGGCCGGATCACCTTCGCGGCGATCGGCCCGGTGGAATTCCTCCTGCGCGGCGACTTTACGGGCGAGATCAAGGGGCGGCTGATCACCTTCCGCAATCCGGCCTTCATGAACGACGACGTAGCCGGTCACGTTCTCGGGGACATGGAAAATCCGCAAACCGGCGACGTCAGCCTGATGTCCTTCGACCCGCACCCGCACTTGCCGCCGCATCCCTACCTGGAATGGTTCTCGGATCGCCAGAATCACTATCGCATCGAGCTGACCGCCGGCGCGGCATCCATCGCTGGTGCCGATGCGGAGAGGGCATTGGAGGCAGAGATCCGCGCCATCGTCGAACGCCTGTCGGCCTTACCCGCCGCGCCTACCAAATCCCGCACCGATTCGGACTGGGTCTAAGAAGCGGGTCCTGCCCCCGCATAGCCCAGCGCAGCTGGGCGTTTCGCCGTCGAGGCCCCGATGACTCGGCTGTAGCGTCCTCCGCTCCGCAGGGTCCCACTCGCTGCCACTCCTTCGCCTCCGGCGACATCGGCGCCACCCGAACTTCCATCGCCCCGTTAGACGGGGAGAGGGTTAGGGTGAGGGGAGGTCTCGTTGACACTTATTCAGAAGGGGAGGACAATTCCTCGAAATGCGGCGTAAAAGGATAAGTAAGGCTGTCGGTTAAGCATACACCCGCCTTCCACCATGCCGAAGAGTCCCTTATCTCTCGACCAGATACACAAGCTCGTCGCGGTACTCCGGGAACTATTCAAACATCATTCAAGGGTCCGGGAATCGACCGAGCTTGGCTCCCTCATACAGTACCCCAAAATCCCGCCCGCACTTAGCGAGTCGATCGCTTTCCATCTTTTCCATTCCGGTGCCCTGCTTGGCAAGCCGGTAGAAGTTTGCCTCTCTCGCTCCGGAGGCGACCTCGAACTCCTTATAACCGACGGCTCTCCGGTTCGTGTCGAAGTAAAGGCTACTGCGCAGAGTGCGTTTCAATACTTCGGCCCAAAGGACCTCAAGGCAGACATACTCCTGTGGATCCATTTCGGAGACCTCTTCCAAAACGAAGATGAGGACACGTTCCAAGTGTATCTTCTGGAACGCCCACGCGAGCATTTTCCGGACCCAAGGAAGATCACGCTCAATGAATTCCTTAGGGTTGCTGGCCACGACGTCTGCATTATGAACTTCAAGCTGGCTTCGCTGGCCGAAATCTCACCTCCGCACGAGGCGCCGCTTTCCGAGGGAGCGCATGATGACTAAGGAAGAGTGTGGTCAGAGTCCACTTCTTTTTTAGGACGGCCGAAAACCACTACGAAAGGGACTCTGACCCCACTTTTCCTTATTCCTTTGCCGCGCCCTGCCACAGCATATCGTAACCGAGTTCCTTGGTCTCGGAACTCATGGCGGCCAATGCGGCGAACTTACTGTTAAAGAGTTCGTCGGCGTGGGATTTTTCGTGATCCTCAAATGAGTGCCAATAGGTCACGATTGCATAATGGTCGTCCACTGTCCTGGATTCACTGAGGGATCCTTCGGCGGAGACAAAGCCGGAGAACTTGAAGACCTGCCCAGCGATGAATCCCCCTTTGTCGCCTCCGTAAGTTTCCTTGACGACGCTGCATATTTCCCCGACCGCCAGTTCCACGTCTTCGAACGTGACGCCGGGTTTGAGCTTCACGGTGTTGAACAGCATTTTGGCCCCGAATGGAAGTGTAATCGGACCGAACATGTCATCCTCCTGCACGAGACGCGCAGCCTCGGTCGGTGCGCGGTAGGGATATACGATGCGACTTCACTAGTATAGCACTCGTCTCAGCGGGACTTGCGATAGTCGAAAACTCGTTCGAGAAAATCCTTCAAGACTTGCGGGTCGTGGAGCCGGTCTTCGTCTTCCACGGGGATCAGCGGGAAATGTTCCATGAAGGCGCGCGCGAAGAGGCCGACCCCGTCGTGCGTTTCGATCCCTTGAGTGTTGAAGAGCGGAACCTCCCTAATGCCGCAACTTGGCGAGGCGCTCTTGAAGACGAAGCCGGAGAGGTTCAAGGCTTCCAGTTCGCGGACCCGCTGCCGTGCGAAGCGGTTCATCGCTTCGGTGTGGTCCATTCTTGTGTTGATCGTGATGAGCCGCGGCGCATGGCGATCGCCGACCAGTTGCATGGGCTCGCGAGGAGTTCCCAGCCCGACTTCGACTTCCGGGCATACCGGGACCCACTCCACGTAGCGACCTAGGGTTTCGATCAGAACACTGTCGAGTTTGTGACCCCCATCGTACCGGACGTTATCGCCGAGCAGACACTGGCTGATCCCGACGCGAGGTGGTTTAGTAGCGCCCATCGTCGTCAAGGTGCCCTCAATATCCCTTTTAGCGCTGGCTCCAAGCTGGCATACTGAAAGACAAAGCCACCACGGAGCGCTTTAGACGGCTCAACGCGCTGGCCGGTCGTCAACAACGTGGAGAGTTCCCCGAGCATCAGGCGAAGGGCCAGTTCTGGGACGGGAAGCCAGGAAGGCCGGCCCAGGACGCGGCCCAATGTGCGGCAGAACTCGCGCATCGTGACGGCGCCGGGTGCCACGCCGTTGACCGCTCCACTGATTGTGGAATGGGCGAGCGCCCACTGAACGAGACCGATGAGATCTTGGCGATGGATCCAGGAGACCCACTGGTGGCCGGGTGAGATAGGTCCCCCGAGGAAGTACCGGAACGGCGCCGTCATGCGGAGTAAGACGCCGCCGTCCTCGCCGAGAACGATTCCGATCCGAAGGCGCAGAACACGCAGGCCTAGCGCTTCGGCCTGCATCGCTTCCTGCTCCCAGTGCACGCAGAGGTCGGCCAGGAAATCCGACCCGGGCGGGGCCTCTTCGGTCACCGGCGTGGAGTCGCGGGGCCCATAGTAGCCGATCGCCGATGCATTGATCAGGATGCGCGGCTTTGAGGAGAGACGGGAGAGGGTCTGGACCAGCAGACGCGTCGTGCCGACGCGGCTCTCGCGCAGAGCCTGTTTGCGAGCGGCCGTCCAGCGTCCTTCGGCGATCGGCTCACCCGACAGGTTGATCAGCGCATCCGTGCCTTCCAGCGCCCGTTCCCACGGGCCGCGAGTCGTTCCGTCCCATTCGACGAGCGTCACGGCGGAAACAAGGCTGGGGTGCGCGAGAGCAGGAGATCGCGAGAGCACCGTGACGTGATGACCGTGCAACGCCAGCGATCGGCATAAAGGACGACCGATGAAGCCTGTGCCTCCGGCAACGACGATCTTCATGGACGCGCTCCCGTTCCAGAGCATTATAGTTAGAAATCGAGAGGAACGGCGTGGTATTTGACACCCTCCCGACCACCTCCTAGAATGCCCAATTATGAACGATCGTTTCCTCAAAGCGTGCCGGCGCGAGCCGACGGACTGCGTGCCGGTGTGGTTCATGCGGCAGGCCGGACGCTACATGGAGGAATACCGGGCCGTCCGCGCCAAGCATTCCATCCTCGAGGTATGCAAGACGCCAGAACTGGCGGCCCAAGTCACGTTGCAGCCGATCGAGCGCTTCCCCCTCGATGCCGCCATCATCTTCGCCGACATCCTGCTCCCGCTCGAGCCGATGGGCCTCCGCATCACGTTCGAGGAAGGCGAAGGTCCGGTCATTCACAATCCGGTCCGGACCCGTGCGGATGTGGACGCGCTCCGGCTTGTCCACGGAGAGGAACTTCGGTTCGTGGCGGAGGCGATCAGGCTGGCCCGCCGCGCGCTGGACGGACGCGTGCCGCTGATCGGATTCGCCGGCGCGCCGTTCACCCTCGCGAGCTATGCCATCGAAGGGGGAGCCTCGCGCCATTACATCGAGACCAAGAGCCTCATGTACCGGGAGCCGGCCGTGTGGCACCGGCTCCTGGACAAGCTCGCGCGCGTGGTGACGGAATATCTGAAGAGCCAGATCCGGGCAGGGGCGCAGGCCGTCCAGCTCTTTGACAGTTGGGTCGGCTGCCTGAGCCCAGAGGACTACCGCGAGTACGTGCAGCCCCACGTCCAGCTCATCTTCGACGGGCTCAAGGGCGAGAACGTCCCGTTGATCCACTTCGGCACAGGGACTGCGGCCTTGCTGGAGTTGATGCGCGAGGCGGGCGGCACGGTAATCGGCGTGGACTGGCGGGTGCCGATTGATGAAGCCCGGCGCCGGCTCGGTCCGGGCGTCGCGATTCAAGGCAATCTGGATCCCGTCGTGCTCCTCGCCCCCAGGCACGAGATCGAGCGGCGCGTGGAATCCGTGCTCAAACAGGCGGGCGACGAACCCGGCTTCATCTTCAACCTGGGGCACGGCATCCTGCCCGCCACGCCGGTCGAGAATGTCCAGGCGGCTGTGGAGCTGGTCCACAAGTTGAGTCAACGCTAGCCTCACGTGGCAGTCGCACCGATAGGCGTGCTGCTTATGGCCATGGGAGGCCCTGACTCCCTCGAGGCCGTGGGCCCGTACCTGAACGATGTCCGGGGGGGCCGTCCCACCCCGCCGGAGCTCGTCCAGGAGATCACCGAGCGGTACCGGGCGACTGGAGGAAAGTCCCCGGTCCTGGCGATCACGCGGGAAGCCGCCCGCAGGCTGGAGGATCGTCTGAAGGCCACCGGCTCCGACCGCTTCACAGTCTATGTGGGACTCAGGCACTGGCATCCGTATATCCGGGAGACTTATCAGGCAATCGTCAAGGACGGCGTCCGGCGGGTGGTCGGCGTGTGCATGGCGCCCCAGAACTCCGAGCTGAGCGTCGGCGCCTATGTCCGGAAGGTGTCGGAAGCTCAAGCCGAAGCGGGCGTCGCCGTGCGCTTTACCTACGTGCCGAACTGGCATACCCACCCGGCGCTGATCCGCGGCATCGTCGCCAATGTTCGGGAAGCCTTCCGGAAATTTCCTCCCGATGCGCGGGAGCGCGTGGCGCTGATCTTCACGGCGCATAGCCTGCCCGAGCGGATCCTCGCGAAAGGCGATCCCTATCCCGAGCACGTCCGGCAGACCGTCGCGGCTGTGTTGGCCGCTCTGGGTCCATTGCCGTCAGGCGCGACCTCGCGGTTTGCCTATCAGAGCCAGGGCCGGTCGGACGAAAAATGGCTGGGCCCGACAGTCGAAGCCACCCTGGATGAGCTGCACGGCCTCGGCTTCCGACACATCTTGATGGCCCCCATCGGCTTCGTGTCGGACCACTTGGAAGTCCTCTACGACATCGACATTGAGTTCAAGAAGCGGGCGAGCGAGAAGGGGATGAGGCTGGAACGGATCGCCATGCTCAACGCCACCCCGCCGCTCATCGAGACACTGCTGGATGTCGTGACGACCCACCTCCGGGAAACCGGTCTCTGACCATCGCCCACCGGCGATGCCGACCGTCTCGCGCACAGTGCTGATCGTCGGAGGCGGGATTGCCGGCCTGAGCGCCGCGTACGGCCTGGCTGAAAGCGCCGCCTCTCGCGACAGCCCGACCCAGTGCACGCTGATCGAGGCCGAGCCGCGGCTGGGGGGCAAGATCCTCACCGAACAGGTCGGCGGCTTCGTCATTGAGGGTGGCCCTGATTCCTTTCTGTCGCAGAAGCCGTGGGGGCTCGAGTTGTGCCGGCGGCTCGGTCTTGCTGACCGGGTGATCGGCACGAACCGGGATCGGCGCAAGACCTATGTCTATTCGAAGGGACGTCTGGAGGAACTCCCTGAAGGGTTGGCGCTGGGCGTCCCCACCAAGCTGGGGCCGTTCCTCAAGAGCGGACTGCTGTCCTGGAGGGGCAAGTTGCGCCTGGCCGCCGAGCTGCTGATCCCGCGCCGGAGCGCGTGCGGGGATGAATCCCTGGGCGCGTTCTTTCGCCGGCGCCTGGGGGAGGAAGCGCTGGAGCGCATCATTGAGCCGTTGATGACTGGCATCTACGCCGGGGATGCGGACAGCCTGAGCATCCAGGCGACCTTCCCGCGCTTTCCCGAGATGGAGCGCCAGGCCGGCAGCATCGTCCGTGCGCTCGTGGGCTCGTGGCGGCGCCGGGGACAGATTTCAAATCTGTCCCCTCCCTCGGGCGGCTCGCCCTTCGTGACGCTTCAGGGCGGACTGTCCGAAATGGTCCAGGCCTTGACCGCTCGGCTCGGCCGGCTCAGTGTGCTCGCAGGGTACCGGGTCCGCGCCGTGCGCGTGAGCGGGCCGCCGAGAGGGTACGAGGTCGTGATCGAAGGCACTGCGCCTCTGGCGGTCGACGCGCTGGTCCTGGCGACGCCGGCCTACGATGCCGCTACTCTGCTTGAGCCGCTCGACTGCGAGTTGGGCGCCCTGCTCCGCGGCATTCCCTATGCGTCCACCGCGACGATCTCCCTGGGTTTCCCCCGGAAGGACTTCTCGCACCGCCTGGACGGCTACGGGTTCGTCGTCCCACGGGTTGAAGGGCGCGCGCTGCTGGCGGTGACCTGGACGTCGTCGAAGTGGAGCCATCGGGCGCCGGATGAGGCGGTGTTGCTTCGGGCCTACGTCGGTGGCGCGGGGCGCGAGACGGTGTTGGAGCGGGACGACGACGGGTTAGTGAGCCTGGTGCGGGCGGAGCTCCGGGATATGATGGGCGTCACCGAAGCGCCGGTGCTGGCCAAGGTCTATCGCTGGCCTCGCGCGATGCCTCAATATCTCGTGGGACACCTGGAGAGGCTGGCCGCTATCGACGAGCGGCTCGCCCGATGGCCGGGCCTCTTCCTGACGGGCGCAGGATACCGGGGGGTGGGCATTCCGGACTGCATTGGTGACGGCTTGGACACGGCAGAACGCGTGCGCGCTTATTTTGACAAGGGCGTGTCGCGGGCCGTATAGTCAGTCTCCCGTAAAGGATCGTGGTTCCCGATGGCCGACAAGACTGGCCCCACGGCTTACACCTACGACGTCACGCTCAGAAACGGGCCGTTCCGCGAGCCGGACGCGCCGGCGCTCTCCTATGACTTCTTCGTCAATCGCAAGGGCTGGTTGATCCCGCGGGCGATGCGCGTCTGGGTGGACATCAAGAGCGAGTTGGAGCTCTTCCAGCATCAGATCCTGGGCGTGTCCGGCGGCTCGCCCGGCCAGCAGCTTAAGCTCACCCAGTTCTTGACCAGGAAGATCGCCGAGCAGAAGGCCCAGTTGGTCTTGGAAGAGGGCCGGATCGAAAAGTCCTCCGAGGTCCTGGTCAAGGGATTTGCGGAGACCGACGTGCACCTCATCCCCCGGCTCGAAGCCTGGATGCGGGAAGTCAAAGACCAGGTCAGGCAGGAGATCAGGACCCAGATCGGGCTGTAGCGGTGGGTGTCGCCTAGTAGCCGCCGAGGCGCCCTCGATTGCCGAACGCGCCGGGCGCTTGTTCCGCGGCGGCATCTTTCTTCTTCTTTTCCTTCTGCGGCTCGCCGTACGGCCTCAGCACAGGGGAATCCCAGATCACAGCGTTCCCCGGGGCCAGATCGGCCGCCTGCAATAAGTGCGTGCGGGCCTCTTCGCGCTCGCCGAGATACCAGAGCGTGTTTCCCAGGTTGTAGTGCACCTCCGCGCACTTCGGCCCCTCGGACACGGCCATGAGAAATTCGGCCTTAGCCGCTTCAAGCCGGCGCTCTTTATAGTGGGCGATCCCGGCCTGGTTGTATTTAACCACCGAGGCGGGCTGGCAACCGTTCGCCGGCAGGGCTGGTCTGAGAGGCGGCGGCGGATTCAACAGCGAGCAACCCGTCACGGCGACGAGCAGGGCGAGGCTGACTGAGCGCATGGCAGAGATAGTAGCCGCATTGGACGAGACTTTCAAGAAAAGCACAATTTGCGGGTCCGCCCCCAGGGCGATACAATAGGCGCGACATGCCCACACCCGAGCAGGCCCTCCGGCACCTGGAGTTCGTGAAAGCGCTCCAGCATGAGGCGATTCCCTGCGGCCGGTCGGGGTGCCCGGGCCCGGTCCAGGCGACGGACCTCTCCCAGTTGCACGAGCGGGTCAAGACGTTCCAATTCACGTGCGAGCGGTGCGGCTGGCAGGACCGTGTCGTCGGGCGGCAAGAGCTCTCGCCGCCGTGGGACGAAGCGTCGCTGCAGGAGATAGCCTATGAACATTTGATGCACCTGCCGGCGTTCTGTCCGTTCGATCAGACGCCCATCGTGTTCATCTCGCTGCCCAACCCCCGGCGCAAGGCTCGGTACCGGCTGTCATGCTTTTATTGCGGCCGGCAGGCCGAGATGGATTGGCCGCCTCCGGAGGCGAGGCGGTAGGAGAGCGGGCGGTCTTAGTGCAGGAGGACCAGGCCGACCTGGACTGCCACCAAGAGCCGCTCCGGCTCAACCGGCTTGCCCAAGATATCGGCCGATCCCAGCTCAAGCGCCGCTTTAAGCAGGGAATCGTCCTCGTTGGCGGTCATCATGACGAAACCGCCCGTGTAATTCTTCGCCCGCAGTGTCCGCAGCACCTCAATCCCCTTCAGGCCAGGCAGGTCCATGTCCATCACAACGAGTTGCGGCCTTTCCCGGACCACCGACTCCAAGATGGTAGGACTATCCTTGGCCATGTGCACCTGATAGCCCCGCTGGGACAAAAATCTTGAGAGGGGCTCGCTGGTCTGCGTTTTGTTATCCACCAGCAGGATCGTGTCCGCTTTCAGCATTCCGAGGGGGAAGCGCGTCTTCTCCTCGGGCGACTTCGGCGCGCCGCCGGCCTGGGCCGGCTCCATGAGCCCGCGCTGCAACGATGCCACAATGGTGTCCAAGGAGAGCGATTTGCTGAGAAAGTCCGTGACCCCCAGCTTCCGCGCTTGCAGCTCCATGGCATCCGACCCCCACGCCGTCAGGATCATCACGGCCGCCTTGGTGTCGATCGCGCGGATTTGCTTCAGGACTTCCAGTCCGTCCATCTGGGGCATGCGGAGGTCCAGCATCGTGAACCGGGGCCGGTGCTGTTTAAATAACTCGAGGGCCTGGCGTCCGTTGTTCGCTGTCAGGACCTCGTGGCCGTGACCCTTCAACAAGGTCTTCAACAGCTCGCAGAACACCACCTCATCATCTACGACCAGGATCGTCGCCATAGGAGAAAAGCCCTCGATCGCGGGAATGTATTGGTGGCGGTGGAGGGTATCGAACCCCCGACCCGCGGCTTATGAGTCCGCTGCTCTACCAACTGAGCTACACCGCCACCCCGAGCTTGCGGCTCATTATCCCACAAAAGCTGTGCTTACCAGCTTTTGGCGCCCACTTGGCCTGCGTCGTCGCCGATGAAGGGGCGCAACAGCTCCTCCACCTCGATCGCCGTCTTATCCTGGGGGGCCTGGGCCTCCACGGGCGCGGTCGCCGGGGTTTCTTTGCTGGGAAACGCCGTGCGGGTCTTCACCCGAGCCACGACGTCGTCGAGGGCGCGTCCCACGATGCCCGATTCTTGCTGGGCGGCCCGCACCACGGTCAGGCAGTTGAGGCATTGGACGGTCCGTGGCCACATCTTGACTTCTTCGTCTTCGCCCAATTCGTAGATCGCCAGGTTGCGAAGCTTGGCCGTCAGGCTCTTGGTCCCGCCTTCCGGGTGCTCGCAGGGTTTGGGAGTCAGGAGCGGGATCGGGTCGGCCGCCAGCGCGAGCAGGGTCTGGGTCCACAGGTCGCCGGACACGTCCAAGGGTTTGCTCCCGATCCCTTCGTTCTTGCTGCCTCCCGCCAACCGCGGGCCGAGGCCGGCGTTGACCGCTGCCGCAAAGCTGGCGGCGTCGAGGCTGGACTTCACAGTGGCCGCCAGTGTGTTCACGTACGCCTGGACGGCCTTCACGCGTCGATTCGTGATGGGACCGACGGCGATGCACCAGATCTCGGCGAGAAACTCGTCGGAGAGGGAAGACAGTATGATGGCCTGGCGTTCCAGCAAAGCCAGGTTGAGGCGCTTCTTAAAGCGGTCGCGCTGCCGGAGGCGGGCCTGGTACTCCAGGCCCAGGCGTTCCCGAACGTAGTCCGCCGCTTCGATCTCTCCCTTGTCGGCGCGGGCGGCCAGCTTTTTCAGGGCGTACGTGAGCGGGGAGAGCTTGGCTTGCGCGCGCAGGTCTTCGAGCGACTCCGGACCGATCTCACATTCGGAGGTGAGCAACTGCTCCGTTGCCGTGATCTCCAGTTGCAGGCCAGCCAGGGCGTCCGTGAGGAAGTCGGCGAGGAGATTCAAGCGGGTAAGCTGCCCGCGCAACTGCGTTTGGTGATACCGGACTTTGTTCTCGACCGCGACGATCCAGTCCTTGGGGAG
>Ga0209590_10000305_pt1 | contig 15201 bp, 12 predicted proteins | sample CZO8metaG_FD_188353 | JGI IMG/M metagenome (GOLD analysis project Ga0209590, IMG submission 188353) | Vadose zone soil microbial communities from the Eel River Critical Zone Observatory, Northern California, USA - CZOApr15con1.8 metaG... | ecosystem: Environmental > Terrestrial > Soil > Vadose...
ATTCCTGCCCCCCGGTGCCGCAAGAACACCCTAACGCCTCCCCCTTACGACTCCCACTTTGAACCGCGTGGCCTAGCCGCGCTAACGGGCCAAACTGTCAATGAGGCTTTGGGCTGCTATCACCCGCGCTATCAAGAAGCGAGAGCGACGACCGCTGACGGCGGTTGATCGCGCAGACGGCATCGAGTTGCTGGTGCAGGCATCTCGCAGGCCGGTCCTCCGCGACGACTGGCCAAATGGGTTCGACTATGTGTGCGGTCACTGTGAGAAGATGGTGATCGCATCCTGCGTCGTAGAGGGCCAGATTTGGGACTTGGCGTTTCAATGCTTCCGTTGCAAGGGCATCAACCTATCGCCTATTCTACCGCCGGAGAGAGCCCTTTCGCGTTGCGTGGTGCCGCCGCCCGGGCGTGCAGAAATAGTCAACGGGATAGACCTGAAGAGAATCGTCCTAGCCGGACAAGCTGCCGTGGACCGAAGGCAGGCCGTCGCTGGCACGAAAGGGGCCACCTTTGGACGTCCTGAACCGGCGTCACCACCGGAAGGCGACGCTAAGCTCTTGGAGAGTGTGATCGAGGAAATACGACAGCTACTAGGGCCGACCTTCGACTCGCTTGAGCAAACGGACCGCCGCGGGCGAGAATCCCGGACGCCACCCAAGCATCGGCACCCACTCATGGTGATGGTCCAGGCGTTGCAGTCCGACATCGCTGCCTTCGCGGCTGGGACCCCCGCCGTACATGTCGATTACTTGATGGAGTTGCGCTCGGTCCTTCTCTCCCTCGAAAGGTGGCAGCGGCACCCGTTTTGGTCAGAGATGGTGCATGCGCTGGGGAACGAAAACGAGTATCTGCACACAGTCATCCTGCTCGCAGCGGCGACCTACTTTGAGGACGCCGGTAACAATGTGGAGTTCAAAGAGACCGGCCCACATCGCACCCCTGATCTGTTCCTTGTCCTAGGTCCACGGGAACGGATTGCGGTAGAGGTCAAGGCGCCCAAAGATCTTCGAGGGCCGAGTGCCGCACTCGAATACAAGAAACTCCGGGACGTTGTCAGAGAGTCGATGAAGAAAGCGGGCACGGGCCAGTCTGGCCAGTTGTCGAGGCAGCATCCCGCCATGCTAGTGATCGGTAGCTTTCGAACCTGGCCTTCTGACCTGAAGGACTTCGAGCAAGCCGCCGCCGAGTATCTCCGCGACGCTGCGAAGAAAGGAAAACACAAGCACGTCCTAAGCGTTGGACTGCTCTCCCTAGTCACCATGATTCGCCGAACGCCCACCAAGACAGATAGCAAGCCAGCCTTGCAGATGACAAGCGTGGCCAACCCGCGTTACGAGGGCGAGATCAAACTCATTACCGAGACGCCTCCCCATCTCCGGCACCCACCGGTGTGATGGAAACTGGACTGTGTGGGTTCCTGAAAAGTCCCTGAACTGGGTTGGTAGGGAGGATCATCTACGACCGAGGGCGGTGGCCCTTCTTGTCACGCACGGCTTACTAAGCCCCCTGTAGGTGCATCAGGCGGCCGACGGTGAACGTTTGCTGTGAAAGGGATTAGGGTAAGACAGAAGGGATCGCGACGCTTCTCCCCCCTTGCCTGCTCGACACGCCTCACAAGCGCTGGAACCAGCCTGATGAGTTGGCGGCTCGCGCGCTCCCGCAACCGGTCACATGTTAGTCGTGCATGCCCGACACTTTCCAGCGCGTGGCGGAGGCGTTGGCCGGCCGCTACCGCATCGAGCGCGAGCTTGGCGCGGGGGGGATGGCGACCGTCTATCTTGCCTTCGACGTCAAGCACCATCGCAAGGTCGCGGTCAAGGTACTGCGCCCCGAGCTGGCCGCCGCGCTCGGGGGCGATCGGTTCACGCGGGAGATCGAGACCGCGGCTCAGTTCCAGCACCCCCACGTCCTGCCGCTGCTGGACTCGGGCGAAGCAGGCGGCTTCCTCTATTACGTCATGCCATACGTGGAGGGCGAGTCGCTGCGCGACCGACTCGCCCGACACGGCGAGCTCCCGATCCACGATGCGGTGAAGATCCTCATCGAGATCACGGATGCGCTCGCCTACGCGCACGCGCATGGCGTGGTGCATCGTGACATCAAGCCGGATAACGTCCTCCTCTCCGGTCGCCATGCGCTCGTAATGGACTTCGGGGTTGCCAAGGCCCTGAGCGAGGCCACAGGCCGCCGGCAGCTCACGACCGCCGGGATCGCGCTCGGCACGCCGGCGTACATGGCGCCGGAGCAGGCGGCCGCGGATCCGCACGTCGATCATCGCGTGGACATCTACGCGGTGGGGGTGCTCGGTTACGAGTTGATCGCCGGGCGCCCGCCATTCACAGCAGGCTCCACCCAGGAGGTGCTCGCCGCGCACGTGTCGCAGCCGCCCGAGCCGGTGACCAAGTGGCGCCCGGCGTGCCCGCCGGCGCTCGCCGAGATCATCATGAAGTGTCTCGAGAAGCGGCCGGCCGACCGATGGCAGACCGCTGACGACCTGCTCGCCCAGCTCGAGCCGCTCGCGACGCCGAGCGGTGGAACGACGCCGACCGGCATGCGGCCCCCGGCGGCGCAGCCACACCGGGCCGCCGGGCCGCGCGGCGTCGTGGCGGCTGTGGTCCTGATCGCGGTGGGAGCGGTCGTCGCCGTGCTCCTGCGGAGCCGCCCATCGGTCCTCGAGCTTGGGCGCCGCACGCCGGTGACGCTCGACCCCGGCCTCGAGCTCGATCCGGCCCTGTCGCCGGACGGAAAGCTCGTCGCCTACGTCGCGGGTACGCCAGGGGAGACGAGGCTCTTAGTGCGACAGGTGGACGGAGGCACCCCGGTCGCAGTGGTGTCGGAGCCGGGCGGTCACCGATTCCCGTTCTGGACACCGGACGGGAAGCGTATCATGTACCAGGCGGCGCGCGGCATCGAGATCGTGCCGGCACTGGGGGGTACCCCGCGCTTGCTCATCGCGGCGTCGGGGTCGTCCCTCCTCGCTGGCCCGGTCGCGCCAGACGGACGATCCTTTCTGTACCTGTCGGGCGACTCGCTCTACGTACGGCCCCTTGAGGGAGGCGCGCCGCGCGCCATAGTGACGGGCAAGGAGCTCCACTCTCCAGCTTGGTCGCCGGACGGTCGCCGCATTGCCTACGTCGTGGGCAACGTCGGCTTCGTCACCACGGCGACCCTCGGGAACATCGCCGCCAGCAGCATCTGGGTCGTGTCGGCGGAAGCCGGCGCACCGATACGCGTAACGGACGACCAGTCGCTCAACGTCAGTCCTGCGTGGGCGCCCGGCCCAATCGGGTTGCTCTACATCTCGACCCGCGACGGCGGCCCAGACGTCTATCAGGTCGCCCTGACCGGCTCGGGTCGGCCCCGCGGGTCCCCGGTGCGGCTCACGACCGGGCTCGGCGCCCGCGGCATCAGTGTCTCGGCGGACGGCACGCGTCTCGCCTACGCGGTGTTCGCGGAACGGTCGAACGTCTGGTCGTTCCCCCTTCCCGCCCCCGGGGCGGAGGCGGTCTCGATCGCGCGAGCGGTGCCCTTGACCCTGGGCAACCAGACGATCGAGACGGTCGCCCTCTCCCCCGACGGCGAGTGGCTTGCGTTCGACTCCGACCGGAGCGGCGCGCAACAGATCTACCGCGTCCGCCTGGCCGGGGGCGAGCCGGAGCAGGTCACCAGCGAGTCGGCGGGGGCGTTCTTTCCCAGATGGTCGCCCGACGGCCGGGAGATCTCATACCACTCTTTCCGCGAGGGGCTGCGGCGCGTGTTCGTGTTGCCCGCAGAGGGTGGAACACCGGTGCAGGTCGCTACCGGACCGGACGACCTCAGCGGCGCACAGTGGTCGCCCGATGGCCGACGCCTGCTGCTGCTCGCGAACATGGCCACCAGCAACCCGACGTGGGACGTCGTCACCCGCCAAGCGGACCGTAGTTGGTCGGCGCCGCGGCGTCTGCCGGTGGTGATCGGGCCGGACACTACTCAGTGCGGTATCGGGGACTGGTCGCCCGACGGGCGCCTGATTGCGTGCATCTGTCGGCCAGGGCTCGTCGTCCTCGCCGCCACAGGCGGGCCAGGCAGGCTCCTCGCGCGTGCGCCCAGCCCGACGTTCACTGCGCAGTGGGCTCCGCCGCAGTGGTCCTCCGACAGCCGGCTCATCTACTACCTCACGGCGGACTCGGCCGGCGTGCACGGCGTGAGCGCCGTCCCGGTGACGGGCGGCGCACCGCGCGTCGCGATCCGCTTCGACGATCCCACGCGTCCGTGGCACCGCTACGGGTTCTTCGTGAGCAAGGATCGCTTCTATTTCACGCTCGGCGACCTACAGAGCGACATCTGGGTCGCGGAGGTGGGGCGGCGGTGAACCCCTAGCGGTCAAGCTTCACACGTCGTTGCGATGTGGGGCTTTTCCCTTCCCTACTCTCCCCCCCTGTACGTGCATCAGGTTGGGCGGTTACACCATGTGCCGCCGATCACGGCCTCTGGTGTGCCCAGAGGTTGACTGCCGCCACGCGCCGACGTCCAGGGATCAAGGGTGCGTCGGGTGAATCGTCGGGACGACCCAGCCGATCCCGCTGCCGAGCGCAGCGCCAGCCAGCACGTCTGTTGGAAAATGTTTGCCGGCCGCGACACGGAGTGCCGCCACCCCTACTGCGCCCGCGTAGAGGAGGATGGTGTTCCGCCTCCGGTGCGGTAGGCGTTCCCGCCGGGCCAGCACCCAGTAGGTCGTCGCCGCCGCAAAGGCGACCGACGCGTGACCCGAGGGCAGCGACTGCTGGTTTTCCTTGTCTGCCGCCGCGGCCGTCGCGTCGCCCGTGTAGAGGACCGGCCGCTTGCGGCGCACGATCACCTTGAGCCACTCGGTCGTGGCGGCGGTCCAGGCCGCCGAGTTCGCTAGCACCGCCGCGTTGCCGCGCGCTTGCGCACCCGCCAGACCGTGCACTGAGAGGAAAGCCGCGGACCCCGCGACCCCAACGAGGAGCAGGTTGCTGGCGGTCCCTGCCGTCGCCGAGACGCGCCTGAGCGCCCAGCGGTCCACGCCCGGGAGCGACGCAGGATCGCATGGCGCGCACGACGGCGCGCCCTTGGGCAATCCCAGGGCCGCGGGCAGTACATACAGCGCGCCGGCGGTCCCCACCGATACCGCGTCAAACCAGGTAACGCGGTACGGGGCCGCGGGTTCCTGTCCCACGATTGGCCTGGGAGACAGGGCCAAGACGAGCACAGCGAAAAGTCCGCGATGCATGCGAGAGATTCCTCTGAAATCGTTCGAGAACCCAGGCGATACGCCCGACGCCTGCGGTCGCCCCGAGAGCCGCATCAGGTCGGCGTCGGTGGAGCAGCCGCCGGCCGTGCCCCGGCGCGCCACCGGCGCGCGACCTCGAGGCCAGAGATACACGCGGAGAGCCACAATAGCCCCGCAGCGTAGCCACCCACGACGTCGCTGAAGTAATGCACCCCGAGGTACAGTCGACTGAACCCGATGGCCACGATCAGCAGCGCGGCGCCCAGCACGACGGAGATCTGTGCGCTCCGGCGATGGATCCAGAGGACTCCGAGGACGTAGGCGAGCATACCGTAGCCGATCAGCGAGCCCATCGCGTGGCCACTCGGAAAACTCCAGCTGTAGTGTTGGAGGAACGCGGCGGCGTATGGCGGTCGCGGGCGCCGGATCACGAGCTTGAGTACTTCATCCAGCAGGCCGCCGCCGACGAAGGCCGTGAGCCAGCCGCCGAGCAGGATCCATTGACGCCGGATCGCGAGGAGGAGGCCCACCCCGAGCGCCAGGACAGTCAGCGTGACCGGCGAGCCGAGCAGCGTAATCGCGTGGAAGATGGCGTACCCCGTAGGGGTGGCATGCCTATGCAACCAGTCGAGAAGGGCCATGTCGAACTGGGTGAGCGGGTCGTGATGGATGACGTCTTCGGTGATCCCGCCAAACAGCCATAGCCCCGCGAGGCTGATGACGAACCCAATGGTGAGGTGGACCCCGAGGTATTCACCACGCGCGAACCGTGCGGCGACGAACGTCCAGGCGCGCGGATACCGCACCTGGAGCTGCTGGAGCCCCGGTGTCGTGAGGACGCGTTGCCAGACGAGCTGGGTACGCTCGACCAGCCGCGCACGGTTCGTCGCAAACCAGCGCCACCCGAACGCGAGCGCCACGACCAGAGCGACGAGCAGGACGCCGGCCAGGCTGGCCTGACCAACGTAGTGCTCGAGCTGTGGCAGATTGCGGCCGAACACGTAGCCGAGCGCGCCAACGATCACGGCCCAGCACACGGCGCCGAGCGCGTTATAGAGCATGAAGGTGCCGTACGGCATATGGGCCACCCCCGCGAGCACCGCGGCCCAGGTGCGCAGCAGCGCGATGAAGCGGCCGATGAAGACCGTCTTGGGACCGTGCCGCTCGAAGAACGCATGTGCCCGCGACAGATGCGATTCGTTGAGGTGAATGACGCGCCCATAGCGCCGCACCAGCGCGATGCCGCCTTCCCGCCCAATCCAGTAGCCGCCGTTGTCGCCGATGATGGCCGCGGCGACCGCGGTCGCGATGACCGCGGAGATCGAGAGGTGCCCGAGTGCGGCAAAGGCCGCGGCGGTGACCAAGGCGGTCTCACCCGGGAGCGGGATCCCGAGGCTCTCGAGGCCCACCAGGAGGAAGAGAACGGCATAGCCGTAGGACCCGATCAGGCCAGCCATCGTCTCATGGAATGTGCCAGTTCCGTGGATCTACCCTCGCGGCCTCGCGGTGAGGTCGTCGAACAAGGTGTGCGAGTCGGCTTTGGTCCAGACGCCCACGCGGCCGGGACCGCTGAACGTGTGGTCGTGCGCGTCGATCCGCTTCGTGCCGTCCCAGTACACCTCCATATGATCTCCTTGGAACTCGGCGCGCAGCTCGTGCCAGTCACCCGATGTAACCTTCCCGCTCCAATTGGCGAGCTGGATCCGGCGTCCGTTCTTCACATAGTAGAAGCGGACGTTGTCCTCGAGCGCGTTGGCGCGCGTCAGATAGTAGTTGTTCTCATCCTGGTACCGGAACACGAGGCCGCACGCCCGGTCGACATGTCCCGACACTGGCTTGCACTCCACGGAGACGCTGCCGTCGGTGAAGGTCGGCGACAGTGCGGCCGCGACCGGGAACCGGTAGTCGGTGCGGTCGCTATCGACCTGGGCCAGGACGTTGGGCGCACTCGGCGCGTCTGGAGCTGACTGCACGATCCAATGACCCACGCGGCCACCGCCCGTCCGGCCGAACGAGAAGCCGGCCGGTGGCTGCCCTGCAGGCATGGAATCGAAGTGCCACGTGACGGCCGACGCCGTCTGTCCCTGTAGCCGCATGGGCACCGTGGCAATTGGGCGCCGAGGAGTCCCAAAGACGCTGCTCAGGGTGATCGCGCCAAATATCGTCACGGCGAATTGATGGGTTCGTTGCATGTGCTCCTCCCGCAGTTGCTCAGTGGGAATCGCTCGGCACCAATACTCGGAGGACCGGATGACCGCTCACGTCCGCGAGCGGCAGGTAGACGCGGTGCGTGGCGGGATCGACCGCGACCGAGTGCGCCTTCGGCGCCCGGTACCAGCCCAGCTGCGCGAGCGATCCGTCCCGCTCCCCAAACACCGCCACGACCCCGGATTCGGCTGCCACGTACAGCCGCCCTAAAGCTGGGTCGAATGCGAGGACATCAGGATCGCTCCCGATTGGGAGCACCTGACGCAGCTGGAGCGTCCGGAGGTCCAGCACGCCTAACGTCCCACTCTCCTGACCGGTGATGAACGCCAGACGGTGTGGTGCGTCGATGTAGAAGCCGTGCGGGTAGCGAACCGCCGGATCGAGCGTGATTCTCCGCACAATGCTGGCGGTCGCCGGGTCGATTACCGCGAGTTGGCTCGCGGTCTGGACTGCCACGATCACACAGTGCGAGCCGGCGTCGTACTGGGTGTTGCCCGCCTCGCCGCCGAGCTCAATCTGCGCCACCACAGTGTTGGTCGTCGCATCGATCACAAAGTCCCGCCGCCCCGACTCGTCCGAGACGAAGACCCGCCGCACCTCGGGCGCATACGCGATCCCGTCCGGGAACCGCGGCCCCGGTATGCGCGCCACGATCTGAAGTGTGGAATCGTCCACCACGACAACGGCATGGTCCCCCGTTGCGGAGGCATACGCCCGGTGTTCTGCGGGCACCGCCAGGACGCCAGTCACGGTGGGAAACCCGTCCAGATTGGCGATGACGCGTCCAGCGCGTATGTCGAAAACGACGAGCTGCCCGGCGCCCATGTGTGAGATGAACAGTCGACCGGATGCCGGCTCCAGACTCTGGTAGTCGAAGCGAGACGCGCTTCCCGGCAGCGGCACATCGGTGACCACGCGCAGTGGCGCCTCGGCCGCGGACGCGGCCGGAATAACGCCCGACCAGTGAGCGTCGACCGATGGACCAGCGAGCGTGCACGCAGCTGGCGGCGTCTGCCGAGCGGCGAAGAGAACGAGCGCTATGGGCGAGTAGCCAAGCATCAGAATGCCTTTCTCATGGTGCAATACGGTGGACGATCTTCAGCACGAATGCGCCGTTCAAAGGCCGAGCGAGGGATCGTGCCGCGGGGAAGCGGTAAGTCGCAGCGCGGTTGGTTGTGTACCCCGAGTTCCAGACCAGGAAAACGTCGTCTCCGATCTGGGGAATCCAATGGAATCGCAGGTTGAAGTCCGCCCGCTGCGCGTCGTTGTTGTATTGCACGAAGCCCAGAAAGCTGGTCCGCGTATTGAAGTCGTACTCGATGCGGCCGGAGGCCAGCAGGGCCGTGAACCCGCCGGCTGGCAGCCGCGCGGCCGTGCGGGACAGGTCGGCACTGACAATGACGTGTCCTCCGCCGCGCCACGTGCCCTGCAGGTCCACGTCCGCACTGCGGCCGCCGTAGAACGCGCCCCAGTTCACGAACGCGCCGAAGCCGAGGGGCCGACCCGGTGACACGAAGTACTGCAGCTCGTAGCGTGACCACCAGTATCGGCCGGGTGGGATCTTCACCTCCCGAAAGATGTCAAACGTGTCGGTCGGCGCGTCCAGCAGACGCTGGAAATTCACTTCGAAGCGGTCCCCATTCTCCCGATCGCCTCCGAGCAACCGCCACTCAAACCATGCTGTCTGCCAGTCCCCCGAGCGGCCGAGCGATCCGGTCCTGTTGGCGATGATGTCCCATTCGGGGATGAACTTGAAATCGAGCTGGCGGATCCCGAGGGCGTGGGGTCGGGGCATGAAGTTGCTGTGGCCCGTCGTCTCCCAGATCCCGGTGCGACGCACGAAACCCAGCGGCGGCGTGAACCCTTGGTCGATCCGATATAACGACACGAAATTGTCGAACAGGTCGTTGGGGTTGTCCGTGGAAATGCGCCACGCGAGCGGCGCGCCGGACACGCCGGGCGTCCGGCTCCCCGCGATCCAGAACTTGGGCTCCACGTTCTGTCCATGGACCACGAGGGGGAGGTCGACATCGAAGCCGGCGGCAGCCTGGGCGCCACCGCTCGAGACAGCCCGCAGACTTCCGATGGCGCCGATATAGGACCGCGCGAACAGGTCGTGTTGCACCCGGAACACCGCGTCGTTGGCGCGGTCGGCGCCGCCGGTCTGCGCGTCGAGCAGCCCGAGGCGCCACGGCCCGACCCGCCCGGTCACGCGCCCCCCCGCGATGATCGGCACCGCGGCGCCTGTCGTATCGAGCCCAATCCGTCTCGAGTAGAACACTTGCACGCGGCTCGGCGTCCCGAAATCAAACAGCCCACTCGATTCCAGGAAAAACGCCCGCTTCTCGGGAAAGAAAAAAGGAAAGCGGCTGAGGTTGATCACTTGCTGATCGGCCTCGACCTGGGCGAAGTCGGTGCTGGCGGTGAGATCGGCCGTGACGGTCGGCGTCACCGGGACCTTCGCGTCGAGGCCGGCCTTTCCCCCAAGGAACCCGTCCCCGATCTTCGCGCCGGCGCTGTCGTGTTCCGCCTCGGTGGCTCGCGTCAGGACAAAAGGGTACGCCTCGATATCGCGGATCCGGTCCAGGGCGCCCAGTTCGGTCAGCTCGCCTTCATGCAGCAGCTGGTACAGCCCCTCGGCGCGGCCCCAGGAGCGCCACAGGTCCTGTTCGTTCTTGCGTCGGATGAATCGGCGCACGTTGAACCCGAATCGTAGGTCCTCCCCCCGATGGAAGCGCAGCGTGCGGAACGGGATTCGGAACTCGGCGGTCCAGCCGCCGGAATCTCGCGTTACGACCACGTCCCAGATGCCGTTCCAGTTGTGGTTGAGATTGTCGATCCCGACGAGCTGGGCGTCCCACATCGCGCCATTCGGATTGGTGCCGAAGACGAACGCCCCACGGCGGTCGTGAAAGCTGTCGATCAGCAGCTGGACGTTGTCGTCACTCGACAAGTCTGCGTCACGCCGCAATTCGCTGGCCAGCATGTGCCGCGTGTCGCTGTCGTACGCGCGCACCGCGACGTACAGCGCGGCAGCGTCCCGCAACACCTTGACCACGGTACGCTCGCTCGCTGGAGCGCCTGCCGAGGGCTCGCGCTGACGGAAATCGGTGATCGAGTCCGCGCCGGCCCAGGCAGGGCCGTCCAAGCGACCGTCCATGGAGATCGGGCCGGTCGCAGTGACGACGCGCAGGCGCGCTGTAATGGGAGCCTCAGCGCCCTGCTGTGCCACTAGTCTGACCGGCACCAACAATGCCAGTACGAGAAAGGCCCGCAGACTCGGCGCCGCCCGTGGAGTCCCTCTCCCCTCAGTGCCCTGCATCGGCGGCCGCCCGGAGCCCGCGCAGGACGTCCGGGAGGAGGCCGTCGGCCCAGAAGTGGATGTAGTACAGGTGGGGGGAGTCACCGATCATATGGCTGTGCACGGCGGTCGCCGTAATCCCGTGCGCGGTGAGCGCGCCCACTACACGGCCGACACTGGAGTCACGCACCGCGAAGTCGCCGGTGGCGACGGCGCGCGAGGGGCTCACCATCTGGATGTTGACCGGTGAGCCGTAAGCGAGAGCGGGGGTCAGCGTGCGGCCGTCCATTGAGACCGTCCCCGGGACCAAAATAAACCCCACTTGGGCGACGTTGCCGCGCGCCGTGCCGTGACGTCCCAGCGCTGCGAAAACGACGGCCGTGTCGATCGTCAGGGGAACAGGTGGCGCTGCCGCGACTGGTCGCGGCGTTCCGGTTCGGGTAAGGGCCCGATCCAACCGGGTCGCCAGGTCGAGGGCGTTGCCCTGGCCGACGAAGTGGACGTAAATGATCTCGGGCTGTTCCCCGACGAGGTGATTGTGAATCGCGGCCACCGCGATACGCTGGTGCGCCAACTCGGCGAGCACCGGTCCCAGCTCCACCGCCGTGAGAACGAGGTCCCCCATCATGGTCCCGTCGTTGGGCTCTCCGCTGACCCCGGCCCAGGCACCAAGCGCGAGTGCCGGCGCGACCGTGACGTCCCCGATCCGCACGGTGAGGTCGCGGCGGGGGAGGTTGTAGCGGACGTAGCCAGTCGCACTCGTTGCGGCCGTTCCGAGAATATGGCCGACCGAATCCCACACAGCCGCCGACGGCTGTTGAGCGAATGCCGGGCCGGCTCCAGCGCCGACGAGGGACAGGAATAGCGCTCCCTTCAGGACCTTCTTCATGGACGGACTCCTCCGTTTCGTGATGGCGGCCGCTCCCCCTACAACGCACCCTTCAGGAGCAGGCCGACGACGCCGGACGCCGCGATAAGCGCGGGTTCGGGAACGCGCTTCATCCTCACAATGACAGCGAGCGTGACTGCGCAGATTAGGACGGTCGGCAAATCGACGAGGGCACGCCGGCCGAGCACGATCACGGCGCCGGCGATGGCACCGGTAGCGGCCGCCGTGACGCCGTCGACGAATGCCTTGATGCGTGCGCTCTCGGCAAGACGGCGAAAATGTGGTGCCGCAAGCACGGTCACGAAATACACCGGCGCGAACACGCCGATCGCCGCGACGGTGGCCCCGACTGGCCCCGCAACGACGTAACCGATGAACGCCACAGTGATCACGACCGGGCCCGGCGTGATCATCGAGACGGCGACCGCATCGAGGAACTGCCGCTCCGTGAGCCAATGGAACTGCTCCACGACACCGCCGTGCAGGAACGGGACAATCGCCAGTCCGCTGCCGAACACGAACAGCCCTGCGGCGGCGAAGTACGCGAACACCTTCCAGAGCACCCCCACGGATGCCGCACCCGCGAGGCCCGACGTGAGCCACCCTGGCCACGGGGCGACGAGCAGTGCCTTGCTCGGCAGTGACGGCTGTGCGCGGGTGCGGGCGAGCAGGGGGATGAACCCCGAAGCAACGAAAACCCAGATGATCTCCCTCGCCGTCCAGGCCGTGACGATGAGACTCACCGCGAAAAGTCCCCAGAGCAATCGGTCCCGCCCTAGAGTGGTGCGCGCAAGTCTCGCGGCGCTCCACGCGATAATCGCGATGACCGCGGCTCCAATGCCGTAGAACAGCGCCTGCATCCAGGCGAGCCCACCGAACTTGAGGTACAGCGCCGAGAGGGCGAGCACCATGAGGAACGACGGCGCCACGAACGCGATTCCTACGAGTGTCGCGCCCAGTACGCGGCCACGCACCCAGCCGAGGTAGATGGCGAGTTGGGCCGCGAGCGGGCCCGGGGCGAGCTGCGCGAGGGCGAGTCCCTGCTTGTAGTCGCCTGGCGCGATCCACCCACGCTCGTCCACGAGATTGCGCTGCATGTGGCCCGCGAGCGCGATCGGTCCGCCGAACCCCAACGTGCCGAGCTTGAGGAAGTAGAAGACGAACTCCCGGAGCGTGGCACGAGTCGGCGCGGGCTTCATCGCGACGACTGATAGAGGTTGTCGAACACGGCCGCGCCGAGACGGAGGCGCGTAGCGTCGGTAGCGTGCTTCCGGGCGATTCCCGCGAGCAAGCGCTCGACACCTGTAGCCTCTGCGCGGCCGAACTTCGCGTCCTTGCAATCGATGTCGTGCACGATCTCGCCGATCGCGCGCAGCGCGGGGTCGCGCAGTCGAAACCGCCGGAGCAGCGTCTCGAAGGTGCAGCGGTCGCCTTCGTGCGTGTACTCGGCCTCGAACATGTCGAAGCGCAGCTCGCTCTTCCGAGGCGAGTAGCCCTCGGGAGCCACGAATTTGAACCGGGCTGCGGGATCGATGAAGCGCTTGATCAGCCACGCACTCGCGATTCGATCCACGAACACGCCCCGGCGCGTGACCCAGGTCCGCCCGCGCATCCGCCCGGCTCGTCGGCCAGCACGGGCCCCCCGATGTTCGGGCAGTTCCGTCCGGCGCAGGCGTGCCTCGAGGTGCGCCAGCACCCGCCCAGCCTTTTGTCGGTTGGGCGCGTGGAAATAGTCGATCGCGGCGACCTCGGCCAGCCTGTGATCGAGACGCGCCACTTCAGCGGGGGCAGCCTTGCGCGCCAGCGACTTCGCATCGCGCGCGATGGCCGCGTAATCCGCCGCACGGGCCTTGCGGAACAACCCTTCGACGTCGCGGTCGCTCAGGCCGTCCACGAAATCCCCTCGGCACACTGACCCCTCGCCGCCACCTGCCACGATCTCCTCCAGCAGCCAGCGAAAGTCTTCGACCGCCTGATCGTTGTACGGGAGGACCCACACCGAGTTCTTGACCGGCACCGCGCCGATGCGTTGCAGCCTGCGCCACACCTTCACCCGGAAGTAGTCGGGCTTCGGCGGAATCTGGTGGAACAGCAGGAGCCAACGTCCGGTGGCTGTGCTCTTGGACATCAGACAGGGGCGGGGGCGCGCTGCGGGTTCCAGGTATGACGCTCCCCCTTGGCGTGCTGGAGCCATGCATACAGCGCATCGTAGATGACGAACCCGCGGGCGAGCAGCTCGTGATCATCCGGGAACAGTCTCGACAGTCCCAAAGAGATGGCGAGCAATCCTGCCGCCTGCGGGGCAAGGTCCAGACGATCCGTGTCCGCCCCGCGGACGATAACCGCCAGCTCGTGCAAGGCCGGATCAGTTACGCGGTACTTCTGCAGGAAGGCGTCGAAGCTGCACAAAGGCCCATCGTGAGAAAGCTCCACGCCTTCGACATCGTACGGGATCGCATTGAGCTCGGTGGCGCGGGCGCGGACCTCCGCGGGTGGTGCAAAGAGAAACTCTGCCTGCGGGTCGATGAATCGCGTGATTAACCACGGGCATGCGACGCGATCGATCTTCGGACGCTCACGAGTAATCCATCGCATAGGAGCCTCCGTGCCAGGTGGAACGCATCGCGGTTGACTATAACAAGTGTATCATCGATCGTTCGAGCGGGCTAGGCATCAGTTCACTCCACCGAGATCGGGGGCATCGATGAACACGACGAGGAAGGCATGGCTTGTCCCGGTTCTGGCCGCGGCAGCGGCGTGCTGGGGAAGCACGCTCGCAGCCCAGGACAAAGACGAACAGGAGGGGAACCAGGCTGCGCTGGCAAAGGCGGTTATGACCGCGCGGGTGTCCCTCGAGCGTGGTCTGGCGGCGGGCGCGAGTGACGGCCAGCCGGTTTCCGCCAAGTTCGAGATGGAGGAAGGCAAACTGCAGCTGTCGGTCTACACGGTTAAAGATCGCAAGTTCTTCGAGGTGATTGTCGACCACAACACCGGTAAGGTCGTCAAGGCCGAGCCGATTGCAGCAGGCGAAGACTACACCGCCGCACAGAGCCAGAGCGCGGCGATGGCCAAGGCGAAGGTGTCCCTTCGGGCGGCGGTGGAGAAAGCCCTGCGGAGCAACGCTGGCTTCCGCGCCGTTAGCGTCACACCGTCGTTGAAGGATGGCCGCGCCGTCGCCGACATCACGCTCGCAAAGGGTGAGGAGCTCAAGACTGCTTCGGTGCCGTTGTAACGACTGCCGAGGTGCGAGATCGAAAAGACGACCCCCTGAGGACCTTTCAGGGGGTCGCGTGCTGTGAGTTTTGCTGTGAGTTTCTTACGACACTCGGTCGATCTTCGGGACCGCTGTTGCGACACCGATGCCCAAAACATCGCGTGATTGCTACTTGGTGTCGTAACTCGGCCCCCTAGCGATTCGCATGGGGTTCAGGGGGTCGCGGGTTCAAATCCCGCCGTCCCGACTGATTGAAGAGCAAGCCTCACACTGAGTTGCGGTGTGGGGCTTTTTCCTTCACTACTACGACCCCCGTACGTGCATCAGGCGGTTCGCCGCCGCTCGGTCCCGCGG
>Ga0209590_10000314_pt1 | contig 15121 bp, 13 predicted proteins | sample CZO8metaG_FD_188353 | JGI IMG/M metagenome (GOLD analysis project Ga0209590, IMG submission 188353) | Vadose zone soil microbial communities from the Eel River Critical Zone Observatory, Northern California, USA - CZOApr15con1.8 metaG... | ecosystem: Environmental > Terrestrial > Soil > Vadose...
CGCACGAGGTCGTAGACGGGCGTCGAGCCCGTAAGGATCGTTCCGGGCGCGAGGACGGCGCGCTCGCGCACGATCGTGCCCTCGTACACCCCGCAGCCGCCGCCCACCAGCGTCTCGTCCTCGATGATCACCGGCAGCGCCCCGACCGGCTCGAGCACGCCACCGATCTGGGCCGCCGCGGAGAGGTGCACCTGCTTGCCGACCTGCGCGCACGAGCCGACCAGCGCGTGACTGTCGATCATGGTGCCCTGGTCCACGAACGCGCCCACGTTCACGTACATCGGCGGCATGCAGACTACCCCCGGGGCCACGTACGCGCCGTCGCGGATGCTCGATCCTCCGGGGACGATGCGCACCCCGTCCCCGAGCGTGGTGGGCCGCACCGGGTAGGTGTCCTTGTCGAAGAATCTGAGGGTCGGGTGCGCCGACATGTCGGCGAGAACGCCCATGCGGAAGCCGAGGAGGATCCCCTGCTTGACCCACGCGTTGACGCACCACGCGCCGTCCGGTGCCCGCTCGGCGGCGCGGATCTCGCCGCGCGTGAGCGCGGCCCGGAACTCGGCGAACAGCGCGCGCTCGGGCTCGCCGTAGCGCTCCCGTTTCTGAGCGGCGAGCGCCTCGACGCGCTCACGCAGCGACATGCGCCGCGCCCGGCAGCAAGCCGAGCGCTCCCAGGACCACGCGCAGGCGGGCCCGGGTCTGCTCTTGCACGGGGACCAGTGGCAGCCGGAGCCGCTCTTCCAGCTGTCCCATGAGCGCGAGCGCGGCCTTGACCGGCCCGGGGTTCGACTCGATGAAGTTCGCTTCCATCAGCGGGAGCAGCCGGTAATGCACGTCGCGGGCCGAGTCCCACCTGCCGGAGAGCGCGCTGTCGGTGAGCTTGACCATCAGATCGGGCGCTTCGTTCGATACCACTGAGATGATGCCGTCGGCGCCCAGCGCGATCAGCGGGAGGGTCACGGCATCGTCGCCCGAGAGCACGCGGAACCCCGGGGGCCGATCGCGCAGGATGGCCATGATCTGGGCGAAGTCACCCGAGGCTTCCTTCAGCGCGACGATGTTGTGCGTCTCCCGTGCCAGCGTGAGGGCCGTCGCGGCGGCGATGTTCGACGCCGTGCGACCTGGAACGTTGTAGAGGACAACAGGAACGTCCCCCATCGCCTCGGCGACCGCCCGGAAGTGCGCTAAGAGACCTGCCTGCGTGGGCTTGTTGTAATAAGGCGCCACGACGAGGACCGCGTCGGCGCCGGCGGCTCGAGCCGCGCGCGCCCGCTCGATCGTGGCGGCCGTGGCGTTGCTCCCCACACCAGCGACCACCCTAGCGCGGCCTCGAGCCGTCTCGACCGTCAGCGCGATGACGCGCTCCTGCTCGGCCGGCGTGAGGGTCGCGGCTTCACCCGTGGTCCCGCAGGGGACGAGCAGGCGGACGCCACCCGCGATCTGCCGGTCGACCAGTGCCCGAAACCGCGCCTCGTGGACTTCACCGGCGGCGTTGAACGGGGTGACCAGGGCCGTGCCGCAACCGCGCAGCCATTCCAGATGTTGGGTCATCAAGCCTTCCTTTCCCTCTCCGGCTCGAGCGCGAGGATGTCGTCCAGCACGTCGGCAAACGCATACATACCCCGCCGCCCCACGATCCACCGCGCCGCGAGCAGCGCGCCCACAGCGAAACCCGCGCGGGATCGGGCGGTGTGGACCAACAATATCTGGTCCGCGACGGAGTCGAACCCGACCCGGTGCGTCCCGGCTATGTGCCCTGCGCGGGTGCTGGCTATCGGCACCCTCGTCGCCTCCTCCAGCCCGAGCCCGCGGGACAGGATCCCTTGCAGTGTCAGGGCCGTGCCCGAAGGCGCGTCGCGCTTGCGGGCGTGGTGGGCCTCCTCGATGAACGGATCGTATCCGGCGCCGCGGAACAGCTGCGCGGCGCTCGCGACGACCCGATAGAAGAGGTTCACGCCGATGGAGAAATTCGCACCGTAGACTAGCGCGGCGCCGCGCGCCTCTACGACCTTCCGCACTCCGGCCTCCTCGCGCTGCCAGCCGGTAGTGCCTTCGACCAAGGGGACGCCGGCCATGGCCGCGGCTTCCACGTGGGCCGGCACGGCGGCGGGCGTGGAGAAGTCGACGGCCACGCTGTGGCCGGGGAGGAGCCGCGCGGCGTCGCCGACGTTGGCAGAGGTGATAATGACGCCGATCTCGAGGCCCGCGGCGCGGGCGCTCTCCTCGAGCACGCGTCCCATCGTCCCGTGACCGAACAGGGCGACCTTCACACTACGACCTTTCGCAGGGCGAGGGCGTGCACCAGACGTACGTAGGCGTCGACGCCCTGGGCGAGCTCGGCTACGGAGATCCGCTCGTGTGCGGTGTGCGCGTCCAGAATCGACCCGGGGCCGAGCAGCAGTGGCGTGCCCCAGTTGGTGAGGTGAGGGATATCGGTCGTGAATCGGACGACGCAGGTCTCGAACCCGGGAACGGTGGCGAGCCGCTGCGGAGGCACCGCCGTGAGGTAATCGATCCGGGCCCGGTCTCGGACCGCCCGCTCGAGCAGCACCTTCACCGGTGAGGCTTCGGTCACGAGCCGGATTTGCAGATCGGCCCGCGCGTCCGCGGCCACGACATTCGGCCGCGTGCCGCCGGCGATGACGCCGATGTTGACCGTCGTCTCACCGAACACCGGGTCCGTCGGCCAGGTGGCGCGACGCACGTCCCCCAGCACCTCGAGCAGTGCATCTATCGCCGAGCGCCCGTGCTCGGGATAGGCCGAGTGGGCGGGCACGCCGGCGGTGCACAAGGTGAGGCGCAGCGAGCCCTTGGAGCCGGTGGCGAGCCGATTCTCCGTGGGCTCGCCGTCGATGAGCCAGCGGCATTCCCTCGCCAGCGAGTGCGCGTTGGCCGCCCGTGCGCCCACGCTTCCCATTTCCTCGTCCACGACGAACAGCAGCCCGATCCCGTCCACGCCCTCGGCGCGGAGCCGCTCGGCCGCGGCGATCTGGGCCGCCATGATCCCCTTCGCGTCGCAGGCACCGCGCCCGTACAGGACGCCGTCCTCGATTCTGGCGGGCGTGTGCGGCGGCACTGTATCGAGATGGGTGGACAGCACGATTCGCGGCGGCCGTTCGGTGGTCGCCAGCACGTTGGGGCGTCCCGGCGCGGCATCGAACAGCTCCACGCGATAGCCCAGGTCCGTGAGGTAGGATGCCACGAACCGCGCGACTTGACCCTCTGCCCCCGACACCGATGGGACGTCCACCAGGTCGCACGCCAGCGACACGAGGTCGATCACGGAGCCACCGCGGCGGCGTGGTCCAGGTCCACGCCCTGCCGCTCGAACAGCGCTTCGTGCAGCCGGAGCACCGCTTCGCGCACCCGGGCTTCGTCCACGACGAAGGTGAGATTGACGCGGGAGGCGCCTTGCGAAATGAGTGAGACGTTGATGTCCGAGACGGTCGCGAACACCCGCGCCGCGATCCCGGGCGTGGTCCGGAGACCTTCGCCCACCACGCAAACGATGGCCCGGCCCGATTCGACTGATACGGTACCCAACGGGCGCAACTCAGCCACGATCTCGGGCAGCGACTCCGCGTCGTCCACGGTGAGTGACACGCTCACCTCGGAGGTCGTGACCACGTCCACGACGGTGCGGTGCCGCTCGAACACCTCGAATAACCCGCGCAGGAAGCCGTAGGCGCCCAGCATGCGCGTCGAGCTGATCTGCAGCACCGTGACACCGGTCTTGTGCGCGATGGCCTTCACGGCGCCCGCGCGGGCCTCCCCTTGGGTGGTCACCAGCGTCCCCGGATCACCAGGCGAATGCGAGTTGCAGATCCGCACCGGGATCTCGCGGTCCATAGCCGGTTGGATCGTCTTGGGGTGCAACACCTTGGCCCCGAAATAGGCGAGCTCGGCGGCCTCGGCGTAGGAAAGGCTGGGGACCGTGCGCGCGCCGGGTACGACTCGGGGGTCGGCGGTGAGCACGCCGCTCACGTCGGTCCAGATCTGGATTTCCGCCGCCGCGACGGCCGCGCCCACCAGGGCCGCACTATAGTCGGAGCCGCCCCGGCCGAGGGTAGTCGTCACACCCTCCAGGGTCGCCGCGATGTAGCCACCCAGCACCGGGACCAGGCCCCGGTCGAGCAGTGGGGCGAGCTCCGCCCGCGTACGCTGCTCCGTGTCCGGGAGTAAGGGAGTCGCCCGACCGTGTGACGCGTCGGTGATGAGACAGTGACGTGCATCCACGTACCGCGCCGGCACGTCGGCGGCGAGGAGCACGGCGGTCACGAGCGCCGCCGACAGCCGTTCGCCGTACGAGGCGATCTCGTCGCGCAGCGCCGGCCGGCGCTCCGGCTCTCCGGCGACCCGTGCGAGCAGATAAATGATCTCCCCCCGCGCGTGCTCGAGCACGGTCCCGATCCCGCTGGCGCCTTCCGGACGGGCCAGCCGCCCCGCGATCTCCGCGTGGCGCTCGAGCAGGGCATCGAGCTGCGGCCGCATGCCTTCTGCGTCGCCGTTCGCCGCCGCATCGGCGGCCGCCAACAACGCATCGGTGACCCCGGCGAGCGCCGACACGACGACGACAGGCCGCGTGCGTGCTTGCGCGCGGCGCACGAGCCCCGCTACCCGGCCCAACGCCTCGACGTTTGCGACGGAGGTACCGCCGAACTTGAGGACCGTCGACTCACTCACGGACTCACCTCTGGAGATCTCTTCCGCGTCGGGCAAACGCCGCGCCGCGCTCTAGTGGCACTATCGATTGTGGGGAAGCGGTCCGACGAACGACTATCGCGGCGAGGTACACGCGCGCTTTCGGCTGGCCGGCTGAGGCCGGCCGCCGTGCGGGCGGGGGGAAGAAACTCCGCAACGCTGATTCATGTCGCAGACCATGCTCGAGCGCGAAAGCTGCCCGCGGGCCGCCGGCCGTGTCAAGCGGAACGGGCGCCGCGGTACCGAGGTCCCCGCAGATACACTCCTGCGCACTGAAACGTGCAGATTTTGCACGATTCTTGCGACGCCAATACAAGCCACCCGATTGGGTAGTAGCGCACTGTAAGACAAGCTGTGCAGTTTTCGCACGAATTCTTTAGCACCACTGCACCGTGTCAACCTTCACTGGGAGATCGTATGAGACGCTCGGTCGGTATTGGCTTGCTGATGACTCTGGCGTGCCCGCTGGTTGTGGCTGGGCAAGGAGTGCCGGCGGCGGACTCGCTCGCCAAGGCTGCGAGCGCCGCCTCCGCGGCGAATACGGTCGCGATCAACTTCGTGTGGACGTTGGTGGCCGGGTTTCTCGTGATGTTCATGCAGGCCGGTTTCGCGATGGTCGAGACCGGGTTCACGCGTGCGAAGAACGCCGCGCACACGATCACCATGAACTTCATGGTCTACGGCATCGCGATGCTCGCCTACTGGGCGATCGGCTTCGCGCTCCAGGCGGGTGGCGTGGGAGCGCTCGGCACGCTCGGCGGCTACGACAAGCTGGCGCACGAGGTCTCCCTCACGATCGCGGGCAAGGAGTGGGGTCTGTTCGGGGGGACTGGGTTCTTTCTCACAGGGGTCGCCTACACCGCACCGGTGTTCGCGTACTTCCTGTTCCAGATGGTCTTCATGGACACCGCGGCCACGATCCCGACCGGCGCGTTGGCCGAGCGGTGGAAGTTCTCGGCGTTCGTGGTGTTCAGCGTCTTCGTGGGCGCGTTCATCTATCCGATCTACGCCAACTGGACCTGGGGCGGCGGGTGGCTGGCGATGCTGGGCAAGAACCTCGGGCTGGGGCACGGGCACGTGGATTTCGCCGGATCCTCGGTCGTGCACATGACGGGCGGCGTGATGGCCTTGGTCACTGCTGCGCTGCTGGGCCCCCGACGGGGGAAGTACAACGCCGACGGGAGCGTCAACGCGATCCCCGGCCACAACATCCCGATGGCGTTGATCGGAACGTTCATTCTCGCGTTCGGATGGTTCGGCTTCAACGCCGGCTCGACGCTGGCGGGTTCGGACCTGCGCATCGGGGTGATTGCCACCAACACGATGCTGGCTGGGGCGGCGGGAAGCATTGCGGCGATGCTCTACATGTGGACCAAGTACGGCAAACCCGATCCGTCGATGCTGGCTAACGGTGCGCTCGCGGGCCTCGTCGCGATCACGGCGCCGTGCGCGTTCGTTACGGCGCCGTCCGCCGTGCTGATCGGAGGGATCGCAGGCGTGCTCGTCTGCGTCTCCGTGTTCTTTGTCGAGCGCAACCTCAAGGTCGACGATCCCGTCGGCGCGATCTCGGTTCACGGAACGTGCGGCCTGTGGGGCATCCTGTCGCTCGGATTGTTGGCCGACGGTACGTATGGGGACGGCTGGAACGGAGTAAACGGGGCGGTGCGGGGGCTGTTCTACGGCGACGCGAGCCAGTTCGTCGCCCAAGCCATCGGCGGCATCGCGAACTTCGTCGGCGTCGGCGCCATGGCGTTCGTCGCCTACAAGATCACCGCGTTCGTCGTCAGCGGCCACCGTGTGGCGCCGCACGTTGAAGAGCTCGGGCTCGACCTGCCGGAGATGGGCGCGCTGGCCTATCCCGATACGCACGAAATTGGTTCGGCGGTGATCCTCAGCGAGACGGCGTCCGGGGGAGGGATCGGGCAGCTCCAGCCCGAGCCCGAGGCGGTCTGATGAAACTCATCACCGCTGTTGTCCGCCCCGAGCGGCTGGCGCAGGTGAAGGCCGCGCTGTTCCGCGCCGGCGTCACGGGCGTCACGATCAGTCGCGTGAGCGGTCACGGAGGCGAGCGCGACCAGCAGGAGCAATACCGCGGCTCGACCGTCGTGCTCGAATTTCGCGAGAAGGTGCGCCTCGAGATAGCGGTGTCGGAGCCGTTCGTGGAGCCGACCATCAAGGCGATCATCGCATCGGCCCGCACCGGTCAGGTGGGTGACGGGAAGATCTTCGTCCAGCCGCTCGCGCGGATCATTCGGATCCGCACGGGCGAGGTGGACACCGCCGCAGTCACGGCCGTGACGGCGGACGCGGTACAGCGCCAGGCCCTGAAGGAGGCCACGGTATGAGAGTGCAAGGGACCAGTTTAGCGCGAGCTGCCTTGGTGGGCGTCTGGCTCATCGTCCCCTGGACGCTTCGCGCCCAGAGCGGCACATCGGCCCCGGTCGATTCGGCGGCCAAGAAGCCCGATCCGCCACCGCCACCGGTGAATCATCTGGAGACGACCTTCGCGGGCTTCAAGCTCACCGGCTACGCGGCCGGGTCGTACGCATACTCGGGGAGGAGCAGCGGCGACACAGCCATCGTCGGGCGGTTGTACGACCGGCTGCAGAACCGCTTCATGCTCAACGCGCTCGCGGTCGTGCTCGACAAGCCTTACGACCCCGCGAAGTTCAGCGCGGGGTTCCACACGGAGCTCCTGGTGGGACAGGATGCGACGGTGATCCAGTCGGGAGGCTTCAACCTCGGGTCGCAAGCAGACCTCCCCCATCTGTACGTCACCTTGAACGTCCCCACCGCCAGCGGCAACGGGCTGCAGTTCAAGGTGGGGCGGATTCCCACGCTCATGGGCCTGGAAGTGATCGAGACCGTTGCCAACCCCAACCTTTCGGAGGGGAACCAGTTCATCTACGTGGAGAACTTCACCGGTACAGGGCTGAGCGTGGAAACGAAGTTCAACAACTACGTGGATGTGCAGCTCCGTGTGATCAACGGATGGGATCAGGTCTCGGACAACAACAGCCACAAGTCGTTCATGGGGCGCGTCGGGCTCTATCCCGACGCGCTCACCTCGCTCGGCATAGTCGGGTACTGGGGTGCGGAAGAACCCGGGAACAACAGCGCCAACCGGTACGGCTTCGAGGGACTGCTGTGGCGCAAGCTGGGTAAAGCGGCCGTGTGGGTACAGGGCGATTACGGAACCGAGCAGGCCAATGCCGCGCTCCCGGACCCGACGCAGGATGCCAAGTGGTGGGCGCTCGGTGGCTGGGTCACATACGACTTCACTGGCACTGTCGGTCTGGCGCTGCGCGGCGACTATGTGAATGACGAGAACGGCGCCCGGAGTTCGTTCAACGGATTGGTCGGCTTCCCTGCGAACACTGGCCAGAAGTTCGGGAGCGGTACGGCCACGCTGAATATCCGCGCCTGGCCAGGCGCCGTCGTGAGGCCCGAGGTCCGCTACGACCGGTCCACTTTGCAGGCGTTTGCCGGCAAAAAGGATCAGGTCACGGTCGCTCTCGGCATCGCGTATCTCTACTGAGTCGCGGGGGCTGGCTGGGCTCCCGCCGCGACGGTCTCGAGCGTCTGATGGCGGAAGAAGCGGTACAGCAGCCAGATATCTATCAGGCCCACCGCGGCCAGCACGGAGAACGCGGCGTTGGTCTCGATGAGGTGTAGCTGTCGCAATAGTGTCGAGATGCCATAGCCCACGACCCAGGCGTCGAAGCTCATGCAGAACCGCCTGAAGGTCTCGGGTCGCACGTGTCGTATGACCCGTACGCCCAGCGGGATGCCGACCACGAGACTCGGGAGGATGTAGGGAAGCAGGCCGGCGCTCTCGGTTGAGAACATGCCGGCGAAGTAGTAGGCCACGGCTGTGAAGCTCGACTCCGCGAGCCGCACGAGTCCGAGGCCGGCTCGGAAGTCCTGTTTCGTGAAGCCCTGGTTGCTCAACATCACGGCCAGGGGCGGGCCGGAGATCGTCGTGACCGAGTACAGCACGCCGAGGCCGCCTCCGAAGACCAGCCCGAGGCGGCGCTCGTCCTTGATGGGTCTGCGAAAACCGGCTGCCTGCAGCAGAATCAGGGGCAGCAGGACGATGAATGTCCCGAGCTTGAGCCCCGCCGGTTGCACGCGGTGGACCAGAGCCGTTCCGAGTGCCACGCCCGGCGCCAGGCCGAGAATCATCGGCACGACCCGACGCCAGACGTGTGGGATGCTCGCGCGGTTGACCCAGAGGACGTAAGTGTTCAAGACCACTTCGACCCAGACCAGTGCCGGGTTCAGGACCCGGTTCGTGTAAAAGAGCAGAGCCACAGGCACCGTGATCGACGAGAATCCGTAGCCGAGCGCGCCGTTGACGGTAGCCGCGAGCAGCGTGATGACGACTAAGGCGAGCGAACCTGTTGTGACGTCCATCGATGTCTGCCCCCAGTAATCGCATGTTGTTCTCGTGATGGCACAACAAAAAAACCCGGCCACGCGGGGTGGCCGGGCCTGGGAGCGGCTCAGGAGGCGAGAGGCTTAGGGGTTCCTCATGTCATCACTGGGTACGCCGTGGCGTCCGTCCAACCCTGTGGGTGGGGAGGCGGCTACAACAACAGGTGTGACGACACATCGGCGTCGTGCGCATGTGAAAGTGCAACCTAGGGAGCTGGTCGTGGAGTGTCAACGGTGACGTGGCACGTCATGGCCACTGCCGGAGCGGAGTGCGTGAGCGCGCCGATGGAGATGAGCGTCGCACCGGCCTCCGCGTATGCGCGCGCCGTTTCCGGCGTGATCCCGCCCGAGGCCTGGATCGTGACGCCCGGACCGGCCTGACCAGCCCACCTCCTGATGCGCTCCGGCGTCTGGTTGTCGGCAAGAATGTGGGTCACGCCGGCGGCGAGCGCGGCGTCCAGCTGCTCGTCGTTCTCGACCTCGACGACCACCGGAAGGCCCGCGGGGACTCGGCGGATCACGTCGGTGAGCGAACGGGGTCGGGTGCGCAGCAGCGTCCAGTGATTGTCCTTCCAGAGCACGGCATCTGCGAGGGACGCGCGGTTGTCGATTCCTCCGCCGACCCGTACCGCGTACTGCTCGAGCGCCCGCAGGCCCGGTGTGGTCTTCCGCGTATGCGTGATTCTCGCAGGCGTTCCCGCCACCGCGTCCACGGCGCGCCGGGTCAGGGTTGCCACTCCCGAGAGCCGCTGTAGAAAGTTGAGCGCCACCCGCTCGCCCGCGAGCGCGGCGCGGCCATTCGACCGCAGCGTGGCGAACGTCGCTTCCGGCACGGTCCAGTCGCCTTCGGCGGCGTGGGACTCGAGGCACGCCCGGGGATCGAGTTCGTGAAATACGAGCTCCGCGATCGGCTGGCCGGCGACCACGAAGCGGGCTTCGGCGACGAAGCGGGCCGTGGCTGGGGCGTCCGCGACAGGACCGAGCAGCCGGGTCGTCACGTCCTCACCTGCGCGGTCCTCGGCCAGCGCCCGGCGCACCTCCTCCAGGCCCAGGGGGTCAGCCAATAGCCAGCATCCGTTCGATGGCTCGCCGGGCGCGGCGCGCGATTCCCTCGGGCACCGTGACCTCGTACTTCACGTCCCGCAGCGAGTCGCGCAGCTTCTCGAGGGTGATCATTTTCATGTAGCGGCACTCCGCCGATTCGGCCGCCGCCAGGAACTGCTTCGTGGGGTTCTCGCGGCGCAACCGGTGCAGCACCCCCGTCTCCGTCGCGACCACGAACTTTTCGGCGCTCGAGGTGCGTGCTCGACGCATCATTTGCTCGGTGGAAACGATCGCCGTCCGCCCCGCCGCCACCTCGCCGTCGGACTCGGCATAGTACATGGCACTCGTCACGCAACCGCACTCCGGATGGACCAGGAATTCGGCGTCGGGGTGCCGCTGTCGCTGCGCCGCGAGCACGTCCGGCGTCAGCGCGGCGTGCACGTGACACTCTCCCATCCACACGTCCAGATCACGCCCGGTCACGCGCCGCAGGTAGCTGCCGAGGAAGAAGTCGGGGACGAACAGCACCGGCACATCGGGCGGGAGCGAGCGAACGACGGCGACCGCGTTCCCCGAGGTACAGCAGTAGTCGGCCTCGGCCTTGACGGCTGCGCTGCAGTTGACGTAGGCGACCACGAGACCGTTGGGGTGCTCGGCGCGCCACGCCCGCACGTCCTCGGCGTGGATCGTAGCGGCGAGCGAGCACCCGGCCTCGGGATCGGGGATGAGGACGCGCTTATCCGGATTGGCGATGGCGGCCGTCTCCGCCATGAACTGCACACCGCAGATCACCAACAGGGGTGCGTCGAGCTGGGTCGCCTGGCGGGCCATCTGAAGCGAGTCCGCCACGACGTCGGCCAGGTCCTGGATCGGCGGGATCTGGTAGTTGTGCGCCAGGATGGCCGCGTGCCGCTCCGCCTTGAGCGCCTGGATTTCCGAGACCAGGTCGGTTGCCACGGTCAGCCCCGGCGAATCGGAATCCGAACGCGCGTCTTCTCCCACTCGAAGACCAGCTCCGTCGCATTGCCCGTGGCCGGCGCGAACTTGAGCGTGAGCGTCTCGACGGGCGCGCCGAGCGACTCCGTGTTCACGGTGCCCGCGCCCACATCCGCCGCCCGCACGTCCTTGTCGATCGGAACACCCCAGCGCTGAACGCCGCGGTTGACGACGATCTGCCATTTCGAGGCGCCGGGAATCACGTACAGCGTGTACGTCCCCGGCTCCACCCGCACCCCCGCGATCTCCGCCGCGAACGGGAGGTGGATGCTCGTGGCTTCGTTGGCGCCGAGTCGCCACGGCTGATCGAACGGGACCAGTTCGCCCATGACCTTACGGCCGCGCGCCGACGGGCGGCCGTAGCACAGCTTGATGGTCCCGCCCCCGAGTTGGACCGCGCTCGAGTCCAGTGGGCTGGGCCGCTCCGCCGGCTTATCCGCCGGTCCACGGATCCAGCAGGTGAACGAGGCCGCCTGGCCGTTGCCCGGTTGGGCCTGCGCCAACGTCAGTGTCGCGATCAATAGAGTGATCCGCATGTCCCGGCTCCTGAAATGGTTCAGACAGTAAAGTACACCTCAACCGCTCAACATGCCCTTCGCTATTCCGACAGGAGAAAACGACACTCTCTTCATTCTCCTCATTATTCTCCCTCTTCTACCACTACCGCCGCCGCTCGGCGCTGTCATCCTGAGCGAGCGCGCGGAACGCGCGCGAGCGAAGGATCTGCTTGCGGGAGATCCTTCGCGCCTGCGGCGCTCAGGATGACAAGCCCGCTCGCTCCGCGAAACGGAAGAAAGAAATTACAGCCGCCGTTCCGCCGCGCGCGCGTGTGCCTCGAGTCCCTCGGCACGGCCGAACCAGACGGCGTCCTCGATGAGGGGCCGCGCCGCGGCGTGGTCATCGATGCGGAGCCAGGTGCGCACGCGCAGGAATGTGTAGACCGAGAGCCCGCCGGTCGAGCGCGCCGTCCCACCGGTCGGGAGCACGTGATTCGGTCCCGCGCCGTAGTCGCCCAGGACTTCCGCGGCTCCCGCACCGACGAACAGCGCGCCGTAATGGCCCAGCCGGGGCGCTACAGCGGCCGCGTCCCGGAGCTCGAGCTGCAGGTGCTCAGGTGCAATCGCGTCGCACGCCGCGATCCCTTCGTCTAGGCTCGCCACCACGACCACTCCGCCGTTCGCAAGCGCCGCTCGCGCGATCGCGGCGGACGGCAGGTCGCGGAGCTGGCGGGTCAGCTCCGTCTCCACACGATCGGGGAGCCGGGGATCGAGGGCCACGAGGACGGGCACGGCGTCGGGATCGTGCTCGGCCTGCGCCAACAGGTCGGCGGCCACGGTGCCGGGGTCGGCCGCATCGTCCGCGAATACCGTCAGCTCGGACGGGCCCGCCAGCATGTCGATGGCGACCGCACTGGCGACCAGCTGCTTCGCCGCGGTGACGTAGCGGTTGCCCGGTCCGACGATGATGTCGCGAGGGGCGATCGGTCCCGCGCCGTAGGCGAGCGCCGCGATCGCATGAGCCCCACCGGCGGCAAGCACGCCGTCCGCGCCCGCAATTGCGGCGGCGGCGAGCGTTAAGCCTTGTGGTTTAGGGCTCGCGACCCATGTGTCTCGCACGCCCGCCACGCGAGCGGTCACCGCGGTCATCAGCACCGATGAGGGCAGAGGATAGCGCCCTCCGGGCGCGTAGCACCCCGCGCGTTGCATCGGCGCAATCCGGTGCTCCGCGACCCCGCCGGGCACCGGCACGCTCACCGGACCGAGCGCGCCTCGCTGGGCCACCGCGAACGCCCGGATCCGCGCCGCGACGCGCTCGAGCCGGACTCGATCATCGGTCGAAAGACCCGTCAGGGCCCGCGCCAGCTCGGGGCGGTCGTGATACAACGGCGCGCCCGGCAACACGTCCCCGAACCGCTCGGCGTGCTTGCGCAAGGCGACCTCCCCGTGTGTCCGGACGGCCTCGACGATGCGCGCCGCGGCGGCGCGCGTCTTGGCGTCGAGGCCCGCGCCGCGGCGGGCCAGCTTGGCGACCGTGCGACGGGGCAGCAGGGGTGACGCCCTCATGGCGCGTCCGTCGGAGCCTTCGCGGTCATCGGCCGCCGTGTGACCCCCGCGTGACGGCGCGCCAGCTCGGCCCGCACCTCCGTGAGCGAGCCGCCGCCACGGACCAGGGCCACGAGCGCCATGTAGAAGAGGTCGGCGGTCTCGTGGACCGCCTCGGGACGGTCCCCGGCCCGCCCCAGCTCTTCGGCCTCCTCCCGCAGCTTCGCCGCCAGCAGCCCAGGGTCCCCTAGCAGTTTCGCGGTTCCCGATCCCGGCTCGGGCCGGGTGGCGCGCTCCGTGATGGTGCGCGCGAGGTCGTCGAGATCAAACCCCGACGGCCAGCAGGAGCGCCGGTCGAGGTGACAGAACCCGGCCCCTCGCTGCCGCACGGTGAAGCGCAGCGCATCCCGGTCGCAATCCAGGTCCACGCGCACCAGCTCCTGCGTGTTGCCCGACGTCGCGCCTTTTTCCCACAGCGCTTGGCGCGACCGCGACCAGTAGATGCCTTTGCGCTCGGTGATCGCGCGGACGAGCGACTCACGCGTGCTCCAGACCAGTCCCAGCGCGTGCCCCCATTCGTCGCACACGACCGTGGGCCAGACGGATCCCCCCTCTCTATCGACCGGCTTCGCCAGCGGCGCTGCCACCGCTTCACCCAGCGGCAGTCGCCCGGTGTAGAGCGCCATGCCCACCTGCGCGTCCGCGCCGATCCCATCCAGCTCGGCGATCTCCGTCGCCATGGTAATCCCCCCGGCCGCGGTAAGCCGCACCTCCCCCGCCGTGCGCACGGCGGCCGCCACGGCCTGGAAATCGAATCCGCCCATGGCGCCTTCTTTCTCGACCTGCGTGAAGAGAAACCCGCCGACTACGGGCGCGAGCTCGCGGATCCGCTCGGGCACCGACGTGCCGGTGGCGGTCCGCCAACCGTCCACTACCACCTGACCGCGTTCCGCGTCCACTGCCGCGATCACCCGCTCGCGCGGCAGGGCGCCGCAGAAGTCCACGCTCGCCGCCGTGCCGATCATGATCCGCGTCGCGCCCGCGTCGAGCCACGCGCGCGCTGTGTCCAGATCGCGGATGCCGCCGCCCACGCGGCATGGCGCCCGACGCACCATCTCACGGATCAGGGCCGCGTTCGAGCCCCCTCCCTTGCCGAGCGCGGCGTCGAGGTCGACCACCGCGACCTCTCCGGCCACCGCGAACTCCTCGAGCCGGGCCAGGGGGTCGCCTCCGTCGAGGATAAAGTCCCGGCCCCCGCGGAGCTGGACCGCGCGGCCCTGCATCAGGTCGATGCTGGGGACGATCATCGCCGCACCCGGATTCCGCGGACGGAGAGATCGGCCTTGATGCCGTCGACGGTGTCGTCGCCGTCATGGAACACCGACGCCGCGAGCACGGCATCCGCGCCGGCGCGGAACGCCTCCGCCACGTGCTCGCGCTCGCCAATCCCGCCAGACGCGATCACCGGCACCCGCACCGCACCGAGCACTGCCCGCAAGAGCTCCAGGTCAGGACCGGCGCGCGTCCCGTCGCGATCCCAGCTCGTGAGCAGGATCTCCCCGGCCCCCAATCCCGCTGCCTCCCGCGCCCACTCCACGGCATCGCGTCGGCCGGGCTGGCGCCCACCATGCGTTAGTGCTTCCCAAACGCTGCCGGTCCGGCGCGCGTCGATCGCGAGCGCCACGCACTGGCTGCCAAACTCGGCCGCGAGCTCGGACAGGAGGGCGGGGCGCTGCACGGCGGACGTGTTCACGCTCACCTTGTCCGCGCCGGCGGCGAGCAGGCGACGCGCGTCATCCACGCTCCGGACTCCGCCGCCGACGGTGAGGGGAATACGGATCGCCGCGCGCACCCGCGCCACCGTCTCGAGCTGCGTGGCGCGCCCTTCGGCCGACGCCGCC
>Ga0209590_10000321_pt1 | contig 15043 bp, 14 predicted proteins | sample CZO8metaG_FD_188353 | JGI IMG/M metagenome (GOLD analysis project Ga0209590, IMG submission 188353) | Vadose zone soil microbial communities from the Eel River Critical Zone Observatory, Northern California, USA - CZOApr15con1.8 metaG... | ecosystem: Environmental > Terrestrial > Soil > Vadose...
GCCTAAAAGCCGAAGAAAACGCCGAACGTTCAACGTCCAACATTCAACGTTGAATTCAGAAACATTTGGGCGTTGGACGTTGAGCGTTGGACGTTGGACGTTCCCTGTTGATGCGAACCGCTCTCATCAACACTGGTACCGAGCTTTTGCTGGGTGACGTTCAGAATACGCATCTGGCCTTCATCGCGCGCGAAATTCTTCCGCTGGGACTGCGCATTGACGAGCAGCGCACGGTTCCCGACGGCGTCGCAATTCGTGAAGCGCTCTTGGAATTATTTTTACGCGTCGAAATTATTTTTGTCACCGGTGGGCTCGGACCAACGACTGATGACATGACGCGCGAGATCGTCGCTGAATTGCTTGGATTGAAATTAGAGCAAAATGCCGAACTGCTGGCTTGGCTTCAGCACAGACTTAAGACCCGGGGTTTCAAGTGGACTGCGCGCATCGCGCGTCAGGCTGATGTTCCGGCTGGCGCGCAAATTCTCCTAAACGAAAACGGAAGCGCCTCTGGGCTTTATTTTCGTGCGAACATCAATTTGCAAAGCAGTTCGCCGCATCTTTTCCTGCTGCCGGGCCCGCCGCGCGAACTTCAGCCGATGTTTCGCAATTCGATTATGTCGATCTTACGGGGTATCGTAAAAAGCCCCACGGCGCTGGACTGGCGAACTTACAGAATCGCGTGCGTGGGCGAGTCGATTATCGAAAAAGCAATCGGCGAAAAAGTTCTCGCCATTGAGGGAATTGAGCTTGGCTACTGCGCGCGGCCCGGGGAGGTCGACGTCCGGATCATTGGCGAGCCAGATGGAGTAACGCGCGCCGACGCGATTATTCGGGACGAGCTCGGATTGTCGATCTTTTCCACCACTGATGAAACTCTCGAGGAAGTGCTGGTGAAGCTGCTGGCAGAGCATAAGGAAACGATTGCGGTGGCTGAATCGTGCACCGGTGGATTGCTCGCGCATCGACTGACGAACGTTCCCGGAGCGTCCGAAGTTTTCGTCGCCGGCTACGTCGCGTACGCAAACGCGGTCAAGATCGACATGTTGAACGTCGATCGAAAACTGATCGAGACGCACGGCACGGTTAGCGAGCCGGTTGCGCGCGCAATGGCCGAGGGCGCGCGGCAGTGTGCAAGATCGACATATGCACTCGCGACCACCGGCGTCGCTGGCCCAGGCGGCGGCTCGCCGGACAAGCCGGTGGGAACGGCTTATGTCGCGCTTGCTTCGCCGGATGAAGACTCCATCGTGAGGAGGTTATTTTTCCCGACCGATCGCGAAACCTTTAAAGACCTGGTAGCGCAAGCCGCTTTTGATCTACTCCGCAAAAAGTTGATCAGCGACCTGTAGGGGCGCGTGTCCTCACGCGCAGGTATGATTGAATTGCGGCTGAGGACAGCCGCCACTTCACGTGAGAGATTGTTAATGTTTTCAATAATCGCCCACGTCGACCGGCGTCCCGATTTTGACATGGTCGTAAAATAATTTCGCGCCTTCCGCAGACTCGCGAATGCAGCCGTGCGAGGCGGGATATCCCGGCAGGATGCCGATGTGCATCCCGACGCCGTCGCCGGTAAGTCGCAGGAACCATTTCATTTCCGCGCCGACGAAATGCGTTCCACTGGGCGCAGAATCGATGCGTGCGCTCACGCCGGCACGCACGATTCGCCCTGAGCTGTCGCGAAAATCACCGTAGAGTGTGGAATGATGATTAGGATCCTTCTCCAAAACAGTGAAATGGCCGGTAGGCGAACTGTGGCCGTGCTTGCCGGAGGATATCGGACCGTCGATCGCGATCTGCTCGTTTAACATCAAATAGGCACGCTGTTTTGGAATTGAGACGACGATGTGGACTTCATCGGATGTGGCTTGCTTGAGCAACGCCTGGTTGATTTTCAGCGGGTCCTGTTTACGAATGAGCTCGGCAGGTTTCCGCATCTGCGGCGCTCCGGACTGCGCATAGACAGATTCGGCGATAAGTGCGGCAACAGCGGCCGATCCGATGCTTATCGATAAAATCCGCTTCACCAATCTCTGGCGTAACGGTTCACGCGATTAATCCAGCCTGGCAACCAGCGCGATTCATTTCGCTCGGGTGGGGAATTTTTTACGCGGCGAGTTAAAATCGCGCTCGCCGAACGCGCGAATTCTTCAACTGCGCTGGAGCCGTTGCCGGTGCCGTGTATGTCTTCGAGCACCTGCAGCAAGCCCCAACCCTCGCCGCGATAACGCTCGGTATGCAATACGCCTTCACCTTTAAAATTCACATAATCGACGAGTGCATAACAGCCTTTCGCCGAGCTCGACATGCGCTGGAATTGTTCCTGGACATGCACGCGATTGGACGGAGCTGTCTCCTCGAGCATCTTGGGGAGCGCGTTCTGCAGGCGGTCGACGAGGAATTGCGCTTGAAGATCGACGGTATGCACGAGAAAATCTCGCAGCGCTTTTAACTCCGGTGAATTTTGCGCGCGCTGGAAGTCAGATTGCGATTGCCACGGGCAGGCTCTCGCATTCCGAAGCCACGATGGCACGTCCGCGCCACGATCCGAAACGAATTTCATTAGCTTGGGAAAACTTTCCTCAAACGGACCGCGCTTGCCCTCCGGATACCAAATAAAATGACCGATGCCGAGGGACGCGAAATCCTCGCCCGTATTCCACGAAGTGAGACCTGACACCGTGCCGTTGCATTCGTTTTGCCAGATCCTTTTCCCAATCCGCAGCGCTTCCGCGTGCGATAATGTGATAGCCGAAAAAACCTGCGGCGAAATGGCGATGAACAAGATACAGGCAGGAAGCGACGCCAAAAAGCCGGCGCAATGCTTCTGTTTCCTTGACGGGTAAGCTTTATCCATTAGCCTGCACCTTTCTGCGCTGGTCATTTTAAAGCGCAAACGCATGGGGAATCCACTTATATGAAACGTTTTATTATTTCTTTCGCCCTGCTTTCGCTGACGGGATCTGTTTTTGGGCAGGACAAGTCGACGCCGCTCAAAGATTCGAAGGACAAGGTCAGCTATAGCATCGGTCTGAATATCGGCTTCAATCTCAAAAAACAGAACGTCTCAATTAATCCTGATACTTTTGTTCTTGGCCTGAAAGACGCGCTTGCCGGCAAACCTCAGATGACCGACGAGCAAGTGAAAGAAACGATGACAGCATTTGAAAAAGAGATGATCGACAAGCAAAAAGCGGCGGGTGTGAAAAATGGGGCGGACGGTGAAAAATTCCTCGCCGAAAACAAAAAGAAAGAAGGCGTGAAGACAACGGCCAGCGGTTTGCAGTACAAGGTCGTCAAGGAAGGGACTGGCGCCCAGCCGAAAGAGAAGGATACGGTGATGGCAAACTATCGAGGAACGCTCATCGACGGAACGGAATTCGACAGCTCGTACACGCGCGGCCAGCCCGCTACCTTTCCAGTTTCCGGCGTGATCAAAGGATGGACGGAAGCGCTTCAGATGATGAAAGTGGGTTCGAAATATCAACTGTTCATTCCGGCGAAGCTCGCCTACGGAGAGCGGGCGATAGGTCCGGACATCGGCCCGAACTCGACTCTCATCTTCGAGGTCGAGTTACTCGATGTGAAACCGGCGGCTGGGGCAAATCCGTCTTCATCTCCGCAATAGTTGTAGAGGCGCTCGCCGTGGTGAGCGCCTATTTGTAGGTTCGGTGCTTGAGACAAGCACTGCTACAACGCTTCCAAGATCGACAGTCAATCCGCGTCCCGTCGCGGTCGCTTTCTATTCGACCCGCGGCGCATCGCCCCATAAATCCTCCAGACGATAGAACGCGCGCTTGTCTTGATGAAAAACGTGCACGACCACTTGCAGATAATCGAGCACGATCCACTGGCTGGCGGGGAACCCGTCAATCGCCACCGGTCGCACTGCCTGTTCGTCTTTTAGTCGCGTTTCAATTTCACTCGCGATCGCTTTCAGCTGCGGTTCGGACGTAGCCGAGCAGATCACAAAAAAATCGGTGAAGGTCGAGATTCCGCGCAGGTCCAGGACAACGATATTTTCCGCCTTTTTGTTCGAGGCGAGTTCAGCGCAGGTTTTCGCTAAGTTTTCCGCGGTTATTTCACTGGCTCCCGGTAAAGATTATTCCGCCGAATGATTTCTTCTACTTTTGGCGGTACGAGATAGCGAATCGATCGACCCGAGGCAATCCTGTTTCTGATGTCCGTGGCGGAGATGTCGATCTTGCGATGAATGACATCATAAGGATGATTTGTTTGCGCCCCGATGCGATCGAGCACAATAAAATGGACCATCTTTTGCAGCCGCTCGAAACGGTGCCAGCGTGCCAGCGCGGCCACGTTATCCTCGCCGATAAGGTAAAAAATCTCCGAGCCGGCCTCACGTTGCTGGATTTCTTCAACCGTGTCGATTGTGTAGGAGGGTGGTGCTCGGCGCAGCTCACACTCGTCCACCGCAAACGCGGTTTCGCCTTCAATCGCCGCTCGTAACATCGACAATCGCATTTCCGCGCTTGCCGCAGGAGAATCTTTGTGCGGCGAAACTGCAGCCGGAACAAAGATCAGTTGTTCCAAACCTAGCTCTTCACGCGCTTCGCGGGCTAGGATCAAATGCGCATGATGAACTGGATCGAATGTGCCGCCGTAAATCCCGATTTTTTTGCGCGTTATCATTCTGAGCGCCGCGAAGAGTGTCTCAAGAAGGCTCTGGGAAAAATCGAGAGAGGTTTGGCTTCGCTCAACATAGCAGCCGCTTTGTCACGCAGTTCAATTTCAGTAAAGAAGAAAAACAGCTCGCGCCTGGCGAAAATTCGTCACATTTTGTTTCCATCCCGCGACAATGCTTTCGGGCGAAACGCCGTGTTCGATTTGTGACCGAATCGATGAGCTGCCGTACACTTTAAAGAAAAGGTCAAGCTTGCTCCGGCTGGTTCGTCGAAACAGGGTGGAACCGGAGCTACGATGTAGTTCGGCAAGCAGGTAAACTCCCAACGCGGTCAGGTCCGCGGGTGTTTTCGGATCGATCCGCAACAGGCTGCCCTGCTGACGCCCGCGTTGGAATTCCTGAAAGACCACGCCGGGCATGTCGAGCGACTGCAAATAGCTGGTAAATCTCTCAGCGTTCAACCACTTCGCCGAAATCATCTCAAATGGCGCGTAACCGCCGATGCCCGTCTCCGGCCCGCTCAGCTCGCCTACCATTCCTGTAGCGACGTAGTAAACAGGTGAGCTTCCACGCGGAATGTTTGGCGACGTTGGGATCCAGCGCAGTCCGGTATCGGCCCAGGTAAGATTGCGCGTCCATCCGCGCATCGGCACTACCGTTAAATTGCAGCGGCCGCCGATCCAGCCCTTCGCGTTGATCATTTGTGCGAGCTCGCCCACCGTCATTCCGTGCACATAGGGAATCGGAAATTGACTAACAAAAGAAATCCACGGACGCTCCACCGTCGGGCCTTCCACGCGCAGGCCGCCGAGCGGATTTGGCCGATCGAGCACAATGAACTCGACCTGGTTTTCGGCCGCGGCTTCCATGCATTTCGCCATCGTGCTGATGTAAGTGTAAGATCGACACCCGATATCCTGGATATCGAACACGAGCACGTCCACGCTGCGCAACATCGACGCTGTCGGTTTTCGCGTTGGGCCGTAAAGCGAGTAGGCAGTCAAACCGGTCACGGGATCGCGACGCGACTTCACATAGCGGCCTGCCTTCTCCTTGCCGTCGAGTCCATGCTCGGGCGTGTAGAGCGCGACGAGATTGCAGTGTTGCCGCAACAAAACGCGTGTCCGGTTGCCATGCGAATCGATGCTGGTCTGGTTCGTAATTAATCCGACGCGCTTGCCGCGCAACATTGCGTAATTGCTTTGTTTCAGAACATCGATGCCGAGTTCGACCGCAGCGTCGATCGTCGAGGCAACCGCCAAGAACGCGATTGCGACAGCAATTTGTCTTTTGTTGCCCCTCCCGACCATCGAATTTAGCGTGAAATTATGAAGAGTGATTCGCTCGGTCAACTGATCCTTACCGGCGTGCCCGGCAAAGAACTCGATGCCGAAACTGAGAAATTATTTCGGCGAGTAGAGCCTGGCGGTTTCATTCTGTTCGCCCGCAACATCGAGAGTCCGGGGCAATTGCGCAAACTGATCGACGATCTGCGCGGCTTAAGCAAGATCGAACCAATCATCACGATCGACCAGGAAGGTGGTCGCGTCTCGCGATTGCGTTTGATCGGCAACGAACCGCCCAATGCCCAGCAATTGCGCGACAAGAACGATGTCGATCTTGTGCGTCGGCACGGCAACATCACCGGACGCTTGCTGCGACTCTTTGGATTCAACCTCGATCTTTGCCCGGTGCTCGACATTTCATTCGATGACGACGCGGACAATTCGCTGCGTGGTCGTTGTTATGGAAAGACGGTTGAGCAAGTCATCCGCAACGCCAGCGCGTTCAATGACGCAATGCGCAAGCAGGGGGTCGCCAGTTGCGGCAAACATTTCCCCGGTTATTCTGCCGCGACTGTCGATGCTCATCATGATCTTCCGAAGATCAATCGCACTAGGGCGGAGTTGGATAAGGAGGAGCTCGCGGTCTTTCGGCAGTTTACAGGTAGGGACGACTCGGAGTCTGCGCTGAGCAGAGCCGAAGGGAGTCGTCCGACGAACTGCGTCGATAGCATGATGACTTGCCACGGCTGGTACCCAGTTTTTGAGCCAAAAAAAACTCCCGCCACGTTATCGCGCCGCATCGTGACCGGATTACTCCGCGAAGAACTTAGCTTCGATGGTTTGATTATGACCGATGACCTGGATATGGGCGCGATCCTGAATGAGTACGGTCTCGAAGAAACAATTCGGCTCGCAATCGGAGCGGGAAATGATCTAGCCATGATTTGCCATCGTATTCCCGAGATCGAACAGGTTCATCGGATTCTTGGCAATTTGCCACGCGACCAGATTGAGCGCTCGCTCGCAGGTGTCGCGCGGTTCAAGAAAAAACTTGCGCCGCCCCACGAATTTTCCGAAGTGTCCTTTCGCAAGATCGACAGTGAAATCTGGGACCTGCGTGTTGCCACGCTTGGCGCAGAACGCGCCGCGCAACGCAGTCCCGAAGACGGCAAACGCTCGCCCGTCGAGATGTATTGAAATGTGACATGGACTAGGGTACACCGGTCGATTCGCTTTTCAAAACGATCTGAAATTTCTTCGAGGCAGTCTCAGTCAACTTATCGAAAAGTTCTTTCAACTGCTGGACGGTGATCGGCTTTGATAAGACCGCTATCGCGCCGGAATAAGCCGGGGACAAATCCATTGCGGAAGCGATCCCCGAAAGGAAAACGACGCGAGCGGCCGGATCGTGACTGAGGATGTTGCGGCAGGCGGTGAGACCGTTCAGCTTCTCCATGTCGAAATCCATGAGCACGACGTCAGGTTTGTTCTTTTGATACGATCGGATTGCCTCCAGGCCTGAGGACACGACGTCCACGACCTCGTGCTGGCAAACGCCGACAAGCTGGGCTAATAACCTGGCAAAGAGTTTGTCGTCATCGACGATTAACACGCGCATATACCACCGGATATTCTGCCAGCAAGTGTAGCCAATTCCATGCCTGAATGGCGCATTTTTGCCTCAAACCGGGGTTCAGGCGGGGCTAATTCACGCCCGGTGAATTTGGACGCTGTTAAACATCTGATCTCCTCGGCCGCGCTACGAGCAGGAGGTCGCGGCCGACAAGATAAAGAAGAACAAAGAGAAGGATGAATGGAAATGTAGCGAGTAGATCTGAATGTGCGCCGTTGAAGAATGGGTTGTTGGCGGTGGACCAATCTTCGATTTGCTTGCTGATGTCGACGAGACTCGGCACGCCGGCCATGAACGCGATCACGATTCCGGCGAGCGCGCCGCCGGCGATATAGCCAGAAGCAAGCAACACACCCGGGCTCTTATCACCTTCCGCAGTCAATTCGACCTCGGACAAATTTTTGTGGCGGAATTTTACTCGCAAATAGCGATCGACGAGCAAGCGCATCATTCCGCCGATAAAAATCGGGCTGGACGATGAGAGCGGCAGATAAACGCCGACGGCGAAAGCGAGCGACGGAATCCCGCTCATCTCCAGCACGATCGAGATCATGACGCCGAGTAAAACAAGCGCCCACGGAAGTTTGCGGCTAAGAATTCCCTTGATGATGTAGGACATCAGGGTCGCTTTCGGCGCGTCGAACTTGGCCACGGCTGATCCGTCCGGACGCGTCTTGTGCGTACCATTGATCCCAGGATCGACAAGGTACGCCGGAACCCCTTGATCGTTTACGAGGTAGCGCTGAGCGGGACCGCCCATGGGGTCGAGCCGTTGCCAGACGCGATAGGTGTTTTGATCCGACGACGCTTGTGGGCCTTGTAATTTTTCCGTCCGACCAAGTTCTTCGGCTGGCGCGCGCAAATTGGATTCGGCGGTAGTCGCTGCCACATACACAGTGGAAGCGTCGTTCAATTTCAGCAGAATTGGACCGAGGGCGAGGGCAGAGGCGAGCGCGCCCGCCAGAATGGCGATCTGCTGGAATTTTGGTGTCGACCCAACCAGAAATCCTGTTTTCAGGTCTTGCGAGGTGGTGCCGCCGTTCGCCGCCGCAATGCAAACAATGCCACCGATCGAAAGCGCGGTGACGAAATAGCGTGGCCCGGTCCAGCCGACGATCAGGAAAATCAGGCAGGTCAGAAGCAACGTCGCTACAGTCATTCCCGAAATCGGATTGGATGACGACCCGATCTCGCCGGTTAATCGTGACGAAACGGTCACGAACAAAAATCCAAATGCGACAATCAAAAACGCGCCGAGCAGGTTCCACCGCAGATTCAATTGCGGGACCGCCATGATAATTGCGATGAGCGCGAGGCATCCGCCGATGACAATTCGCATGGATAGATCCTGATCCGTGCGCGGCGCGTGTTCGCGTGGACCGCGCCCGCCGCGCAAGTCTGTCAGTCCGCCTTTTAATCCGTGCCAGATCGTCGGCAGCGAACGAAACAAACTGATGATGCCGCCCGCTGCGACGGCGCCCGCGCCGATGTAAAGAATATAGGCGCTCCGTATATCGTTCGGGCTCATTTCGCTGATTGGGATTGTTCCCGGCGCGATCGCGGTGGTGGTGTGCTCGCCAAAAAATTTGATTGCTGGAATCAAAACCAGATAAGCCAGCACGCCGCCGCCGCACATGATGGAGGCGATGCGCGGGCCGATGATGTAGCCGACGCCGAGCAACGCGGGTGAAATTTCCGCCGCGATCGAACCGGCTTTAAAAGGCGCGGGAAAAATTTTCTGCGGCGTGTCCTTCCACATTTTGAACGCGCCCATCGCGGCTTGATAAAGAAAGCCAATTCCGAAACCGGAGAAGATTACTTTACCGCCACCAGCGGCTTGCTCGTTCACGATAGCGGCATCTGCAGTTGTCGATGTTTGATCCATCGCTTCGGTTGATTGCTTCGAAGCGGCGGCTTTGAGAACTTCAGCGCATGCTGTGCCCTCGGGGTATTTGAGCAATCCGTGTTGATCGACAATGAGCGCGCGGCGCAGCGGAATCATCATGAGAATGCCAAGCAATCCGCCGAGGATAGCCACCAGCATGACGCGCGTGATCTCGAGATCGAACCCGAGGATCATAATCGCGGGCATGGTCACGCCCAGGCCAAAAGCGATCGATTCGCCGGCCGAGCCGGCCGTTTGCACGATGTTGTTTTGCAAAATCGTCGCGTCGCGCAGGCCAAATTTCGAGAGCAGGCGAAAGATCGTGATTGAGATCACCGCGACCGGAATTGAAGCGCTCACGGTCAACCCAACCTTGAGAACGAGATAAAGCGACGACGCGCCAAAGATTATTCCGAGCAACGTTCCGATGATCAAGGGAAGTGGCGTGAGCTCGGGCATGCGGACAGACGCCGGCACGTACGGCTTAAAAGCGGCCGCGAGCGGATTGGTGGGCCGGGCGCCGACGATATCGGGGTATTCGCCTGGTGGGTTTGCGGTATCGACAGTCGCCATTCGTAAAGAGCTTTCAAAAACACCCGCAAAGTGCAAGCAGCTTCTGCTTATTATTGTAGCGCGATTGACGGAAATCGGCCGAACCAATAACCTCGAGGCCCGTGCATGCGGAACTGGAACAACTGCTCGTTCTTCAAGATCGACAACAAAAGATCAAGCAGATCGAAACGGAGATAAAAACTTTGCCGCTGCAAAAGAACAATCTCGAAGCGCAGCTGGCGGCGAGCGCGGCGAGCGTGGAAGCGCTCAAGCAAAAGGCGCGACAGGTCGAGATCGATCGCAAGAAGCTGGAGCTCGACGTCGGGACGCGCACCGAAAGCATCACGCGGCTCAAGACCCAACAATATCAAACGCGCAAGAACGATGAGTTCCAGGCAATGGGTCACGAAATTGAGCGTTACGAAAACGAAATCCGCAAGATCGAGGACGAAGAACTCGAACTGATGGAACAGGTCGACAAACTGAAGGCCGAGCTCGGGGCGAATGAAAAGAGAGCGGCGACGACAAAAGAATCGATCTCGCGGCAAATGACAGATTTAGAATCAAAATCAAAAACGCTGGAATCGCGGCTGGTAGATTTAACGAAAGAGCGCGCCGAGCTCGCCGGCAAGATTGACGAGGATTTATTAAGCCGTTTCGAGCGCCTTTTCGCGAGCAAGGGGGACGCAGGCGTCGTGGCGCTCGAACATGAAGTTTGCACCGGTTGCCATATGAAAGTGACCACGGCCACGGCGGCGCGGGTAAGAGCCGGGAAGGAGATCGTGAGCTGCGAGCAGTGCGGCCGGATCCTGTACGACGCAGCGTGAGCCAGTTGATGTAGCCACCGGCCTGTGGGTTGTTTTCAGCGAGCGTTTGGAGGACGGCCCATAGGGCCGTGGCTACACGTTGAAGCGAAAGAAAATCACGTCGCCGTCGCGCACTTCGTAAGCTTTTCCTTCGATGCGCAATTTGCCCGCTTCGCGCGCTTTGGCGATGGAACCGAGAGCGATGAGGTCGTCGTAATGAATCGTCTCCGCTGCGATAAAACCGCGTTCGAAATCCGAATGAATAACTCCGGCGGCGCCGGCTGCTTTTTCGCCGGCGTGGATGGTCCAGGCGCGCGTTTCCTTTTCGCCCGTAGTCAGGAATGTGCGCAAGCCGAGCAAGTGATACACGGCATGAATGAGCGCGTGCACACCGCTATCTTCCACCCCGAGCCCGCGCAAATAATCCGTCGCTTCATTTTCGCCAAGATCGACAAGCTCGCTTTCGATTTGCGCACTGATGACCACCGCTTCGGTCGCGAAATGATGCCGCGCATAATCTTCGACCGCTTTGATGCGGTTCGCCGCGGGATTGTCGATCTTGCCCGAGGCAATCGCGGCCAGATCCAATTCCGCCACGTTGCACGCGAAAATCGTCGGCTTCGAAGTCAGCAGAAAAAACCCGTTCGCAACTTTCTTTTCCTCGGGAGTTAATTTTGCGGTCACGGCCGGTTTCCCAGCATCGAGATGCGGCAATAATTTTTCGATGATCGCGCTTTCAACTTTCGCCGTTTTGTCGCCGGCGCGAACTTCCTTCTGCAAACGATCGCGCCGTTTCTGAAGCGACGTCAAATCGGCCAGCACCAGCTCGGTGTTGATCACTTCGATATCACGAAGCGGATCGATCGTTGCGCTGACATGATGGACGTCGCTGTTTTCGAAACATCGCACCACCTGGACGATGGCATCGACCTCGCGAATGTGATGGAGAAATTGATTGCCGAGCCCTTCCCCAGCGCTCGCGCCTTTGACCAGACCGGCGATATCGACGAACTCGATCGCTGTCGGCACGATTTTTTGCGAATGCGAAATTTCCGCGATTCGTGCAAGTCGCGGGTCGGGTACGGTAACAACGCCGACATTGGGATCGATTGTGCAGAATGGATAATTCTCGGCCGGCGCTTTGTGTGTGCGCGTGACCGCGTTAAAGAGCGTGGACTTGCCAACGTTTGGCAATCCGACGATTCCGGCGCTTAACATAAGCGCGGACGGTACTGCAATTTGTAGCGGCGGTCTATGACCGCCGAAAATGCGCCGCTTAATTAGAGCGCCGCTACAATATTAGTCGGGCCGCTGGGATTTGAACCCGCGACCTGTCGCCGCGGCGACTGCTCTATCCATTCAATTTGTCGAGTTCGTCGCGACCACGTCCCGTCTTGTAATATCGCTCCCTTCTTGTCGCTTCGATGCGACTGGCGAATTGTTCGCTGTGCAGCAACGTCCATGGCACGCCGTGTCGGGTCGCTTTTGAATGGCCGGAATTATGACGTCGGAGGCGTTCTTCAATATCCTCACACGACCCGACGTAACGACGGCGGGTCTTATTGCTCTTGAGAACATAAACGTAAAACACGCGGCGATATGATTTGTGAAAACCTCGGGCTGGCGGGATTTGAACCCGCGACCTCTTGAACCCCATTCAAGCGTTCTACCAAGCTGAACTACAGCCCGATTTCGGTCGCAAACTATTCACCAGCCGTGAAAAAATCGCGAGCGCCAATCTAGCCAGTTACGACCTGTCGCCGCGGCGACCGTTCTACCAAGCTGAACTACGGCCCGTTGTTCGGCGCGAACTATCCACCAAGCCGGTAAAATATCCAGAGATGGCACGACCTGTCGCCGCGGCGACCGCACTACCAAGCTGTGCTACGGCCCGATTTGTGGCAAACTATTCACCAACGTCGGGGAAATCGCCACCGATGAGAATGGACCTCAAAATGCTATATCCCTGCGCCACGTGGTTCGCACTTGTCTGCACGATTTCGGCAACGATCGACACGTTAGCCATAGATGTTAAAGAGTGGACAAAGACGACTGGGCAATTGCCGGCGACTGAAAAAATTCACGCAGTCCAACTTAACCAAAGCGCGTTCGACTACGCTAAAGAACTCGTCAAGCAGGGATACGTTGTAGCGGACGGCAGGGGTGCATGGAGCCAACACCAACCTTCGGCCGAGGAAGAGAACGAGTTCATTCGTCTGCACGGATTCGGTGAATATGCAAAATGGCATCTCGGGATCGACGACGCGCACGCAGAGAATACAAAACAAAGATACAAATTTCCCTACGGCGATTTTAAAAATATCCATCGCTGTGCCTTGTTAGCGGCGCAAAGCAGGGCCGGCCAATATCAGCATTACGACATCGAAAGGGCGGCAATTGAACTCAGGGAAATGATCGCGACGGAGAACGCCGGGCACCAAAAACCTTGACGGACTTAGAACGCCCGATTCAGACGGTCTATTCTGAAGTCCAGTTGCTTAGGAAAGCATCGATTAGTTCCGGCAGCTCGTCGCTGTAACCGCCTTCTAAAACAGCCGCCGCGGGGATGTCGATCTTACGCAACCACTTTCCGAACGTCGCGAAATCTTCCTGCTCGAGTGTCATCTGAACGAGGGGATCGCCTGAATAAGCATCGAAGCCGGCGCAAACGAGCAACAGATCGGGCTTAAACTTTAAGAGCTTTTGCAGTGCGCGTTCCGCAACATCGACATGTTCACTTCGTGGCGTGCCCGGCGCGACGGGGTAGTTGTCGATGTTGGCGAAGGAAGTGAGGCCGGTGCCGGGATAAGCCGGTGATTGATGAATTGAGGCAAACGCGATTTTCGGATTATGCGCAACGATTTCCTCGGTGCCATTGCCATGATGCGCATCGAAATCCAAAATCGCGACCCGATTCGCTCCGTTTTCCAGCGCATCGAGCGTAGCGATCGCAATGTTGTTGAAATAACAAAAGCCCATTGCCCGGTCGCGCGTGGCGTGATGTCCAGGCGGTCGCATCAAACTGAACGAGCGCTTTCCACCCAGCGCGGCGCGAGCCGCTTCGATCGCTGCTCCGGCCGACTTCCTAGCGTGCTTGTCGATGTTTGGATTCGCCGGTGTATCGAGATCGAAATCTTCCTCCGCCTTTGCAATCCGCTCGATGTGTTCAGGTGAATGCGCCCTCAATAATTCTTCTTTTGTCGCAGAGCGCGGCTTGCGCCACTCCCAGTCCCCATATCGATCTTGGAGCAAGGGCACGGTGCATGCAATGCGTGCCGGTCGCTCCGGGTGCCCGGCGCGGGAGTATTCGACACATTGGGGATCGTAAAAAATGATCATGGCGGTTGCACTGCGAGGTTCAAACGCATATTCGACTACAAAGATGTTAAACGGCCAGAAGATTGTAGTCGTGATGCCCGCCTATAATGCCGCGCGCACTCTGCGCCGGACTTATGATGAAGTGATGACGCAGGGGATCGTCGATCTGGTGATTGTGGTCGACGACGCGAGCGATGATGAAACCGTGGCGATTGCGCGGACTCTCGGACGCGCGCAGGTGGAAGTACATCCGTTGAACCGCGGTTATGGCGCGAATCAGAAAACCTGTTACCGGCTCGCTCTTGCGGCCGGCGCGGACATTATCATTATGATTCATCCGGATTACCAGTACACGCCGCAGCTACTTCCCGTACTGGCGGGGCTGGTGGTGAGCGGGCTGTATCCGTGCGTGCTCGCTTCGCGCATTCTCGGTGGCGGCGCTCTCCGCGGCGGTATGCCGTGGTGGAAGTACGTCGCGAACCGTTTTCTCACTCTGGTCGAGAACGTTCTTTTAGGTGCGAAACTTTCGGAATACCACACTGGGTATCGCGCTTATGCGCGATCGCTCCTCGAAAAGCTGCCCTTCGAATCGAACTCCGACGATTTTGTTTTCGACAATCAGATTCTCGCTCAAGTGATCTGGCTCAGCTGTCCGATCGGCGAAGTGACCTGCCCAGCGCGGTATTTGCCGGAAGCCTCGTCGATCGGTTTTTGGAGAAGCGTGCGTTACGGAATCGGGTGTCTGATGACTGCGGTGCGTTTTCGCGTCGCACGTTGCGGGCTCGTTCGTCCTCTGGCTTAACGCCGCCGATGGTGAAAGGCCGGTTCAGCAACGGACCATGCGCGATGCAGGGTTCGAACCTGCGACTTCTTGCGTGTGAAGCATCATTGGTGACTTCGCGCTCGTTCGTTAAT
>Ga0209590_10000322_pt1 | contig 15029 bp, 16 predicted proteins | sample CZO8metaG_FD_188353 | JGI IMG/M metagenome (GOLD analysis project Ga0209590, IMG submission 188353) | Vadose zone soil microbial communities from the Eel River Critical Zone Observatory, Northern California, USA - CZOApr15con1.8 metaG... | ecosystem: Environmental > Terrestrial > Soil > Vadose...
CGCTCACAGGGCTTCCTGCCGATGTACGAGACCGATCGGCAGAGCTGGAGACGTAAGCTTCTGCTCCCTGAATACGGGGACCAGTTACTGCTTGTCCGACCGGACGGTGGGTAGGTCGCCCAAGGTATGACGCAGCGCTCAACGCGGGAATCAGGCTTCACCGAAGCCGACGTGGCGGAGCAGGAACGTAAGGCACGCGACTTTATCAAGACACTCGGACCATTCGACACCATCCGAGTTGATAATCACTCCGTCCCTCTCTCGCACCTGAAGGTGTTCACCGACTCCGGACGGGAGGACGGGCGTGTGTGGATGTATGACCGCAGAGTGCCGCGAACACCAAAGCAGCTCGCGCCACCGGTCATCGCCAAACAGAAGGGCCTCTACCTGATCGAGCACGAAGAGGCACCGGACGATATTCCCCGAGATTTCTTCGAGCGCGTATTGGCTTCGCACGTGGAAGCGCCTTTTGCGCTGATTCGGAATAAGCTTGTCTACGGCTTGGAGGTGGGAATTCTTCCGGTCCTCACCGACCGGGAGCGACTCGACCTCGCTGTGTACATAGCAGCGCAGCAGATGCGAACCGCCGCGCACTGGCGCAAGATGGAGTGGATCGGTTCGGTGCATGCCACGTTCGATGTTCGGGCCCGGCTTGAGGCGGCGCTACGCCGTGGGCCCCGCTCCCCTGGACTAGAGGGCATGGCGCCCCGCGAGATTCGCAAGTATATCGCCGAACTCGATCGCGGTGAGCTGAAGGTGGTTCCGCCAAGGGAGCACTGGCTCGGCTCCTTCATGAAGGCGTCCTACGAGATGGCCCCTTCGATTGCCGCGCTACCTTGGCGTCTCGAGCGCTCTTCCGGCGCAGTCGAATTCGTCACGTCCGACGCACCGATTGTTGTCGCCACACGCACGTCTGGAGAGACCCGGTATTCGCTTGGCGGCGGATGGGCGAATCCCGCATGCGAGACAATCTTCGCCCTAAGCCCGACGCATGTACTTGTTATCGGCCCGGATGTCGAATCGGATCCAGTCATCGGTACCATGGAGTGGTGTGGGACCGTGCGCGACCGGACAATCACAAATGCCGACCGATTTGTTTTTGCGCGAACGGCTGACCCTCGAGTGACCGATCTGCTGATGTCGAGCAAGGCGCCCACTTCAGTGGTTGAGTTCGGCGGTAGGCAATACACGACTGGGGGTCCTGTCGGGGAGGTTGTCCAAAGGCTACTCGAGGCCGACGATGGGACCATTGTGCGATGGGGGTCGCCTCAGTAGCTGCAAGGAGGCGAAGCTTTCGATCGCCAACCAAGTATGCCCCCGTGGTGTCAACGGTGGTGCCAACGGAGGCGTCGCTGTCCGTCGCCGGCCGTCGCTCCTGTCGCGTAACTCCTTGAAAACACAACGGCCAGCGCTGGCATGCGCTGGCCGTGCGGGATTACGAATCGAGAGCTCTACCACTGAGCTACGGTGGCGGCCCCCTAACTTAGCGGCGTGCTGCTCCACGCGGTACTCCACGGCCTCGGCGCGGTGGCGTACTTGGTCAAAGTGACCGTAGACCTTCCGCACCATCGCTTCGCCCCCGTGCCCCATCTCGCGGGCGACCGTGTAGGTGCTCACGGGCGCCCCTTGGTCGACGGTTTGGAGTCGTGCCGCGCAGTAGGTGTGCCGAAACATCTTGGAGCGGATCTCACCCGCCTTCCATCCGGCTCTCACAGCCACTGCATCGAGCAGCTTGCGAAAGTCGGTGATCATCGCCTCCTCGCCCGTGCGGTAGCTCGGGAAGAGCAATCGGCTCGGCGGATGCTCGGCCAGGTACCGCTCCAAAGCCTCGCGCAGCTGGGGCCAGAGTGGCACCGACCGATGTGACGTGGCGGTCTTGAGGCGCCGCCACTTGTTCGGCCGGAACGTCACCACTCCGCGATCGAGCGATACGTCCTCCACCTCGAGACCGAGGACTTCGGACTCCCTCCCGCCTGTAAGGAGGAACGTCGCGATCATCTCGTACGCAAACGGAACCGGCCGCCATCCGCCCTTCCCCGGCGCGGGCCGATACGTCCGTGCGGCCTCGAGAAGCAATGCGGCGTCAGGGATCTCGAGCCACTTGGCCTCGCCCCGTGCCGGCGACGGCTTCTCGTCGAAGTCGCCCACCGGATCGTAACCTGAGGGAACCACCCGCTCGGCCCGCGCCCGTTTGTACAGGTTCGAAAGACAGCTCAGATGATGCCGGACGCTGCTCGCGGACATCGTCCCCTTCCGACCGTTGGGTGTCGCGAGGAGGCGGTTGGCCCAACGACGCACATCCACGACCGTGATGGAGGCGAGGTCCCGCTCGGCACCAAAAAAGTCGATCGCCCGGTCGAGGCATTTCTCGGTCACCTCGAGCCAGTGCTCAGTGAATTTCTGCGACTCGGCCTTCGCAACGAGGTGCGAAGCCGCAAAGTCGGCGAGGGTTACTTGCCGTGTCTCTCCGTGGAGCGCGCGGCCCCGGCGCGTCCCGTCGAGCTGCTCAAGGCGACGCGCGAGCAGCACCTGCGCCGTGGTCTCGTCTGCGGTGGCGAGCTTCTCGCCTTCGGCGACGAGCGCTTCCCTGCCCCCGCCCACGTCGGCGTAGTCGCGCACGTCCGCGTAGGCGCGCTTCGTGCCGCCCCGTTCGCGCCAGTAGATGCGCGACTTCTTGCTCTGTCTGCCCATGTTCAAGCTCCTCCCGATGAAGGTTGTTTGCCGAGACCGCTTGATGCCCACTCCAGCGCTGCAACGAAGTTCTTGTAGCTCAACTTACGTTTGCCCGCGAACCAGGGTTGTAGAGTCGCGGCCAGGGCTGACGCCGCCGCAGCAGCGAACTCGTCGTCCACATCGTCCTCCTTCGGTACAGGAGGGGCTGGCGGCGCGAGAAATAACCGGCGCCACCAGAACGCGCTGACGAGGCGCGTGACAAGCATCATCGCCCGCTCCCAAGGATTCTTGCTCCATCGTCCCTCGGCGAGGTGGGACAGCGCTGCCTCAGCGTGCTGGTTGCCGTGCTCAATATCACGTTTCCAGGCCTTAACGATCTGCTGGCAAATCTCATGTGCGGCCAGTTGGTACCGTGGCGGAAGCGTGGTCCGCTGCGTCAAGCCGCGCTTTGCGGGGGGGCGAATGATTCTCATGTTTTCGTCCACCCAAAGGGGCGGTTGGTAGCCCAGCTCGGGATACGGCAGCCATGACGTGAGACTCGGCAGGAGATCCGTTTCGCCGCCGAGCCACGCGGCGGGCAGGGCGAGCAGCCCTGCAAGACTCTCCCTTAGCGACTTGTAACAGCGTTTCGTCGTCCCCCGCACGATCGAGTCGAGTGTCTGCTGACTGACGTTCATCCGGCCGGCGGCGCCGTTCACGCTCAAGCCCTTCCACTCGATGGCGGCGCGAACCCGCGCGCCGTCGATCGCGACCAACGGGTCCTCCTCTCGTTTCCGTCGATGTGGCCGCGTCGTCGGCATTCCTCCCCCGGCATCAGTAGCTCTCACCGACATGCCCTTCTGGTCTCCAAACGTCAGTAATATACCGATACTTTACCTACATGGGTAGTCCACGTCTCGAGAGCCTCCGGGAAGCCCTGACCGCGATGCCCCCTGGCACGCTCGTGCCGAGGGATTGGGTGCTCGCGCGACTACCCGAAGACACCCAGGGCGTGCCGCCTGCGGTGACCCCCGCCCTGCCACGTCGCGTCGACCTCACTATCCGAGACCTCGCCCAACTGTTCGGGAAGCAGCCCTCGACGGTCCGTGCATGGGTCGAGCGCGGGGACTTCGCGGGCGCCTACAAGCTCCACGGGAAGGAATGGCGCGTCCCGGAGAGCGGCGTGGAGGCGTTCCAGAACCGCCAGCGGGGGGCGACGTCCGACGCCGGACTCTCAGCATGGCGGAAGGTCAAACGTTCGTATGCCCCCGAGCGGCCAGAAACCGGCCAGAAACCGGCCACCACGAAGTCAACGCGCGGGAATGCCGAGGCCTGACACAATGGCGAAAAAAGCCCCCAAATACGCCTCGAAGGCGCCTGGCCGGCCGCGCAAGGTGAACCAAGTGCTGCTCGACCGCATGGTCGAGCTGAGGAGACAGGGGTTTTCCCACCGGGAGATCGCGCAGAAGGTGAACCGCTCGGTGCGTACCGTGGGGCGCTACCTGCGCGGGGTCTCGCCGCAGTTGCAGCTTCCAACCACTCCCAAGCGCGTTGATGTCCTCGCGTGGTGCAGCGCGCGGATCCTGGCTTGGGTGCGGCCCCACTGGAAACTCACCCCCAAAGAAGTGGACGTGATGCTGAAGAGACTGCGGAAGGTCATTGCTGCGAAGGACCCGCTAACCGTCCAGTGGCTTGCGGCGAACGAGGAGCCACGAAGTGAATTCCTGCTTTACGAGTTCCTGCCGCTAGCCTTGCGCAACATGGATACGGATCGCGAGTTCGAGCGGATCAGGATTGAGTTCGGCGGCTTCGACGAGTGGATCGAGGAGGATGACCAGCAAAAATGACCGCCGAGATTGAAGCTCCGACCCCCTCCTTGAACGCCACATCACCGGCTGGGCCACAGAGCCACCATCTACCCGCCATTTCGCGGCGGCGGTTCCGAGCCGAGGCCCAGGACGTCGCGGACCGCTCGCAGCAAGTCGGCGGATGAGAACGGTTTCCTCAAGCTAGTCGCAGCGCCCAACAGTTCAGCGTCCTTGCGAAGGTCCAGCCGGCCAGTTGAGTCCCCTCCCGACATGGCGATCACCTTCACCCCCGGGGACTCCTTCCGAATCCGACGCACGGTGACGATCCCGTCCTGTCCCGGCATGAAGATGTCCGTGATCACGAGGTCGGCGCCGCTCTGGGCGAGGAGCTTCAGTCCGGCCTCACCGTCGCTCGCCTCGAGTACTTGGTGCCCCGCCCGCTCCAGGGCGAGTCGTGCCGTCCTGCGAACGGCGTCTTCGTCATCGATCAGGATGATACGAGCCATGGTCGAGGCCTCAGCCGGTCAGCCGCTCTGTCGATGCCGGAAGTTATCCTGGCGGAGCCCCGCGGAGGAGTCATCGAACTCTTCGTGAGGCGGTAGCGTCGCCGAGCCCCCCCATGCCGCAAAGACCCTAGGTCTTGGCGTCACAAGAGTTCATATTAGAGTGGGCTCAGGCCACAAGACCACCGTCAGGGAGGGGGCCCGTTGCGATTCGTTTCCCTGGGTCGAGATCTCGCTGAATCAGCTCCGCAGCGCAGCTCCCGGCCGGTACCCATCTCTCCCGAGCCCCAAGAGTGAGCGGCCGGGGGAAGGATCGCCGCACGCCGCGCTCGGCCGCCCGCCCTCGCGGCCACGCCGAGGAGGCGCTGCGGGCGAGTGAGGAGCGCTACGGCTCGGTGGTTGCCGCGCTGGCGGAGGGCATCGTGTTCATGGATGCCGACGGCCAGCTGCGGGCGTCGAACGCCAGTGCCGAGCGCATCCTGGGGCTCACGGCGGAACAGATCGGCGGGCGGACCACCTTCGATCCCCGCTGGCGAGCCATTCACGAGGACGGCTCCCCGTTCCCGGGCGAGACCCACCCGATCACGGTATCCCTGCGCACGGGCCAGCCGTGCTCCAACGTGATCATGGGCGTCCATAAGGCGAGCGGCGAGTTGACGTGGATCTCCATCAACTCACAACCGCTGTTTCGGCCCGGCGAGCGCACGCCCTACGCGGCCGTTGCATCCTTCTTCGACGTCACCGAGCGCAAACAAGCGGAGGACGCGCTACGCGCGACGCAGGCCCGCCTGCGGGATGTCCTGGCCTCAAGTACGGCCGTGGTCTACGCCACGAAGCTCACCGCAGAGGGCTACGCGCCGAGCTGGGTGAGCGAGAACGTGACGCGAGTCTTGGGCTACGACGTGCGGGAGGCGCTTCACCCAACGTGGTGGGCGAGTCACCTCCACGCCGCCGACCGACCGCGCGTGCTCGCCGAGATCTCTACGTTGTTGACGAAAGGCGAGCTCACCCTCGAATACCGATTCCAGGGGAAGAACGGGACCTACCGGTGGGTACACGATGAAGCGAGGCTGCTGCGCGATCCAGCCGGTCTGCCGGTGGAGGTCTTCGGCGCATGGCTCGACATCACGGAGCGCAAGCAGCTGGAAGAGCAGTTCCACCAGGCGCAAAAGATGGAGGCGGTCGGCCGGCTCGCGGGAGGAGTGGCCCACGACTTCAACAACCTGCTCACGGCCATCCTCGGCTCGGCCGACCTCGTGCTGGACAGTCTCTCACCAGGTGTTCCCGAGCGCGAGGAAGTCGAGGAGATCCGTAAGGCCGCGCTGCGGGCGGCGGACCTCACCCGCCAACTCTTGGCCTTCAGCCGCCAGCAAGTCATCGCCCCGACGGTGCTGAATCCGAACGAGGTGGTCGCCAACATGGACAAGCTGCTGCGGCGGCTGCTCGGGGAAGATGTGGACCTTCGCACGGTGCTGGCGCCGGACCTCGCGGCAGTGAAGGCCGATCCGAGCCAACTGGAACAGGTCGTCCTGAACCTCGCCGTCAACGCGCGCGACGCCATGCCTTATGGCGGCAAGCTGACCATTGAAACGCAGAACGTGGAACTGGATGAGGTCTACGCCCGAGGACACGTCTCGGCGCAGCCCGGCACCTACGTCATGCTCGCGGTGAGCGACACCGGGGTCGGCATGGATGCAGCGACCCAAGCTCGCATCTTCGAACCCTTCTTCACGACGAAAGAAAAAGGAAAAGGCACCGGACTGGGCCTGGCGACGGTCTACGGGATCGTCAAGCAGAGCGGCGGGTGGATCTGGGTCTACAGCGAGCCCGCCCAGGGTACAAGCTTCAAGATCTACTTGCCGCGAGTCATGGAGGCCGCCCCGCCGGCTGCCCCGAGCCCGGCGCCGTCGGGATCGGTGCGCGGCACCGAAACCGTGCTGCTCGTGGAGGACGAGGAAATGATTCGCAATCTCGTTCAGAAGGTGCTGAAGGCCAACGGCTACACCGTGCTCGTTGCGGCAAATGGTCGCGACGCCGAGCGCGTGGCAGGACAGCACGACGGTCCAATCCACCTGCTCGTGACCGATGTGGTCATGCCGGGGATGAACGGGCGAGAAGTTGCCCAACGCCTGGCTGCTCTGCGGGCCGGGATCCAGGTGCTCTATCTCTCCGGCTACACCGACGACGCCATCGTCCACCACGGGGTGCTCGAGCCGGGTGTCGCCTTCCTCCAGAAACCGTTCACGCCGGCGGTGCTCGGCCGCAAGGTGCGGGAGGTGCTCGACGCTGCGCCCAGTCACGGGCCAGGGACCGCAACCCCCTGAACCGCATGCGAATCGCTAAGGAGCCGAGTTACGACACGAAGTAGCATCCACGCGATGTTTTCGGGCATCGGTGTCGTATCTCGAACACGCGATTACAACGGGAAGTAGCACGAAACTCACAGCAAGACTCACACCTCGAAGCCCCCGCTGGCTCACTTCAGCCCGATCCCAGACTCGCCGCGTCGGACCCCGGCGGGGTTTGGACTAGCGACCCGTGAGCCTCAGGCGAACCGTTGGACGGCCGAGATATGGGGCCTGGTAGCGATCACGCGGTCCGCCGCGCGTCCAATTTCCCTACGAGCGCGTGCGTGCTGGACAGTCACGGGCGCTGTCGTATGTTGGATTATTGACGACGTGCGCAGAAAGGAATCGACTACATCGGCCGACGCGACGCTGCGCAATTCCGTGACCGTCGTCGTCAGCCGAAACTCGCTTCACGGAGGATCGTATGCAACGCGCTCTTTCCCTCCTCGTGCTGGCATTGGTTTCGCCCGGGTCTCCCGATCAGGCAGTCGCGCAAGCGAAGCTGACCAAAGCGCAAAAAATTGCTGACGCGATGAAGGCCGCCCCGCGCTCCATTTCGGCGAAGGCCACGATCATGGACTGGCCTGCGACCGAGGGTGCTAAGATGGTGACACTCCGCGCGGGGACGAATGGGTGGACGTGTCTGCCCGATTTCCCGGCGACTCGAGGGGACGATCCGATGTGCGTGGACGATCAGTGGATGTCGTTCATGAGCGCGCTTATGACCAAGGCCACGCCACAGATCGCGCGCGAAGGCATCGGCTACATGACCTCTGGGGGCAGCTACGGCAGCAATACGGACCCGTTTGCGACAAAGGCGACACCCGACAACGACTGGGGATACGATCCTCCGCATGTGATGCTACTTGTCCCTGACTCGCGGGCGCTGGAGGGGATACCCACCAAGCGTCAGAGCGGAGGTCCCTGGGTGATGTGGGCCGGCACGGCGTACGCGCATATCATGGTCCCGCTCACTTCACCGAAGAAGTGAACTCATGCCGCCCGCCTGCAGCGCTCGTTCCGAGGCAGCGCTGCAGGCCGCGGAGGCTCGTCTTACAAAAACGGAACTCGTTGCAGGGCTGATTCTTCACCCAGTCGGGACGGCGGGATTTGAACCCGCGACCCCCTGAACCCCATGCGACTCGATAGGGAACCGAGTTACGACACCCAGTAGCAATTACGCGAGGTTCTGGGCATCGGTGTCGTAACAGCAGCCCGAAGATCAACCGAGTGTCGTGAGAAACTCACAGCATTACTCACAGCACGCGACCCCCTGAAAGGGGATCGGGGGTCGCCGTTTTTCCGGCCCCGGCTTCGGGGGGATTCACGTACGTGATGGCGTAAGGGGCCGATGAACGTCCGGCGAGGATCTTCACGTCAAGGCCGACGAAACGTTACGGCCTCGTAAACATCGCGTTGCCGGCCACGGTTTTTTCCGCCGGCACTTCTTCCTGCAGGACGTCCCAATGTTCAACGATAAGATCGCCCTCGAATCGAAAAATGTCTGCGGCAATAAGCGTCTTGCCCCCGCCGCCTGAATAGCGACCATGTGCCATAACGAGATCGCCTTCTGCGATGATGATCATACCGGGCTCGTAGTGCCTGCCCTCGGGATACTTCTCCACCAGGGCGCGCAGACCCGCTCGCTTGGCGGGAATAAAAGGGTTGTGCTGGATGTAGTCGGGCGAAAGCCACCGTTCCAGCGCAGTGAAGTCGCGATCGGTAAAGGTCTTAGTGAGGAATTCGCGGACGATGGCTTTGTTGCGCTGCGCGTTGTCCGTCATGTCTGCGTCCTCCTTTGATCACGCCGTTCCCTTGTTCTCAAAGCGGGCTCGGCGTCAGATCGCTGTGCGACCACCGTCAGCGGCGACGATCGCGCCGGTGACGTAACTGGCGCGGGGTGAGGCCAGGAATGCGACAACCTCGGCAATTTCTGCAGCGTCGGCCGCGCGGTGTTGCAGTGTAGTGGCCCCCAGCGCTTCGATGCGCTCGGGTGCCGCGCCCCCGGTGTACACCGGCCCGGGAGCGATGGCGTTCACCCGCACGCCGCTGGGACTGAACTCCGCAGCCCAGGCGCGCGTCATCGACGCGAGGGCGGCCTTCGTCGCTCCGTACGCTGCGCCACCCGCGAGGCCGATCTGGCCGGCCATGCTGCTGACGTTGATGATGCTGCCCTTGCCCCTCGCCGCCATCCCCGGCGCGAACGCGGCGACGAGGAAGAATGCGGCGCGGACGTTGCTGGCGAACAGCGCGTCGAACGTCTCGACTTTGAGGTCCGGCGTTGCGCCGAACCAGGAGAACCCGGCGTTGTTGACGAGGATGTCAATCTCGCCGACAGCCTTGACCAGGCGCTGGAGGTCGGCTGGATCGCTGAGGTCGGCGCCGACGAAGCGCGCCTGGCCGCCCGCAGCGGTAATCGCGTCGACAGTCTCGGCGCCTCGGGCGGCGTCGCGGCCATGGACGATGACCTCGGCGCCGTCGCGGGCCAGCTGCAAGGCTACTGCACGGCCGATCCCGGACGTCGCGCCCGTCACGAGCGCCTTCTGACCTTGGAGGTTACGCGGTTGGGTCGCGGGCATTGTTGCTCTCCGAAGGTTGTGGGTCACAAACCCCTCGGCGCTCACAACAGCGCGGTCAGTGTGATGGTTCCCGACCATGCTTCCGTTGACCCCTCTAGGGCAAACGCGTTGACTCTTCGGTTAAACCGAGTGGTATTCCTTTTGGACCCATTGGGCGAGGTGGGCGGAGTACGCAGCGCTTTCAGCCGCGGGAGGTCGCGCGGGTAAGCCCGAACATACTGCGCCGCCTCCTCGAAACCTCCGGCCGGCGGAAGACAGCCTGTAATCCTCCAGAACCGCCGCCGTCTTTATCGCAGCGGACTGAATCACAAATCCCGCGCCGATGTCGCCGCCCTCCGCGCTGGCGAACTCCCCTGACGGCGAGGATCAGTGGGCCAAGCTCCTTGATCGCGGGCAGGATTCCGCGAAAGCAATAGATGCTCTCCGGCCACGGGCTGGTCAGGAGGATGGGGATGCCGTCGGATCGGCCGCCCCGCGCGAGACGAATCTCGAGGCCGCCGATCTGTGAGGCGGTGACACGGCCGATGTCCGGAAGGCTGCTGCTCATTGAAGGCTCCTACGAGAGTTTGTTGTCTCTGTGCAAGGCATGCCTGCGCTGACCCAGGCTTCCAACGCTTTCACGAACTGCTCGTGCGAGATCGGTGGAGTCGTGCGGCCGGCGCCGGGAGTCCACGCCCACAGGACGAGTGGATCCACCTTCATGTGCTCGATGATCTGCGCGCCCGTCCGACGACCCCCATTCCGTGCCGGGTCCTTCACTTGCTCGCAAATCTGCTGCTTGGTCAGGCCTTCCCATTTCATGGACAAGGGCGCGAGGTGCCAGTTCGGTGCGCCTGGCAAAGCGCCGTCGGCGGTGTTCATCGCCTGATGGCACATCTGGCACGGCAGTGTGGGCGCGCCGTGGCCGTCCTTTCCACGGACGACCGGCGGTTGATGTCGAATGGCGGCGTCCGTTTGTCTGGGAGAGTCGTCCTGATGGCAATTCATGCATCTCGGGTGCATGACGACGCTCGCGATCGCGTCGAACGACCCAACATCGGCCGTTTGGACCGCTGCGCTGCGGCTTGAGACGATGAGCGAGAGGGCCGTGACGAGCGGCACCACGATACGCATCGTGTTCTCGTCAAGCCGAGCGGAGTTGCCGCTCTAACGGGAGCGTTCGGATGCGTTTACCGGTCGCCGCGAACACCGCGTTGGCGAGCGCGGGTGCGGTCACCGCCGTGCCCGGCTCGCCGATCCCGCCGGGAGCCTCGCCGTTCCGCACGAGGTGTACGTCGATGGCCGGCGCCTCATTGATCCGCAGCACGCGAACGTTATGGAAGTTCGACTGCTCGACCCGGCCATTCTTGAGCGTGATCTCGCCCCACAGGGCGCCGCCGATGCCGAAGTTGACTCCGCCCTCGATCTGCGCCTTCACGGTATCCGGGTTCACGATGGAGCCGCAGTCGACGGCGCAGACCACGCGGTGCACCCGCACCTCGCCGGACGGCGACACTGCCACCTCGGCGACGGCGACGAGGTAGGTGTCCCACCCGCTGTACATCAACGCGATGCCGCGCCCGCGGCCGGCGGGCAGCTTCGCGCCCCAGCCAGCCTGCTTCGCAGCCAGTTCCAGCACCGCGCGGGCCCGCGGCGACTTGCCGAGCAGCGCGAGACGGTATTCGAGCGGATCCTGCTGCGCCGCCGCGGCGAGCTCGTCGATGAAGCTCTCGATCACGAACGTATTGTGCGTGACGCCGACGCCGCGCCAAAAGCCGGTGTTTACGACCGGCTCCTCGTGGCGCACGTACTCGACCTGGATCGCGGGGATGTCGTAGACCAGATGCACCGCTCCGTCTAATGCATCGCCGTCGAGCCCGTTCTGGAACGCGGGCGGCGCCCAGCGGGCGAAAATCGAGGGACCGACGAGCCGGTGGGTCCACGCGATCGGCTGGCCCCGCGCGTCCAGTCCCGCGGCCAACCGGTCGTAGTAGTACGGGCGATACACATCGTGCTGGACGTCCTCCTCGCGGGTCCAAACCACCTTCACCGGCCCTTCGACCTGCTTGGCGATGCGGACGGCCTGGGTCACATAGTCATGCTCGAGTCGCCGGCCGAAGCCGCCTCCCAGCAGGTGGTTGTGTACCACGACCTTCTCGAGCGGCAGTCCGGTGACTTTGGCGGCCGTCGCCTGAGCCCGGCTCAGCACCTGCGAGCCGGTCCACACCTCGCAGCCGTCCGGCCGCACGTGCACCGTGCAGTTCGGCGGCTCCAGGGTGGTGTGGGCCAGGAAGGGAACCTGGTACACCGCTTCGATCCTGCTCGCCGCGCCCGCGAGCGCCGCGGCGGCGTCTCCCTGCTTCCGCGCCACCACGCCGGGCTGCTGCGACGCCACCTCGAGCTCCTGCACGACGTCGGCGGTGCTCACCGTGGCATTCGGCCCATCGTCCCAGCGGACGACGAGCGCCGCCAACCCCTGTTTCGCCGCCCACATGTGGTCGGCCACGACGGCGACCGCGTCGTCGAGGCGGACGATCTGGCGCACGCCCGCGATGGCCTTGGCCTTGCTGTCGTCGAGCTCAGCCAACTTGCCGCCGAGCACCGGGCTCGCGGCCACCGTGGCGATCTTCATCCCGGGCAGCCGCACGTCGATGCTGAACTGCGCGGTGCCGTTCACCTTCGCCGGAGTGTCGAGCCGCTTCGCGGGCGTGCCGATCAGCCTGAAGTCTTTGCGGTCCTTGAGCGTGACTTGCGTGGGCACCGGCAGCGTCGCAGCGCGGTCGGCCAGCGCGCCATACCCAAGCCTACGACCGGTGGGCGTGTGGGTCACGACCCCCCGGTGCGCCCGGCACGACGCCGCATCGACGTTCCACGTCTGCGCTGCCGCCCCGACGAGCATGCTGCGCGCGGCGGCGCCCGCGCGTCGCATCGGCTCGTACAGGAATTTCACCGACGACGACGCTCCGGTCATCTGGAAACCGACCAGCGGATTGGCGTACAGCTTGTCGTCGGGGGGCGCGTGCTCGATCTGGACCTGGTCGAGCCCGACCTCGAGCTCCTCCGCCAGGAGCATGGGGAACGCCGTGTACGTGCCCTGGCCCATTTCGGCCTGGCCGACGATCATGGTCACGCGGCCGTCCCGGCCGATGCGAATGAACGCGTTCGGCGCGAAGCCGGGCGGCGCTGTCGCGGCGGCGGTTGCCGCGCCCGCCCGATCGCCGACCCGCCAGCCGAGCATGAGCCCGCCCCCGGTGGCGGTGAGCACCACCACGAAGTCGCGTCGCGAGACGGTGTGGGTGGTCATGGTCGGGCTCCCTTCGCGGCCTGCTTGATCGCGGCACGGATGCGAGGGTAAGTCCCGCAGCGGCAGATATTGCCTGACATCGCCCCGTCGATGTCGGCGTCGCTGGGATGGGCGTTCTTCGCGAGCAGCGCCGAGGCCGACATGATCTGACCCGACTGGCAGTAGCCGCATTGGACGACTTCGAGGTCCAGCCAGGCGCGCTGCACCTTCTTGCCGGCCGGCGTCTGGCCGATGGCCTCGATGGTGATGATTTTCTTCCCGGCGACCGCGGCCACCGGGGTGACGCACGAGCGAATCGGCTGCCCATCCAGGTGCACGGTGCACGCCCCGCAGAGCGCCATGCCGCAACCAAACTTCGTGCCGGTCAGGCCGACGACATCACGCAGCGCCCACAGCAGCGGCATGTCCGTGGGCACGTCGACCGTCACGTCGCGTCCGTTGATGTTCAGGGTCGTCATGAATGACTCTCCACAAGATGACGGGATGCAGGACTCAGAGTCCGAACAGCAGCCGGTCGAGTGAGATCGCGCCCGCGCCCAGAACGACCAGCGCGAGCGCCGCGGCCAGGAGCACCAAGTCGAGCTCCCAGCCGCCGTCGGCGCTGAATCCGCGGTGCATCTGCACGGCCTTGAGCCGGATCGCGCCGAGCATGATGATCACGAACCCAACGGCGGCGGGTTGCATCAGGAAGCCGGCGAACGCGGCCACCGCCCCGAGGGGCTCGACGATCGAGAGCAGCCGCAGCGTCGACAACAACCCCGCCGGCATCTGCGGTGAGGGCGCCATCTTCCACATCGCCCGCTTCGCGGTTCCGTGGACCCAGAAGCTCATCCCGACACCGACGCGCAGGGCCAGGAGGCCCCAGTCGCTCAACTGATGCAGATTCGCGAAGAACCGCATGGGAGACCCTAGTAAGCGGTCGGTCGCGTTACCATCACATGTTTCTATGAGAAGCGGTCTAGTTCTGCCCCCGCCGGCCGTGGGTCACGGGAATGCCCAGCGTGCCAGCCATCCTCACCAGCTCGGCAAACGACCCGGCCTCCATCTTGTGCATGATCTTGCCGCGATGGATCTGGAGGGTGACTTCGCTGATCCCGAGCTCGGCTGCGGCCTGCTTGTTCAGAAGGCCGCTCGCGACGAGGGGCAGGACCTCTCGCTCCCGAGGCGTCAGGGTCGCGAATCGGTGCTGCAGCGTGGCCAGCTTGCCTCTCTTGAGCCGAGCCTCCCGGTCCTGCGCCAGCGCCGTATGGATCGCCCCCATTAAATCCGCCTCGCTGAATGGCTTGGTGAGAAAGTCCACCGCTCCTGCCTTGAGCGCGCGCACCGAGCTCGGAACGTCACCGTGCCCCGTGATGAAGACGATTTGCGGATGCGGTCGGCCCGCCAGCTGGCCTTGCAGATCCAGACCGTTGATGTCCGGAAGGTCGACGTCCAGGATCAGGCACCCCGGCAGGTCGGGCTTGGCAAACTCCAGGTATTCGGCGGCGGATCCGAACGTGACGACGCTCAAATGTGCCGACGTCAGGAGCTCTTGCAGGGCTTCGCGCATGCGGAAATCGTCGTCGACGACGAACACAATGTGATCCTGCACGTCATCACGACGCACTCGAGGCGATCGGAAGCGTGAAGCTGAACACCGCTCCCCGCGGGGTGTTGCTCGTGGCCCAGAGCCGGCCTTGGTGCGCCTCGACGATCCAGCGAGAGATGGCGAGGCCCATGCCCATGCCGGTTTCCTTGGTCGTGAAGAACGGCTCGAACACCCGCTCCAGATCTTCGAGCCCGCTGCCCTCATCGCGGATCTCGATCAACACGCTGTTCGTCCCGTCACGGCGGAAGCGAATCGACAGCATTTTTGG
>Ga0209590_10000323_pt1 | contig 15026 bp, 14 predicted proteins | sample CZO8metaG_FD_188353 | JGI IMG/M metagenome (GOLD analysis project Ga0209590, IMG submission 188353) | Vadose zone soil microbial communities from the Eel River Critical Zone Observatory, Northern California, USA - CZOApr15con1.8 metaG... | ecosystem: Environmental > Terrestrial > Soil > Vadose...
GCTGTTCAATTGGGAACGGTTTAGCCGCGCGACCAACGACGGGTTCTTTCTTGTCATCGAAGCGCGCGATCCGTGCTTCACCGAAACGGATGCGCGGGTGCTGCTCGAGAGAACCGGCGGGCAACATATCACCATCATTCACGACGAGTAATTATGTTGCGCGGCTTTCTCCTCATTTTTTTGTTGTCCGGAATCGCGCTCGTCGCGGTGTTTGGATTTCGCGGACAGAAGAGCACTGGCTCGCCGCTCGAGATTTTTCCGGACATGGTGCGCCAGCAGAAAGTGCGGGCACAAGCGCCGCTCAATTTTTTTGCAGATGGGCGCGGCCCGCGCGCGCCGGTCGCCGGGACGATGCCAATCGGCTATGAAATGCCGAAGCCGCAAACGATTGCAACATCCACGGCCGCGGTTCCCATGCCCGAGGTGCACTCGCGGCTCGGGTTCAGTGTTGGCACCGATTATTACGATACGGGAAAAATGGGCGATCGCTGGGGCACGGGCGTTCCGATCGAAGTCACGCGCGAGCTAATGGAACGCGGACAGCAGCGTTTCAATATCACCTGCGCGATGTGTCACGGCGCGACTGCCGCCGGCAACGGCATCACGAAACAGTACGGCCTGGCGACAGTGGTCAGCTTGCAGGATGAACGAATCCGCAAAATGGCTGATGGCGAGATTTTCAACACGATCACAAACGGCAAGAACACGATGATGGCCTATGGGCCAAATATTATGGTGGCCGACCGCTGGGCGATCATTGCCTACTTGCGCGCTCTGCAACGCAGCCAGAACGCAGCGATTGTCGATGTCCCGCCGGAGCACCAGGCCGAGCTGGAGAAACCGGCAGAGACGAAACCCGAACCCAAACCGGAGGCGCCAAAAAAATGAGCGATCGTTCCCAAGCGCTGCCGACGCCCGAAGGCGAATACTTTGAGAGCAATCGCTTTGCCGGGCTTTCCGTGTTGCTCGGCTTGATTGCATTGGTCGCGCTGGCGCTGGGCGGCGTTGGCGCCGCAATCGATCCGAAACAGCTCAGTTATTCCTGGCTATTCGCTTTTGCATTTTACTTCACGCTCTGCGCGGGCTGTTTTTTCTGGATAATCGTTCATTACGCGACCGACGCCGACTGGTCCGTCGTTGTGCGCCGACAACTGGAGAACATTGCGTGCCTGCTTGCGGTCATGGCCGTATTCTTCGTGCCGGTTTTGTTTCTTCGACATCATCTTTACGATTGGTTGAACATTCCGCCGGGCAAAGAGGCGGCGCTCGATTCCAAGCGTGCTTATCTCAACTGGAATTTCTTCGTCGTGCGCGCGATCGTTTTCTTCGGGCTTTTTGTTCTCGCGTCGCAGTTGCTCCGTCACTTTTCCGTGCGGCAGGACAAGGACGGCAATCAGCAGTTCACCATCTGGATGCGCAAGATTGCCTTCGCGAGTCTCCCGATGTTCGCGCTCTGCCTCACCTTCGGCGCATGCGATTGGCTGATGAGTCTGAACTATCATTGGTTCTCGACCATGTGGGGCGTTTACATTTTCGCCGGCGCCGCCGGCAGTTCGATGTCGCTGCTCGTTCTCGTGATCACCGCTTTGCGCCGCGCCGGTTATTTGAAAGAGGTCGTCACTCTCGAGCATTACCACATCATGGGAAAATGGATGTTCGCCTTTTCCGTCTTCTGGGCTTACATCGCCTTCAGCCAGTACATGCTCATCTGGTACGGAAACCTGCCCGAGGAGACGCAATACTTTCTCACTCGAAATACCGAGTCATGGTGGGACTTGAGCATGCTTTTGGTGATCGGGCGGTTCTTCGGACCCTTCGCCATTCTGCTTTTGCGCTCGATTAAAAAACAGCCACACCGGCTCTGTTATGTCGCCGGATGGATCGTGTTCATGCAAATGCTCGATATGTACATCATCGTGTTGCCCGCTTTGCATGGGACCGGCGTGCACGTGAGCATTTGGGATTTTGTTTCCCTGGTCGCAATCGGCGCAACACTCGGATTCGTTTATCTGCAAATCGTGGCGAAGGCTTCGCTTTTCCCGGTGCGCGACCCGCGCCTGATCGAATCGTTAAAATTGACCAACTGAAATGCCTGACGCCGAATCAATTCGCCAACTTGGACGATCGCGCTCGCCTTTCTCCGCCTGGCTCGGCATCGTGCTCTTGTTTGTCCTTTTCGGTGTGATTGTGCTCGCCGTCATCGGTCCCGCGCCGCGCGGCGACACTTACGAACAAAAGCGCGCCAAGGCACGGGAAGAAAAACTTAAGACGGCGCGCGAAGAAGACGGGAAAACGCTTGGTTCTTACGCATGGATCGACAAGAACAAGGGCCTTGCGCGGATTCCAATCGCGCGCGCGATGGAATTGACAGTTGCGGATTTAACAAAGAAAGAACCGGCTCCTGCTGGGCCGATTGCGACACCGGCGGCGCCAGCTTCCGCTGCTCCCATGGGCGCGCCCGCGCCGTCTGCAGCGCCACCTGCTTCACCGACACCAACCGGGACGCCGAAACCGACTTCAGTCGCAGGGCCAAACTCGGAAAGTCGCGGTCAGCCGGCCGCGGCGGTAAATCCGCCACCGGCACTTCCCGGAACACAACCCGGCGCTTCCGCTTCACCCGCGGCACCGCCTGCTCCGACAGCAAGGCCATCGAATTCCGCGAACACTTCGCAAGCAACACCTGCGCAGTCGCCGGCCGGAAGTCCGTCGCCGACCCCCATCAAAACACCATGAGCATTTTGATTCGCTGCGGATGAGCATGTCGATCTTCTCACCACAACATGGACGCCACTGAGATTCCACTGAAAGCGCCGTCGGTTTCCACCGATGTCCCGACGAGCAATGTCGAGCAAATCGAGCGCGCCTTGATTGACGCTTCAACGCGCGTGCCGGTCCTGATGTTTTACACTTCGGCCATCGTCTGGCTTCTCATCGGCACGCTGCTCGCCGGTTTCGTTTCATTTAAACTGCATTCGCCCGATTGGTTTTCGAACGTCAGTTTTCTCACCTGGGGTCGCGTTCGCCCGGCGCACATGAACGTGATGGTTTACGGTTGGGCGTCGATGGCCGGGATGGGCACTGCCATTTGGCTGATGGCGAGATTGTGCCGCACGGTTTTGCGCCATCCGCTTTTGCTCGTTGCCGGCGCAGGGTTCTGGAACTTCGGCGTCCTCCTTGGCGTGGGCGGAATTCTCATGGGCGACAGCACCGGTTATCAATGGCTGGAGTTCCCGCCTTACGCCGCGATTGTTCTTTTTGTCGCTTACTCGCTCATCATTTCGTGGGCCGTGCTCATGTTCCGTTTTCGGCGCGGCGACCAGATTTACATCACGCAATGGTATCTGCTCGGCGCGTTTCTCTGGTTCCCATGGCTCTACGCGGCTGCGCAATTGATGCTCTTCGTCGTGCCGGTGCAGGGCGTGATGCAAGCGGCCGTGGACTGGTGGTTCGCGAACAATCTGCTTTTTCTCTGGTTTGGCGCGATCGGACTCGGCACTGCCTACTACATGATTCCGAAAGTAATCGGCCGCCCGGTTTACAGTTATCATCTGGCCACGATCGGTTTCTGGACCTACGCGCTCTTTTCAAGCTGGACGGGAATGCAACGTCTGGTCGATGGGCCGTTTCCGGCCTGGATGATCACGGCGAGCATTGCGGCGACGATCCTCACAATCATCCCGGTTGCCACCGTCGGGCTTAATCATCACATGACGATGCAGGGGTATTTCCCCCTCATGCGCTATAGTCCGACGCTCCGCTTCACGGTGTTCGGCGCGATTTCCTACACCGTCTTTAGCGCGCTCGGCGTCCTCATCTCGCTGCGCTCCGTCGCGCGCTACGTCAACTTCACGCAAGCGAGCATCGCTTATTCGCATCTCGGTCTTTACGCGTTCTTCACCATGGTCATTTTCGGTTCGATGTACTATATCGTGCCGCGATTGGTTGGCCGCGAATGGCGTTACGCGTCGCTCATCAAACTACATTTTTGGGCGTCGGTCTACGGCATCGGCCTCATGATCCTGATGCTCCTCGCCGGTGGTTTCCTGCAAGGCGCGAACATGGACAATCCCTCGCTTGCTTTCAGTGAGAGCACGCAAACGATCCTTCCCTATCTGCGCGGGCGCAGTCTTTCCGGAGTTTTGCTCACCGTCTCGCATTTTGTCTTCGCTTTTCACTTTGGCCTCATGCTCTTCGGCTTGGGCCGCACCTCGAGCGTGCCGACGTTTTTGAATCCGGTTGAAACGGAAGGTTCCGAAGTGCACATATGAAAGGACTAATTCCTCTCGTTCTCGGCATTTTCGGAACGTTCACCTTTTCGTGGGTGGGATTGACCGTGATCCCGAATCTGCAAATCGGACATCTCGATCCGCAAATGGACGAAGAAGGCACCGATGTTTATCCCGCGCCAAAATCGGGAATGACTGAGCGTGGCCGCCGCGTCTACGCGGCCAACGGCTGCATCTATTGTCACAGTCAGCAAGTCCGCGCCGATTACGCCGCGTCCGATATCGATCGGAAATGGGGCGAGCGCCGCAGCGCCCCGCGCGATTACATTTTCGACCGACCCGTGCTGATTGGGAATATGCGAATGGGTCCGGACCTCTCCAATATGGGCAAGGCCGCGCCGGCGGAAGAGGAAAACGCTCCGCCGGCTGGAGCGAGCCCGGCCGGAGCGCCGAGCGCAAGTCCAGCCGGTCCGCCCGCAGGAAGTGCGAATCAAACTGCGTCTTCGGCTGCCGCGCCATCACCGGCGGCGAAACCTGCTGCTTCCCTCGCTCCGGCCGGCGCATCACCTCCACCCAGCGCTGCGACAGCGCCGGTCGCAACTCCGGCGGACAAAACAAAAACGGACGAATACTCAGCCGCCTGGCATCATCGACATCTTTATTCGCCGCGCAGTATTTCAATCGATTCGAACATGCCGGCCTATCGCTTTCTTTATGAGAAGCGCCGCATTGCCGGGGACCGCTCCGCCGATGCGCTTCAACTCACCGGATCCGAAGCGCCGCCCGCTGGTTGGGAAATTGTTCCCACTTACGACGCGAACTGTCTCGTCGCCTATTTGATGTCGCTCGATCAATCGCACCCTTTAAAGGAGGTGAAGGGCGTCGCACCAGCTGCGTCACCGGCTCCGGCCGCACCGGGTGCGCCTGCTGCCGCCGCTCCATCACCAGCGGCTTCGCCGGCGAAAGGAGGACAATGAACGAACAAACTCCGCCTCCCGACCAACGCGTCCGGCAAGGGATGGATTACGGCGAGTTCGAAGAGGTGCAGGAAGTGCATGCCGCCATCCAGCGCGAAAAACGTGAGCCGCGCGTCGGACTCGAACCGCTCTCGATTTGGCTGATTGCCGTTTACGGGCTCGCGGTATTTTTCGGCGGCGCTTATCTCGGGCGCTACTCGGGAAACTTCAGTGGCGACGGACTCGATCCGCTCGGCGGCCCGCCGCCAACAAAAAAAGCTGGTGGAGCCCAGGGTGAACAGCAGCAAACTGAACTAACGCCGCGCGACCGCGGCAAAAAGATTTTTGCGGCGAACTGTCAGACTTGTCATCAAGCGAACGGTCTCGGCGTGCCCGGTCAATATCCTCCGCTGGCTGGCTCAGAGTTTACAACCGGAGGCTCGCGCCGGCCGGGCATGATTGTCCTCAAGGGTTTGCAAGGTCCGGTCACTGTCAAAGGCCAAAAATTTGGCACCGCCGTCATGCAACCCTGGGACAAAACATTAACCGACCAAAAGGTCGCCGATGTCCTCACTTACGAACGGAGTGAGTGGGGGAACAATGCCAGCCCGGTTACGGCCGAACAAATTGCCGCTTTGCGCAAAGAGCTGGCCAATCATCCCGATTCATTCACCGAGCCGGATCTGCTGGGAGTTCCGGCGGACGCTGAGCTTTCCGGCGGTGCGCCCGCAGGCGCTGCGCCGCCAAAACCTGGCGAAGCTGCAAAACCCGGCACGCCGCCCAAACCGCAAGGATAAGCGTCCTCGTCCCGAAAATTCTGGGGAGCACAGGCTGCCAGCCTGTAGGTCTCGGCAGCTTGCCGAGAGCGGGTAACACCGGCTAATTCCTGTGAGCCACGCGCGCGCAGACCTGTTGCCGGCAGGGATGCCGGCAACTGCGGGCTGGAAGCCCGCTCTCCCGCAGATCACGCGATCGCGTCCCCAATCAACTCGGCCATGTGCTTAGACGCGCGTTTGTTAGATCGACAATTTGATTCTGCGAAACAAAAGCCGCTTTTTCCAGGGCTGCTATCGGCCCAAATCGCCGCCCACTGGTGGTATGATTAAGGAGAGCCGTACCTACGCCGGAAAACTGATTGTCCGTGATTTGGAAAAAGCCTATTCTGGCCGCCTTATCGCCCGCCGAACGCCGATGAATTTTCTGCATTCCCCGCCGATATTGCGAGTAACCAACGAAATGCAGTCCATATGTGAGATAGACTGAGAAATTCAGTCTAATCCTTAGTTAGACGTATTCCACGCGCGATGAAGTCTCCAATCCTCGCTGTCGCTGCTCTGGCGCTCACGGTCAGTTCTATTCATGGCGCGCAAGACAAAAACAAGTTGCCTGCGGAAGTGGATGCTGCGCTACGCACAACATCCACCGCGGTGCTTTACTCGCTTGAACCTTGGGCTGAGCCTGATGCACCCGGGAAGAGACTGCATCGCTATAAGATCCTCGGTCAAACTATGCTCGAGCAAAAGCAAACTGCTTCGGCTATCGCGGAGTTTAAGACCGCGATCGGTCATTGGAATGGCGTGTTGGCGATGTGCTTCGATCCACGTCATGGGCTTCGAGTGACGGCAAATGGTCAGACCTATGACCTGTTGCTTTGCTACGCCTGCAATCAGCTCTACGTCTACCGCGGCGACAGACTCGTCACTTCACTTGGCGTCACCGGATCGCCCAGGGTGCTGAACGACTTACTTGCCGCAGCCAAAATTCCACTTTCAAAGAGTGGCGAGAAACCATAACGTCTAAGCAATTCGCTGCAGCTAACCGCTGGCCGGTGCGATGACCAGCTTTACTTTTGTGAAACAGTTGTCGATCTTAGCAAAGCTCGCTCCCGCCAGCGGTAGCTGAGCTTGATCTCGTTAGACTTCTGAGACGCGTTCTCCGATATGCCATCCGAAGACGAAATTAAATTTGCTAAGTCCCGCTTCCAGATTCAGGACGCGATCCGCACATGCTTTGCCAGCGCGGAGCTGCTGTTACCGCTTCACCTTCAAGCGGGCGGCGGGCATGTTGACTCGGTGGTTGGTCATATTCAGCCCGACACCTTATCCGGTCAGCAACTTGTGCAATTTCGCACATACAGCTCTGCAAAGGTCAGTAAGCCTGAGAGGATCGAAGTTGCCATCGGCCACACCGGTCCGAAATGGACGCCAATTGTGACAGTCACCTCAACCTCAATCGAGCCTGAACAGGTTCTATTCGATGCGGACCTTCACGACCATCTCCAGAAGGTTCTAGAGATGATCACCGCGCGAATCAAGCGCCTCCTGTAGCTCATCACCTTATGACCAGGGACCATCTACTTACGCGCGCCCGCGAGTGCCTTGTTCGTCACCCTGCAACTATAGGTGCTGAATTACGTGCGGAGCTCCAAAGCTCTTATATCCCGTGAGACACCCACTCATCATAATCGCATTCATGCTTACCGCCGCATCTCTTCGCGCAGATGACATTACGACACTCAGCGGCGAGAAGTTTATAGGCGTTACCATTAGCCGCGCTGAGCCTGACGGACTTGTCGTCATTAAGAGCGACGGCATTGTGAAAATTCCTTTCAGCGATCTCTCACCAGAGCTTCGCGCGAAATATGGCTATGACCCACAGAAAGCGGCTCAATACAACGCCGCAGTTCAAGCAGCGGCAGCGCAGTTTAACGCCGGAGTTCAAGCGGCGCCAACGCAGGGGCAAGCAGCTCAGCAAGGGATTGAGGAAGGCAAAAAGAACGCCAAGTGGATTGTCGGCAAAGTCGTTGCGGTCCGCGATAACGGTATTCTCCTAGATCCTCCCAATCAGGGCGACAGTGGAGATTACGAGTTAGGAGCCACGGAGTTGGCGAGACAGCGCTTCCGCCAAGAGCGCGCTTCCTTGGATGCCGCATTTCAAGAGTATCTAGCGAAAGGTGGGACATTTTTCCGGAGCGTTCGAGGTATGCGTTACATCGCACAACACTGGATTAAGGCACCGGATGATTATCAGAAGTATTTTTCTCTCACGGAGCTACACCAAGCGAAGAACTTTCTCGGCAGCCTCGGAGTTTTTCCGCCAATCGACACCGAGGAAGCCGTCTTTGTTAGATACACCTCACGACGGAACGTAGTAGATGGCGACTATCTATCGCTATGGTTAGTCGAAGATGGTACGGTCGAGAGCGAGGGCGGCAAAACTTACAGAGCGTACAAACTGCTTGGGAGCAACTAAGACCTTTGCGTGGCGCTCGCGATGGCAGTCCCGTTGTCAGTGCTCCACCAGAGCGTCTATTGGCCCTTGGGTAAACCGTTGCCGATCGCGCTCGCCAACAATTCCGCCATGTGTTTGGGACGCGCGTTTGTTAAATCGCTGATCTGGTGGCGGCACCTTGTGCCCGACGCGACGACAATGTCGGGACGTTGTTAGCGACGCTGGGCTCTTGGAAGATCGAGGCTCGCGACAGCATCTTTCAGTTGGCTGACCGGCGGCAGTTTCGTTTTCAGCTTCGGCGGTAACAAGCGGTACTCGGCCACGCCCATCGGGCTTTTCACATCGCGCAAGGTGTACTCGACGATCGTTTTGTTTTTTCCGCGACAGAGAATAAGCCCGATGGTGGGAGCGTCTTTGTCGGACTTGAAGACGTTGTCCACCGCCGTCTGATAGAAATTCATTTTCCCAGCGAACTCGGGTTGAAAGTCCACAACCTTGAGATCGATGACGATGTAGCAGTGAAGCCGGGTGTGATAGAAGAGCAGATCGAGAAAGAATTCCTCGCCGTCCACTTCCAGCCGGACCTGATTTCCGACAAACGCGAAGCCGAAGCCAAGCTCGATGAGGAATTCTTTCAAGCGGGCGAGCAGGGCGTTCTCCAAGGCCCGCTCGTTGGCAGATTCATCCAGCGCGGCGGGTTGAAGAATGTAAGGGTCTTTGAGCATCTCCCGGGCAAGATCGGATTCGGGCGCGGGAAGAGCGCGCGCGAAATTGGTGGGAGCGAGGCCCTGGCGTTTGTGAAGGTGAGTATCGATCTGGTGAACGAGAACACTTCTGGCCCAGCCGTGTTGGATGGTGTTGCGAATGTAAAATGCGCGGGCCTCTGGGTCGGTAACACGATCCAGGAGGACGCAATTGTGGCCCCAGGGAATTTGTGCAGCAAGCTGTTGCACAATTGGCCGATCTGGCCAGGACTCGGCAAAAGCGCGCATGTACTTCAGATTCCGGACGGAATATCCTCTAAGCTTTGGGAAGGCACGTTGGAGATCGGCGGCGAGCCGATCGATCACCTTTGCGCCCCAGCCTTGCCGCGCCTGGTTGGCGAGAATGTCGCGACCGACTTCCCAATAATGAAGAACCAGCTCAGCGTTCGCAGCGAGGGCGGCTTTGACTTGCGCAGTGCGAATGCGCTCTTTGATACCGGCAAGGAAGTGAGCGTAACTTTGTGCACCAGACTGTTGCACAATTGCCTTCGGCGCGCGTTTTCGCTTCATGCCTCGAGTTTGTCATTCACCGAATCTTTTTCTGAAGGGGCGATCCATTGCACGAAAATGATGTAACCACAATGCGCTAGGGCAGCAAGTCGCCGTACCTTGCTTTAATGCCCCTATTTCGATCTTCGCTTGTTGCGGCCAACACCGCGAAAGCGTACGGGGCTAGAGCAATGCTTCGGCGATCAGCTCCGCCATGTGCTTCGGATGGCGGTTCGTAAGATCGAGAAGCTGATGGCGGCAACTCGTGCCGGAGGCGACAACCACGTCGGGTTTTTCGTTGTCGATCTTGTCGAGCAAATCGGCAGCGACCTGAACTGACAACTCGTATTTCTCCGCAAGCGCGCCAAACGCGCCGGCCATTCCGCAGCAACCGGTGTCGAGCAGCGTCGCTTTTCGTCCCGGCAACCGCTCCACCAGCCGCGCCATGAAGGCCGGATTCATCAGCGACTTGGCGTGGCAATGCGGATGAATCGCGACTCTCGCCTGCCCATTTTTGAATTGCAGCGCGTCTGGTTCGCGATCGAGCAAATCGTCGATGAATTTCTCGAACAAAAAACAGCGTGCCGCGACTTGTTCAGCGTTATCGATTTTCAATTCGCGGTAATCGTCCACGAACATCGACCAGCATGATGGTTCGAGAAAAATAATTGGAGTCTCGTAACTCAGGCGTCTCGCCTGATCCTCCGTGGCCCTGACAGGCGAGACGCCTGTGTTACGGTTCAAAAGATCGACATTGTGTCTTCCGAGCTTCGCTGCCGCATCGAGATTTCCCTGACTGAACGCCGGTCGCCCACAGCACTCGCGATTTTTCACAAGCGAAACTTCAAAACCGAGCGCTTCGAGCACTTTGACCGCTGCGATGCCGATCTGCGGCTCGTGATAGCGCACAAATGTATCGTCCCACAGAATGACGCGGCTGCGGCTGTAGCGGCGCTCTGCGAGCACCGACTCATTTTTATTTCGGCGGTCATAGACCGCCGCTACAGATCGGTTTCGTCGCGCGAACCAACGATCAAATCTCTCGCTCGCGTAATGGGGCAACGAGCGTTTCGCGGAGATGCCCAGCGCTTTTTCCAGCAGCGCGCGCATCGGCGCAAGATCGACAATTGCGTTTGCCAATCGTGGCGTCGCGCACCCGAGTCGGCCTAACAAATCGACCGCGCTAAAGATTCGCTCGCGCAACGGCAAACCATCGCGCTGATGCCGCGCGTAAAGCATTTCCGCTTTGAGCAACGCGAGATTCACATTAGACGGGCATTCCGGCGTGCAACCTTTGCAGGAAAGACAGTTGCTCAGCGCAGCATCCAATTCGGCCGAGCGCAGCGGATCATGTCCGCTCGTGCGCATTTCGAGCGCGGCGCGAATGATGTTGGCGCGGCCACGCGTGGACATGATTTCATCGCCGGTGGCGATAAACGTCGGGCACATGATCGGCGCGTCTTTGCGGCAACCGCCGCAGCCGTTGCATTGCTCGAGATTGCCAATGAAGGAACGGTCTTTGAAGGCAAACGCGAGTCGTGGCTTGAATGGCAACTCCAGCGGCCGCGCAAAGTTCTCGCGTAGATGATTGTCGATCTTGTGCCGGCCGTCGTCGAAGATCTTTCCGGGATTGAAAATATTTTTCGGATCGAACGCGTTTTTGATTTCGCGCATCACGCCGAGCAGCTCATCGCCGAGTTGCTCGCGCATGTATTCGGTGCGCGCGATGCCGACGCCGTGCTCGGCCGAAAGCGAGCCTTTGAATTGCCTGACGAGTGCCGAAGTCTCATTCGCGACCTGCCGAAATTTTTTTAAGTCAGACGCGCTATGGAGGTCGAGCACCGGACGCACGTGCAGTAATCCACTGGCAGCGTGCCCGTAATAACTCGCTTCGAGCCCGAGCGGTTTCATGATCGATTGCAAACCGCGCACGTACGCTGGCAATTGCGCCGGGCGAACTGCTGCGTCCTCGATGAACGCGACCGGTTTGGCCGCACCGACGCGCCCGGTCAAAAGCGAAAGGCCGGCTTTGCGCACCGACCAGACCAGATTCATCTCGGCTGTGTCGGTGAGAATTTTTGTGCGCAAACCGAGATTTCGCGACTGCAAGATCGACAATCGCTCGGCCACGTCGTCGTAAAACTCGACGAGCAAAATCGCTTCGCACGGCTTGGCATCGAGATCGAGCAAATCGCGCGCGGCCTGGAAATGGAGCTGGCTTTTCGTTTGATCGAGCAAAGGACGATCGATGTGTTCGATCGCGGCCGGTTTTAGATCAAGAAGCTCCACCGTTGCTTGCATGGCGTCGGCCACGGACGCGAAGAAAAGCAGGCCAAGTCCCTTCTCGCGCGGCAACGGCGAAATTTTCAGTTCGGCCGAGAAAATTGCGGCGAGCGTCCCTTCGCTGCCAGCCAGAATTTCGTTGAGATTATTCGGTGCGCGCAGAAAACGTTCGAGACCGTAGCCGGGCCACCGTTTCAACAAACCGGGCGGCATGCGCTCGGCGATTTGGCCGACCTGCGCACGAATGAGATCGTCGATCTTCTCGCGCTCAGCCCGCAGTGTCTCATGCGCTGGTCCAACGCTTACGGTTCTTCCATCGACAAGAACGATTTCGGTCGAAACGACGTGGTCGGCGGTCGTGCCGTAAACCGGGACGTGTGCGCCGGAAGAATTATTCGCGATCATTCCGCCGATGGTCGCGCGCGAGCTAGTCGCGACGTCAGGCCCAAAACAAAATCCGTGTGGCTTGAGAAAATCGTTGAGCTGATCCAGCACGACGCCTGCGCCGACGCGCACGGTGCGATTTTCGACGTTGAGCTCGGCGATCTGGCGATTGTGCCGCGAAAAATCGACGATCAATCCTTCGCCAATCGCGTTGCCGACCAGACTCGTGCCTGCGCCGCGCGGGATGATCGACACGCCAGCCTCAGCAGTGGCCTGAATTACGGCGCTCGCTTGACGCGCACTTTGAGGAAACGCCACGCCGGCGGGTTCAATTTGATAAATAGACGCATCGGTCGCGTAAAGTTGACGGGTCAGATTATCAAATCTGACCTCGCATCCTGCCTCTGCGATCGCCTTCTCTTGAGCCGAGGTCATCTCGTTCCTTCAAGATTCGTCTTGGCGCGCGAATTACAAGAGGACGGCGCGACGACAGCCGATGGCAGGTTAAATGCTGTCATTGCTAATGAGCGGGTGAAGACCAGCGTCAAAACGAAGATTTGGAACGGGCAGGATCTCAGAAATCAAAGCGAGATGCCTGCGCGCGCTCGTCAACTTTGTGACGATGTCATGAGGGTGATCGAAAACAACGGTGAGGTGACTCTGCCGTCCGGGCTTCCGGCGGAACCGCTTTTCACCAAACGACAGCGCCAGTTGGCCCGGCTTATTGTCTGGGCTTTGATTTTTGCCGGGTTGTTGGTCGTAGCGAGGGCCATCAAGTGACTCCTAGAGCAGCGGCAACTGCGCGCTGGTTTCCTCCGGTTCGGCAAAACGAACGCCCAGCCCAAGCAGTCGCACGTTTTTGCCGGTGCGGGCAAAACCTTCTGCGAGCAACGAACGAAACGCCTCGAGCGACGGCTCAAGGCCGGCGCGCTCCACCGTCGTCCGGGTGAAGTCGGCGAATTTCAATTTCGTGAAAATTTTTGTGATCGTGCGCGTCGTTTCCTTTTGCGCCAAATCCGCCATGAGTTGCTCGAATAATTCCGCGAGCCGCTCCTCGCATTGCTCCAGGGTTGTGAGGTCGATTGAGAAGGTCTCTTCCGTGCTGAGCGATTTTCGCGGGCGGTCCGGTTCGACCGGACGATGGTCAATCCCGCGGCAAAGATCATACAATTCGATCCCGAATTTGCCGAAAAGATCGACAAGGTCGGGACGTGAGAAGCGCTGGAGTTCGCCGCAAGTTTTGACGCCCAGCTCTTCCAGCTTTCGTTCGGTTTTGGCCCCAATTCCCCAGATTTTGCGCACGGATAATTTCTCAATGAAGTCCGGCACTCCTTCCGGCCTCACTTCAAGCTGGCCATTCGGCTTGTTTACTTCGCTGGCAATTTTGGCTATGAGTTTGTTCGGACCGATCCCCGCTGATGAAGTCAGCTTCGTCTTTTGAAAGATCATGTCGCGGATGACTTTTGCGACGGCAGCGGGAGCGCCGGAATGCGCCGTAAGATCGACATAAGCTTCATCGAGCGAGAGCGGTTCAACCAGTGAGCTGAACCGATGCAAAATCCCGCGAATCACAGTCGCTTCGCGCCGGTAAACATCGAACCGCGTCGGCAAAACGATCAGGTTCGGGCAGCGTTGCAGCGCCATGAAAGTGGGCATGGCTGAATGCACGCCGAACTCGCGCGCTTCGTAATTGCACGTAGTCAAGACGCCACGCCGGTCGCGCGTTCCGCCGACGCCGACCGGTTTGCCGCGCAACGCTGGCCGGTCGCGCACCTCGATTGCGGCATAAAAGCAATCCATATCGAGGTGAATAATCGAGCGCGGCGGCGAATCTTTCTCCACGCCGCAAATGTAGCTGCAAAGAAAGCAATCTCACAAAGCCGGCGGCAGATTAGAGACGACCTGTCAGGGCGAGATTGCCTTTTCGCGCGCTTTGCGCGATGACGAACAAATGCGATCACCGGCGACACGAGTTTTCATGGTGCGACACGGCGCCACCGTCTTGAGCGCGGAGGATCGTTTCGCCGGGGCAACTGATGTGGAGCTCTCCGATGAGGGACGCGAGCAAACGCGGCGATTGGCGGAGCGATTGAGCCACGAAAAAATTGTCGCAGTTTATGCATCGCCCCTTGGCCGCACGGTCGAGACCGCGCAGATCCTGGCCGCGCCGCACAAGCTCGAAGTCCAGACCTGCGATGGTTTCCGGGAAATTTCGCATGGCCGCTGGGAACAAATGACGCGGCGGGAAGTGGAGGAACGCTTCCCGGAAGAAGCGGCCGAGTGGGAAAAGGATCCGTACACATTTGCGCCAATGGGAGGCGAAAGCGGGCTTGCTGTGACGGCACGGGCATTGCCGGCATTGATCGAGCTGGTGCGAGAATATTCCGGCAAAAATATTCTGGTCGTGTCGCACAAAGCGACGATCCGGCTTTTGCTTAGTTCGTTGCTCGGGTTCGACCCGCGACGCTATCGCGATACTCTCGACCAGAAACCGGCGGCGTTAAACATTGTCGATTTTCGGGACGCAACCCGCGCACGACTCACATTATTTAACGACACATCGCATTACGATAGGGCCGGCAGAGCGATCCCGGAGATCCCGGAAGCGCGTTTGTCGAAGTGGTGGAACACGCGCAGCGGAACTTAGCGGGCAAGATTTCGCGCTCGCCATTGCAAGATTGAGATGGTGAAAT
>Ga0209590_10000329_pt1 | contig 14977 bp, 13 predicted proteins | sample CZO8metaG_FD_188353 | JGI IMG/M metagenome (GOLD analysis project Ga0209590, IMG submission 188353) | Vadose zone soil microbial communities from the Eel River Critical Zone Observatory, Northern California, USA - CZOApr15con1.8 metaG... | ecosystem: Environmental > Terrestrial > Soil > Vadose...
CGCCGCCTAACGAAGTGCGCTTAAGCTGCGGGGTGCGGCGGCCGCAATCAAGACAGACCCCTTCCCTTTCAAGCGGCCGCCGCACCCCGACAGCTTCAAGCGCTGGTTAGGCGCCAACCGCTCGCCTCTGGCCCACTGGCGTGGCGCGTCCCGGCGTGCCTTAGCGGCGCGCCCAAGCATACACCGCATTGCCAGCGAGCAGCAGCACAATTGCGATGTCGCTCAAGATGAGAGCGTTAACCGGTACCCGAGTCAGAATGAACGGATCAAGCCCCGCGGTTCCGAGCGGGCCAACAACAGCCGTGACCAAAGCAAGCAACGCCCCATAGCGCCGTGCACGGACCAGTCGTAGGCCTGCAATCGCCTGGGTGACGGCCAGGCCCAGAAGAAAGAACACGGGGATAAACGCGGCTGCATTTCCCCCACCCATCACGTCCGCACTAAAGACGACGGCTCCATACGCGAGGAAGATCGCTGAGAGCCAGCAGAGGGCAGCTGCAAGCTGGGGAAGGCGAGCGGATCGACGAGCAGAGGTGTCGGCGGGTAGGTGGGGCTCTGTCATATGTGGACTTTGGTTGGCGTCTAACTAGTAATTAGCCTGATTCATTCGGGACTCTCCATACGCCAAAACAATCTCGATAACACCACGGTCCGCCCACCCTGACGCATGTTCGACTGACTCGCCTGCAAGGTAACACGCCGTCGCGCGCGTTAGACTGCCAAATCGCGCCGGTCAACAAAGAGCATCACACTCCTCCGAACCACGGATACCCCTGATCCTCCCAGTACCCGCCCGGCCGCTCGGCCGTGAACGTCAGCGATACGAGATACTTCGTCATCTTGTAGCCGAGCTTGGTTGGCGAGTAGAGCCGCAGCGGCGCGCCGTGTGTCGGCGATAGTGGATTGTCGTTCATCCCGTACGCGAGAATCGTTTGCGGATGCATGGCACTCGCGAGATCCCAGCCGTTGGAATAGCCCGAGTCGAACGAGTCGAACCGTACGTAGCGCGCCTGCGGCAGCAATCCGCAACGCTCGGCGACCGTTGACACCGCCGCGCCGTGCCACGTGGCGATCGCGCTCCATCCCTCGACACAATGATGCTTCACCGTATAGGTGGTGCGCGGCAGCGCCTGCAGCTGGTCGAGCGAGAGCGACTGCGGCTCGCGCACCAATCCACCGACCTGCAAATGCCAGACGCGGGGGTTCTCGAGCATCGGCATCGTCGGTGAGATAAAGTAACTCGGCACGGTAGCGGTCCGCTGAGAGATGTCGTACTCCGGTGCGAGCCGGTTCTTCGAGAAGAAAACCTTCTCACCCACCCAGTCATTGAAGCGACTGACGTCGAGCAGCAGCGGACGAACGGCGTTGCCGCCGTCCCACCCGCACCCGGCAACGAGCGAGGCGGTGCCGGCGCCCGCAGCCAGTCGCAGAAACGCGCGGCGATCAATCATGGCTGGGGAAGCGGCCGCGATACCAGCCGGAGATCATGGCTCGGAGCGACGCCGGATCCACGACGAACACCAGTATTACGTGTACGATGAGAAACCCCGTGAAAATCCACACCGCCCAGAAGTGCCAATAGCGCGCCGCCTGAAATCCCCCGAACAGCGCGGTGAGCCACGAGAGCTGCGTGGGCTTGTAGATCGCAAATCCGGTGAGGACCGACAGCACGCCGAGCACGATGATGAACGTGTATGCGGCCTTCTGGAGCGGGTTGTGCTTTCCCTGCGGCGGGTGATCCTTCCGCAGCCGCAGGTAGTACTTCTGCATCTCGATCGCGCCGCGAATATCGCGCGGCCGGAACAACAGCGACCGCCATTCGCCGCTCGCCGCCAGGTACGACAGATACAACACGCCGCCGGCGATGAGCGGCCACATCAGCGTGAAGTGCCAATTCAGCCCGCCCGCGAGCCAACCGCCCAGCCGGCTCCACTTCGGAAAGCCATGATCCTCGAATGCATTCACGTAGTACGGACCACCCCGCTCGCCGAAACGCGCGTAGGCACCATAGATCTGCAACCCACTCATGATCATCCCGGCGAGCAGCACGAACGTCATCCAGTGCGTGAGCCGCACGATCCAGTGATGGCGCTTGACGAACGGAGGGGACGGAGCTTTCTGAACCGGAGGAGCCGTCATGGGCTAAGTATATTGTCTGCCATGCGCGCGGCAACACTGATCACGATCGTATTCCTGGCTTCCTGCCGGCCGCAAAACGCGGCCGTTACCACTCGAGACGCCGACTCGCTCAGCTTCGCCGACGTGACGCGGCGCGATTCGGCGGACAGCACACTGCTCCAGCCGCGGGTCATCAGCGAACCGACGGTGGTCGTCTTCTGGCTGTCCGGCGCCGACACGCTGTCGGCCGACGACCAGGCCCAGGCACTCGACGAGCTCAACTACACGACCGAGGGCATCTCATCCACGCTGGCGCGGCACAACATCAAACTGGTGCCCACCAATTCCGACACGATCTACGTGGCGCTTCCCAACCGGCAGCGCCGCATGATTCTGCTGACCGGCGTGGACTATCCCTTCGGCTACGTGCTCGTCGAGCCCGGGACCGCCGAACGCATTCTCGCGGGAGTCTATTCCGACGATGAGCTCCTCGACGAGGTCGATGCGTATTTCGACCTGCCACCGACCACGGACAGCACCGCGAAGGGGCCGCGGATCTCGACGTGACGTCGCTGCTCCTGCTGGCCGCCGCGCTGTTCGTGCAGGACATCAGCTGGCAACCCCCCACGCCGCGCCAGGGCTCACTCATCGTGGTCTCGGCGCCCGACGCCATCGCGGGTGAAATGGCGGGTGAGCCGCTGCATTTCAGGAATGACAGAGCACTGGCCGCGGTGCCGCTGAGCGCGACGGACAGCATCAAACTGCAGACCCTGTCGATTCGCTGGGACGGAGCGGTCGTGGGCACAACGGCTTCCGTGCCGGTGGAGCTGCGCTCTGCAGAAGAGGAGCAAGTGCAGGCTGCCGAGCGGTTCACGCCGCCTCCCGACAGTGCATTGCAGCTGCGCATCGACCGCGAACGCGAGTTGTTGCGCGACGCCGCCAGTCGCGCGCACGCCGTGCCACGGCTCTGGCAAGTTCCGTTCATTCGCCCGCGCACTGCGCGCATCACAAGCCCCTTTGGCTCGGGACGCCAGGTGAATGGGGTGTGGCGCACCCGGCATTCGGGTCTCGATCTCGCTGGCCAGAAAGGGGCGGTGGTGCGCGCGTCGAATCGCGGCATCGTGGCGCTTGTCGGGGATTTCTTCTACGGCGGGATATCGGTATACCTGCATCACGGTGATGGCCTCATGACGGTCTACTTTCACCTGAGCCGCGCGCTCGTCGCCGTGGGCGATACGGTCGAGCGCGGCCAAATCATCGGGCGCATCGGTGCGACCGGACGCGTGACGGGGCCGCACCTGCATTGGCAGGCGCAGTACGGCGCGGTGCCGTTCGATCCTACCGATCTGTTGAAGCTTCCTTGAGTAACGCGCTGCTGCTCCGCGGCGGCCGGCTGGTGACGATGGACGCGTCCCGTCGCGTTCTCGATGCGGATGTGCTGATTGAGGATGGCAGGATAAAAACCGTTGCGGGGGCCGTCCGGCCGTCAGGCCGTCCGACCGTGATTGACTGCAAAGGCCTTGTCGTCCTGCCTGGCCTCGTTCAAGCACACATCCATCTGTGCCAAACGCTGTTCCGGGGTCTTGCGGATGACCTCTCCCTCGAGGCTTGGTTGGCGCAACGGATCTGGCCGCTCGAGGCAGCGCACACCGAAGCCTCGATCCACGCCTCCGCCATGCTCGGCGCCGCCGAGCTGCTGCTCGGCGGCACCACGGCGATTCTGGACATGGAGACGGTGCGGCACACGAGCGCGGCGTTCGAGGCACTCGAATCGATCGGGATTCGCGCGACGGCGGGAAAGTGTTTGATGGATGCGCCGTCCAGTCCGGCCGCGCTGCGCGAGCCGACGGACGCAGCGCTGTCAGAGAGCGCGGACCTCTGCGCGAAGTGGCACGGCGCCGCCGGCGGACGGCTGCGCTACTGCTTCGCGCCGCGTTTCGTGCCGAGCTGCACGGGTCCGCTGCTCAGGGCGGTGAGCGATCTGGCGGAACGGGCCGGGGCCACGATTCATACGCACGCCGCGGAAACGCCGCTCGAGTTGGACACGGTGAAGCGCGAGACCGGCCACGATGAGATCGCCTATCTCGATTCCGTCGGCATTTCAGGGCCACGCGCCGCCCTGGCGCACTGTGTCTGGGTGGACAGGGACGACATCGCTGTGCTCGCGCGGCAGCGGACGAACGTGGTCCATTGTCCGAGCTCGAACTTGAAACTCGGCAGCGGCATCGCCCCGATTCCCGAAATGCTGGCGGCCGGCTGCCGCGTCGGCATTGGGGCGGACGGGGCGCCATGCAACAACCGCCTCGATGCTTTTGCCGAGATGCGCCTGGCGGCCCTCATCCAGAAGCCGCGGCTCGGACCGGACGCGTTGCCGGCGGCGCAGGCGCTGGAGCTGGCCACGCTCGGCGGAGCGCGGGCGCTGGGGCTCGAATCGGAGATCGGATCGATCGAAGTCGGGAAGTGTGCGGACCTGATCGCGCTCGACCTCGAGGGTCCTCACGTGCAGCCTGACGGTGCCGACCTCGTGTCCCGCATCGTCTACAGCGCCCGCGCCGCCGACGTCCGTCACGTGATTGTAGACGGCCGGATCGTCGTTCGAGATGGTGTGCTGAAGACCGCCGATGTGGCGGAGATTCGTCGCACGGCCAACGCCGAGGCTCGGGCGTTACGCGCGAAAGCGCTGGATAGTCTCCGTTAGCGTCGCCGCCGCATCGGAGAGATGCTGCGACGTCGTCGTGAGCTCGCTGAGCGAAGCGATTTGCTGGGCTGTCGCCGCCGACGTCTGACGCGCCCCACTGGCGGCGCCGTCCGCGATCGCGGCGACTTCTTCCATGCGCCGCAGCACTTCCCGCATCCGCTTCGTCTGATTCTCGGTCTCGGCCGCGAACGTCGTCGCGAACTGCACGGTCGTGTTGAGATCGGTGAAGATCGCGTCGAGCGCGCCGTGCACCGTCGTCGCCACACTGCCGACGCCCTGCGCCGCCTCACGGCCCTGACGCATCGCCTCGAGGACCCGATTGATCTGATCCTGCGTCGCGCGCACGCGCGCCCGCACCTCTTCCGCCGAGCGGGCGCTTTGCACGGCCAGCTTGCGCACTTCGCCGGCGACGACGCGGAAGCCGAGGCCATGCTGTCCGGCGCGCGCGGCCTCGATCGCGGCGTTGAGCGCCAGCAGATCGGTCTGGCTCGCGATGCGCGTGATGCCGTCCACCAATTTGCCGATCGCGCGCGATTCCTGGTCGAGCACGCCCGCCACCTCGGAGGCGTGGTCCATGTGCACCATCAGGTTCATGAGCAACGTGCTGGCGCGGGCGACTTCCTCGCCGCGCCGGTGCGCCTGGAGGGCGATCTCGGTGATCTGTCGCTCGGCCTCCTGAGCCCGCGCGTGCAGCGTCGTCGCCAGCCCTGTGGCCGCTTCGGAGTCCTGGCGCCCATATCCGATGAGCTGGCGCTGCCGCTCGGTCCCTTCCGATAGTTGATGCGTCGTGCTGGAGATCGATTGAGAGGCCGTCTGCAGCTCGCGCGCCGCCGTGGCGAGCTCGCCCGCCATCGCCGCGAGCGCGCCGCCCTGGCGCCCGATCTCCCGAATGATGTCCGCGATGGCGGCCGTCGTGCGGTTCACGCTCACGCCGAGGAACCCGAGCTCGTCGGTGGCGGCGTTGGCCGCGCCGCTCTCCATCTGCCGCGTCAGGTCGCCCCGCTCGATCTCGCCCAACACGCCGCGCGCCTTGCGCAGGCGATCGACGATCTGCATGAGCATCGGGAGGAGCGCCACGCAGGCGAACACCAGCACGAGGCTCTCCTGGATGTAGAGCGACCATCCCCATCCGTGCCCGGCGAGCTGCGCCAGCCCGGTGACCAGCGTAAAGGCCGCGAGATTGATGATCAGCGCGCCCCAGGCCTCGCGCCGCTCGAGATACAGCGCTGCCTGCAGTGGCGCGACGAGATACGCACCATACAACACATGGCCGTTCGGGCCCATCGCGAACAGCACCGCGGAAATCAGCAGGCATCCGACGACGAGGTTGAGCTGCGCATACCACGGCTCGAAGGTCCCGCGCTCCACCAGCCGGCGCACGCCCGCATTCGCCGCCGCGAAGGTCGCGGCGAAAGCGAGAATGAACCACGGCGAAATGGTCGAGAGCCCGGAGAGTTTGACGCCGATCAGCAGGGCGATGCCGAACCCCACGAAGCTCCAACGGGCGCGCGTGTTCGCGAGCAGGTATTGGCGCTGCTTGGCGAAGCGCTCCTCGAGGAGTTGATGCTCGAGGCTGATCACAGGCGGAACAGGTAGCTGGCTTTCAGGAAGAATCCGTCCCCCGTGCGCGCCAGGTGGCGGAAGCTGAAGGGATCAGGCTCGGTGAGTGACGCGCCATACCCGAAGAACAATACGGTGCCCGGTGTCGGCCTGTAGGAGAACAGAAAATCGTTGCGGAAGTCCGTGTTCGTGCGACGGACTTGCTTGGTGCCGTTGATGACCAGCGTATCGCCGCTGCGTGGATCATGCAGCGCATCGATCTTTTGAGACGTGTACTGGCCGACGTACCGGAAGAAGATGGAACGCGCGAGCTGATACTCGATCTTGAGGCGCGGGATGTCCGCTGTGGAGAACCAGCTACCGTCCCCGGCCCGCGTGATGACCTGGTGCGGCCATTGGGCGTCGAAGCGTAGCGCCTGTGTCGGCTTCCAGGTCGCGGCAAGGAAGAGGTTCAGGGCGCGACCTTCTGCGGCTTCGGCGAAGATCGGCCCCGACGCACGGCCGAGACTGACGTTGACCTTCACAGCCCGCTCTGGCGTAGCAACTGCGGCCACCCCGCTCCAGAGATTGTAGAGTCCATGCGGAATCGAGAAAGGCCGCAGTACACCGGCTGAGTCCACTTGATAGCCGCTGTAGTCAGGCGGGTCAAAGACCTGGTGGTCGTTACTCCAGACCGCGGTCAACACCCACCCCCCCCGCAGCGTGAAGAACCACTGCTCGTTGATGCTGCCCTCCAGCGTGCTACCGAGATTGAAGAAGTCGCGATAGCGCCACGTCGGCGAAATCAGAATGAACGTGGTGGTGTTTTCCAGCAATGCGCCTGGCTTCCCGTACCAGGTGAAGCGATTGGCCAGGCGACCCTGCACGATGTTGACCCGATTCACGAAGCCACTGAGCGCCGCGAAATGGGGGCTGATGCCCACCAGCTCAGCGTGATTTCCGTAGGAGTAGCCCGTGAGGTCGTAGAGCGTCACGTCCCAGAGCGCTCCAGACCGCTCCCCGATATCCTTCGTCCATGAGCCCACGATCTGCGCGGTGGAAAACCAAATCTTCTTCCAGATAACGCGAGCGTCGGCTCCCACGACGCGGTTCCAATCGCTTCCGAAGATTCGGTCGGTATACACGAGTCCCACCGTCGAGCTCGCGCCCACGTCACGCCGCAAGCGCAGCACGTTGAACACGGGGTAATGTCTTGGGGTCTGATTGTTATCATCCACGGCGCCGATGTACGCGACCGCTGTCCCACCAACCTTGCCCGTCAGCTTGGCGCCCGCGACGGGCGCCGTGATACGACGCGTATAGATGAGCGCGTTGGGCGTGTCGAACTGCTCGAGCCCCTCGAGGAAGAACGGCCGCTTTTCCGGGAAGAAAAGCGCGAATCGTTGATTCACCGTCACCTGACCAACGTCCGCCTCGACCTGCGAGAAATCGGGATTCACGGTCCCTGCGGCGCTCAAGTTCTGTGTGACGCCCCAGCGCACGTTCACGCCCAGCTCGGGATGGATTTTCTCGTACTGATACGACGAAGGCGGAGCGGGGGCGCCGTCCAGCCGTGACGTGAACTCGGGCGTCACGTCCATGACCAGGCCGTGACGCAGGCCGGTCAGGGACTTGAGCGTCCCCGATTGGATGAGAAAGCTGGCACTCGCGCGCACGACGGGCGTCCAGGTGTCTTCATACCCGGTGTGTTGGGTCACGCGGATGAACTGGATGCCCCAATCCTGGGTCGCGCCGCTTTGGTAGCGCAAACTCTTAAAGGGAATCCGCACCTCGACTTCATAGCCCCATGGGGTAACGTGGCCCTGGGACTGATAGACGTAGTCGGGATTGAGATCGACCACGCCGTCGAAGCGGAATCCCGCGTTTGCTCCCCCGGCAGCGCCCGCGAGCCCCTCACTGCGCACGCCGTCCTGCTGCACCCCCAGCGGATTGACCGCGAACAACAGGGCACGCCGCCGGTCGTTGAAGGTATCGAGCAGAATCTGGACATTGTCGTCGGTGCCGATGTTGTCGCGATCGGCAAGTGTCGCTCGCACGACGTTACCGTGCGCTTCGTACGCGCGGATGCCGAAGTACATCGCGTCCGGCGCGTAGAATGCCAGCACCTCCGTCGAGTCAGCTGCGGGCCGGCTGTCCACGGGACGGTATTGCGTGAAGCCCTTGAGCAGCGCCGCCTGGCGCCAGACCGGTTCGTCCAGCACCCCGTCCAGGCGCACCGTCGCGTTCTCGATGCGTGGCGCGTGCACCTCGATTTGTCGCAGACGACCGTCGTAGACCGGCTGCGGGTCGCCCGCGGACTGCATGAGAAGGAGCAGGACGGAGAGCATGGGACTAAAACTACAATGTGAAATGCGGAATGCCGAATGCGAAATGTCTAACGCGAGTGACGATTCGTCAGATCAATTTCGCATTCCGCATTTCACATTTCGCCTTACTACTCGTATCGCAGCGCCACGATCGGATCCAGCGCCGCCGCCCGCCGCGCCGGCCAGATCCCGAAGAACAGTCCGACGATCGCGCTGAACACGAACGCCGTGAAGATCGCGATGAGGTTGATCGATGTATTCCAACGCATCAGCGACGAGAGCGCCACGGCGCCCAGTGTGCCGAAGAGGATACCGAGGACGCCACCGACCAGGCACAACACGAGCGCCTCGACCAGGAATTGGAACAGGATGTTGAACCGCGTCGCCCCCAGCGCTTTGCGCACGCCGATTTCGCGGGTCCGCTCCGTGACCGAAACCAGCATGATGTTCATGATGCCGATGCCGCCCACGAGCAGGCTTACGGCCGCGATGCCGGCGAGCAGGTAGGTGAACGTCTTCGTCGTGTCCTGGAACGTGGAGAGAATGTCCGACTGGTTGCGGATCTGGAAGTCGTTCTCGCCACCGGGGCGGATCTTGTGCTCGCGCCGCAGCACGCGCTCGATCTCGATCATGGCCAGCGTCATCTGCGGAACGCTTGCCGCATCGACCGTGATGGAGCGGAGCCGATTCGTCCCCATGATGCGATAGCGCGCGGTCTGCAATGGGATGAGGATCTGCTCGTCGGGATTGCCGAATCCCATGGCCGACCCTTTGGCCGACAGCACCCCGATGATCTCGAACGGTATCCCGCGAATCTGGATTTCCTGCCCGATCATCGCGGCCGGGTTCGCATTGAACATGTCCGGAATCGCCGAGCCGAGCACCGCGTAGCGGCGCCGTCCTTCGTCTTCCCCGGCCGTGAACATCCGGCCGGCCGTGAATGTGTAGTTCTTCACCGTGGGATAATTGGGGGTGGTGCCCACGATACTCACATTGCCGTTTTGCCCGCCGCGCTTGATCTGCAGGTTGCGGGTCAGCTCGGGCACGACGCCCTTCGCGTAGCGCGCGTCCCGCGCGAGCGCTGCCGCGTCATCCACGGTAACGCTCACGCGCTGGTCGAACATGATGGCGATGCCGCCGCGGAACGATTGCCCGGGATAGATGGACAGCAGGGTGGGGCCGAGGGCGGCGATGCGAGCCTGCACCGCTTTCTGCGCGCCGCTCCCCAGCGCGACCATCGTGATCACGGCACCGACGCCGATGATGATGCCCAGCATCGTGAGGAACGAGCGCAGCTTGTTCGCGCGGATTGCCTGCAGCGCGACCTGGAAGATTTCGCCGAGCAGCATGGCTACGGCCTCGTCGTCGTCTGGGGCCGCTGCTGCGTGGTCGTCGGCTGCTGCTGCATGCCGGGCAAGCCGCCGCCCGTAATGCTGCGCATGCGCTGCTGCATGTCGCGCTGCGCGTTGAGCAGCGACGCGCTGGGCAGGACCAGCACGGTATCCTGCTCGGTCAGGCCGCTCACCACCTCGATGTAGTCGAGATCGGTGAGTCCCGTACGGATCTGCACCGGCGTCGGCTTGCCCTTCTTGAGGGTGAAGACGATGTAGCTCGACGGCTCGCCGGTGTTGCGGCGGAAGCCGCCGCCGCCGGCACCACCGCCGCCGCCCCCGCCTGCGCGCATCATCATCTGGCGCATGGCAGCCATCGCGTTCTGCTCGGCCGGCGTCAGTTCCTGGCCTGACATGCGCTTCTGGAACGCGGATCGGACTACCGCTTCGGTCACACCCGGCGGCAGCTGGATGGTCCGGCCATCCGGGGTCGTCATTGTATTCCCGCCTGTGGCCGTGGTATCCCGCCGCGCCGTACCGCCACCCAGCGACGCACTGTCCCGGTTGGTTGGCGTTTGCGTCTGCTCGCGTGCCGCCGCGAGCTGCTGCTGCACGTCGTTCGGATCGAGCCCCAGCACCTGCGCGGCGGAAGCGACGTCGCGCTGCGTCCGCAACGCGGCGTTCGGCACCGCGATCACATTGTCGCGGCGGCCGACGTGAATCTCGACCTCGGTGTTCATCCCGGGCTTGAGCAGATGATTCGGGTTCGGAATCCGCACGAGCACGTTGAACATGGTGACGTTCTGCTGCACCGTGGCTTGCGGTTCGATCTTCAAGACGCTGCCCTCGAACGGACGATTGGGATACGCGTCCACGGTGATCGTGGAGAGCAGACCCGGGGACACCTTGCCGATATCGGTCTCGTCCACGAGCGCGCGGATTTGCACCGTGTCGAGGTTCGCCATCTTGAACAGCACCGTGCCGCCACCCACGTCGGTCGTGGGCGACGAGATCACGGTCCCCAGCTCCACGTTTTTGGTGATGATGGTGCCCGCCAGCGGCGCGCGCAGCTTCGTGTCGTTCATGCGGTCGCGCGCGTTCTCGAGATCCGAGCGCGCGCGGATCACCGCCGCGTTGGCGTTCGCGTAGTCCAGCTTGGCGCCGTCGTACTCGGTCTGCGTGATCGCCTGCGCCTTGAACAGCGTGTCCGACCGCGCCAGCTGCGCCTTGGCATTGCTGAGCTGCGCCTGCGCGACCTGCAGGTTTGCCTCCGCCTGCGCGAGATTGTTGCGCGGGATGCGCGGATCGATCGACGCGAGCAGCTGATCCTGCTTCACGTCGTCGCCCGTCTGCACGTTCATCCCGATGATCTCGCCGGACGCCTTGGACTTCACGTCGACGGTCAGCACCGGCTCGATCGCTCCGGATGCGGACGCCGACACCACCAGGTTGCGGCGTTCCACCGGAACGGCCTCGTACGATTGCGTCGCCTGCGTCTTGTGGCAGCCCCCACCGGCGATGCCGGTGAGCAGCAGCGCAGCCGCCGCGGTTCCCCAAAGGTTTGTTTTCACGTCTGACCTTCCATCCTCTCGTCGCGCGCAATCCTGCCGTCGAGCAGGTGAATCTGGCGGTGCGCGTGCGCCGCAATGTCGTGTTCGTGCGTCACCAGCACGATGGTCTGGCCCGTCCTGTGCAGCTCCTCGAACAGCGCCATGATTTCGTTGCCCGTCGCCGAGTCGAGGTTTCCGGTCGGCTCGTCGGCGAGCAGGATGCTGGGCGCATTCACCAGCGCGCGTGCAATCGCGACGCGCTGGCGCTGCCCACCGGACAGCTCGTTGGGCCGGTGATCCATACGGTCGCCCAGCCCCACCTGTTGGAGGGAGCTGGCGGCGCGCTCGCGCCGCTCCTTGGATCCCATGCCGGCGTAGATGAGCGGCAGCTCGACGTTGTGCAGCGCGTCCGCGCGCGGCAGCAGGTTGAACGTCTGGAACACGAACCCGATTTCCTTGTTGCGGATCCGCGCCAGCTCGTCGTCGCTCAGGTCACTCACTTTCTGCCCGTTCAGCCAGTACTCTCCCGTGGTGGGCGTGTCGAGGCAGCCGATCAGGTTCATCAGCGTCGACTTGCCCGATCCGGACGGTCCCATGCACGCGACGAACTCGTTCTTCTTGATCTGGATATCCACACCGCGCAGCGCGTGCACGACCTCGGCGCCCATCTGATACTCGCGCGTGAGGTGATGCGTCAGAATGACGGTGTCGGGCGTCGGCGTGTCGCCGGTGCGGAACAGCATCGCCTGTGTCGACGTCATAGTGTCCGTCCCAGCACCGCTTCGACCTGCGCGCGGGCGATGAGGTAGTTGAAGCGCGTCTGCACGACGTTGACTTCCGCCTGGGTCAACGCGGACTGCGACGTCAACAGATCGAGGATCGTCGCGGCGCCGACGCGATAGCGCTCGTTCTGCACGCGCAAATCCTCGGTCGCCGCGGCGAGATTGTCGCGCGCGATATTGATCTGCTCATACGTGGTCGCGAGCGCCGCGAGCTGTTGCGTCAGCTGTGCGTTGACGGACCGCCGCGTGTCGGCGGCGGCCGCTTCGGCGTTGTCGCGAGTGACTGAAGCATTGACCTGATTCTGCTCGCGTCCAAAACCGTTGAAAATCGTCCAGGTGAGACTCACTCTCCAGTTGTGAACCTCGTTGTTCACGAGCGCGTTGTTGAACAACGTATCCTGTCGGTTGGTCCCCAGCGAGAAGGAGAGCGACGGGATGTATTGTGTGCGTGCCGCCCACACACTCGCGCGCGCGGCGCGGGCGGTCGCCTCCGACTGCTCGACCTGCGGCACCGACGAGACGTCGATGTTGCGGAGGGTGGCGGTGTCGGGCGGCGGCAGCACGGTGTCGGGCACCGCGCGCACGGGCTGATCCACGCCGATCTGGCGGCCGAGATTCGCCTGGGCGGTCGCGAGGTTGGCCTGAGCCTGCAGCAGCGCGATGCGGGCGTTGCCGTAATCGACCGTCGAGCGCAAGGAGTCGGAGCGCGTCGCCGATCCGGCGTGCAGCTTATCGACGGAGATCTGCAGCTGCTGCCGCGCGCGGCGCACCTGCGACTCGGCCACGCGCACCAGCTCTTCGCTCGCGAGCGCGTTGTAGAAGGCTTGCTTGGTATCGAGCTGCACGCGGAAGCGCTGCGTCACGATACCGGCTTCCGCAGCGTTGAGGTTGGCGTTGGCCGCCCTAACGTTCGCGAGCTGGCTCACTCCGGTAATGACGCTGACGCTCGCCGACAGCGAGCCCCCGTAGTTCGGAACCGGCGGGATCAGCTTGTTGCTGTTCGCATCGAATCGTTGAGCGCTGTTCTTGGTGGCGAATCCGCCGACTGTCACCGTCGGGAGGAAGGCGCCCCAGGCACTCATCCGTGCCGCTCCTGATGTGCTTTGCAAGCCGCGCGCTTGTACCATTCCGGGTTGAACTTGAAGGGCGCGCTGGATCGCCTCGTTGAGTGTCACCTCGACCCGCTGAGCCGCCGCGGGCGCGGCCACCAGCGTCGCCAGAATCCCCACCACCGGCACCCAGCGCATCAGTTCCGTCCCCCTTCGGCCTTCCCTTTGGTGGAGTCTTCCGGCTCTCTACGGTGATGCTCAGCCCGGTCGATCAGTTGCTGGTGACGAGTCCGCTGCTCCGGCGTGAGCTGGGCGTCGATCTCGATACGCATACGCGCCTTGATGGAATCGAACCGCGGCCGGACCCGCGCCCACAGGGAATCGGTCTCGGGGCGATGACGCGCGATGATCGCGCGGACGGAGTCTCGCTGCGCGGGGCTGAGGTCCAGCTCCCGGCTCAGATAGGCAACGAGTGCATCGGGTCCGTGCCGTGGGCCTCGGCCGTCGCGTTCCGTGGCTTCGCGGCCACCCCATCCGGCAAGTCCGCCCGCCACGAACACGGCGGCCAAAAGGCCGACGGCGGCGAGTTTCGATCTATTCAGCATGGCTCCCCTTTTCTCTCTTTCTTAGCGTTGGTCCACCAGGGACGTAAACACGACGCTGGCATCCGGTGGATCTGTCGCCGTCACCAAAGCCGCGAGGCCAGGTCCTTCGATCGGTGCCATCGCGGCATCGATCGAGGCGGGCGCTGGCGTCAACACGGTGCGCCCGACCAGGAATCCGGCGAGAAGCGCGGCAGCCGCCGCAGCAATGCCGGGCCGGAACCACGACGCCAGCACGTCGAGCGTCGCGATCGTGGCGCGGTCCAACGCCCGCTCGTACTGCGCCATGACGCGAGCAACGAACGCCGCTTGGTCACCGGGCGGCTCGAGCGCTGCCTTGAGGGCGGCGCGGAGCTCAAGATCCTCTTTCATCTCACCTGCTCCTTCCAGTCCGCCAGCAGCGTGCGGAGACGGCGACGCGCGTGAAAGACTTCGGATCGCACGGTTCCTTCGGGAATTCCGAGGATCCCGGCGATCTCGGCGTGTGAGTAACCCTCGACATCGAACAAGACCACTGCAGTTCGGCGCCGCTCGGACAACTCACCGAGAGCGAAACGGAGGCGATCACTCAGCTCGCTGCGTACCGCCGCGGCGTCAGGCCGCGGACCTCCGCCCACCAACGACGCATCAAGGGGCTCGGCCTGCCGAACGTTGCGGCGCCGGCGCCGATCCGTGGCCGCGTTGGCGACGATGCGCATCAACCAGGGGCCGAAGGGACGTCGTGCATCGTACTGCGCGAGCTTCACCAGGGCGGAGAGAAAACCGTCCTGCGCGGCGTCATCTGCATCGTCGGGATCACCCAATACCGCCCGGGCGACCCGCCGCGCCTGCGCTGCATAACGCTCCACCAGCACCCCAAACGCGTCGCGATCACCGGCTAACGTCTTCGCAACTAAGCCCTTGTCCTCTTCGCTGCTTGCCATACGCGCGGGGCTGGCGGGAGGTTGAACCCCGCCCCCCCCCCCCCCCCCCCCCCCCCCC
>Ga0209590_10000330_pt1 | contig 14949 bp, 12 predicted proteins | sample CZO8metaG_FD_188353 | JGI IMG/M metagenome (GOLD analysis project Ga0209590, IMG submission 188353) | Vadose zone soil microbial communities from the Eel River Critical Zone Observatory, Northern California, USA - CZOApr15con1.8 metaG... | ecosystem: Environmental > Terrestrial > Soil > Vadose...
CGCCACCGCCGAGCGAGTAGCCGACCACGTCCGGCTTCTCCAGCCCCAGATGGTCGATAAGGGCGGCGATGTCGTCGGCCATCAGCCGAACGTCGATTGGTCGATCGATGTCAGCTGTACGCCCATGTCCTTGCAGGTCGGGGGCGATGACTTGGTGGCGCTCCGCGAGTAGGGGTAGGAGGGGGCCGAACGTCTCGTTCGACATGAGTCCGCCGTGCAGGAGGATCAGCGGCCGTCCGGTACCGTGGCTCTCGTAGTAGAGGTTGAGGCCGTTGACCCCGGCATACTGGCCGGTGCCCTTCGTGTCGGTCGTCCTGCTGGTGGTCATGGTCAAGCTCCTTACGTGCTGATCGAATCCTGTAATTAAGACTCAGCCTGTACCCGAAATTCACCGGTGCGTGAGGATCACCCCTCCGAGCGAGGAGTCGGCGGCCCGATTCCTTATATCTACCCAGAAGGATGCAGCCAGCAGCCAGGTTGGTACGAGAATGAGCACCACATAGTGGACGCGAACCGTCCGCCTCGATGCCGCGAGCCGCCGGCGTACCGATTTTCGCGGCAGCGCCATCAAGGCCAACGCCGAAATCATCGCCGCCAGCACAATCTCGATCGTCATCGAAGCGTGAACTGTAAGACGTCTTCCCAGCTGATGCCTAGCTTGTTCATCGCCCAGGTAGAGGCGAGGTCAGCCCCGATTCCGGCGATGAGTGACAGGCCTCCAATGATGGGCGGGTGCAAATGATGCTTCCAAGGAATCCAGCAACAAAACCAACCGTGCCCGTGAAAAGGGTGTCGAAGGTGGCGCGTGTCACGCTTTCGCCCGACAGAAGATCTACTACGACGCGTTCGCAACCTGCTACACACGCGCGAGCTGTTCGTTGATCTGGCCGAGGCCACACGCCTGCTCGAAAGTGATCAGAAGAGCGGTTCACGCGGTCTAGTTCGAGCCTCTGACCCTGTGGCTTTCGGGCCGGGCCGAACTCGGGCGTTCCTGCGTCGTAATCACACGTTAAGTGAATCCGACAGGACGATTGGTTTCAGAGGGTGCGTAAGAGCTGCCCGTCTAGCGGTTTGAACCCGATTGGGCCCGTAAAGCAGGCACTTTCCGAGCACGCGGGAATAGAGTTGCATCGTGTCAAAACGCGAGTCAGGACCTCTCCCTGGAACCCAGGCCGACGAGTCCGGTCGGCTGGGCGCAATCGGGGCCGCGGCCGACGCGTTCAGCGAAGCGGTCCCCGATATGGACGCACTGCTCGGCATCGTCGCCGAGCACATATCGCGTGCGACGGGAGACTTCTGCTCCGTGGTCTTACTTTCGCCAGATGGTCAGCGCATCGAGCCGTTAGCTGCCTTTCACCCTGATCCCAGGGTGCTACACGACGCAAAGGCGTTCCTGGGCGTCCCCATTGAGCTCGACGCCGCCGGCCCATGGAAGACTGTCCTTCGAGAGCGGCGGACTGTTGTCGTCAGAATCGATCCCGATCACCTGCCCGCGAACATTGCTCCACATCAGGCACGTCACATCCAGAAGTGGCGGATACGCGAGGCGGCGATGATTCCGATGGTCGCCCGAGACAGAGTCGTGGGGGGACTCAATCTCAATCGCATGGAGGGGACCGCTCCTCTCGGTGAGGACGATATCAAGCTTCTGGAGAGCCTCGCGACCCGCGCGGCGCGCGCGATCACCACCGCGCAGTTGATGCGCGACCAGGCGATGACCGCGAGCGAACTCGAAATCAAGATAACCGAGCGCACAACGGAGCTGAGCGCGGCCAACAAATTCTTGGACTCGATGATCGAAAACATCCCCAACATGATCTTTGTAAAAGATGCCAACGACCTCCGGTTCATCCGCTTGAATCGCGCAGGCGAGGACCTGCTCGGATTTCCACGCCAGGAACTGATCGGCAAAAACGACTTCGACTTTTTCCCTGCCGAGCAGGCCGAGCACTTTGTCTCGGGGGATAGAGAGACCCTGCGGAGTGGAAATCTAGTCGATATTCCGGAGGAGACAATCCAGACCAACAACAAAGGCGCACGAATACTGCACACAAAGAAGATCCCGATTCTGGACGCAGCCGGCGAGCCGGCGTTCTTGCTTGGAATCTCCGAAGACATCACCGAGGCCAAGAAGACCCAAGAGGCATTGCTTCAAGCCCAAGAAGAAGCTGAGCGAGCCAATCGGGTGAAGAGTCAGTTCCTCGCCAGCATGAGCCATGAGCTGCGGACCCCGCTCAATGCGATTCTCGGATTCTCCGAGTTGCTCAACGACGATGCGACCGGCCGATTCGACGAAGCGACCCGTCGCCGTTTTCTGGATCAGATCCATAGCAGCGGTGTGCATCTGCTCCAACTCATCAACGACATCCTCGACCTCTCGAAAGTTGAGGCCGGACAAATGGAGCTGCAGTTGCAACCAGTTGAGGTCGGAAGCTTGATCGACGAAGCCCGGGCCACCGTTGAACCCCTGGCTCAGGGCAAGGCGATATCGCTGAACGTTGACCCAGGGCCCGAACTGCACCTGATAGCTGACGCGGCGAAGTTGAAGCAGATGCTGTTGAATCTGCTCTCCAACGCCATCAAGTTCACTCCCAATGGCGGACGCATTCAGATCCGAGGGCGCCAAGTCGATTCGTGGGTGGAGATTGCCGTCAGTGACACTGGGATTGGGATTGCTGCCCAAGACCTGGGTCGCCTCTTCACGGAGTTCCAGCAGCTGGACGCGGGCCCAGCACGGCAACAGGAAGGAACCGGTCTTGGCCTGGCGCTGACACGACGCTTTGCGGAATTGCATGGCGGTCAGGTCAGCGTGGAAAGCGCCCTTGGAAAGGGAAGTACCTTCACATTGCGTTTGCCGCTCGAGGCAAAAACGCTTCGAGCGCCTGCCAGGCACGAACCGCCCTTAGTCACAGCGAGTGACCTGAGCCGGCCGTTGGTGCTGGTGGTGGATGACAATCCGCAAGCGGCCGAGATTCTGGCGCGCACGATGGGCGCCGGCGGATTCCGAATCAAGGTCGCGCATACGGGCCCCGAGGCCTTGACCATGGCCCGCGAGTTGAAACCGGTGGCGATCACCCTGGACATCCTCCTGCCCGAGGTCGACGGCTGGGAGGTCCTGAACCGGCTCAAAGCCGATGAGGCTACCCGGAACATCCCCGTGATTGTGGTCTCGGTGGTCGACAACCCGGCACTTGGCCGGGCCCTAGGCGCGTTTGATTACTTCGTCAAGCCGGTGGACGGGAAGGCCTTACTTTCGCGATTGAGTCAGTACACATTCACGAAGCGGGTAAAGAGCGAACCAGTGCGCGTGCTGGTTATCGATGACGAGCAGGCCAACCTTGATCTACTGGAAGCCCTACTGAAGCCTGCCGGTTTTGCTGTAATCAGGGCCGGCGGCGGCCAGGAAGGCATCGACTTGGCCAGGTCTCAGATGCCCAGCCTGATCCTGCTCGACCTGATGATGCCCGATCTGACTGGATTCGATGTCGTCGAGGCGCTTCGAGCCGAGGAAGCGACGCGCTCGATCCCAATCATGGTCTTGACCGCCAAAGCGCTCACCGACGATGACAAGAGAGCACTGAACGGTCAGGTGGCTGCCATCTTTCAGCGCAACTCGGTTGCGGGGACTGAGTTGATCGCTTGGCTTAGAAGCATCGTCGCCCAAAGGCAGAACCTCTGAACCTGACCGATGATAGCTCTAGCTTTTGGGTCCCCATCCCGGCTGGAGCGGAGGCAAGTCTGTTAGTTCGGGATCTGGCGGTGTCAGAGACTCCGCGTCGTCGTCAGCCCAAGCCCGCCCGTATTGATCTGGAATGTTCCCCCAACCGAAATAAGGCAACGGGGCGTTAGGAACCAGACCGAGAGCGTCGCGCGGATCAATACTCACATCGACGACTGTGCACAGGTGTGCCCAGTCATCGCCGAGGTCGAACACATAAATGAATTGCTGGGAGGTGTGTAGCCGTGAGAGGTTCTCCCTGGTCTCGTCGAGCACTCCTTCGTCGTCCGATTCGGGGTTAGATGTGCCGATTCGAGTGCCATCCGCCAGCTCGAATTCATGTAGATGCGAGCGGTCCCAGCGAGCGAAGGCGTTGTCGATGGCGGTCGCAAGTTGCGCATAGGAATGGTTTCTTGCCGCAGCGAACAAGCGGCCGGGCCGCGGCCAGTAATGGTCACCGCGGCCCTCTACCAACTCGACGCGGATCGATAGCCACGTGCGTATCGGCATGGGGCGAACTCGGCGCCGGGATGTCGTGTGCATCTGGCTCCTCACTTTGGGTGCCCTCACAAAGTCACCTCTCGGGATCCTCATCGCGCCCCTCGACCGACCGGGCGGCTTGTAGGGCACGAGCTCGGTGCAGCCTGAGCGTCGCCCGATCGTGCTTGCTCAGATCGGCCGTCTCTCCAAGAAGGTCAAAGGTCTGCTCAAGTAGATCGGTTTGGGGCTTGCCCTCCCAGCCCCCTCGCCGCAGGATTCCAGCTACCGCCGTGAAGTCGAAACCTGGACTCGAGCTGATGAGCTCCCACATTTCGTGGCGGTCCTTTTCCCCGGGCAACGTGTCCGGACGGTCGAGCAGAGCGGCCATCTTGGCAACGAACTGTGCCTCTGCAGTAAGCACCCTGGTCCGGTCGATTTTCTCGGTGTAGTTGATCAGCACCTCAACCGGAATCTGCAACCGCCGGCCTAGCTTGGATTGGTAGACCGGGTACACGTCAACGCCGACGCCCTCTACCTCAAATGCGAACTTCTGACCACTGATGTGGCGGCTGGGTGATAGCTGGAACTTTGCGCCCAGTTTGGCCAGCGTGGCGTGGTCGACAATGATATCGATATCGTGGCTCTTGGCAACGCGGGCCCGCAGGAAGCTGGCCCAACCGCCAATAAGGACGGCGTCGGGAAACTCCCTGACGAACTTCCGCATAACCGCCTGCACGTGATCCTCGTCGGGCCGAGCCCGACTCTCAGGCGACATCGCGTAGCAGTGTGCGGTCCAGGGCCTCGAGGAATCGCTGGGCCTGCCAGGTCGGAAGGTTAAAGAGGTCCGCGTATACCTGGCAGCGGGGCACGACTCTCCCATAACGGCTCAGCAAGGGATCCGGCTCGAGAACAAGCAGGTTCGCATCACCCCGCCGAGACGGAAATCGTCGCCTGACTTCATTGGCCTCCGCATAGACGATCACCTGCTCGTAGTCGGCGACCAGATTGCGTCCCTCGTGTTGAACGAATGCCGTGTACGCGGTGGGAATGGCTGAGATTGGAAGGCGAGCCTCAATCTCGTTTACCGTCATCGGAACCTTGGTCGCGTAAACGATGTCGCCGTTAAGGTCGCGTAACGCCGCCCACAGCAGTTGGAGCCGCTTGGGATCTAATACCCGGAGGCCGCTTGCGCTGCCGCGCACGGCTCCGATGGCTCGAGGTCGCTCGAGAGCCTTGTGGATCGTAGACACAGGTAGGTCCAGCTCAGCGCTCAACTGAGTGAGCGAGCTACGCCGGATACTCCGGTCAAACGCACCGACGAGGAGATGGCGCCAGACCGCCTCGGTTCGGCTAAGCATGGCCGCAGTTTACGCCATTTAGCGAATTTCAGTTTGAATTCGACAGACACTGAATCGCTCGCTCGATGGACACATCTAGGTAGGGCGACGGCTGTGGCGGGGCCTTGAACGTAAGGTTGCTCGCACGGAGGGCGTTGGAGCAAGACGACACGAGCAGGCGCTAGAGACCGCAGGCGATCACTTCGCGCAGCTTATCGGCCCATTCAACCTTGGCTGATCAAGATCGGAAGGAATCGCGAGGCGGTGACTTATGCTTGCAGAGTTCAGTGCGCCTTTACCAATTGCTTTACGTCATCCGCTCTTAAGTCGGGCTCTCGATCGTGAACGACGGCATCGTCACGACGTCGCTCCCCGGATTGGACGATCTCCCCGGCGCGATGGTCGCCTACGACGATCAGGGCCGAGTTACGCAAGCCAACCATGCTGCGGTCGAGATGCTCGGGCTTGCCTCTGAGCAAGACATCGTCGGTTCCCTGGCAGTCGACGCCGGATGGCATCGCACGGACACGGCGGGCTGGCCGGATCTCGATAACCTCCATCCGGCCGTCGCAGCGATCCAGACAGGACAGCCTCAGCTCCGGATCGTAAACCGGTGCAACCGTCCCGACGGGTCGGAAGTATGGATCCAGGTTGACGCGATTCCGGTGATAGGCGACCGCGCGGTCACAGGCGTGCTGGCTACCTTGACTGATATCAGCAACATCCTGATGGACTCACGACATCCACGCGCACGCTATGGGGACGACGCGCTCGCCGAGGTCACCGCCCAACTTGCCGCCGCCAGGCTCGATCCCGCAGCCATTCTCATGGCGGTGACTGGCACCCTGAGCAGGCTTCGGTCAGGGACGTGGGTGGCCTCCCTGATCAACAAAGATCCGCGCACTGTGCGCGTGGTGGCGGCGAACGATGCGGATCCACTGGTCGCCCGCTATATCGAGGACATGCACCTTTCGCCGACCTCGCCGACGTTCACGATGGCCACCCAGGTGATCGAAACGGGCGAGCCGGTACTCATACCAACCGTGCCCTACGACGAGTTTGTGGCCATGCTCAGGGACGACGTCCGCGAATACCTCAGCAAGAACCAGCCGCCGGTGAGCAGCCCGGTCAGATACCTGGGCGTGCTGGTGGTGCCGATGAGGGCCAGGGGTGCAACCGTGGGGACGCTTGGCCTCTTCGAGCGGCGCTCGTCGAATCCATTGACGGAACACGACGTCCGCTGGCTGCAGGCGATCGCGGACCGAGCCGGCCTGGCCGCGGAGAACGCGCAGCTATACGTTGACGCGGTCAGCCGGCTGGAGCGGCTGTCAGCCCTGCGCAACGTCGGCCTTGCCATCACCGGGAGCCCGGACCTCCGTCTGACGCTGCGGGTGATTCTCGACCAGGTTACGGCGGGACTGGGCGTCGATGCCGCAGACATTCTCATGCTCGACGAGAAGGACGCGACTCTAGGGCTGGTCGCCAGTAGGGGATTCCAATCGACGTCGATTCCGGACTACCGCCTGGCCGTCGATGAGGACCTCCCGGGTCGTGCCATGCTCGGCCGGCGCATCGAGACCGTCACGGCGCTGGGGGGCTTCAGCCAGTTTCGAAGGCGCTCGCTCTTCGCGCGAGAGGGCTTCCGCTCCTACGGCGCAGTGCCTCTGATCGCCCGTGGAAAGCTGACGGGGGTGCTCGAGGTCTTTCATCGCAGTCAGCTTCAGCCCGACCAGGAGTGGCAGGAGTTCTTCGAGACGCTGGGCAGCGAGGCTGCTATTGCCATCGACAACGCCGGCATGCATGACCAGCTGCAGAGGACCGGATCGCCGGCGGCAGCGAAAGCCCCCGCCCCCGACCTGACGAAGCTGGAGAACGAGATCCTTACGCTGCTGGTCGAGGGTGACTCGAACCGGGAAATAGCAGATAAGGTTCACCTGAGCCAGAACACGATCAAGTCCCACGTCCGTCAGTTGCTGCAAAAGCTCGATGTCGGCAATCGAACCGAACTGGCGCGCAAGGCCACACGTGAAGGTTGGTTATAGGCCAATAAGCGATCCCTATACCCAATCGGGCGTGTAACTTCACCCGCTTGGGCTGTTAATTCATCCACCTTGATAGTGGGCGGCGGGCTTGGCCAGACATACGCTCGACAGGTCGTACACAAGGAGTGGGTGCGACGACCATGGCTGCCCGCCCTGTTTTCAATACCGCGTCGCGGCGACCCTTGCCGCCGGAGGCAGAGGAGAACGCCGTAGCCGCGGGGCCGCGCCCCGAGGCCCTGCTGATAGTGATCGCGGTCGCGCTCCTTTTGATGATCGGACCGGCCCTCGTCGGGGCGCTCTCGATGCTGAATCCGCACCCGCTGAGTGACCCCGGAGGGTGGGCCAAAGATGTGCTGAGCCGGCTCTACTTCCTCACCCACGCGCGTCTGGTCCTCACTCTCCCACTGGCCGCGATGGTCGCGCGGGCAAACGAGGACTCATGAGCCTACCCGACGGATTCACTCTGGGCCAGTACCAGATCGTCGCCCGCATCGGCCGCGGCGGGATGGCGACCGTCTATAGGGCCCGCCAGGCCTCCCTCGATCGCGACGTCGCGATCAAGGTCCTGCCCGATTTCTTTGCCGAGGACGAGGGTTATCGCGAACGCTTCCAGCAAGAGGCGCGGTCGATCGCGAGGCTCAAGCACCCGAACATCCTCAACGTCTTCGATTTCGGGCAGGAGCGCGGCATCACCTATCTGGTCCTCGAGCTCGTCGAGGGTGGAACTCTCGCGGAGCGCCTCGGCCGCCCGATGGATCTCCAAGAGGCCGTCCGGATCATACGGCCAATCGCAAGCGCGCTCGATCATGCGCACGCCCAAGGCATTCTGCATCGCGACATCAAGCCATCGAACATCCTCATCCACAGGGACGGGACTCCTGTGCTGGGCGACTTCGGCCTGGCGAAGATCGCCGGCTCGGTCCGCAGGCTGACGGCCAGCGGCACGGTGCTCGGCACGCCCGAGTACATGTCGCCGGAGTATGGCGCCGGCGAACCTGTCGGTCCAGCATCTGACCTGTACTCCCTCGCCGTCGTCGCGTACGAGATGCTCACAGGCCGGGTTCCTTTCGAGGCCGATACGCCGGCGGCTGTGCTCCTGTCGCACATCAACAAGGCCGTGCCGCCGACACGCGAGCTCGTCGGAGAGCTTTCGGGCCACGTCGAGGATGCCCTGCGAAAGGCGCTGGCCAAGAACCCCCTCGAGCGCTTCGACAGCGCTACTCAATTCGTCGCGGCCCTGACTCCCGCCGCATGGGTGCACGGAGAGCGGCCCGAGACAAACGCGCCGGCCCGCCTGCAACAAAACGCGAAAACGGCATCGCGGTCGCTGCCGACCGTGCTCGTGGTCGACGATAGCGCCGCCAACCGCGAGCTGATCGAGGCCTGCCTTGCCGGCATCGACTGCAGGGTCCGGCTCGCGGGCGATGGCCCAAGCGCGCTCGCGGCGATCGAGGCGGCCGCCCCTGACCTTGTCCTCCTGGATGTTCAGATGCCCGGGATGGACGGCTACACGGTCTGCAGGCGGCTGAAGGCCAGCTCGGCGCTCCGGCTTATTCCGGTGGTCATGATCACAGCTCTCGACCGCTCGGACGATCGGGTCCAGGCCCTCGAGGCCGGGGCGGACGATTTCATGTCCAAGCCGGTCGAGCGCCTGGAGCTCGTCGCGCGGGTTCGGTCGGCACTGCGTCTGAAGGCGGTATACGACCGGCTGGATAGCGCTGAGCACGTGATCTACAGCCTTGCCGCCGCGGTGGAGGCCAAGGACGCGTACACGGAGCGGCACACCAATCGTGTCGCCGAGTCGGCGCGGTATCTCGGTGGGCGCATGGGCCTCCCCGAAGAGGACCTCGACGCCCTCTATCGCGGCGGGATCATCCATGACATCGGCAAGATCGGGGTGCCGGACGCCGTCCTCCAGAAGCCTGGGCCCCTCGACGCGGATGAGCTGGTGCTGATGCGCGCGCATCCCGAAATTGGAGAAAACATCGTGCGCCCGTTGCGTACCGGCTCTGACCTACTGCCAATCGTCCGCCATCACCACGAGGCATTCGATGGGCACGGTTACCCCGACGGCCTGCGGGGCACGAGAATCCCGCTTTTGGCGCGGATCGTCGCGGTGTGTGATGCGTTCGACGCGCTTACCAACGACCGCCCTTACAGGCCACGACTTTCGGAGCGCGAGGCACTCGCGATCCTGACTGGTGGAGCCGGCCGGCAATGGGATCCCCAGCTCGTCAGCTTGCTTACGGGCGAGATCCCCGCGCTCCACCGACTCGGGGCCGCTTAAAGCAGTGCAATGAAAAGCATCATCGATTTCATGCAGAACGTCGACGCGCTTGCCTTCGTCGTTCTCGGTGTCGCGGTCGGAATCGGCTGGGCGAGTCGCCGGGACCGCTCCCTCGGCTTCCTCGCCCTGGCCATCGTTCTCCTCTCGTCCGTCTCGGTGCTCGGGCGAGTCCCGACGCTGCTGCATTTCACACCGCCGCTGATGTCGGAGATCAGCCTCATCGCCTTTGTCGGCTGTGGATACGCCCTCCTTCTCTATCGCGCGTCGCTGATTCCCCTTCCCAACCGCTGGCATGCCGTCGCGGTCCTGGCCGTGGCGGTTGCCGGCGGCTCATTCGTGGCGGCGCGCTACCTGACGGCCGCTAAAGTGACTCCGGCCAGCGCCGAAGCGGCTGCGGCCATCGCACTGATCGTGGCCTGGTCCGCGATCGTGATCGAACCCATCGTCCGTTTCTGGCTTGTCGCGCGCGGTCTGCCTGCGGTCCAGGCTTGGCGCCTGCGATCGTTGAGCCTCGGCTTTGCGGGCATCGTCGCCATCCTTCTAATTGCGGTCGGAGCCGGGACTGCGGCGTCCAACCAGGCCGTGCAGTTGGCGATCCAGTTGATAGTGCTCGCCATCGTCCCCCTCCTGTACGTCAGTTTCGCGCCGCCCGCGTGGCTGCGCCGCGAGTGGCGGGCGTCAGAAGAGGAGGGCCTCAGAGTCTTCATGCAGGACCTGCTGCTCCTGCACGAGAGCCGGGCCAGCCTCGCCAACCGAGCGCTCGAATGGGCGATGAGGCTGGCCGGCGGTGCGTCGGCGGTGGCCCTGGAAGCGGACGGAGGCCTACTGGCCTCTCGAGGTCTGGATCCTGACCAAGTGGCGCAGATCAAGCACGCGACAGCGTCGCTCCGCCCGGGCGTGAATCGCGTCGAGCTGGACGGCGCTGGCACATCGCTCCTCTTGCTGCAAATCGGCGGCATGAAAGACGGCGGACGCCTCGCAGTGCTCGCAGGGCCTTTCACTCCAGGCTTCGGCACAGACGAGATCAGCCGTGTCCAGCAGTTCATGACCGCCGTGGCCGCGGCGCTGGATCGGGCCCGGCTGCTCGAGCAGTTGAAGGAAACAAACGTCCAACTGCAGGCCGCGAACCGGCACAAGAGCGTCTTCCTTGCGAGCATGAGCCACGAGCTACGGACCCCGTTGAACGCGATCCTGGGCTTCTCGGAGTTGCTCATCGACGCACCCGACGGGCAGCACACGCCTGCCACCCGGCTGAGATTCCTGCAGCAGATCCACTCGAGCGGGAAGCACCTGCTCGGCCTGATCAACGACATCCTCGACCTCTCCAAGATCGAGGCCGGCCAGATGGAGCTGCGGCTCCAGATGGTGTCGATCTCTGACGTGGCCGACCAAGTGCGTAACACCGTGGAACCGCTGGCATCGCAAAAACAGATCCGCCTCGAGACTGATGTCAACGGCCTGGGCGAAATTGAGGCCGACCCCAGCAAGCTCAAGCAGATGCTCTTGAACCTCGTCTCCAATGCAATCAAGTTCACGCCCGAGGGCGGTTCGGTGTTCATCTCCGGCAAGCGCTTGCCCAGCGCGGCCGAGATCTCGGTCAGGGACACCGGCATCGGCATCGCCCAGTCCGACCAGTCGCGTATCTTCCACGAGTTCCAGCAGGTCGATGCCGGGGTCGACCGCCAGCAACAGGGCACCGGCCTTGGTCTTACCCTCACGCGTCGCTTCGCCAGGCTCCATGGCGGGGACGTGCGTGTCGACAGCGAGCCCGGCAAGGGCAGCGTATTCACAATCCACATGCCTTTGCGGGCGGTGCCCCTGGGGCGCGTAGTCGAGCCGTTGGACTCTCGGATCCCGACCTCTGGAGCCCATGCGTCCGGCCCGCTGGTATTGGTTGTGGAAGACGATCCACCTGCCGCCGAACTGCTGGCTCGGCAGCTGGAGCGTGCCGGCTTCCGGGCGGAGACCGTTCGCAGCGGCGCGGATGTGATCGACAAGGCCCGCCAGATGAAGCCAGCCGCTATCACCCTAGACATCCTGCTTCCCGACCTCGACGGTTGGGAAGTTCTCAATCGCCTCAAGCACGACGAGTCAACGAGCTCCATCCCTGTGATCGTGATCAGCGTTGTCGACAATCCCGAGCTCGGGATTGCGCTCGGCGCCCTCGATTACTTCGTCAAGCCGGTGCCCGCGAAGGAGCTCATCACCCGCCTGCGCCGGTTCCACTTCGGCACCAGCGGCGCCCGCGACAAGACGCAGGTCTTGGTCGTCGATGACGAGCGCACCAACCGGGACTGGCTCACGGAGGTGCTGGAGCCGGCCGGCTTCGGCGTCATCCCCGCCGTCGGCGGTCGTGAGGCCATCGAGCTGGCGCGATCCCGGCGCCCTGACCTGGTGTTGCTCGACCTGATGATGCCGGATGTGTCCGGCTTCGACGTCGTCGAAGCAATCCGCTCGGACAAGGCGACTGCGAGTACGCCGATCATGGTCCTCACGGCCAAGGAACTCACCGAGGCCGACAAGCGGCAGCTGAACGGCCGTGTGTCGAACATCCTTCAACGAGGCTCGACCGGGGCATCAGACCTCGTAAGCCTGCTCCACCAGGTGATCGCCCCGAAGGCTCGCGACGTTTGAGCTCGCCCTCTCTCGTCCTTGTCGTCGAAGACAACGAGGTCAACCAGCTGCTGACCGCGTCGGTGCTCGAACGCGAAGGCTTCGCCGTCGACCTCGCCCGAACTTCCTCCGAAGCGATGGAGCGGATTCGCGCCCACACGCCGGACGTCATCCTCATGGACATCCAGCTTCCCGGACTGGACGGGCTATCGTTCACACGCAAGCTCAAGGCCGATCCAGCAACAGCGGGAATCACAATCGTCGCGGTGACAGCTCATGCTATGGCCGGCGACCGCGAGCAGACGCTAGCCGCCGGATGCGCGGGATACATCTCCAAGCCGATCGACACTCGGACCTTCGGCCGCCAAGTCCGCGAGTTCCTCGGCCCCAAAGCAATCGCGTGAGAGCGAACTGACGCTCTGCCTAGCCGGCGACGGTGCTCCCACGAGGTGGCCAAATCAACTCACTATCGGCTGGCAGGCGCTCGGGCATTGGGGGAGCTAGGTCTTCTACAGTCTTGAGGAGACTGGTCAAAGCCGACGACGTGTTGTCTCGGATATAGGCCACTCCATATTCGATAAGAGGCGTGGGCGACAACGGACGGTAGTCCAGGCCATCGCTCCGAGCGCGGGCGGCGCGATGTTCCGTCATGAGGGCAACTGCATTGCCCGCCTGCGCAAGAGCAGCGCTCATTTGGTCCGGCGGCTCCTCCCGGACGACATTCGGCGGCTCCCCGATGTACTTGGTGAGCCACCCAAGGCTCGCAGCGGCAAGTGGCGCGTTCACGCCTGACGACGAAACAGCAATCATCGGCTCGCCCCGAAGACATTTGATCGGCACGCGCTCCATCTGCATCAGGGGGTGGGTCGCCGCCATCACCACCACAAGCTCGTGACGGTCCAACGGACGCATCACCACACCGCTATGCTCTCCAATGGCCACGCCAACGAACGCAAAGTCCACTTCCCCGGCAATAAGCCGGTCGATATTGACCTGCGAGTAGCCCGACGTCATCTCGAGCTTGATCGCCGGGTGGCGGCGACGGAACTCAGCAACTATGTTCGCCGGCAGACCGGCATCCCATAACGTCAGATAGGCGATTCGCAAGCGACCGACAATGCCGGACGCGTAATCACTCAGTGCCAGCAACGCTCGATCCTCGGCTTGCACCAGACCCCTGGCGTGCTCGATGAAAGCCTCCCCCGCCGGCGTCAGGCGCACCTCGCGCGCGTTTCGCTTGAGGAGTTGAACCCCCACCTCACGTTCCAGCACCTGGATCCGCTGCGTTAGAGCCGGTTGGGTAAGTCTGAGACTCACAGCCGCGTGGCCGTAATGGCCATATTCGGCGATGGCCACAAATGCCCTCAGATGGCGCAACTCCACGGTCCGGTGCCTTAGAAGGGCTCCGACCTAACGCAGGAGGGCCAATTCATGACTTGCACCATCCTACCGGGTGACCAGGCGACGCTCCTGGGAGGCGCATCGTCGACTTCAGGTCCGACTGAGGATCACGGATTCGCATTGCTAGATCACCCTTGTTCATCGATAGCGACTGGGCGGGTGGCAGCGGGTACTCTATGGCAAGACCCCGTGCCTCAATTGCATGCCCGCGTCCTGATCGTTGATGACGAGCCGGCGAATGTCCTTCTGCTCGAAGAATTCCTCTCCGACACCGCGACCGAGGTCCGCGGCCTCACCGACTCGAGGCAGGTCGAGCAAGTTTTCAAGGAGTTCGAGCCGGACATTGTCTTACTGGACCTTCACATGCCGGCCGTTGACGGCCAGGAGGTCCTACGGCGCCTCAGTAGTGCCCGCGAGAGCCTCGGCTTCCTCCCGGTTATCGTTCTCACGGCCGATACAGGTCGCGTGGCTCGGAACAGCGCCCTTCTCCTCGGTGCCAACGACTTCCTGCTCAAGCCTCTGGACCGAACTGAGGTGGTCCTGCGCGTTCGCAACCTGCTACACACGCGCGAACTGTTCGTTGATCTGGCCGAGGCCACACGCCTGCTTGAAAGAGATCAGAAGAGCAGCTAACGGTGGTGATGCCAGTTGGCCGATGCTTGCTCTCGATAACCCCTCGCGCGCGTCCCCTATATATCTGGGCTGAATCCTATTACCTCTGGGCTGAATCCTATTACCGTGGAGCTCGACGTGCGTTACTGGCTCTGACTAGCTTCGGCTACCTCTTACGCCATGCTTCTGCGACTTTTCTGCAGGGCGCTTCTGCAGAGGAACTCCGTGGGGCTCCAGAGTCTCTGGGGGGAGGATCAGGTGCACGGCGGTACAAATTCGCCGAGTGCCTCTGAATGCCGCCAATTAGCACGGTTTGCCGCTGGGTTTGCTGTACGACCTGAGCCGTCTTTGGACAGCACCCGAACAACCCAGCGACCGCTGGCGACGGTCGCCCTGACCCCAGCGGCGGGATTCGACCAGCTGAGCGCACTCGTCGCGGACCGGTTGGCTACTCCCCTG
>Ga0209590_10000332_pt1 | contig 14923 bp, 12 predicted proteins | sample CZO8metaG_FD_188353 | JGI IMG/M metagenome (GOLD analysis project Ga0209590, IMG submission 188353) | Vadose zone soil microbial communities from the Eel River Critical Zone Observatory, Northern California, USA - CZOApr15con1.8 metaG... | ecosystem: Environmental > Terrestrial > Soil > Vadose...
ACCTGCTCCACGCGTGGGAGAACACGATCCTCTCGATGCTCTTCTTTATGCTCGCCGGGGTCGTCGTGCGTGCTCGCCGGCTCGAAGCATCGCCGGACTACGCCGCGTGAAGATCGCCGTATTTCACGACCAGCCGTCGGGCGGCGCGCGACGCGCGCTGCACGGCTTCTGTCGCGCCCTGGCCGCCCGCGGCCACCGCATCGACTTTTTCACCCTGACGACGGCCGACACCGAGATGCTCCGCGACGAGGACGTTGCGTCCTCGGTCACCGTACTCCCGTTCGCGTTCAGGCCGAGCGTTCGCCGCGGTCTCTACCTGAACGACATCCGGAGGCGGCAGAGCTTTGCTGACCTCGAGCGCGTGAACGCGCACGCCGCCAGGCTGATCGACGCCGGGCAATACGACGTGGCGCTCGTTGACGCCTGCCGCTTCACCTTCGCGCCCCGTGTGCTGCGCCATCTGCACACGCCGAGCGCCTACTTCTGCCACCACCGGCCCGCGCGCCTCTTCGAGCATCACTTCTCGCCACCGGTGTCCGCCTACGAGCGCGCCCGGCAGCTCTGTCACTGGCCGCTGGAACACGACCTGGAGCGCCGTCTGTGGGAGGACGACCGCAGGTTGGTCCGCCTGGCGGACCGCGTGATCACCAACTCCAGCTTCACGAGGGACCTGATTCGGGAGGTGTACGGAGTCGATGCGGCCATATGCACGTATGGCGTCGAGCTGCCGCCGGATGCGCATATCGCGCGGAAGGACTACGTCCTGTCAGTCGGAGAGCTGGAGGTCCGCAAGGGGTTTGACTTCGTCGTCGATTCGCTCGCGACACTGCCAGTCCCGCCGCCCTTTCACATCGTGGCCAACCGCGCCAACCCTCGGGTGCGCGAGGCGCTCGAGGTCCAGGCGCGCCGGCTCGCGATTAACCTGACGATCCGCATCATGCCGCCGCAGTCGGAGTTGGCCCGCGAATACCGCGAGGCCGCCGCCTTCGTCTACGGCGCGCGCGAGGAAGCGCTCGGTCTCGCGGCGCTGGAGGCGATGGCCAGCCGCACGCCGGTGGTTGCGGTCGCCGAAGGCGGGGTGCGCGAGACGGTGCAGGACGGTGTGAACGGGTACCTGGTCGCGCGCGACACACGGCGTTTCGGCGCGCGGCTCGGCGAGCTGCTGAGCTCACGAGGCCTGAGAGATCGGATGGGAGCCGCCGGGCGCGCGGCGATCGAGGAGCGCTGGACGTGGCCGCTCCGCGCTCGCGCCCTCGAACGCGAGCTGCTCGCCCTCGCGCGCCCGGCCCCGGTGGAGCAGTCCGTATGAAGGTCGCTTTCATGGGACGTTCGCTCCGCGGTCGCTACACCGGCGTCGTCCGGTACACCGATGCGCTGGTCAGGGCGCTCGCACCGCGCCTCGAGGGCGACCTCTCGGTCTTCCTCACTCGCGCCGCCGACGGCCTGGACGGCGTGGACATTCGCCGCGTGAGGGCGCCCTTCCCCACGCCGAACGAGTACGCCAGGGCGCTGTGGGAGCAGACCATCGTGCCCATCGAGGTCTCGCGCCTCGGCTCCGACGTGTATCACTCGCCGAACTACATCCTCCCGCTCGCGCTGCGCTGCCCCGCCGTGGTCACGGTGCACGACATCGCCTTCCTCGACCGCACGCTTCACCGGCTGAGGTCGCATCTGTACCTCTCCGCCCTGACGCGGCACGCGCTCAACGTGGCGCGTAGGATCATCTGCGTCTCCGCCCACACGGGCGACCTGCTGGCCGAACGGCTCCCATCGACGAGGGAGCGCATCCGCGTCGTCGGCGAAGGCGTCGACGAGCGCTTCCGGCCGCAGCCCGAGGCGTTGGTGCAGGAATTTCGGGAGAAGTTCGGTCTCGACCGGTCCTACGTGCTCTTCGTCGGGACGCACGAGCCGCGCAAGAACCTGGATCGCCTGATCCAGGCTTACGAGCTCGCCATCGAACGGACCGGCAGCGAGCACCTCCTTGCGATCGCGGGCGTCCGTGGGTGGAAAGACGAGGCGGTTCAGCGTGCGCTGCATGCATCGCCTGCGCGGGACCGCATCCGGCTGCTGGGTTACGTGCCGGACGAGCTCCTGCCCGCGGCATACACGGGCGCGGACGCTTTCGTCTATCCATCGCTGCTGGAGGGTTTCGGCCTTCCACCGCTGGAGGCGATGGCCTGCGGCGCAGCCGTCCTGACCTCCAACACGAGCTCGCTGCCGGAGGTCGTCGGCAATGCCGCCCTCACGGTCGACCCGCTGGATGTCGAGGAGATCGCCGCCGCGCTTCAACGCCTGATCTGCGACCGGGAGCTGAGACTCTCCCTGGGCGCTGCGGGGCGGATGCGCTCCGAGCAGTTCCGCTGGGCTCAAGTCGCGGAGCAGACCATGGCCGTGTACGCGGAGGCGGCCGGATGAAGGTCGCGCTCCACTACCCGTGGGTTTACCTGAAAGGCGGCGCCGAGCGCGTGCTGCTCGAGCTCATGAACCGGAGCCGGCACGACTGGACGCTGTACACGAATCGCTACGAGCCCGAGTCCACGTTTCCCGAGTTCAAATCGGTCCGCATCGTGCAACTCCAGGAGGTCTCCGTCCGCCGCACCATCCTGGATGTCGCGCGCGCGGGGCTGACCATGATCACGCAGCGCCTCGACCTCGACGAGCACGACGCGCTGATGGTGATGAGCGAAGGCCTTGGCAACCTGCTGGCGGCGCGCTCCACCATCCCGACCTCATGCATCTGCCTGACCCCGCTGAAGGTCGCCTACGACCGCGAGACGCGGCGGATGTTCTTCCGCGGGCGGCTGCGACTTCACTATCGCGCAGCCTTCGCCGCCTACAAGCACCTCGACCGGCCGACCTGGCATCGCTACATCCGCGTGTTCTGCAACAGCCACGAGGTGCGCCGGCGGCTGCTGGCCGCGGGCCTTGTCGAGCAGCGGCGGATCGAGGTCGCGCACCACGGCGTCGACACCGACCGCTTCCGGCCGGACGGACGGCGCGAGCCGTTCTTGCTGGTCCCCGGCCGGATCATGTGGCAGAAGAACATCGAGTTGGCGATTCACGCGTGGAAGGTCTTCAAGCCTTCGCCCGACGACAACCCGTTTCGCCTCGTCGTGGCAGGCATGGTCGACGCGAAGAGCCGGCCCTACCTCGAGCAGATGCGCGTCAACGCTGGCGGCCGCCACGACATCACGTTCGTCGACTCGCCGAATGACACCGACCTGTTGGACCTGTACCAGCGCTGCCATGCCACCGTCTTCCCCGCCGCGAATGAGGACTGGGGGCTGGTGCCGCTCGAGTCGATGGCGTGCGGAAAGCCAGTCGTGGCAACCGATCGGGGCGGTCCGCGCGAGAGCGTGATCGACGGCGTGACGGGGTTCCTTCGAGCTGACCACCCGCATGCTTTTGCCGCGGCGATGCGCGATCTCGTCTCGATGCCGGCCGACCATTGGGAAGGTTTTTCGGCGCGGGCGCGGGAGCGCTCGTATGCGTTCCCCTGGCAGCGTTTCGTCGAGCGCATCGACGAGCACGTCGAGCTGCTCGGCCTGATTCGCGCAGCAAGCCGGAGATCTGCCTGGCAGCTCGCGGTCGAGGCGAGCGACTGAGATGCGGCTGGGGATCGACGCCTGGGGCCTTTCGGGCGACCTGTTCGCCACCGGCATGGGCCAGTACACGTACCGCCTCCTGACGACGCTGCCGGAGGTCGACCGCGAGCTGACGGCGATCGCGTACGCGGCCCCTGGCGAACCCAGGCCGGCATGGCTCGCGGACCACGTCGATTGGCGGCCCGTCGGCCGACCGCTTCCGGCCAAGCTGACCGCGCTCCACTCACGTGTGATCGCGTTGCCCGTGGCGGTCGCCGCCGACCGCCTGGACCTCTTCCACTCGCCCGCCGTGCACATGCGGCCGTTCTTTCCGCCGCTGCCACGCCTGGGCTGCCCGCACGTCGTGACCCTGCACGACCTCATCCCACTCACGTACTACCGGCTCAGGGACCTGCCGGTGCGCCAGCAGGTGTTCTATCGCTGGAACCTGCGACGGGCCGCTTCAGCCGGCGGGCTCATCACGGTGTCCGAGCAGTCGCGCATGGAGATCCTGTTGCGGCTGCGAGTGCCGCCGCATCGGGTGAGGACGATCCACAACGGCGTCGACTTCGCGCCCAACGCGATGGAGAGCGCGCTCGCGCGCCGGCAGGTCGAGCGCCCGTACATCCTCTACGCCGGCTCATACGAACCTCGCAAGAATCTCGTGCGGGCGCTGCATGCGTACCGCCGCCTGGTCGAGGCAGGGTTTCCGCACCGGTTGGTGGCGGTGGTCGAACGAGCGTCGGGCCATGAGCCCGAGGTCGCGCGCGCTCTCGCGGCGATGGACATCGGTCCGCGCGTCCGCTTCGTCCACAGCCTCCCCGAAGAAGACCTGCGCGCGCTGTACACGCACGCCGAGGCGCTGTTCTTTCCCAGCCTCGCCGAGGGATTTGGCTATCCGCCGATGCAGGCGGCCGCGATTGGCCTGCCGGCGGTCGTGTCCGACATCCCGGCGCTGCGCGAGGTGATGGGCCCGGACGCGCTCTACGTCGACCCGCTGGATGAAGGGGCGATGGCAGCAGGCCTGGCTGCCGTCCTCGGTGATCCCGCTCTGCGCTCCCGACTCCGTGATCAGGGCCGGGAACGCGCGCGCCGCTTCACGCCGGAGGCTTGCACCCGGGCCCACCTCGAGCTCTATCGCGACGTGCTCGCGGGCCGTTTGGCGCTTCCCGCTCCCGAAGTGGCCGGCCGCCGCACGCGTCCTGCGGGGCAGGGTGTAGATGGCTAGCGCCACGGCGCACGCCAACGGCCATCGTGCGACCGCCGGCCACCGGCGAGGGATCGCGCTCGTCTTCGTCTACGTGTGGGCGGTATATGCCCTGGTCCAGGCCGGCAACCTGGTCACCTCGGAGAACTACCTTCAGGCCCTGCACGTCGCCCCGCGGGCAGCGCAGGGCGCGGCGGGCGACGGCTACGCCCAAACGCTGATCAAGCTGGAAAGGACGCTGCCGGCCGGCGATCACGTCTTGCTGGTGTGGCGCCGGCAAGACACGCAGCCTGCGGTCAGTTTCTGGTACGGATACTTCTGGGCGACCTACTGGCTGTACCCGCGAACGGTGGACATAGTCACCACCGCGGGGGCGGTGGATGGGAGCTACACCACCCTCCTCGATGTGAGGAGCACGGGCGCGCCTGAGATCGACGTACCCGCGGGATTCTCTGTGAACGCCACCTACATCTACTCAGACCAGGTGGTGACGGTGCTCAGGCGCGACCATGCCTAACGGAACCGTCCTGCTCTCGCTGGTGGCGATCCCCGCGTACTTCGCCGTCTGTCTGCTCGTGGGCCGCCTCCTCACGCAGCTGCTCGCCAACCGGCCGGAGGCGGTATCCGTCGCCGGGGCGCCGCTCCTCGGAGCCGCCACGCTTGGGGTCCAGCTGTGGCTGTACGGAACCGCGCGCATCCCGTGGAACCCGATCACGCTCGTGCTCCCGTGGCTGATCTTGGCGTGGATCAGGCGGCAGCCACTACACGCCGCGCTGGTTGCCGATTGGTCGCGCCTCCGCATCGAGGGCCGGGCGGCCCAGGCGCTCGACACGTTCGCGATCGTCGTCGCGACCCTGACCGGAATTTTGATGTTCACATATCTGCTTAACCTCATCACCGAGCCACTCACCGGGTTCGATGCGATCTCGATGTGGTTCTTCAAGGCCAAGGTCTTCTTCCTTTCGCAAGGCTTGAACCTCAGCTCGATCGGCGGCCTCGGCACCTACCAACCGGGAGACTCAGGTCCTTTCCACGTCACCGCCGGGCTGATCCGGAACCTGGACTACCCGCCTCTCTTCTCGCTCATGGTCGCGTCGGTGTACGCCCTCGTCGGGGGCGTGCATGACACGCTCGGGAAGGGCGTCGATTTCATCTTCATCATCGTGGCAGCCGCCACCGTCTGGACCTCGCTCGCCCCCATCCTCGGCCGCCGGCTCGCCATGATCTTCATGTTCCTGGTCACAGCTGTACCGACGGTGCAGACGGCGCTCGACAATCCAATCGACACCGGGTATGCCGACTATGGCCTCGGCGTGGCGATGCTCGCGTCCCTCGCGAATCTTCAGCGCGCATGGAGCGGAGGACAGAGCTCGACCTGGGTGCTCGCGATCGTCTTCGCCTCGATCGCCGCTTTGCTGAAGCAGGAGGGCCTGTTGCTCCTTGTCCTCGTCATGCTGCTCGCCGCGTGGCGAGCGCGTCAGTTGCTTGCCTCGCCCGCCGTCGTCGCCTCGATCGGCGTGGTGAGCGCCTGGGAGGTGACTGCGTCCATGCACGGCTGGCGGGCACATCACCTGCTGAACGACAGCCTGGCCAGCCTTCCATCCGTCTTGCCCACCCGGGCGGTGTTGATCGCCGCGTACACGGTCATGGTCGTCATCCACGACGGGAAAGTCCTATGGCTCGCCGCGGCCTATGGCGTCAGCGTATGGCTCGTCCTGCGAGGGGCGCGGTCCACCGCCGGCATCGTGCTGGTGGCGCTGACGCTGCAGTTCGTGGCTTACTTCGCGGTCTTCACGTTGAACCCGGGCGAGTTCGTCGGCATTGTCGACCGCCTGGCCATCCAGGCCACCCCGGGACTGGTGCTGCTGCTCGGCCTGGCGATCGCGGTACCTTCAGCTCGATCAGGCACCCCAGTAAGAAGCCTTCCACGAGACCGCCGCCAGGTCGTTCTGGCCGAGCAGGTTGGGGTGGAAGTAATCGATCGTGCTGACGTCCGCGGCCGGGAACTTGAATAAATAGGCCGCGTTGCCGTCCCACCGGCAGTTCGGGAACACGGTGCAGACGTTGGCCAGGATGTAGTTGTCGACCGACTCTTGCTGGACGACCGCCTGGCGGTCGGCATCGGTGTTGGACGCGCTGAGCATGCTCTGGCAGATCTTGAACAGCGCCCACGTGTTCAGGGCGTTCTGGTTCGTGTGCATGCTCGTCCAGAGCTGTAGGATGTCCGGGATCGAGGACACGAACACGTGTCCTCCGGGGTTGTAATAGAAGTAGTAGCTGAGCGCTGTGTAGAACTCGTTCAGGAACGTGGCGGTGGGCGTCATCGTCGCCGCGCTGGAGGTGCAGAGATCGTTGGCGCCGATGAGCACCGTCACGTAGTCGGCTTTGAAGTACCCGGCGTAGGCGAGCTGGCCAGGTAGGTCCGCCACCTTGGCGCCGGTCTTGGCGAGGCTGTAGCTCAGGTTTGAGATGCCGGCGTTCAACGCCAGCAGACGCCGGTAGTGGCTGAGCACCTGCGAGCTGTCGCCGGTCGACCACGAGTACTGCGGGCAATCGTTGAACAGGCAGTCAAGGCCGGAATCGAACGCTCGCGTGATTGAGTCGCCAGTCGACACGATGGAATTGGGGATAGCCACTCCGGCCGCCAACACGTGAGACGGTCCGAGCACCGCCGCGAAAACCGCGATGAGCGCGCCGGCGCCCCATTTCCTTTCCATCCTTCCTCCTTACGGTTTGGCGTGAAAGACGTCGGCCAGCGTGCGCGTGATGTCGATGTACTGCCGCCCGTACTCGAGGCTCTCGCAGATGCCGCTCGCCTCGTGCATCTCGTCCCAGGTCTCGATGGCGATTATCCTCTTGCCGGAGTTGATTGCGGCCTGCAGGTTCGTGCGGTAGAACGAGCCGCCGGCCCGGTCGCGGAAATCGCCGCTGCGGCCCGGGATTCCACGCTCGTTGAAGCCCGGCCCGACCTCCGCGACACCGCCGCTGTTGATGTAGCCGTGTATCGCAGCCGCCCACTGGTAGCTGTTTTCGGTCTGAATGGGGTGCTGGTAGTCGCGGATCCGCTGATTGCCCGTCCAGCCGAGGATCGGATAGTCCCACGAAACCTCGCGGATGATGTACGGCCTGACGCCGAAATCAGCCTGGAAGTGGCTGTAGACGTAGTCGAAGGTGCCCTGGTCGACCCTGTTGGTGAAGTCGGACGTGAATAGGGATGCGATCGGCCGTCCGCCGACGTTCGCCCACTCGTCCCTGGGAATACGCGAGAAGAAGTCCTTGAAGTTGGCGTAGAACCACGCGTTGCCGTCTGGCGTGGTGAGGTCGCGTTTGTTCACGATCGAGGTGTCCAAGAACATCCCGATCAGCGGCGGGTTCAGTCCCTGAACCTTGGCCTGGCGCCAGGCCTGCGCGAGGATCGGCAGGCCGAGCGTGCTCCACTGGTCCTGGGGCCTGTCGAAGCCCCAGTACACGGGCAGGACGACGTCGATGCCGGCCGCCGACATGTCTTGAAGCTGTTTGCGATGCCATTCGGGGCTGCGCCACGAAGGCAGCGGCGGAGTCGGGGGGAAATGGTTGTTCAGCACCGCCGGAGGGTTGAGGTGGGCGCCCGTCTGCGCGTCGTACCAGTAGAAGTAGTAGGTCATCAGCAGCCGCTGGTTGGACGGAAGAGACGAGGCCGGCGTGACCGCGGCTGGTGTCCGGGTAGACCCCGCCTTGGCGTTCTGCCTGCGCTGTTCCGCGCCTATCGCGCTCAGTACGCCAAGGACCAGGACCAGACCGATGCCCGCGGTCAGGATCACGAGACAGGTCCGTAGGGAGCCGCTGCGGCGCCGGCGAGGTGGCGAGCCGGCGGGCAGGTTCAACCCCAGAAGTCTAGACCTCGACCAGCCCCTTCTTGACTGCGTACAAAACCGCCTGCGACCGGTCGTAGATGCCGAGCTTTTCGTACGTGTTGTTGACGTGGTTCCGCACGGTCTTGTCGCTGATCTTCAGCCGGTACGCGATCTGCTTGTTGGCCATGCCATTGGCCAGAAGCCTCAGGATCTCGATCTCCCGCGTGGTCAGACCGTCGTAGAACTCCTTCGAGCTCGTCGTCCCCGTCAGCATCTCCAGGACCCGTTTCGACACCGTGCTGGCCATGACACGCTCGCCGGTCATCACCGCGACGATGCCGCTCACGATTGCCTGCGGGGATGAGTCCTTCAGCACGTGTCCGCTTGCGCCGGCCTTCAGCACCTGGATCACTTGGCTGTCGGTCTCAAGCGCCGTGAGGACGACGATCTTGACGCCGGGATCGGCCTCGAGGATCTTGCGTGTGGCCTCGATCCCATCCACCGAGGGCATCTTGACGTCCATGAGGATGACGTCCGGCTTGAGCCTGGCGGCCTGCTCGATGGCGTCGCCCCCGTCCACGGCCTGGCCGACCACCACCACGCGCGGGTCCTCATCCAGGAGTCGGGCGAGACCAGCGCGGAACAGGGTCTGGTCGTCGGCGATGAGAACTCGGATCGCTTTGGTGGCGACGGTGCTCGCTGCCTCTTCCGGATGAGCCGGCTCCAGGACGCGGGGGGCCGGGTCGGTTTGGGCCTGCCTCGGCACGATGGCCTGCACCGTGGTCCCGCCGCCGGCCTGGCTCTCGATGCGCAGCCGGCCGCCGAGAAACAGCGCCCGCTCCTTCATCCCGATGGTGCCGAGCCCGAGACGCCAACCGTCATCCGCGTCGACGCCGCGTCCGTCGTCCCAGACGCTCACCGACAGCTCTGTGTCAGAGAGCGGCTGAAGCACGACCGTCGCGGCACGGGCGCCGCTGTGGATGCGCACGTTGGTGAGCGCCTCCTCGATGAGGCGGTACAGGTTCATGGACGACGACGGCGTCAGCTCGGGCGGCCAGCCGGGTAGGACCGTGAGCCGCGCGGCGATTCCGGTCTTCTCCTCGAATCGGGAGACGAGGCTCCCGACCGACTCGACGAATGTGTCACCGAGTGCTTCCTCTCCGCGGAGGTCGTGGAGCAGCTGCCGGAGGTTGGCAAGGACGTCTCGGGTCGAGTTCTGGACCGAGTCGAGCTTCCGCCGGACGTCCTCCCAGCCGACTGGTTGGTTCTTGAAGCTCTCGAGCTCGACCAGCATCGTGGTAAGGGTCTGCGCTACGCGGTCGTGCAGCTCTCGCGCCACCCGCCGCATGACCTCGTCCTCGAGGGCTGCCTGGCGCAGGCGTGTTTTGATGCCCGCGCGTACGGCAATTGGTGGCGAAGCCACGATAAATCCCTTCCCTTCCTTCCGGTCGCTGACGGACGAACAATCTGCTCGCCCCACCAGGACTTGTCGTCCTGCTCGCCTGGGGGGCGACCCATAGACCATGGGCCAAACGAATGATTAAGAATATCTAGCCGTAAGTCTACTTGTTACTAACACGAACGCAACGCGATTTTATGGGCTCTTGGTCACAGAACGGTAACACCCGTCGATTGCCGGTTACGGTAGCACCGCCGTATCCGGGCTTGAGCAAAGAGCCGGGGTGTGGCCCGCGAAAGTTGAGCCAACCATCGCGAAAAGCTCGGAGCAGGTGGGAACTGATCGGAGGTCGTCGGTGGCGGACGTGGCGGTTGCGGGCAGGGAGGTGTACCTAGGGGTCGAGTCGTTCATAGGAAAAGCGCCGAGCACGTAGGCCGTCTGGCTGCCCGGCGCGATCCAGCTGAGGCTGGCAGCCGGTGACTCGTGGAGCGACATCGTGAAACCAGACGGTGCAGCGCTTGCCGCCTGGCTTCCTGGCCACGCGCACAAGATGTCGGAGATTCCAAGCAACCCGGTCGGGCCGCTCGGGATCAGAGATGGGAGTTCCCTCGCGCGCGTCCTCTATCTGTTGGGTATGTGACACTCCCTCGCCTGAGGGAAATGAGCGATGCCGCGCGATACGCCGGGGCCGGAGGTTCATGCCCGGGCTCGCGGCGGTATTCGTCAGGTCACAAGGACCCATGCGGTCATTAGCGACCACGGACCCCAGCCGACGGCGTTGATCGGCGCGACGATGAATGTGTAGTAGGTTCCGCTGGTCAGGCCGCCGATGACCATCGAGCTTGGGTTGCTTGTGAACAGCAGTCCAGACGAAACCTCCGGCCACGAGTAGATGATGTATCCCACGATCGGGGAGCCCCCGTCGTCGGTTGGGGCCGTCCAGGTGAGCGTTGCCTGGCCAGGCCCAGACGACGACGCCGTGACTCCGGTCACAGCGCCAGGCGGTTGAGGCCCGAAGGTTAGCCAAGCGAGATTCGTGAAATAGCCCGACTGCCCACTCGTGAATGTTATGTAGAGGTCTCGCACGCCCGACGGAGCGTTGACCGTAGCCCCGATCGTCTGCCACGACTGCCAGCCGCCCGTGCTGGATACCTGGAGGCTTCCAATTACAGGGCCGGTCTGCGAGTCGACCCTGAGTTGGACGGTGCCTGCCTGGCCCGCCGGTGCGCCGGACGCGACGCGAGCGTGAACCGAGGTGGCCCCGCTGCCGAAGTTCACTCCGGTGTACTTGAGCCAGGCCCCTGCGTTGATGAAGCCGACGTCTTGACCGACGCCAACGTCGGTGCACAGTTGGACGGCGGTTCCGCCCCGCGAATCAGCACTGGCGGCGTTGATCCGAAGCAGGGCAATGCGATTGGCTTGATACGCCCGCACGTAGTCGACAAGCATTTGCTGAGGGAATACGGTGGTGGGGTCAGGGGATCCTGGCCAGTTTCCGCCGACGGCGGTCTCCAGCACGATTACAAACGGATGGTTGAAAACCCAATAACCATTGGGTACGTCAGCGATCGTCCGGGTCTCATACGGGTTGCCGTCCACGTACCATGTGAGCGCGGTTGGCGACCAGTCGAGCGTGTACGTGTGGTAGGCGTCTGCAAACGCCTGCCCGGGCGGCAGACCGTAAGTCGCTGACAGGTACAAATGACCGCCGGACGGCAAAACCGGCCCATGCAGGGATCCGTAGTTGAGTTCCGGCTGGCGGCCGTCGTTCTCCATTACGTCGAGCTCGCCCGCCTGCGGCCACCCGACCTGAAGGATGTCGGTACCAACAATCCAGAACGACGGCCACATCCCCAGGCCTCGAGGAATCTTGGCACGGATCTCGAATCGTCCATAGGCCTGGCTGAAGTGGTCGCTCGTGTCGAGCCGAGCCGACGTTATTACGCAGTTGCCATACCAGCACTGATAGCCACCAGGATTCTCGTAGCGAGACGTGATGATCAGGTGGCCCTGACCGTCAAGGGCGGCATTGGATGTGCTACTGGTGTCGTACTCGAGCTGGCCGTTACCCCAGCCCGATCCCCCGGTCTCGTGATTCCACTTCGAAGAGTCAGGAGGCGCTCCGGCAGGCCCATCGAACTCGTCAGACCAGGTAAGCGTCCAGCCCGGGGGGTCCGGCGACGACGCGGCTATCGCGGCCATCGGCTGCGCGAGGCGGGTGGCCGCCAGCGGGCCAAACAAGAGAAGGGCCGCCAATAAGCCACTTCCAAGCCGCCGCCTCATCGACGTGAATCCTCCAGGATCAATCGTCGAAGTGTTGACGCTTGCGCCGGGGCAGCACAGGTGATCGACTGAGGAGGAGAAACGCCGGCGACAGGGCCAGGCCTCGACCCCAGCATCTCTTAATCCTCTGTATCAAACCGCCTGCGATTGGCCGAAGCCTAACATCGCTGGATTGTCCTGTCTTGGCGTGTTTTACTCGGCGGTCCGGCACGTGTTCTTCCGAGAAGCACACCCGGTCAAAGTGCCGGGGACAACGAATAATGAAGGAGCCAAACGCCTACACTTTGCGTGCTCTCGGCCGCGATTGAACGTTTTTCAATTCCACGACACCAACCGGGGACCACCGCCCGCCGCGGCTCAGCCAGCCTCTGGCCGGGGGGCTGCCATCGGCCAAGCTTCGTTTTCGAGGGGAACACCGACGGGAACCTGTTCGCGTTCACCGTGTCACCCGGGGCTGATAGCCCTAAGCAGGGCCGGTGCGGGCGGCTGATCCGGGAGTTCACACGGCTCCGGGACTCGCTGCACGAACGCTCGGCAAGGCCGTCGTCGTGTTCGTGCTGGCGTGGGCGGTGGTCAGCCTGGGACTCGGGGTGGTGCGTATCGACGCGGAAAACTACACAGTTCGAGTCCGCACCCCGGCCTCAACCGCCCAGGCCGAACGTGGTGATGAGTTCGCGAAGAGTCTCCCCGCCATCGATGCATCAATACCAAGATCTGCCAGCGTCCTGGTCGTATGGGTGAGCTCCCCGTCCGGGTTTCCGGAGTCAAGCGGTGGCATCCCGATCGCTAGCGACCCGGAAGCGCCAGTCTGGTGGGCATACTCCGTCGGCAACTATTACCTGTACCCCCGCCGGGTGCTCGTCAGCACCAATCCCGCTGACGCCGCAAGCACGAATGTCGACGTCGTCATCATCGTTAAGTCGCCCTCGGACAGCGAGCCGGCAGTCGCCTCAGGGTTGACGCAGGCGTCTGTGTACACGTCCCCGACCCAAGTGGTGACCGTCTACTGGCGCACCGGCTCGTCGTGATCGCGGTTCTCCTGTCCATGCTCGCCATCGTCGAGTACGTTGTGCTCTGCTACCTCACCGGCCGCATGTTCGTCGCGTTGATTTGGACAGAACTGCCCGCTCCGACGATCGCTGGCCTCCCTGTGCTGGGAGCTGGAGTGCTCGCTGGCCAGCTTTGGGTGTACGGGCTGGCGCACATCCCGTGGAACCTCGTGACCCTCCTGCTGCCATGGCTCGTGCTCGGCGTGGCCACCCGGAAACGCTTTGGTTCAGCCATCGGATCGGACGTCCGGCGCACCACTGTGGCGGCGCGCGAGGACTGGGCACGGCTGGACACCTTCAGCGTCGTCCTGGTCGTCGTCGGCACGGTCATCGCGCTCACCTATGTGCTGAACCTCATCACCGAGCCATTAACCGGTTTTGACGCTTTCGCCAATTGGCTCTACAAGGCGAAGGTGTTCTACGTGTCGCATGCAGTGAACGAGAGCCTCCTGATTCTCCCAGGCACCGGTGACCCCGGAGGCCTGGGGAGCTCGGTCGACTTTGTGCTCCACCGCGAGTACCCGCCGCTCTTCCCAACGATGGTCGCGACGATATACGTCATCATTGGGAGGCCGGATGGTCTGACCGGAAAGGCAATCAACCTGCTCTTCCTGGCCTCCTCCGCGGTCGCCATTTACACGATTGTGCGCTCCATGCTTGGCGCAAGATGGGCCGTGGTTTTCGGATTCCTCGCCGTGTCCCTGCCGACCTTCGCAAAAGCCCTTTATACGACCGATTACATGGGGTATGCGGACTTCGCGGTCGGAGTCTGCATGCTGCTCGGTCTTGTGAACCTGCACCTCGCTGTGTCGGGGGCAGCTGCGGTAACGCGCGTACTCGCCGCGATTTTTGCGGTCGAGGCTTCCATGGTCAAGGACGAAGGTGGGGTATTCGTTGTCGCCGTCCTGCTGGTCCTGGGCCTGCTTGTCCTCCGACCGGCGTGGTTGGGAGGGCGCCGCGGTATTCAACGCATGTCACGTTTTCTTCCATACGCACTAATTCTTTTACCGTTCGTGGGTTGGAAGCTGTGGGTCCGCGCTTCCGGGTTCCATCAGGAGCACGTACCCTCCCTATCGGACCTTGTCCTGGGTCTGCCCTACCTTCCAAACAACGCCATTCGGATCGCTTCGGACCTGCGGCCCGCGCTGTCCATCCACAGCGATTTCGGCTGGCTGGCGGTCGCTATCGCCCTGTCACTGGCACTACTAGTGGTCGATCGCACCCGCTACGCGATGGCGGCCGGCGTAGTTGTGTTCGTGCAGTTACTGGGCTATTGGCTAGCCTGGCTTTACTCACCAATTCCGGACTTCATCGTCGTCACCTCATACGAGCGGCTTGCGATTCAGCTCGCGCCCATGCTCTTGGTGCTTCTGGCGATCGGTTTGCGCCGATACGTCGACGCGGGGGAGGCCTTGCCTGCGGCGCCTTCCTGGCCCAGACAAGCTGGCTCAGAAGGATCGCCGGACGTAGCCAGCTAGCCTGAACCAGATTGATGGCTCTGTAGCAACTGGGTTGGTACCGGAAAGTCGGTCGTTGTCACTACTTCCGGCACCGTCACCGAATTCCCC
>Ga0209590_10000334_pt1 | contig 14913 bp, 12 predicted proteins | sample CZO8metaG_FD_188353 | JGI IMG/M metagenome (GOLD analysis project Ga0209590, IMG submission 188353) | Vadose zone soil microbial communities from the Eel River Critical Zone Observatory, Northern California, USA - CZOApr15con1.8 metaG... | ecosystem: Environmental > Terrestrial > Soil > Vadose...
AGAGCGACCCCACCGTCTCCCGCAGGAAGCGGGCTTGCAGTTGCTTGGTCCGCGCCAGGAGCCTCAACCTTAGGACCCCCATACTGTCGAGCCGCTCGCGGAGCAACCGCTCCGCTTCGTTCAAGAACAGGATCGAGGGCGGCCCGCCGTACTCCGCTACTTCGGCATCTGGCCCGATCTTCCGCAGCCGCATCGTCAACGCGTTCAGCCGCTTGTCCCGGTACAAGATCTCCAGGAAGTCCCGCGCGAAGCGCTCGCGCAGCGCGCGGGGGTCGGTCTCCGGCTCCGCGTCCCCCTGTGGGAGCGTGAGCCGGGGCTCGACCTTCCCCACGTAGCGCCGGGCCGTCCGCTCGCTGAGGCTCCGGCGCGCCCCGATCTCAGCGAATCCCAGCCCCTGACGCCGCAGCTCCGCCATCGCATCGATATCCTCTTGAGAAACGCGCCCACGCCCGGGCCTTCGAGACCGATGGAAACTGCCCCGGTTCATGCCCACCACCTCCCCACCCCGTTTGACCAAATCCGGTCCCCACTCGGACTGTTCGCGGCCGGAAAGCGGTCGTGCCGCGGCCACATTTCCCCACCGCAAGTGGGTACGCCCCGCCAACGAGCCATGTTCACCCTAGCCTTCTCGGGTCGGAATCCACGTGCGCTCCGTGCGATCCACCCCACGGATATGAAGCCGCGACCGCATCTTGAGGCTCCGCCCCTGTTCGTTCGCTAGTCGAAGGACATCTCGGAGAAGAACGACTGTATATCCCCTGCGCTTACGGCTAGGGAGCTTCTTCCCGCGAACCCAACGAGTGATGGTCATCACGGGGAGACCGAGCACCTGCGCGGCTTCGCGCTGAGACACGTAGTCGGCCAGGCCGACGATTCGCTCGTACCGAAATCCAATGCGGTCACGGATGGCGATCACTGCCTCGACGGGGTCATGCAATGGCGGTGCTTTCGTCTCCCCCACCTTCTGTCTTGCCTGCTCCTCGGCATCGCTTGGCCAACCGGCCAAGCCCTGATAATCTGGATCGATCCAAAACGCTTCCATAAAGTCACGTCGACGAGTCATGTTACTCCCGGAGTCACATGCCCTTCAAATATAGAGTAGTCGAATGAGAGAATCAAGGCTGGGCTTTCCTCAATGAAGAAGGTGCGAAGCGATGGCCCGACTGCTCCGCGCGCTCTTTGCCCTGGAGGCCTCGTGACCGCCCCGCTACGTCTACCGCGAGATCGGGGGTTCGGGTGGACCCTTCCATTTGAGCCGGACGGCGAGGCGCTCGTCCGCAAGGTCTGCCCCCGTTTCTTCTGGTCCGCGTAGCGTAGTTTGTTTATCCCAAGGAGATCAACAGCCCTTGAAGGTTTACGCGGAGCGTAATGCGATGAAGCCCTGGCTCACGGAGCTCAAACGTCAGGGGAAGATCGTGCTAGTGCTGTTTCCCTACGACGGGCCCAACCCGAGCAGCGTGGAGATGGCTGCGCCCTGGGTCGTGACGTGCGACTCCGCGTGGCTCACGTTCGATATGACGATCCCGGACAGCGACATTGAGGGGTCCGAGAAGTTCGAGCAGACTCGCAAGATCATCAGGCGGGAAAAGGAGAACGTAAGAAAGGTTCCGGCCGGGCTCATCGGAGAGCAGACGGAGGGCGATGCGCGCCACCTCGACAGCGCGTACAAGTCCGGCTGTCGCGCTTTCTTCACCAAGGACAGACGGGACATCCTTGACCACGCGGCTGAGCTAGAGGAGCTGCTAGGCCTGCGGCTGTTCCACCCCGACGAGGATCGCGACCGGTTCATCGCGTTCCTGAACGCATAACGCAATGCTCGGCCTTCAGCCGGTCAAGCGGGTGCGCTGGGAAGCCGTGGGAGTGGGCGTCGCTGTCGCACTCGCGAGCGCGTTCGCGCCCTCGCGCCCGATCGCCGATGGGCTGGTCGCCGTCGGTCTCGCGATCACGATCCTCGGCGGCTTACTACAGCGCCGCACCGACGTGACGGCGCTGATCCGCCTCAAGGAGGAGGGCACGGCGCTGCTGAACCGCGACCCGATGACCCTCCTCAAGCGCGGCGACGAGAAGGACCTCGCGCAGGCGCTCGTCATATTTCAGATCGAGGTCGCTCGCTGGCTCGAGGATGCCCTGCCGACCCTCCGACGCGCGGGGGCGACGGACGGCGAGGTATCGCACTTCACGACCATCATCACCTACACGCCAGCCGTGCCGGCGCTGAGCGAGGAGCACGCCGCCGTGAAGGGCATCCTGGCGACGCGGCTGCACCGCCTCCAACCGATCATCGCGCGACTTGAGAGCGAAACGTAGAGCTCAAGCGCCCTCGGTGCTGTTACCCACCGGCCTGCGGTGTCAGAGCTGGACGATTCAGGTCCCCGAACCGCCGAGCACCGACCCCGCCGCGCGGATCGCGGCCCAGGACGCCTACCTGCGCACGCAGCTCGTTCCCTGGCTCCCCGACCTGAACGACGCGACGCGCCCGCTCGGACGGGCCGCCTCGTTCCACTTCATGCGATACCTGGACCCGGGCCACTTTCCGGGCTGGGGCATCACGTTCGTCCTGAGCTTCCTCGGTACCGCGACGATCCTCGCGCCCGTCCGCGCGGACGTAGAGGCGCGGCTCCAGGAGCAACGACGCGTCGGGGCGATCACTCGATATGCGGCACGCGCCGAGACGGACTGGGACGTTACTATGCTCGCTGAGTACGGGGGACCGCCGCTGGGGCCGGCGTTCGCCGCGTTCCTCGCGGCGGCGACGCGGATGACCCTCCAGCAGGCGGCGGGGCAGGCGACCGCGCCCCTAGCGACCGTGACGGCCAGCTGGGCGCACTGCTTCCGCCTCATCACGACGGGTATGGGTTAGCGCGCTCTCGCTATGACAACGCTATGACAACGGGACGGGCACCGAGGGGACCGAGCGGGTAACGAGACGGGGGTAAGTGCCCACCCTGGTGCCCGTTCGCGCCGGGCGAGGACGATGGTGCCCCCTGGGGGAGACCTTAAAATCCCATGCGATCGCGTTTTGGGATACCCTCTCCTGGTGCTGAACCAGGACAACGCATGCGCATCTGTCGGAGGAGTGCGCCGGGCGCGCACGGCCACGTGAGCCCGGCTCAAGGGGTAGCTCGTCTCGGAACGGCGAGAATTGACGCGTCCGGCAACCAGTACGGCGACTACGAGGGCTTGGTCTCTTTCAGCGGCGTGTCGCATCCCATCTGGACCGACAGCCAGGGCAACTTCGCGCCGCTTCTCGGCTGCCCGCAGAACCTGACGATGGACGAAGTCTTCAGCGCGACCGTGAGGAATTTAGGCGCGCGTCCCCGTCGAAGTCCCGCCTTTCGCGCTCGTCATTCTAGGACGCGGCGGGTTACCAGATTGGCGCGCGGCGCTCCCCTAGGGAGTGACCGTGATCGTCCCGGTGAACCCCGGGTAGAGCGACGGCGGATGGTTCGAGCAATGATAGTCGTAGGTGCCCGCCGCCATGAACGTGTGCTGATACGTGCCCCCCGCCGAGCCGCCGCCGTATCCTCCGCCGCTCGTCGGGCCGCTGACCTGGCCGCTATCCCAGGTGCCCGTATTGCTCGTGGCGGTATGCGCGGATGGGCCATTGTTGGTCCACTTCACCGTCGTCCCAACCTTCACCGTCACGGCGGCAGGGGAAAAGGAGAAATCTTGGATCGTGACGCCGACGACCGAGCCGCTCATGTTCCCCCCTCCACCTCCACTGAGGCCGGTCGAGCTGCCGCAGGCAGCGCTGACGAGGAGCAGCGCCTGTAGTTGAGGGTAGAGTCGCATCGCATTCCTCCTTAGTCTGAGGATTCCTGCAGCTGAATCCCCGTGGTTCCGGGCTCGGTGCGCTAGCGCCTACGCCCGCCACCGCGGCGCAGCGAGCCGGCCGCGCGGGACGAGCGGACAAACGTGCGGCCCGACACGCCGCCGACGGAGAATCCGCGATCCCGCATCGTCGACGCCCGTCCCGAGCCGGGCAAGCCGGGCTCGCGCGGCCGCTCGGTTGCACGCCAGGCGGGCGGGACCTCGACCCGCTCTGGGGCTCGCGCCGCGGGACTGGGCACCCGACGCTCAAACGTCCTCGGCCTTCGATCCCAGATGGGTGCTTGGGGTTCCTGCACCGTCCCATGCTGCCGGTTCTCGATCCGCGGCGCGGGCACGCGCTGCTCGAGATTCCGTCGCCGGTCCTGGACCGGCCTCCTGGCCTGCCGGCCCATCGGCTCACCCCGCCGCGCAGCCGCATTCGCGAGACTCGCATGACGGAGCAAGGCGCCCGTCGGAACCCGCAGGCCCGGTCTCGTCGCGGTGATCGGGGTCGGATCTTTGAAGAGGAAGCGGGCGCGAAACGCTGGGCGGGCGCCGTCGATCAGCAGACGCCGGCCAACCGGAATACCACCAACCACCCCGGTCCGGCCGCGCAACACGATCACCGTTCGGCTGAACACGAACACCCGCGGGAAGAAGAAGAACCGATGGGGAAAGAAGAACGGATCGACGAAGAACGGGTCGCAGAAGAACGGATCAGAGAAGAACGGGTCGAAGCAGCGCGCACGGAAGAAAAACGGCCGGAAGAAAAACGGGTCGCCGAACGCGAGGCTGAAACTGAAGCTCCGGGGCCAGCCGAACCCGTATCCCAGACCCAGGCCGACGGACGGGGAGTAAGCGCCGTCGTACGCCCGTGGCGACGCGACGGTGTAGCTCGTCGCGTCGTAGTCGAAGTGGCCGTCGGGCACCATGCGCTGGACGATGTCGAGCAGCGCCTGTTCCTTGTCGTCGCCGGCGTCGCGCGCGGTCAGCATGCGGTAATCCCAATGATCCCCGCGCACGAACTCGTCGAACTTGAATGGTGTCACCGAGCGGGCGGCGAGCACGAGCCCCGAGCCCTCGCGCTCGTCGATCGAGAACGCCTCGCGGTCGCCGCGGCCGCGGAGCTCGATCGTCCGCCCGCCGCGCACGAAGGCGTCGTCGCCCGGGTCGAGCGGGAACAGCACCCGGACGCGGCGGTCGGCATCGGCGCGGAGCACGACGAGGTAGCCGTCCTCGCCGAGCTTTACGTTGACATGCGCCTTGTCGCCGCGCCTGTAATTCTCCTGGTCAAGCCAGACTTTCACCGGTGGGTCGTCACTGCGCACGGCGGTCGCGGCCGCGGGGGACTCAGCGGGAGCAGCGAGCAAGAGCAGCAGCGGGAGAAGCATGCGTAACCCCTAGATAGTCTACCCTGCGGTGCACCCGGGGTTCAAGCAGACCCCGTCTACCCCATTCTTTAAACTAGCGATCGCTTGACAAATTCCCGGCCGGTGTCGCGTGCGCAGGCCCGCGAAACTGTCGCGGTGAGCCTCGATAACTGGCACGCGGCTGCCGATCTGGCGGGAGTCGAGGTGTGCCTTGATGTGATTGTATGCTGGCGCCGTAATTGGCCGGACTGCCCACCGCAGCTTGAGGTCGTCGAGCTCCAAGAAGTCATCAAGTCACTCTCCCAGTCCGAGGAATAGGGGCCTGGCGCCTTACGAGCGCGTAAAGCTGTCGGCCCGCGGCTTACGCGCTGTCCATTCGGCGGCCCACCCGACCGCTAATTGGCGGGGGAAGGACACCGAGCAACGCCGAACGACCTCCTGCATCCACTCCAGGAGGTTCCCAAATGACGGCCCCCTGAGTCGGGCTCATGTAGTCGCCCCACCCTTGTACGTGCATCAGGCGGTTCTCTACTTGACCCGTCATCCCCTGGGTCGTACGAGGTCCTCAACCGTCGTGGGCGTCGGCATTGGCGCCTCGAATCGTCCGCTTCGGCAAACCGCACAGCAAAGCGCGCGGACCCGTGCCGCGGATCGATAGTCCGCGGACAGGTCCCTGGCCGGAGGCCGGTCGCCCGGGGGGGACACGTTCACAGTGATCCGTTTCAGGGGTTCAGAGAGAGGGGTGCGCGGCGTCTCCCCCTGGCGAAGACGGCAGTCTGCGGTGTGGATCTTCGACGGCGATCGAACGAGACCTACTGCGGCTCCCCGCTGAGCCTCCTGAGCGCTGCGCGCGCCTCGGCGACATGGGGTTGGAGCTCGCGGTCGGCGTTCCGCCACACCTCGGCGACGAAGCGGTAACACCGGGTCGCGGCCGGACGATCCCCGAGCCGTTCCGCGATGCGACCCGCGTCGAGGACGCCCAGCACCCAACTTGGAGAGATACTAGGGAGGTCACTGTCGAGCAGCGCGACGGCCTCTCGATCCCGGCCTGTGGCGTGGAGCAATCGGAATCTGATGAGCGGGAGGAAAGAGGACGCGGCATCAGCCCCATACGAAACGTGACCGGGGCACAGGGAGTCAGGGAACATGGCGAAGCGGCGCAGCGCCTCGGTCGTGTCCTGCCGGGCCAGTGCGAGGGCCGCGCGCGCGAGCTGGTAGCTCCCGCGTGTCCCCTGGATCGCTGGGACGCTGGACGTCTTTCTAGCGGCCAGGCTATCTCTGCGCACGAGCGCGAGCAGCGACGCCGTGTCGCGCTGCGAGGCCCACCACAAGGCCGCGCCCAGCGTTCGATGGCAGCGGGGCATCCAGCGCGCTTCCGCCACCGAAGCCTCCTCCGCTGCGCTGTGCAACCACTGGCTGAAGACGGCGCCGGCGGTGTCCGGGGGAACGGCACCTGCCAACGCCAGGTCTGCGAAGACCACTCCGGCCCGGTTGCCTAGCAGAGCATAAGATTCGTGCAGGTGCCCCCGGTAGGACAGCATCATCTCCAGCACACCCTTCGCAAAGCCAGTGTCCGTGGCGGGGCCGACGACGGGACCGCCGGCGGCGACGTGCCCTCGGGCGGCGAGGAGCCGCGCGAGCCGGATGGCCGTCTCGGCGGAATCCGGCCAGAACCACACGACGCCCCATGCGTAGTAGAGCATCCGTGCTGATGCGGTGTCGAGGAGGCGCCGCAGCTCAGACGACTGGGCGCGCCGCGGGTCGAGTAGCAAGGCGACGAGCCCGATCCCTTCACCTTCAGGAACCCCAGCAGTCAAAGCGAGATAACTCGTGACGTACCGCCTCGCTCTCGCGGTGTCGTACCCAGCAAGGGCGAGCTGGACTAGATGGAAGTAGGCCGCTGCGAATGTCGAGTCGAGCGCGATGGTGCGCTCAAACGCTTCCAAGGCTTGCCACGGTGTGCTCCCCATCACGAACCCCCCGTGGAAACGCAGCTCAGCGAGTTGATACCATGCCATTGGATCGTCGGGGTACAGGCGGACAGCCTCTTCCAGGGTAGCGAATGCTCGTCGGAGCTGAGACCAGTATGCATGATCGAGGGTGTCCTCCGTCGCGGCCCCCAGGGAGTCCGCGGTGATCAACAAGCTGTCCCGCGGGGCGAGACCGTGATTATGCCGTCCGGCCTTGAGATACAGCGGTCCCGCATCCTCCAAGTTCCATGAATGTGCCGAGCCAAGGTGATTCAGTGCGAGCGCGAACCCGCTGTCGAGCGCGACGGCACGCTCGTACTCCCCGATCGCCGAGTCCAACGAGAGCCGGCGAGAAAACTGTTCGCCTCGGAGGAAGGCTCTCAGCGCAGGCAAGGATTTCGTGCCAGCAGCGCTCAGGCGGATGTGGCCAACCGGCGCCGCCGCGCGTACGTCGCGGAGCACATCGAGTGTGACGGAGTCCGCGAGCCGATCGATCCGATCCGTTTGATCCGACCGCTCAATCTCGATCAGAGTCTTTCCGCTCGCGACGTCGAGCACGAGACCGCGCAGCCGCATGGAGTCGGGGCCTTCCAGGGCGACCGTGCCGAAAAGCGCCAAGCCAGCCCTCGTGCGCCGACCCAGGTCAGCCGCCGCGATGGCATCGACATGCCCCTGCCAACGACGTAGGACCACACTGAGGGGCACGACGTGCAGTGTTCCGGCGCCGTCCATGTCGCGGGAGAGCACGTCCACCAGACCCTCTCGCCACAGGTCCAGCTTCCGGTCCAGTACGTCGAATGGGGCGATGGCGAGGAGATTGGCATCGAGCGCCGGCGCGCGCTTGCCGTACGTGAACAGTACGGCTCCAGCGATCGTCACGAGTGCGGCACTCAACGCGAGGGCCACTCCGGTCCGACTGAGTCGCCGAGGCGCCTGCGGTGCCCCCGCACCGGCACCGAGCGCATCGGCAAACAACGCCGCCGTGGCGAACCGATCGGCAGGCGTCTTGGCGAGGGCCCGCGCGATCGCCTGCTCGACGGCAGGAGTGACCGCCGCGCGCATCGCGCTCACCCGCGGCGGGGGCGCTGAGAGATGCTGGCGGACGATGCTCTCCGCGCTCGGCCCGGTAAACGGCGGCTCCCCCGCCAGCATCTCGTACAACACGCACCCGAGACTGTAAAGGTCGCTCCGCCCATCCACCGGCGCCCTTCCGGATGCCTGCTCGGGGCTCATGTAGCCCGGCGTCCCAATCGCTATCCCGGTCTCTGTTAGTCTGCCGCCCGCGGCCGCCGTGATTGCTCGCGCGATGCCGAAATCGCTCACGACCGCGTGTCCGACCTGGAACAGAATGTTCTCCGGCTTGATGTCGCGGTGCACGACGCTATGGCTGTGCGCGTAGCTCAGCGCCTCCGCTATGTCCCGCGTGATCGCGAGCGCGTCTTCGAGCGGGAGCTGTTTCTCCCGCTCTAATCGACCCCGAAGGGTTTGCCCCTCCACGAACGGCATCACGTAGTAGAGCAAGCCGCCGGCCTCACCGGAGTCGTGGAGGGGCAGGATGTGAGGGTGCGTGAGACCCGCGGCGATCTCGATCTCGCGGAGAAACCGCTCCGGCCCGAGAGCGGCCGCGAGCTCGGGTTTCAGGATCTTGATGGCGACTTTGCGATGGTGCTTCCGGTCCTGGGCGAGGTAGACCGTCGCCATCCCGCCGCGGCCGAGTTCGCGCTCGATCGTGTACCGGTCGGCGAGTGCAGCTTGCAGACGGGCGATCAGATCGGCCAGGCGGCGACTCGGGGGCGCGGGACAACCCCATCATAGGGCCGGCGCCAGCGCGCGCCAGAGGGCCGAACGTCAGTGCCGCATTTCCGCCCGCCCCGGGAGATGCGCAGAGGATTGGTCATCCGCCGCGCAGGGCTAACGCGCTCTGCCCGCTGTGATTGGAGAGTGCTTTGACGGGATGTTTGCCGCAGTGCCCGGTCGCCCGCACCGACCGCTTGTACGTGCATCAGGCGGTCGGAGCGATCGGACTGCCGGATTCAGCGTGGAGCCGCAACGTTCCAATGCCGTGGTGGTCGTCGCACACAGGACCTTTCATCCGAAGAAGGCACCCTAAAAACGCACACTCCGTCCCCACAGCTGCAGCTTGCCCCTGGCCTCCTCCACGCGCGCCGCCCAGTCCCCGCGCGGCAGGTCGTAACGCTGCAGGAACTCGCGATAGGCCGCCACGGCCGCCGTCGTGTCCCCCGACGTCTCCTCGATCCGCGCCCGCTCGAACAGCGCCGGCGCGGCGAAGACGGCATTGGCCGGACTGAGGAAGCGGTGAAACTGCCAAAACACGGCCTCATGCCACCTGAGCAGCCGGGCCGCCTGCGCCGTGTCGCCCGCGGCGAGGAGCCAGCGGCTCGCGGACAGGCGATTCACCGAATTGAAATACGGATGGTGCCGGCCGTAACCATGGTGGTGTGCATGTTCCGCGCTCTCCCACTCGAGCGCCGCGAGGGCGCGCCCGGCCGCCCGGCGGTCGCCCCCGAGATCTGCCGCGAACGCGGCGAGCGATCGATCGAGCAGGTCCGCGTAGGGGCAGCCGCTCGCGCGGAGTTGCCGCCGCGCCCGAGCCAGGCCCGCCGCATCTCCGCTCGCGTACGCCAGAATCCCATCGAGCCACGCCAGCTCGGCGCGGCCCTCCGGCCACGTCGGTACCGCCCCGGGACGTGTCGCCGCTGCCGGACCGTGGCCCACCGACCCCACGTGGGCGCCCGCCACGGCGAGACCATAGGCCACGAGCGACGCGGTGGAGTCATCCGCGAGACGCCGCCACCGATCCATCGCCACTCCGCTCGAGTCCCAGTCGCCACGCGCCGCGTACGCGAATCCCTTCCCCATCCACATGATGGCCTGAAACGCCCGGCTGGGCTCGAGCGCGAGGATCGCGTCGTTGAACTTCACCTGACCTCGCGGAAAGCCCGAATAGGACAGGAACCCGAAGCCTATGTACTCGCCCGGCGCGGCACCGTGATTGGCTACGACGAAGTGCGCGGCCCTCGTGAGCTCGGGAGGAGGCCAATTCCCGCCGGTCGCGACGAGGTCGCTCGCCGCGCCATAGAATCCCATCAGGTCGGGATTGATCCGAAAGCCCTTCGCCGTGGCGAAATCCGCCAGGGTCCGGAGGACCCGGGCGACGGCGGCGGTGTCCCGTTGAGAGCTCACCGTCCAGAGGAGATGCTCCCAACCAGGCGCAAACCTCGGGTTCAGCGCAACCGTCCGCTCCAGCGCCGCGCGCGAGTCGCCATACGTCGTGCCCAAGTAGGGCGTCCAGTGGACCAGGTAGTTGCCGTAGTCGTACCAGGCGGGCCAGTAGTTGGGGAACCGACGGGTGACGTCCCGCCAGATGGCCAGCTCCTCGCTCATGGTGGGCGCGAGGAATTGCGCCTCGATCATGAGCCGGTCCGCGGCGGGAAACTCCCGTCGGTGCGCGATGAGCTTGGCAACGGTGGCGCTATCGGCGGTCGGGCCCTCGTAGTCGCGCGGATACAGCGACCGCCAGAAGGCGAACCAGAAAGTTGAGTCGGCGGCGAAGGCCCGGTCGAAGTCTCGCACGGCCACGTCGAACTCGGCCCGCGCCAGGGCCTGCTCGCCTTCCAGGTAGGCCCGGAGCGCGGGCACGGAGCGGGTGGTGATAGCGGCCAGATCGGGCGCCGGCGGTTGGCCGTGCTGCCACACCTGCCTGAGCAAGGCCAACGTGGCAGCGTCGGTCAGGCCCGCGACGTCATCCTCAGAACCGATCACGGTTGTGTGGGCAAGCGCGGCGAGGCTGTCCACATCGAAGAGAGCGGCGTCCAAGCGCACATCTCGTCCTTGCGGGACCAGCGTCCCGCGCAGTACGCTGCGCGCGCCGAGACGGCGGGCGAGCTCGGCCCCCGCCGCCGGCGCGAGACGCTCACCTGCGCCCACCTGCGCGAGGACAGTGATCGCCTCCGCGGTGTGGATCCCGCCGACGCCGTCGAGGTTCGCGCTGAGGGTCACCACCAGCTCCCGGCCCAGGCGCTCGAGCGCCGTGTCCGCCGCGACCGGAATGAACGGCATGACCGCGATCGTGGAGGCAGACGGCACCACCGCGCCCGCAGCCCAGCGACTCCTGACCAGGAGGAAGGCGACTCCCAGCGCGGCGACCGCTGCCACGCCAACCACGGGGGCGACGCTGCGGCGACGGGAGCGGCTCGGAGGCTCGAGCAGGAGCGCGGCCTCGAGCGCCTGCGCGAACTGGGTCGTGGTTGCGTACCGGTCGGCCGGTGCCTTCGCCAGCGCCTGTCCCAGCACGGGTACCACTGACTCCGGCACCGTCCGCCGGAGCTGCGTCACGGGGGCGGGATCGGCCGTGAGATGCTGGTGCAACACGCTCTCGACCGTCGGGCCGGTGAAGGGCGGCTGCCCTGCCAGCATCTCGTACAGCACGCATCCCAGGCTGTACAGGTCGCTGCGGCCATCGAGCTGCCGCTCCCCGGCCGCCTGCTCGGGGCTCATGTACGCCGGCGTTCCGACCGTCAGGCCGGTGGCCGTCAAGGTATCTCCACCGGCCGTCAGGATCGCCCGCGCAATTCCGAAGTCGGCGACTACCGCATGGCCCTCCTGCAACAAGATGTTCTCCGGCTTGACGTCACGGTGGAGCACGTTGCGGCGATGCGCGTGGTCGAGGGCGCTCGCGATCTCGCCCGTGATGCGCACCGCGTCTCCCAGGGCCAGCTGCTTCTCGCGGCTCAAGCGTTCCCGCAGTGATTCCCCGTCGATGTAGGGCATCACGTAATACAGGAAGCCGCCGTCTTCTCCTGAGTTGTGGAGCGCGAGTATGTGCGGGTGCGTGAGGCCGGCCGCGATCTCGATCTCACGGAGAAACCGCTCCGGCCCCAGGGCAGCCGCGACTTCGGGCTTCAGGACCTTGATGGCGACTCTGCGATGGTGCTTCAGGTCCTGGGCGAGATAGACGGTTGCCATCCCACCGCGGCCGAGTTCGCGCTCGATCGCGTAGCGCTCAGCGAGGGCACTCTGCAGGCGGGCGAGCAAGTCGGGCAGACGGAAGCTCGTGGGCGCGGGACAGATCCATCATAGCAGCCTCGCTCGGGCCCGGCCAGAACTGAACGAGCGCGGCACGCGAGTCGGCCCCTGTGTGCCGTTATATCCTTACACTCGCTTGATGTTAGCTCCCCGGCACTTAGCCGGATCTCTTCTCGGTCGCAAATGACAAGATGGAGTCGTTCGCCATCTACTTCGACAACACGCCGTTCAAAGAGCTCTCACCGTCCAGGCGCGCGACCTGAGATCACGATCGACCACGCCAGCAGCAGCGCGATCAGAATGTCGGGCACCAGAGGCACAAGAAAAAAGTATCGTGTCACAAGGATCGCATGCGCGACGTTCGCGACGAGGAACAGTGCGATGATCGGTCGCACGATCACCGGCGTCGTGCCGGCGATGGTCGCCAATTGCCAGAATAAAATCGCTTCGACGAGGCAGATGAACGCGGCCTCGAGGCCGTAGCCGTAGTACATGTCCCAGTAACTGCGCATCGAGCCGCCGAAGTTGAACCGGTGCGCCTTCATCGCCGCTACCACGGTCACCTCGGCGTCGCCGTGAGTCGGTTGAGCACGGACGAACAGCGCAGCGTGGCCGAAGAACTGAAGTAGCGCGACTACCGCGGTGACGCGGAGCAGTGTGGACGTGGTCATGGGAACTCTCTTTAGGGAGTCAGCGGTCGCACACTCTTCGCGCCGCCGCTGCGCCGCGTCAATTCGCCGACCGCCGCCGGCCAGTGCTCCTTGTGGAAGATCAACCGCGACGTCCGGATCAGTCCTGCATCGACCGTGATCCACTCGATCGTTGGCACCGTCCCCGCCGGGGTGTCGGTGACGAAATCATAGAGCACCGCGACATCGCTGCCGTCCACGATCGTTGTCTGTACGTCGTTCCGTACGATAATCGGCGCGAGCCGGCGAAGAGCGTCGACGTACGCCGGAACGCCGCGGATCGACCGACCCGATGTCAGGAACTCGACAGTCGGGTGGAGCAATTCAGCCACGCGATCGAACTGTTTCTGGCCGACGGCTTCGATGTAGGCAACGGCGAGCGCACGAGGATCGTTCTTCATGTCCATCATGGTCTCCAGTGTAATGGACTTGAGAAACTCAACCAGACACTTGATATTGTCAAGCCAGCGGCTTACCATCCGCCATGCGCTCCTACGGACAGTTTTGCGGGCTCGCCAAGAGCCTCGACGTCATTGGCGATCGCTGGACGCTGCTCATCGTCCGCGAGCTGCTCATTCGCGGGCCTGCTCGTTACACCGATCTGCGGATTGGCCTTCCTGGCATCCCCACCAACCTGCTCGCCGAGCGGCTACGCGACATGGAGGAGGAGGGGTTGCTTCGCCGGGACATGGCGCCGGCCCCGGCGGCCGCGGCCGTGTATGCGCTCACCCCGCGCGGCGAAGCGCTCGAGACGGTCATCGCCGCGCTCGGCCGGTGGGCCGCGCCGCTGCTCGAGGCGCCGGCGAAGGACGACGTCTTTCTTCCCCACTGGCTGGTGCTACCGGCGCGACTCTATCTCACCGACCGCGCACCGCGCAAGCCGCCCGTACGCGTCGAAGTCCGCGATCGAAACGAACGCGTCACGCTTGAGGCGGCGAACGGTAGGGTGACCGCGCGCGTTGGGCCGGCGGACAAGCCGGACGCCGTGATCATCGGGCCGACGCCGCTGGCCTGGCAGCTGCTCCTGGCGAAGATCGACCTTGCGCATGCGCGCAAGGCGGGGCTTGCGGTCGAGGGAAAGCCAGCGGCGCTCAAGCGGTTTGGACCCCTCCTGAGACAATAGGAACGAGAGCCGCACGCTCGCCGGTCGGACGGGAGCTCCCGTCCGCGTGTCGCCTCAACGCATTCACGACCACGTCAAAGAGCGCACAGTCGTTGATCACCGCGCTTCCGCTCTACGACACCGATGCCCAGAACACCGCGTAATTGCTACGTGGTGTCGCAACTCCGGCCTCTAACCGTTCGCACGGGGTTCAGGGGGCCCGGGTTCCAATCTGCGCACGGGAGCATTTCTCTCGGTCGATTAGACGGGTTGTGTCCGTAGCGAAGTGGAAGGGCGCGAGAGGAGAAGTGTGAGCCTTGCAACCTTCCGAGAGAAACGACCTCCTGAAATCGGTCCAGGAGGTCGCTCGTGGTGTGAGTTTCGATGTGAGTTTCTCGCTACTACGCAGCGCTTTCAGTTCCCGAGGTACGACTCCGACTGCCCAGAACACCGCGTACGTACTACATTTTGTCGTACGTCGGTAGCCTTGGTCGCCGCTTCGGGACCAGGAGGTCGGTGGTTCAAATCCACTCGCCCCGACTGAGTAACCAAATGCTCGATAGCCAGTTGGGTTATCGAGTATTCTTGCTTCGACAGGCCTTCCCGAATTGGTTCCCCCTAATTGTCTACACAATCACTAGACAAACAAGCGATCACCGCGGTTCCTACAGCGACTACGGCGAGGCCGAGGAACAGCCCGATCGTTTTGCCAGCACTCACCTTCGAGGTCGCAACCTGCGTGACGTCCCTAGCCGCGACGCCTGAGAGCACTCCGTTGTGGACCCCCGCCAGCGTATCGCCGGCGGCGATTCGGGGCTGTTCGAGACAATGCGGGAGCCGTCGGCCCGGGTCAGGCGCACCACTTTGGGGTGCGTGGTGGAGATAACCTGGAGCGGGCTCGCTTCCGTCTCAACGTTCCAGCTGGT
>Ga0209590_10000343_pt1 | contig 14714 bp, 16 predicted proteins | sample CZO8metaG_FD_188353 | JGI IMG/M metagenome (GOLD analysis project Ga0209590, IMG submission 188353) | Vadose zone soil microbial communities from the Eel River Critical Zone Observatory, Northern California, USA - CZOApr15con1.8 metaG... | ecosystem: Environmental > Terrestrial > Soil > Vadose...
GATGCAGGTGAGCGGGTTCCCCACCTCGTGCGCGACCCCGGCGGCGAGCAGACCGGCCGCGGCCAGCCGCTCCGAATGCACGATCTGCTCGTGCAGCCGCCGCAGAGAGGTGACGTCCTTCACGACCGCGAGGATGCCGGTCACCTCGCCGGCCGCACCGCGCAGGAACGACGCCGAGATGTTCACGACGAGCCGCGCGCCGCTGCCCATCGCCAACTCGGTCTCATAGTTCTCCACCCGGCCGGAGCGGACGAGCCGTGCGCGAAACGTCCGGAAGTCCCGCGGACCGCAAGCCCAGAGGGTACGCACCCGTTGGCCGATCAGCTCGCCGTCGCCGCATCCGAACATGCGCTGCCCGCCCTTGCTCACGAAGCTGATGCGGCCGCGCGGATCCAGGGTCACGATGGCGTCCACGGAGCTCGCGACCAGATTCTCGAGATGTTCTTTTGTGTTCTTCGTCTCGCGAAGAAGGCGCGCATTCTCCCAAGCGACAGCGGCATGGTGAGCAAAGGCGCGCAGGCGAACCACATCTTGTTCGGTGAACGGGCCGACCTCCTTGTCGCCGACGGAGAGGACGCCGATCACGCGGCCGCCGTGCTGGAGCGGCACGCACGCCAGGTTGCGCACGCCGAGCGAGCGCGCCGAGGCCCGGTTGACGCGGGAATCATTGGGCGCGTCGTTGGCAACCTGAGGCACGCCCGAGGTGAACGTCAGGCCGGCCAAGCACCCCGCCATCTTCAGCCGCACCACGGCTCTCCGCTCGGGGGGGACGAGCCGGTGCGCGACCATGTCGTCGCCGTCCGGAAAGACGGTGCCGCCGTACGACGCCTGCGTGAGGGTGACGGCGCCTTCCACGATCGCGGTCAGCAGCGACGGGCAGTCCTTCAGCTCCCCGAACCGCCCGATCGTTTCATAGAGCACGCGCGCCTCGTGCTCGCGTTCCCGCGTCGCCGCATGGAGCCGGGCGTTGCCGACGGCTACGCCGATTTGCCGCCCGACGCTGGAAAGGAGTTGAGTGTCGTCGGGCGTAAAGCGGTCGAGCTTAGGCCCGGCGACTGCGAGCGTTCCTAAGAGCCGGTCTCCAATGCCGATCGGCGCGAGCACGAGCCCCTGCGTCCACTCGGCGGCGCCGGGCCGATCGTCGGATGTCCCCTGCAACGCCAAGACGCAGGCCTGTCCGGACCGCGCGACGGCGTCAGCACGCGCCATGAACCGTTGGACGATCTCCTCGGAGATGCCGCGGCGAACCAGCAGCGAGACGCCATCGTTCCCTTCGGGGAGAAGCTGGATCCATCCCCCGTCAAAACCTTCGCCGTCGACCAATTCGTCGAGAGCCCGAGCGAGGATCTCGCGAGTTTCGAGGCTCCGCCCTAAAGCGCTCGAGACCGCGTAGAGGATCGAGAGGGACTTCGCCTTCTGCGCGAGCTCGCGGGTGCGCTCGTCCACCCGGGCCTCGAGCACCCGCGCGTATTCGGCGAGCTCTGCTTCGAGGCGGACCTGGGTGCGGGAGCAGCTCCGTGCGACGGTGACAAGGGTCAAGTAGAGTGCGACCCCCGCGGCTCCGCCGAGGAGCCAGACGAAGACGACACCGTCATCGAGGACGGCGAACAGCGCCGCGGGCGTTCGATAGAGCTCGATCACGCCGACGACCGGAGCGTTCGGCTGATAGCGCACAGGCGCATAGACCTCTTCCAGACGAGGGAAACCGCGGAGGGTCGAGTGATGCCCTTCCGCTCCCGGCTGACTAAACTCCACGATCGTCTCGCCGCGCAAAGCGGCGGCCACTTTCGCGTTCTCGCCGAAATGGCGGTCCGCGAGTGAAGCGTCGTCCGACCACAGCACCCGTCCGTCGGCGGCGTACACCATGAAGCGCACGACCTGCTCGGACCGGGCGAACTCCCGGAGCCGCTCGGCGCCGGCCGGGGCCGCCCCGGGCGCCGAGAAGAAGCTCGCGGGAACGCTCGAAGTAAACAGGCGGGAGGCCAGATCACCGATGACGGCCCCGTCATGCTTGATGAGCTGGGCGCGAAGAACGGTGCCCGCGGCCCCGCAAACGAGGACCGTAACCGCGAGAATGCAGAAAAAACTCAGCAGGGCAAACCGCTGAGGCACCGAAAGCCGGCGGTGCATGAGCGCCCGAAGCTTACCCAACATATATGGCCCGCGTCACGATGACGATTGTCCACGACCAGGAATACTCCCCCACGAGGCCCTGTTTCTAAGGGCGAAGGGAAGGGACTCGCTTTATTCGTTTTTCTTCTTTTTTCTCGCAGCGGGAGGAGCATACCAAAAAAATTATTAATCGAAATCTTTTTTTAACATTGTTTGTAAAAATCAACAGTCCGATTGATCGTGCACCGCCGCAAGAAAATTTTCCGTGTAGAGTTTTTCCTACAGAGAGTGTCGGGATTTCCTTACAATCTAGCGCGGCAACCTCCTACGCCCGCAGCGTCGTCGAGCGGTCAAACAATCACTTAGCCTGCTTTGCGCGCGCTTTGTCTGAGCCGCGCCACGCAACAGTCGCTTTTCCCTGAAACTCTCCTAAAGCCCGCTCGTTAAGGTGCGTGCGCGCCGTAACAGACATATCGCACCGTCCGCCTGTGCGACGCAAAACACAATCCACGGTAAATAGGAATGAACGCTTTCGACAACATCCGCCGCCGGCGCAGCTTTCTGAAGCACACGGCGCTTTGCTGGCGGCGCGCTAGTGACCGGCTCGACACTTTCCTCGGGGCGATCACCGGGCTGGGAAGACCGGCGATCCGCCTGATCGAGCCGCTGGTGCCGGGTAGAGGAGTCGAACCCCCGACCAACTGATTACAAATCAGCTGCTCTACCAACTGAGCTAACCCGGCACTTTGCGAAAAATTATACCGGAGTACCCGCTTCCACCCTGTCGCACGCGAAGTTGAAGCGGCGCTAGAGCGTCCGCGTCAACCCTTACTTGATGCGTCGCAGCTTCGGCTTGCCGCCCCCTCTGGGAGGGTCCTTCGGCTCAGGCGGCGCTGCCGTCTCCTCGTCGCTCGCCTCCCACGGCGTTTCCTTTTTCTCGGTCTCGAACGACATGCCGTGCCCGTTTTCGCGCGCGTAGATCGACGCGACGGCCGCGACCGGGATGAGGAGTTCCCTGGCCGCCCCGGAAAAACGCGCGGTGCATTCGATGAGGTCGTTCCCCATCTGCAGGCGGCTCGCGGCGAGCGGCCCGATGTTGAGGACGATCTCGCCGCTGCGCACGTATTCCATCGGCACGCGCGTGCGCTCGTCGACCACGACGGAAATGTAGGGCGTGTAGCCGTTGTCCACGCACCACTCGTAGACCGCGCGCAAGAGATACGGTTTCGTGGAAGTGGGTTCAGGCATCGGGGTAAGGGCCCGTCGTTCCCGCGAAAGCGGGGACCCAGTGTCGTTGAAGTCGCTGGATCCCCGCTTACGCGGGGATGACCGGCCTTCGGCCGGTCACTTGCGCATCACCTTTTCCGAAGGCGTCAGCGCCTCGATGAACGCCGGGCGCGAGAACAGGCGCTCGGCGTATTTCATCAGCGGCGCCGCCGACTTCGGCAGGGAAACGCCGTAGTAGTCGAGCCGCCACAGAAGCGGGCTGATCGCGACATCGAGCATCGAGAACTCGTCCCCGAGCATGTACTTCTGCTTGGTGAACACCGGGGCGAGCTCGGCGAGGCGGTCGGCGACGTGCTGGCGGGACTTGTCCTGCTGCTTCTGGTTGCCGTGCTCGAGCGTATCGATCTGGCTGAAGAGCTCGACTTCGAAGTTGAAGAGAAAGAGGCGCGCGCGCGCCCGCATCACCGGGTCCGCTGGCATCAGCTGCGGATGCGGGAAGCGCTCGTCGATGTACTCGTTGATGATGTTCGACTCATAGAGGATCAGATCGCGCTCGACCAGCACCGGCAGCCGGTTGTAGGGGTTCATCACCGCGATGTCCTCGGGCTTGTTGTACATGTCGACGTCGATGATCTGAAAGTCCATGCCCTTCTCGTAGAGCACGATGCGGCAGCGCTGCGAGAACGGGCAGGTGGTTCCGGAGTAGAGGTTCATCATGGCGGCTTACCTTGTTGCCGAATTCGAAGACGGTGTGGAGATGAAAAAGGCGCGGGCGCCGAGCGCCCCGCGCCCCCTTTGGACGAAGGTCCTTCAGTGCACGTCTTTCCAGAACTCCTTGTAAAGGAGATACGAGAGCACGAGCAGCGCGAGCAGCACCAGCAGCACGACGTAGCCGACCTGCTTGCGCGTGACCTGATTGGGCTCGGCCATCCAGGTCATGAAATTGACCAGATCGCGCACGAAAACGTCGTAATCGACCTGGGAGAGCGAGCCCGCCGTATCGGTCCTGATCGTCTTGAGGATATAGCGCTCTGCGTCCTTGCCCGCCTGTTCCGGGGTAAGCACGTCGACTTTCCACGCGTTTTTCTGCTGCCTGCCGACCGCTTCGGCCTGCTCGCGGGTCCTGAACCTGCGCTCAACCTGCACCTGCTGCCCGGAGAGCGTCCACAGCACGTGCGGCATCGCGACGCGCTCGAACACCATGTTGTTCCAGCCGGTCGCCGACTCAGGGTCGCGGTAGAAGCTGCGCATGTACGTATACAGCCAGTCGGGACCCCGGGCGCGCGCGATCACCGAGAGGTCGGGCGGCGCGGTGCCGAACCACTCTTTTGCGTCCTTCCTCGTCATCGACACGTTCATCAGCTCGCCGATCTTGTCGGCCGTGAAGAGCAGGTTGTCCTTGACCTGCTGCTCGGAGATCCCGAGGTCCTGCAGCTTGTGGTAGCGCATCATCCCGGCCGAGTGGCAATTCAGGCAGTAGTTGACGAAGCTGCGCGCCCCCGCCTGCAGGCTCGCGACGTCGCGCGGATCGATCGGCGCGGCGTCGAGCCTGACCGGTTCCTCCAGCGCGAACGCGAGCGGCGCGGCGAGCGCAAGAAGAGCTACGAGCGCTCTCATTTCCAGGTGACCCTTTCCGGCTCGGGCCGGCACTTGTCCATCCTCGAGTACCACGGCATCAGGAAGAAGAACAGGAAATACACGGCCGTGCCGATCTGCGCCGCGAGAGTGCGCTCCTCGGTCACGGCCTGGGTGCCGAGATAGCCGAGCACGAAGAACGCGATCACGAAGAGCGCGATCGCCGTCTTGGTGATCGGCCCCTTGTAGCGGATCGAGTTGACAGGGCTCTGGTCGAGCCAGGGCAGGAAAAAGAAGATCATGACCGACAACCCCATCAGCACGACCCCCCAGACTTTGGCGTCGAGCGTGAAGAACCCCGCGAGCAGCACCACCGCGAGCGCGGCCACGCAAATTCTCGCCGCCGTGTTCTTCACGCTCCAGATGATGAGCCCCGCCATGGCGACGACGCCGGCGGCGAGCACCCACATGAAGTTTTCGGTCGTGGCGCGCAGAATCGAATAATACGGCGTGAAGTACCACACCGGGGCGATGTGCGGCGGAGTCTTCAGCGGATCGGCCGGGATGAAGTTGTTGGCCTCGAGGAAATAACCACCCGCTTCCGGAGCGAAAAACACGACGATCGAGAACACGACGAGGAACGCCACTACCCCGAAAGTGTCCTTCACGGTGTAGTAGGGGTGGAACGGAATGCCGTCGAGCGGCCTGCCGGTCTTCGGATCCTTGGCTTTCTTGATCTCGACGCCGTCGGGGTTGTTCGAGCCGACCTCGTGCAGCGCGAGCAGGTGCGCCACGACCAGCGCGAGGAGCGCGAGCGGCACCGCGATCACGTGGTAGGCGAAGAAGCGGTTGAGCGTCGCATCCGACACCACGTAATCGCCGCGGATCCAGATCGCGAGATCCGGCCCGATGACGGGGATCGCGTCGAACAGGTTCACGATCACCTGCGCGCCCCAGTAGGACATCTGGCCCCAGGGAAGGAGATAGCCGAAGAAGGCCTCCGCCATGAGGCAAAAGAATATCAACATGCCGAAGATCCACAGCAGCTCGCGCGGCTTGCGGTACGAGCCGTAGAGCATCGCGCGGAACATGTGCAGGTACACACAGATGAAGAAGAACGAGGCGCCGGTCGAGTGCATGTAGCGGATCCACCAGCCCCAGGGCACTTCGCGCATGATGTACTCGACCGAGGCGAACGCCTGGGCGGCGTCCGGCTTGTAATTCATGGTGAGGAAGATGCCGGTGACGATCTGGATCACCAGCACGAACAGCGCGAGCGAGCCGAAGTAGTACCAGAAGTTGAAGTTCTTCGGCGCGTAGTACTCCGAAAGGTGCGCGCGCCAGGTTTCCACCAGCGGGAAGCGCTGGTCGATCCAGGTGAGCAGATCGTTGAAGGGACCCGCGCCCGTTACGGCTTGCTTTTCGGCTGCAGCCATCGCGCTAAGCCCCCTTCTTGTCCTCGCCGATCAGGATCCGGGTGTCGGAGAGATAGGTGTAGGGGGGAACCCTGAGGTTGTCCGGCGCGGGCTTGTTCCGGTAGACGCGGCCGGCGAGGTCGAAGAGCGAGCCGTGGCAGGGGCAGTAGAAGCCGCCGGTCCAGTCGCTCTCGAAGGCTTCCGGGCCGGCCTTCAAGCGGTCCTGCGGCGAGCAGCCGAGGTGGGTGCAGATTCCGACGACCACCAGATATTCGGGCTTGATCGAGCGGAACTCGTTGCGCGCGTATTCGGGTGTGAGCTCGCCCTTCTTGCGCTCGCTCCTGGGGTCGGCGACTTTACCGTCGGCCTTTTTGATCCCTTCGAGCATCTCCTTGGTTCGCCGCAAGATCCAGACGGGCTGGCCGCGCCATTCGACGGTCATCTTCTCTCCCGGCGCGAGCGGGCTCACGTCCGCCTCCACGGGCGCGCCGAGCGCCTCGGCGCGCTCCGAGGGCAGCATCGAGGCGGCGAAGGGAACGGCGGTGCCGACCGCGGCCGCGCCGCCCGCGCAGGCACTCGCAATGAGCAGGTTGCGCCGGGCGCGGTTGGGCTTCGAAGGGTCGCTCATCGGCAGATCCTGATTGGGAAAGGCAGGGTGGAAAAAAGGAGAAATTATACAGAAAGCCCTCCGCCGAACCAAATTTTTTGCTCCAATCCCTTGATTCGGATAACGAATTCCAGATTGCCCGGGTTTCAAAGCCCGTCGCCTCGCGCGGCTCGGCAGACGGCGCATCGGGGGAGCCGTTTTGCGCAATAATCGCGGTAGGGAAATCCTGGTCGCGCCCCGCACGCCGCGGGGATGGATCACCTCGAAAAAACAAATAGAGCATCCCGCTCGCTCAACTCATGCGCAAGCTCTGGCTCATCTTCGCCCAGACGGCCACCGTCGCGGTCGGCGTGCTTTTCGTCGTCACCACGCTGAAGCCCGAGTGGCTCGGCCGCCCCGCCGCCGGGCCGCAGGTGGTCGAACTGCGCCAGGCTTCCACGTCGCCGGGGTCTTCCGCGCGTGCGGCCTCCTACAGCGATGCGGTGAGGAAAGCCGTACCGGCGGTCGTCAATATTTTCACCAGCAAGGAAATCAAGACGCCGCGCCATCCGCTCCTCGACGACCCCCTGTTCCGGCATTTTTTCGGAGACCGCCTCGAAGACGAGCCGCAGCGCGCGGCAAGCCTCGGCTCGGGCGTGATCGTCAGCTCCAAGGGATACGTTCTCACCAATCACCACGTCGTCGAGGCGGCCGACGAGATCGAGGTGGCGCTCGCCGACGGCAAGAAATTGAAGGCCAAGGCGGTGGGTTCCGACCCGGAAACCGACATCGCGGTCCTGCGGGTCGAAGGGGGTCCTCTTCCGGCGATCACTTTCGGTGACGCCGACAGCCTGCGCGTGGGCGACGTCGTGCTCGCCATCGGCAATCCCTTCGGGGTGGGCCAGACCGTGACGATGGGCATCGTGTCGGCGCTCGGCCGCAGCCAGCTCGGCATCAACACTTTCGAGAACTTCATCCAGACCGATGCCGCGATCAATCCGGGCAACTCGGGCGGGGCGCTCATCGATACCGCGGGGAACCTCGTCGGCATCAACACCGCAATCTACTCGCGCTCAGGCGGCTCGCTCGGAATCGGGTTTGCGATCCCCGCCTCGAGCGCCAAGCAGGTCATGGAGCAGATCATCCAGACCGGCACCGTCATCCGCGGCTGGATCGGGGTGGAAGCGCAGGAGATCACTCCCGAGATCGCCGAATCATTTCGCCTCGCTTCCACCAACGGCGTGCTCATCGCCGGGGTGCTGCGAGGCGGGCCCGCCGACCGGGCGGGCCTTAAGCCGGGCGACATCCTGGTCGCGATCGAAGGCAGCCCGGTCAAGGATCCGAATTCGATGCTGAACCTGGTGGCGGCGCTCGTTCCCGGGAAACCCGCCTCGATACGGCTCAAGCGCGACAACAAGGACCTGGAGATCCAGGTCGCCGTCGGCAAGCGCCCGAAGCAGCAACTGCGGCGGCGCTAAGAACCGGTTGCAAAATGAGCGAGCGTAAATGTCGTCGTTCCCGCGCAAGCCTGCCCTCGACTCCGATCGGGGCGGGAATCCAGCGGCGTCAAAGTCACTGGATCCCCGCTTTCGCGGGGATGACATCGGTCCTTTTTGCAACCGATTCTAAAGGCTGGCAGGCTGGCGCTCGCAAGAGCTTACTTCGGGCCGATCTCCGGGCTGTCGAGCCCCGTGCCGGCGGCCGCTCCCTCTTCGGCCGCGCCGGAGGACCTTCCCACAAAGCGCGCGAGCAGAATGCCGAGCTCGTAGAGAAACCAGAGCGGCAGCGCGAGCATCACCTGGGAGATCACGTCCGGAGGCGTGAATATCGCCCCGATCACGAACGCGCCGACGATCACGTAGGGGCGGATCTCCTTCAGCTTTTCTATGGAAACGACTCCCACTCGCACCAGCACGATGACCACCACCGGAACCTCGAAGGTCACCCCGAACGCGATAAAGGTGGTCAGCACGAAAGAGAGATACTTGTCGATATCGGTCATCCATGCGACGCCTTCGGGAGCGACGGACGCCATGAACCGGAAGACCATCGGGAATACCAGGAAGTACGCAAAAGACATCCCGACCAGGAACAGCACCGAGCTTGCGACCACCAGCGGCAGCACCAGGCGTTTCTCGTTGGCATACAGGCCCGGCGCAACGAACGCCCATGCCTGGTAAAGAACGTACGGGAGCGCGATGACAAAAGCAACGAGGAAAGCGACTTTGACCGGCACGAGGAACACGCCGACTACGTCGGTCGCGATCATCTGGCCGCCGGCGGGAAGCGCGGCGAGCAGCGGCTTGGCAAGCAGCGCGTAGAGATCCTTCGCCCAGTAAAACAGGCACAGGAACACCACGATTACCGCTAGGATCGCGCGCAGAAGCCGGTCGCGCAGCTCGACCAGATGGGAGATGAAGCTGTCTTGCGTGCTCATCCGCAGTCGAGCGCGGGAATCAGGCGGGGGTTTTCTGCGAAGGTGCGCCGCCTTGCGGCTCGCCGGCGGCCCCGCCCGAAGGCGGAGAGCTCTCGGGGGCTACGGAGGTGGGGGGCGCAGCGGCGGCAGGGGGCGCGGCGGCCGGGTCCTCGATTTGCGCAAGGGAGTTCAGCTCGCCTTCGGTTTTCGTCATCTCGCTCTGGACGGCGTTCTCGAATCCCCGCGCGGCATCCTCCACGGTGCTCCTGAACTTGCGCAGCTCCTCCAACTCGATCTCGCGGTTGATGTCGGCCTTGACGTCGTTGACATAGCGCTGCAGCCGGCCGAACAAATGGCCCAGCGTGCGCGCAACGCGGGGCAGCCGCTCCGGCCCGATGACGATGAGCGCCACGACCGCAATCACCATCAGTTCGGAGAATCCGACGTCGAACACGGGGAGGTGAAGAAATCCGGGTCGTTCCAAAAAAAGAAAGCCGGGACCTCGCCCGGCGTCCGGATGCGCGCGAAGACCCCTCAGGTCTTCGCCTTCTCCTTGACCTCGGCCTCGATGGTGCGGCCCGTCACCTGGGGCGCGGCGCCGCCCTCGCCCGGCTTGTCCTCGGAGGATTTCATGCCGTCCTTGAAGCCGCGCACCGCCCCGCCGAGATCGGCGCCGATATTGCGCAGCTTCTTGGTGCCGAAAACGAGCAGGACGATCAGAAGCACGACCAGCCAGTGCCAAATGCTCCAGGTACCCATAGCGTTACTCCTTCAATTCCGCTTCAGCATCGGGCCCAGGGCTTCCGGGCCGCCGATGATATGCACGTGCAAATGATACACCTCCTGCCGGCCGACACGTCCGGTGTTGATGATCGTGCGGAAACCGTCGGTCGACCCCTGCTCGCGCGCCAGGCGCGGCGCCGCGGCGAGGATCTTGCCGAGGAGCGCCTGCTCGCCCACGCCGCAGTCGGCGAGCGAATCGATGTGCTTCTTGGGGACGATCATGAAATGCACCGGGGCAAGCGGGTGGATGTCGTGGAAGGCGAAGATGTCGGCGTCCTCGTAGACTTTCTTGCTGGGGATCTCGCCCCGCACGATCTTGCAGAAGACGCAAGTTTCCGCATCCATCTTTATTTCCGCTCCGCCTCGGCTCGCCGACCCTCCGCGCGCGCCGCCTTCTCGTCGATCCCGGAAATGCCCTCGCGGCGGCGCAGCTCGGCGAGCACGTCGGCGGGCCGCAATCCGTACTGCGCGAGCATGATCAGGCAATGAAACCACAGGTCGGCGGTTTCGCCGACGATGCGCAGCCGGTCGCCGTCCTTGGCGGCCATCACCGCCTCGATCGCTTCCTCGCCGACTTTCTTGAGGATCGCGTCGGGCCCGCGCGCGAACAGCCGCGAAACGTAAGACTTTTCCGGATCGCCCGCCTTGCGCGACTCGACCACGTCCGCCAGCCGCTCGAGTATGTCGCTCATCGCTCGTAGATTTCCTTGGGGTCCCTGATCACCGGCTCCGCCGTGACCCAGCGCCCGTCCTGGAGCTTCTGGAAGAAGCAGCTGTGCCTTCCGGTATGACAGGCGATTCCGCCGCCCTGCTCCACCTTGAGCAGCACGGCGTCCTCGTCGCAGTCGAGCCTGATCTCGCAGACCTTTTGCACGTGTCCGGACTGCTCGCCTTTTTTCCACAGGCGCATTCGCGAGCGCGACCAGTAGTGCGCCTCACCCGTCGCCACGGTCTTCGCGAGCGACTCGCGGTTCATCCAGGCGAGCGTCAGCACCTTGTTCGTCGACGCTTCCTGGGCGATCGCGGGCACCAGGCCGTCCTCGTCCCATTTCACCTTGTCCAGCCAGCCTTCGCCCATTTCATCCGCCGCTTCAAAGCCTCACTTCGATTCCGCGCTTTGCCATGTATTGCTTTGCCTCGCGCAACGTGAATTCGCCGAAATGGAAGATACTCGCGGCCAGAACGGCGTCCGCGCGGCCTTCCAGCACGCCCTCGGCAAGATGCTCGAGCTCGCCGACGCCCCCGCTCGCGATCACCGGGACGTCGACCGCATCCGCGACGGCGCGGGTGAGCGCGAGATCGAAGCCTTCGCGCGTGCCGTCCCGGTCCATGCTCGTGAGCAGGATTTCGCCCGCACCGAGATTCTGCATTTTACGCGCCCATTCGACTGCATCCAATCCGGTCGGCCGGCGGCCGCCGTGGGTGAACACCTCCCAGCTGTTTCCCGATCGCCTGGCGTCCCCTTTACGATCGACGCCCTTGGCGTCGATGGCGACCACGATGCACTGCGAACCGTAGCGGCCGGTGGCATCGGCGACGAGCTGCGGGTTCTGGACGGCGGCGGTGTTGATCGCCACCTTGTCGGCCCCGGAGTTGAGCAGGCGGCGCACGTCCTCCACCTTGCGCACGCCGCCGCCGACAGTGAGCGGAATGAACACCTGCGCGGCGACCGCCTCCACGACGTGCAGGATCAGGTCGCGCTCCTCCGAGCTCGCGGTGATGTCGAGGAAAGTCAGCTCGTCCGCGCCCTGCTCGTCGTAGCGCCGCGCGATCTCGACCGGATCTCCCGCGTCCCTCAGGCCGACGAAGTTGACGCCTTTCACGACCCGGCCGCGGTCGACGTCGAGGCAGGGAATGATGCGCTTGGCGAGGGCCATCGGAGGATTCGGGATTCAGGGGAAGCGGCTCGGGCGCGAGTCCGCTCCAATCCCGAATACCTCGGTTCTCAATCCTTGCCTTTGCCCAGCTTGTCCGCCTCGGCCTGGGCTTTCTTGAAATCGAGCTTGCCCTGATAGATGGCGCGGCCGGTCACGACGCCGGTGATGCCTTCGGCCTCGATCTTGCACAGCGCCTTGATGTCCTCCAGGCTGGTGAGCCCTCCGCTCGCGACCACGGGGACGCGCAGCTCGCGCGCGAGCTTCAGCGTCGCGTCGATGTTCACCCCGCTGAGCATTCCGTCGCGGCCGATGTCGGTGTAGATGATCGCCTCGACCCCGTAATCCTGGAATTTCTTCGCGAGGTCCACCACGTCGTGGCCGGTCATCTTGGACCAGCCCTCGACGGCCACTTTCCCGTCCTTCGCGTCGAGCGACACGATGATGTGCCCGGAAAACGCGGTGCACGCGTCCTGCAGGAAACCGGGGTTCTTGACCGCCGCCGTGCCGATGATGATGTAGCCCACGCCCATATCGAGATAATGCTCGATCGTGTCGAGGTCGCGAATGCCTCCGCCCAACTGCACCGGCGGCGAACCGCCCAGCGCCTGCAGGATCGCGCGGATCACGGACTCGTTCTTGGGCTTTCCGGCCGCCGCCCCGTTCAGGTCGACCAGATGCAGGCGGCGCGCGCCCTCGGATTTCCAGTGCTTCGCCATGCCGACCGGGTCCTCCGAGAACACCGTCGTCTCGCTCATCTTTCCCTGTTTGAGACGGACGCAGTGTCCGTCCTTGATGTCAAGCGCCGGGATGATCAGCATCGAGTCGGAAAAACGCGCGGGGCTCCGGACACCCGGGACCGCGAATGTGAAGAATCAGGGATTCCAGTTGACGAAGTTGGCGAGGAGCCGCAGGCCGGTGGTATGGCTTTTTTCCGGATGGAACTGTACCGCAAAAATATTATCCTTTGCTACCGCGCAGGTAAAGGGGATGCCGTAGTCCGTCGTGCCCTGCACCAAGCCGGCCTCCCCCGCCTCCGGAAAGTAGCTGTGCACGAAATAGAACCGGCTGCCGTCGGTGATCCCTGACCACAGGACGTGCGGCCGTTCCTGCCTCACCTGATTCCATCCCATGTGCGGCACTTTGAGCCGACGCCCTCCCGTATCCTGCATCGCCGCGGCGGGAAACCGGCGCACTTTCCCCCGGAGCAAGGAGAGCCCTGCTACGTCTCCTTCCTCGCTCGATTCGAACAGCATTTGCAGCCCGATGCAGATGCCGAGAAACGGGCGGCTGCGGGCGGCCTCGACGACGGCCGGCCGCAATCCCCGGGCTTCCATCTCGCGCATGCAATCGGGCATCGCGCCCTGCCCCGGGAAAACCACTCGATCGGCACCGGATACGCGCGCGGGATCGGAAGTCACTTCCACCTGCGCTTGCGGCGCGACGTGTTCCACCGCTTTAGAAACCGAGCGCAGATTGCCCATGCCGTAATCGACGACCGCGACGCGCATTTCAGGATCGGCAGGGTGAGCGTCTAGAGCGTGCCCTTGGTTGAGGGAACGGTGCCCGCGGCGCGCGGATCGGGCTCCAGCGCCATGCGCAGAGCCCGCGCGAACGCCTTGAACATCGTCTCGCATTGGTGATGCGCATTGTCCCCGCGCAGGTTGTCGATGTGCAGCGTCACCTGCGCGTGGTTGGCGAAGCCCTGGAAGAACTCGTGCACCAGATCGACGTCGAACTCGCCGATCAGCGCGCGCTTGAACTGCACGTGATACTCGAGGCCGGGCCGCCCCGAGAAATCGATCACCACGCGCGACAGAGCCTCATCGAGCGGAACGTAGGCGTGACCGTAACGCCGTATGCCTTTCTTGTCGCCGATCGCGCGTGCGACCGCCTGGCCGAGCGTGATCCCGACGTCCTCGACGGTATGGTGCGCGTCGATCTGCAGGTCGCCTTTCGCCTCGATATCGAGATCGAGCATCGCGTGGCGCGCGACCTGATCGAGCATGTGGTCGAGGAACGGCACGCCGGTCGCAAGGGTCGCCTTGCCGCTGCCGTCGAGATCGACCGAAAGCGCGATCTGCGTCTCGGTGGTCTTGCGGTCGGCTTTTGCGGCGCGCGCGGACATCTCTCTCCAGCTTCAACGCGATAGCCTACACGAAATCAGCGCTCGGCGAGAGCTTCCGCGAACGCGGCAAGACAGCGCCGGTTCTCCTCGGGGGTGCCGATGGTAAGCCGGACGCAGTGATCGAGGAGCGGTACGCCGGTATGCAGGTTCTTCACGAGCACTCCGCGGCGCCGCATGCCTTCGAAGACCCCCGGAGCGTCCGGGACGCGAACCAGGATGAAATTCGCCTTGCTTGGAAAAACCGTCACGCGCGGGAGCTTGCGCAGCTCGCCGTCGAGCCGCTCGCGCTCCGCATTGATGCTGCGCGCCTGCGCGTCGAGCACGTCGTGGTGCGCGAGAACGCGCTCGGCGACCAGGTGCGTCAGCATGTTGACGTTGTAAGGGGGGCGCACTTTGTCGAATTCGCGGATCCACTCAGGCCGCCCGACCGCGTAGCCGAGTCGAATTCCGGCGAGTCCGAGCTTCGACAGAGTGCGCATGACCACTAGATTCGGGAATTCCTGAAGGCGCGTCATGAAGGTCCTGCCTGCGAAGGGGTGATAGGCCTCGTCGATCACCACCAGCCCCGGCGCCGCGGCGATGATCTGTGCGATGGCCT
>Ga0209590_10000344_pt1 | contig 14712 bp, 13 predicted proteins | sample CZO8metaG_FD_188353 | JGI IMG/M metagenome (GOLD analysis project Ga0209590, IMG submission 188353) | Vadose zone soil microbial communities from the Eel River Critical Zone Observatory, Northern California, USA - CZOApr15con1.8 metaG... | ecosystem: Environmental > Terrestrial > Soil > Vadose...
CGTCTGCTGTCCTCCTTTTGTGGCTCGTCCGAGAGCCGCAGCCCGCCATCCGGGCGTTCAAGATCTGGCTCTTCAACCCGGTCGTCCTCTACGTAAGCTACTTCTTTGGTCAGTTCGACATTGTCGCGGTCTTCTTCGTCATCCTCGCCTTCTACTACAACCAACACGGAAGGCGGAACGCGGCACTACTGGCCCTCTCCGTCGCCATTCTCTTCAAGGACTTCGCGATCGTTCTCGTGCCCTTCTTCCTCGTCCTCTATCTCGACCAGAAGCTAGGCTTCTTCGCTCGATTCAAGGAGCTGCTCAAGGTCGCCCTCGCTTCCGCCGCGCCTCTCGCGGCCCAGTTCCTTATTGCTCTGACCCAAACCCCCTTTTACGAATCCGCGAATTACGCCCTCACCGGAGATCAGATGAACGGTTTCTTCGGGCGATCCATCTACAATCGCGGCGAGCCCGGAGTCCCCCTCATTCAAGGCTTCCTGACCTTCATTGGGTATTCGATGAAGCTGACAACCTTTTCCCCGATTCCCGACGTGATCTACCTTTTTCCATTGGCCTACCTGATGCTGTTCGTCGCGTGGATCCTCCTCCGTGGAAAGGATCCAGGGAAGCTATGGAATGCGACCGTGGTCTTGTTCCTCCTCATCTATGCGTTGAACCTCTTTCACCCCCAGTGGTTCCTCTGGGGCCAGCCGTTTTTGATTGTCCTCGTTGCGCGCCAAAGGAAACCTGTGTCGTCCCTCTACGCGGGTATCGTGGCGCTTTTCTTCGCGTACATCCTCTATTTTGACGCCATTGCATACACCTTGCCCCTGACTCCTTTGATCCCCGCCGCGGCGTTCTGGCCGGGCCCGACGAGTATGATGAGGAACGCGGGGCTGCCTGCGGATCTGATTCTCAACCTCGCGCGTACCGCATTCTCGGGCCTCTGCCTCGCATTGGCCTTCCTCCTCTTCCGAAACGTGTGGCTGCCGTCCTGGACCCGTGAGCAATGACCAAGCCTCGCATCCTTGCCATGACAACATCCGGGTTGCCCATCGATGGGCCGCGGTTGACGGAACGGAGACCGGGTGGAATTCGTGCCCCGAAAGTCGTTGCGACGCGGTTGCAAGATGGAGCCCAAGGAGTCAAGTCGGGCAGGCCATAGCACTCCGATGAGGAGCAGGGAGCAGCGAGATTCCTGAGATTGCACGGGCGGGGGCGGATTGCGGTTCGTACGTCGCAGAGGGAGGCAGCTGTCTGAAGGACGAAGTCTCCCTCCGAAAGGGCGTTTGGGAAAACGACGGAGTCCGAGTTCGGGACGCGCTCTCGTGCCCGCTGTGCGGAAGTCACGGGGTCGAGCTTTACGCGGACCTGCACGACCGTTTCTTCGTGGCCCCAGGCCGATGGGCGCTGCGTCGCTGCCCGTCGTGTGGCCAAGCGTGGCTCCATCCGATGCCTGAGCCCGAGGAGCTCGGCAAGCTGTACCGCTTCTACTGGGAGCAATTCGATGCGCTCTTTCCCCGCGTTGGCCAAGGGCCCCTAGGGTTTGCAGGGCGAGGCTTGCTCGACACTGCGACTAACGCCGCGCTGCGAGCGATGGGATACCCGGACCCTGCTGGCTCCCCAGCCACCCATATCCTTGCCCGCATACTGCCGTTCGTCCCGCCGCTGAAGGAGATTCTTGACGGGACCGTCATGTCTCTTCGACAGAAAGACCAGGGTCGCCTCCTCGATGTAGGGTGCGGCGATGGCTCCTTCTTGGTCCTCATGCGTTCAATTGGGTGGCAGGTCTCGGGCATCGAGCCAGATCCCGAGGCCGCAAGAGTGGCGAGGGACCGGTATGGGCTCGATGTGTCCCTGGGGAATATCGAGGGGGTCGATCTACCGGAAGCCGTCTACGATGCGATTACAATGCAACACGTCATCGAGCATGTGTATGAACCGATCAGCGTCCTCGACCGGACGTATTCGGCGCTGAAGCCCGGCGGGGTGCTCTCAATCCGAACTCCAAACCTGGACAGTTTGGGTCATAAGAGGTTTCGTGACTTGTGGATGCACATGGACCCACCGCGACATCTTCGCCTCTTCATCCCGTCGACGCTCTCAACGTGCGTCAGGCGGGCAGGTTTCAGCATTTTGGATGTGCACACGTCCCCACGGAGCGCGCAAACCGTGTTCGACCTTAGCAACGCCATCCGGAAGGCTCCCGGGGCTAGGTTCGCGAGAGCCCCGGGGCATCGGAGCCTTCGGAGTCGCCTGTTCCTCATGCAAGAAGCAGCGTACTGCACCGCTGGCCGCGAATTGGGCGAGGAGATAGTCCTCCTCGCGACGCGTGGCGAGCGAGAATTTCCAGAGGGCGAGTGAAGCGCACAAAGAACTCGATCAAGTAGTGAACAATGGAGGTTGCGAGCGTCACAGATTCGAGCTAGGCGAGCTGATAGAGGACCGAATCGCCTTCGGTGTGGAACGGTCTGAACACGGATTGGTTGCCGAGATTCTGATACAAAACGGAGTGCATCCAAAAGATCCGGTTGGCCAAGGGCGCGGACGCAAAAAGGGAGTTCAGCACATACTGCACGCCGAGCGAGTGCAGAAAAGCCACTGCTTGGTCGAAGGTCATGTTCAATGTCGGTGTTAACTCAGACGACGCGGCGAAGAAAACTCGCACGTTAATGTAGAAAAGACGTGGCTCGAAGCTCAGCAGGGTCGAGTTCGCCGGAAGGTTCTCGTTGATCCACCTCCACATGGACCAGTCGCTTCCAAGTCGCTCGCTGAGGTAAGCATCTTCGGAATGCGGGAGCAGATCGACCTGCCAGACCGTTTGGCGGGGTTCCCATTGTTCTGCCGCCACTGCGAGAACTCCCGGAGTGAAAAGGACTAGGCAAATTCCGAAGGTAGTCACCGTCCGCGCGCGTCCCGCGCGCAGTGCGGCCGCGAGGACGAGAACCGATATGAAAGCGGTCACAATCAGGAATACACGAGCCGATCCCGTGGCATAGTCCTCGAAGTAGGACGACTGAAACTCCCATCGAGCGGCCATACCGACAACCAAGCCGGCCAGTCCCGCGAAAAGGGCGATGCCCGCGATTCGCTGCGGCGCGGGAGCTTCACGACTCCACCAGACAATCTGACGGCCCGCGAACACTGCCATCGCAGGAAGGATCGGCGCGAGGTACCGCATGTGCTGGCTAGGGAGCGGGTAATAGAGGTATGGCGGTAGGTAAAAGGCGCTCGTAAGGAACAGCAGCCGTTCAATCTTCGTCCACTTAGGGACACGGAACAAGCCCAAGAGCAACGAGCCGATGACCACCGTGGACAGGAGCGCGACGACCTCAAAGCCCCAGATCTGGTTGATGACTTGAGGCGTGTAGATTTCGAAATAATAGGCGGTTGCCTGGGTTTCCGCACCTCCAAGAAAGTACGGGTAGAATGGATTTCCGAGACGAATCGTGTTACGAGCTAGGAAGACAGCCATCACCCCGAGGCCCGCACTGGAGAATCCTGCAAGACGTTTGAGCGGGTGCTGCCACCGATCGGACGTCGTGTGATTCCCATTACGGTGCTGGGACCACCAGGCTTCAACGAGCAGGGCGAGGCCCAAGGCTGCAAAGGCTGCAAGCCCTTGGTACTTAACAAGTCCCGCAGCGCCCGCGAACAGACCCGCTGGAACCCAGGACCCGCGTTGGTTCGAGGCCTCGACCGCGAGCCGAAGGGCTAGGTATCCGTAGAAGGCCAGCGGGATCTCGTCAAACATGATGGTCGTCGTGGCGATGAGGCCCTGAATCGATGCTAAGGCCGCCACTACGGTGAGTGCGCTGGCGAGTCCAAACCAGCGACGAACATCGAAGAACATCAGGAGGAACAGAAGGATCGCGTATACGGGCATGACGGGCCGCACGAAGACTGAATCGAAGGTTGCTGTCCCGAGATAGATCCAAAGCTGCTGCGTGACCAACAGGTTTGGATATGTGGAAGGGAGGTCGATCAGGTCGACCCCGGCGTGGAGTGGAAGCGTGGCGCTCTGGAACGCCTCTTTCGGAAGTTCCATATGGTAAATGAGTACGTCTGTGGCGGCAGGCCACACGATAATCGCTTTGTACAGGACCAGGAGAAGAAACCCGCCTAGCAGTACAAGCGCCGCGAGTCCAAACCCGCGCTTCAAGTCCAGGGGGAGCAAGGGCAATCGCGCGAGATCGCGGAGCCGGTCTCTCCGGTAGGCAACGAGTCCCAAGCCCGCCACGGTAAAAATCCCAGCGGTCACGGCATAGAATGTTCCGTCGAGCCGCGCACCGAACACCTGATTCGCGCTGAATGTAACCAGGTTCACCGCGGCCCAACCGATTCCCCAGGAAACGGCGGCGGCTTCCAGTCTGTGCGGTTTTCGGGCAAATGCGAGGTACGCTCCGAGGCCGAACAGCACCGGGGTCGCGTAGGCGGCCACCAGCATCCACGTCTGCAAGATGATCCACATTTCGCATGAAGGGAAGGGCGGATTCGCTCTTTAATCTTGAAAGACCTCGTAGGGGAACTTCACCTGGCGCAAGAACTCCGTGCGCGCGACGGCTGCCTCGTTGCCGCGCCGGGAGCACTGTACGTAATGGTACAGGACCCAGAGAATTCGTCGGCTTGCTCCCTCGACGACTCGAAGCATCCTCGGACTTCGGCGGATACCGGCGAGGATCCGACCGAGAAGGTTCGTCGGTTCGCGCGTTCCTTCGGTCCAGACCCGGTCGTACACCTGCGGGAAGTAATCCCGAATCCACGGGTTGTGGCGAAGGGCCAACTGGAACGCCTCGACTCCCATCAGCGGTGAGCATCGCATGAGCTCGAAAGCCATGTTCTCGTCTCTGCGCACGAACGGTCTAGCCTGGTCCTCGGGCCATACGACGTTTATGCACGCGATCTTCGGCAACAATGGCGTGTGGTGGACTTCGTCGAGCCGGACATGTCGGTACCTCCAGCTGAACCTGAGGCCGATGAGATGAGCCACGACATAGCAGATGTATTTCGTCCCGGGCTGGACGATCAGATCGAAATCGATGTCGTCTTCCGGACCGTAGCCGCCTGAAGCAAGAGAGCCCGAAAGAGCGATGCAAGCGATCATCGGACACGAACTCGCGAGGTCTCTGGCGAAGGCGTGCGCGATCGCGAGCGCATCGGTTCGAAAACTCTCATGTGAATCGACACGCTTGCGCGATTTCCGGATGAGGTCCGCATACCCCTTCAGGCTCACAAATCCGTCTTGCACGACGAGGTCCGGTCGGGCCTCGAGTTCGTGATGCAGGTGCTCGGCGCTCGCGGGCCCGCCCAGGAGCTGCTCGGAGAGGACTTCGATTCGGGGAGCGTATCCCCACCGGTGCATGATTTTCAGCGTCTCTCCGGCGCGTTCCGCGAGGTCTCCGTGTGACGTCGGCGGTTCAGCGCGTTGCGTCTGGGACAACACCGTGCCTTCCTTCCCCTCCTTTCAGTTACTATTTGAATAGTATAAATGGTTTTTCCCACTTGAATAGGTGCTCGCCAGACCGGTTCCGGGCAGTTACTGTCGGGGTCGGGCCGAAGCGGTTCTGGAATCGCGCGATACCCTCGGCGACCCCGGCAAGAATCCAGATCGAATGCAGCTTGATCGCTAGCCCACATCAATGAGGCCGGCTCAAAGGCCAACCGTAATTTGGCCGCGATGCGTTCCACACTGCGTCGCTCAGAGGTGCAGGCCATCGCGAGTGGGAATCTCCTAGAGACTAGGGTGAGGGGGAGGCTGGTCGCCCTGCGAGTCGAAGGAGGCGGGCAGCTTCTCGATAGGCCCTGGATTCACCGTTTGACGTTGGCAGCGATTGTCTCCGTTTCGCTGGCCACCCTCTCTTATGGACTCTGGTTCCAGGCTCCCCTCACGTCCCTGCCGTCGCCGACACTCGTCCCGGGAGTGACGCCCATCGAGCGCGTAATCGTCATCATGAAGGAGAATCATGGCTTCGACAACTACTTCGGAACCTACCCTGGCGCGGATGGAATTCCGGAGAATGCGTCCCTTCCCGACGGCGCGGGACGCATGGTGAAGCCGCACTGGCTGGACGCGACATGGACCTTCGACCTGCCCCACTCTCGTGCCGACATGCTCGAAGCCTTCGATGGCGGGAAGAACGATCTCTTTGCGGCGGTTGCCGAGCGCGTCTTCCCAGGCTTGGGGAACATTTCGGTGGGATACTACGATGACCGCCAAGTCCCGTACTATTGGTCTCTGGCGAGAAATTTCACTTTGGCGGACCGTTACTTTTCATCGATGCTAGGACCGACGGATCCGAACCGCCTGTTCTCGATCGCCGGAACCGCGGGTGGACTCGCTAACAATCCCTTGCTTGGTTCCGGCGTTGACGTCACCACGATTTTCGACCAGCTCGAGGCGCGGGGAATTTCTTGGCGGTACTACGGGATCACGAATGACCGTGAGACGACAACCCCGCTTCAGCTCCCGCATGTCGCGGCGAACGCCGCATTGTCCTCCAATGTGTTGCACTTGGATACGGTCGCCTCCGACATACGGTCAGGCCGTTTGCCCTCGGTCACATACATCGATCCCAACGGATTCCTCGCCGACTCTCTCAAGATCAGCGAACACCCGCCCGGAGACGTCACCGACGGCCAGGCCTGGACAGCCGGCATCATCGACTCCATCATCGCGAGCCCGATGTGGCCAAGTTGTGTCGTGTTCCTCACGTGGGACGAATCGGGCGGGTTCTACGATCACGTTCCGCCGCCGCAGGTCGATGAGTGGGGCTATGGCTTCCGTGTCCCGATGCTCATCGTCTCGCCTTTCTCGAAGCGGGGCTTCATCGACCACGGTGTCATGGATCACACTTCGATCTTGAAGTTCATCGCGACGAACTGGAACCTATCGGCGTTGACGCCGCGTGAGGCCAACGCAAGCGACATGATGTCCGCCTTTGCGTTTCCTGCCGGGGAGGCGAGGCAAATAATGGCCTCCCTCAACGCCCCTGACTCGAGGACGGCGGTTGATTCGTTCTCGTTTGGGCTGCCTGGGAACGACTCCAACTTAACCAAGGACGCCGAGAGGGTTCGATTCACCCGGGTGGACAGGTCGCCCTAAACCGATGTCTCATCGGGTTGCGAGCAGATCGGAGAGGAGAAGGAGTCGGTGGACGCGCTCGTTGACCGGTGGATATCGGCTGAAGAGCCCGCGTCCCGGCGCGTAGATGCTCAAGCCCCAAGTTGTCTTCGTCGGTGCCCCCCGATTCACGATTTTGAGCAGAGCTGATGCCAACGCGGCCGGCTTGCCTGTCGATCGGCCGCTCATTTCGTCCGCAAGATATTCTCGTTCGCGGTGCACCGCAGGATCAAAGAACTTGCTGAACGGGTCGAAGAAGAGGAATCGAGACAACACCTTTGAGAAGACCTTGAATTCGGCATCGTGATGTTTCAGATGCATCAACTCGTGAGCGATGACCGTCTCGAGTTCGTCACGATCCAGAAATGTCATCAAGCCTCGAGAAGTCAAGATATGCGGCTCCTTCCCGCCGATCGCCATGGCCAAGGCCTCATCGGACTCGACCACCCGGACGCGGACTCCCGGCAACTCCTCGAACCGCGCAAGCAGGTCGACATACGCCCCGACCCAAGCTTCTTCGGGCCGTAACTCCCTCATCGAGAATTTCCGAAGCACGGCCCTGTTCCCATATCGCCATACGAGGAACGAGATCAAGGCTGACGCAGCCAGGCCCCCAGCGACGGCACCGAAAACCGCCAACGGAACGCCGAAGCGCGCGTAGGCGACCATTCGTGCCTGGGAGATGCAAAGGACGAAGCTCGCCGCGATGAAGGCCCAGAAAAAGATCGATAGCGCGTACAGACCCGTCAGCAGGCTCACGCGAAGTTTCGCGTTTCGCGCATTCGTAACGAATACATAGAGGAGCGTGCCGATGGAAGCGCCGCAAACCGCCAGAACGCTGAGGGAAAGGGGCGAGAACCAGTATGCCTGGAGGGCCTCGCGGATTATCTCGACCAGACTAGCCATCCCGCTTCTCCCTCGTCCGGCGCTTGTCCACTTGCGCCTTGAGGTCCGCGATCTGGTCTTCGGAGATCGATCCGGGGTTGCCGAGTAGATATGAAACCGCCGCGCCGCCGAAGGTGTCGACGACGCGGTCGATCATCGAGGCCATCGCTTTCCGGTAGGCGCGACCCTCCTTCAGACGGTAATAGACCTTCTTCTCGCTCGCCTTCCGAATCGCGATTAGGTCCTTGTCGACCAGCCGATACAGAGTCGTTGTCACACTCGTGTAGGCGACGTCCCGTGACTTTCGGACCTCGTCGTAGATGGCTCCTGAGTTTGCCGAGCCGAGATTGCGAACGGCCCGCAAGACCGCGAGCTCTAGCTCTCCTAGCTCCATATGACTACTACATGGATAGTAATCTAGTTAAAACTTGTCCAATAGAAATCCTGGCGCGGACGCCGCATCAAGCGAGCGCCGAGGCCTGCGTCGCGAGTTCGGAGAACCGCTTCGCCAGAATGTCGAGCGACGCCAAGAGGACGGCCTTCGCGGTCAACGAGCCATCCGTCTCGAACTCCATGACGATCCGCGTCGGGTCGTTCGCCGCCTTCACGGACTCGACCTTGTACTGCTCCATGAACTTCTTGCACGTCTCGCAATCCGACGAGAGATCGAGGGTCTCTTCCTCCTCCGTCGACGTGGACTGCATGTGGCTCTCGCAGAACGGGACGTTCGGATCGAGTGCATCGAGCGTTTTGCTCCCGGCCTTCAGGATAGGGTAGTAGCGGTATCCCACGCCGTGCGTCGACTGCCACTTCGCGTGTTCTTTCCCGGAGCCGAGGACCGCGGTCGCGTAGATGAGCATCGCCTGGCCGTCCCCGAGCTTTACGATCGGGATCTTCGAATCCTTCGGCTTCAGCTTCGCGTCGCCGATTGGCTCCAGGTCCGCGGACGTCACGACCCCGGGTCCTCGCCTGTTCACCGAATAGATGATCGTGCAGTTCGGACACCCTTCGCCGTGGCACGTCGGGCAGTCCTCCCGGCGGTTGTACAGTGCAAGGTCCGTCGGGATCGGGACCAGTCCGAGGCGGTGGGCGATCATCTCGTCGAACAGCGGGCCGACGCTCTCGTACTCCTTCCCGTCGTCCGCCCGGATCGGGCCCAGGTGGAACTCGACGTCCTCGATCGCCATCTTCGGGACGTCCGACACGAGCACCCGCCGGAGCGCGTTCGCATACGACGGCTCGGTGTCCTCGAGCAGGAGGCGCATCGACTCGTCGGCCTTCGCGAGGACCTTAACCTTCATCTAGACCCGCCTCCCCCGGCGACCGCCTTTCGCCTTCGTCCCATCGTGCGGCACCGGCGTGACTTCTTCGATGCGGCCGATCCGCAGGCCCGCCCGCGACAACGCGCGGATCGCGGCCTGGGCGCCCGGTCCGGGAGACTTCGACTTGTTGCCGCCCGGCGCGCGCACCCGCACGTGGATCGAGTCGATGCCCTTCTCCTTCGCGGCATCGGCCACGCGCTCGGCCGCCTTCATCGCGGCGTACGGCGAGGCCTCGTCTTTCGCGGCCTTCACGACCATGCCGCCGGTCGCCTTCGTAATCGTCTCCGATCCGGTGATGTCCGTGAGCGTGATGATGATGTTGTTGTACGACGCGTAGATGTGGGCGATCCCCCAGCGCGGCATCGTCAGGCCCCCCTATCCGGTCCCGGTCCTGGCCCGGGCGTCTCGGGTCCCGGTTCGTCCTCCGCTCCTTCCGCGGCCGGCGGAGTCGGGATCTGGCCGGTCTGCCGGACGGGGTGGAGGTCGCTCGAGATTACGGAGCGTTCGTCATATGTGATGCCGTTCTCCTCCGTGCGGCTCACGAGGATTCCGGGGATCGTCACTCGGCGTCCCGCGATCGAGACATGCCCGTGGACGATGAACTGACGCGCTTGACGCGGCGTGAAGGCGAGGCCCTTGAGGAACGTGAGCGTTTGGAGGCGCCGCGACAGGATCGCCTCGACGTCGAGCGCGAGGACGTCGTCCAGCGTCGTGCCTTCGAGCGGCAAGAGTCCGAGGCGGCCGAGTCGCCGCAGCAGTTGTTCCCGTTCCTTCTCCGCCTGCTTGTCCCCGGTCCGGACTCGCGCCTGGAGTTCGCGGGCCCGCTGCCGGAACCGCCGCAGGACGTACTGGGAGCGCCACAGCTCCTTCTTGTTCTTCAGTCCGTACTTCTTCAGGAGTTCGTTCTCCGCCTTGATGCGTTCGGCCTCCCACGGATGGGACGGCCGCTCGAACTTCGCACGGGAGAACTTCGGATCGCCCAACGACTCACTCCTTCTTCTCCGCCGGCTTCTTCTCTTCCTTCTTTTCTTCTTTCTTGGGGGCCGCTTCCTCCGCCTTCTTCGCCTTCGCGGCCTCGAGGGCGGCCTTCTTCGTCACCCCGACCGTCAGGCCCGTGCGGCCGTTCGACCGCGTGCGCTGCCCGCGGACCTTCTGGCCCGTCTCGTGGCGCACGCCCTTGTACGACCGGATCATCTTCATCAGGTTGATGTCGTCCCGCAGCCGGACCTCGACCTCCGCACCGACCAGGTGCAGGTCGAGCCCCGACTCCCAATCCTTCGGGCGGTTCACCATCCATGGGGGGAAGAGTTCGCCGAGCTTGCTCAGGGTCGCCTCGATCTTGTCCGTCTGCTCCTCCGACAGATTGCCGAGGCGTTCCGCGCGCGGCACGCCGGCCAGGTCGGCGACGGCCTCGGACACGCGGATCCCGACGCCTGAGATCGCCGTGAGGGCGTACCCGACCGAGCGCGTTCCGTCGAGGTCCGTGTTCGCCATCCGGACGATGTAGCGGAAGTCTTCTTTCACGCCTTCGAGTTTCTTCGGCGCCCGCGGGGCCTTCGGCTCCTCTTTCTCCTCGGCCTTCTTTTTCGAGGGCCGCGCCGCCTTCTCGGGCGCGGCGGGGGCGGGCGGGCCTGCGGGTTCGGGTGTGGGCTTCTCGTCCGGCATCGGGTTCCCTGGGAGAGAGGTGCTCCAAACTCCGAGCGGTATATAAGGGTTAAGGAGCGTCGGGCCGAGCCGCCGCCTCCTGCGACCACCCGCCTTCGTACCTCGTGACGAGGCCCAGGTCGTCGACATCGATGTGGGTCGCGAAGTCGCGGCTCGCATAGCGATATCGATTCGCACCCGTCCGCGTATATCGCTGGTCTAACGGCTCTACTGTCAGCGCAGGGAACCGAACCCACGCCGCGGTCACGGCCGACTCTTGCCCGATGGCCAATTTCAGACGACGGATCGGAATCGTGTTCGTGCTAGGTGAGATTTCGAGATCGACGTCCGTGCAACCCCGAAGGCGGGCATCCTCCTCGCCCTCGACCCACCATCGCCCGCCATCCCGGACGGTCATGTGGAGTTCCCGCCGCACGCCCACACGCTCCAGGGAGACCTCCGCGGCGAGCGTGCGCCACGCGGGATCGCAAACAATCCGGTACCGGACGTGGGCGGGCTGCTGGTCCAACAGAGAGACGATGTCTCCCTCCAGGTGCCAGCCGCCGTCGTCGTCGCCCGAGAGCAGGAAACTTTCCGTCCCGGTCGGTTCGTCGCGGCGCCAGAGGACCGCCCGACGGGGCGTGCGAATCTCCCGGACCCCGGAAGCCTTGCCGTCGCCAAGAGACTTCTTCATCGCAAGCGCATGGTCCTCGAAACCGAGTGCGCGGTAGAACCGCCCCGCGTCCACGTTCTTCAGACCGGTGGTCAGCACGAGTCGATCGGCCCCGCGCTCGCGGGCCCGCGTCTCGACGAACTCTAGCAGGCGACGTCCCACTCCCTGCCGACGATACGGTCGTGCGACGAAGAGGTCTGAGAGTTCCGCATAAGGGGTCGAATCGAGGGACGGAACGAGGCGCAGGCTCGCGAAGCCAAGGATCTTGCCGACTCGCTCGGCGACCACCAACGTCTCGATCCCTTTGGATTGGCGGATTCGTTGCTGGACGGCTTGCGACGTCACGGGCTCGCCGAACCACTGCCCGTAGAACGCCTCGAACAAAGGGACCAATTTCGGCGCATCAGCCTTCGCGACCTCACGGCATCTGGCGGACTGCGACGTTCAGTCAACCCCTTATGGAGGGCTTGCGCCGGCCGCGGTACTGGACTTCGTAGTAGTCGCGGAACGCGCCGGCGCGGATGGGGCGCCACCACCACTCGTTCGCCCGATACCAGTCGATGGTTTGTCGAAGGCCAATTTCGAACGAGGTCTTCGGCATCCACCCGGTTCGGTCCCGGAGCTTCGTCCAGTCGACTGCGTGGCGCACGACATGACCCGGGCGGTCCTGCACATGCTGCAGGAGTGACTTCGGCTTGTTCAACGTCTTGAGTATCGCCTCTCCAATTTGGACAATCGATCGCTCCGCAGACGCGCCGACGTTGAAAGTCTCACCCTCGACCTTCTCGGCCTTCAGCAGAAGATCCAAGGCGGCGCAGTGGTCTTCTACGTGGACCCAGTCCCGGGTGTTCGTTCCGGTCCCGTAGACCGGAAGAGGCGTGTCCTCCAATGCGTTCGTCACGAACAACGGAATGAGCTTCTCCGGGTGCTGGTACGGTCCGTAGTTGTTGGCACAGCGCGAGATGACCACGGGCAAACCGTACGTCGCAAAGTAAGAGAAGGCCAGTCGGTCCGCCCCGGCCTTCGAGGCGGCATACGGACTTTTCGGCATGAGCGGGTCTAGCTCCGTCGAGGGACGGCCAGGAGCTTCGCCGAACACCTCGTCGGTTGAGATATGAAGAACCCGCTTCAGTTCGTTCTTGCGACACGCCTCCAGAACCGACCAGGTCCCCATCACGTCCGTCCGCACGAAGTCGCCCGCCTCGAGGATGGACCGGTCGACGTGGGTCTCCGCGGCGAAATGGACCAGGGCGTCCGCCGACTTCGTGACGCGGTCCATGAGCTTGCGATCGCACACGTCTCCCTGGACGAACGTGAGGTTCCGGTCGTCCTTGTACTCCTTGAGGTTGTTCGGATTCCCGGCGTAGGTGAGCTTGTCCACGACAACGACTTCGTCCTTGCCGGTGGCCAGCCGGCGGCGCACAAAACAGCTCCCGATGAAACCCATGCCGCCCGTGACGACGAGGCGCGCCATGATGTCCTCACTTCATCTGGACGTCCCAATCGTAGGGGATGTCCTTCGAATCGAAGGGGATGCGGAACTCATCCGGCTCTTTGTAATCGTACAGCTCCGTCGGGAAGTTCACGAGGTACACCGGTTCCGGTCCTACGGCCTTGAACCCGTGGATCACATACGGAGGGATCTTGATCAACATCGCGTTCCGCTCGCCCGGAAAGAACTCGTTCACCTTGCCTTTCGTCGGGGACCGATCGCGATTGTCGTAGCAAACGACTTTTGCCGTCCCCCGCACCACGACGAAATGGTCCGTCTGCTTCCTGTGATAGTGCCAGCCCTTCACGACTCCGGGGTACCCGATGGTCACGTACGATTGCGCGAATCGCTCAAACTCGGGCCAATCGGTGCGGAGCATCTCCATGAGGTATCCCCGTTCGTCGTGAATCTGTTTGAGCGGTCGGACGACGACGCCTTGAATCAAATCCATGGAGGACTCCCGGTATTGGGCGACGCTACATATTCGTTCACCTCGAAAGGGTTTTGGCCCTCTCACCCATGCGGACGACGTGGTGCGCGTCCTCGACGTGGGAGGGTCGGGCCTCCTCGGGCAGCACATCAGCCAAGAGGCTCTTCGGCGCGGACACCAAGTGATCGCGACCCACCGCGGACGTCACGCCCCCGACGACGAGCGAATCGAGTGGCACCGCCTCGACATCCGAGATTCATCGGCAGTGAAGGCGTTGGTCCGAAGCGTCGAGCCGAATCTCGTACTCAACGCGGCCGCGATGACGGATGTCGACCGTTGCGAGGCGGATCCGGACGAAGCGAAGTCGGTGAACGGAACCGCGGCCGGACAGATGGCGTCCGTCTCGAACGAGGTGGGGGCGGCCTTCGTCCACATCTCGACGGATTACGTGTTCGATGGAACGGGACCCGCTACGGAGGACATGGAACCTCATCCGCTGAACGCGTATGGGGCGACGAAGCTCCTCGGGGAACGCGTGGTTCGTCAATCGCACCCCGCCGCCATCATCCTTCGGCTCTCTTCCGTGTTCGGGTGGAACCGGTTGTCTTCGAAGACGAACGCCGTGACCTGGATTCTCCAGAAACTCGAGGCGGGCCAGGAGGTTCCCCTTTTTCACGACCAAAAAGTTACGCCGACGTACGCCAAGACCGCCGCGGAAGTCGCCTTCGAGCTCTGGGATCGACACACCTCGGGGCTCTTCCACGTGAGCTCCCCGGATTGTGTGTCCCGGGTCGAAATGGGACGCGCCGTCGCGGACGTGTTCCAGATTTCCAATCCAAGGCTCCATCCGATCCCGCTCGGGAGCGTGGCGCTCCGCGCGAAACGTCCGCTCGCTCCGTGTTTGGTCGTCCGCAAGGTGGAAGAAACGTTAAAGAGGCCCATGCCAACATTCCGCGCTTGTCTTGAGGACATGAAGGCGACGCGATGAAGGGGATCATCCTGACGGGGGGCGCCGGCACTCGCCTCAGGCCGCTCACTCACACCGGCCCCAAGCAACTGATCCCGATCGCGAACAAGCCGAACGTGCTCTACTGCCTCGAGGATCTGCGCGAGGCGGAGATCACGGACATCGGCGTCATCCTCGGGGACAACCAACCCGCGAAG